>Ga0310345_10005805_pt1 | contig 10878 bp, 4 predicted proteins | sample HC15DNA20500_MG_FD_204667 | JGI IMG/M metagenome (GOLD analysis project Ga0310345, IMG submission 204667) | Marine microbial communities from station ALOHA, North Pacific Subtropical Gyre - HC15-DNA-20-500_MG | ecosystem: Environmental > Aquatic > Marine > Oceanic | place: Pacific Ocean: North...
TTTCTAATCCATGTAATGTTTCTGTAACCACATACATTGTAGAGTTGGTTCGTGCTATAGATGAAATTTCGGCAAAGTTTTCTAACTGTAGATTTACTTCATCTGTAGTATCAAGTCTTGCATTTATCGCTTGCCACGGATGTCTTGCAGTGAAAATTTCTAATTCATTATTAGCACCGAATGTTTGAAACTGAACATTCATGGTAGAAGCATTTTGAGTTAAAGTAATATTGTGATATTTTCTTCCTTCATTATCTAACCCAGCCTGTACAATAGTTCCCAAACTATCAACATTTCCACTTGCTCCTGCATCGAACATTTCTGCTGAAACGATACTACGTATAGCCAATTCTCCAAACATTACTAAGCCGGATGGATGGATCAATCTTTTTACTGAATTACGATAATCGTTTACATCGAAATCGGTTTTTAGAACATAAGAAAAGTTTTGATAGTACTTATTATCTTGAATTTTTGGTACACCGCTAAGTAATCCTTGTGTGGCGGTATAATACCCAGGATATGTTGCATAAGCACCAAGTCCTGCAGTGAGTTCGGCATTCTGATCACCAGAAGTGGTTGAAAGAGTTGGGACAGAAGAATATCCTGCTCCAAAATCATAAACTTCTGCGGCTTGAATTGCACCAATTGCAATGGCGGAAACTTCAATTACAGCATTATTACCTCTTGGTGAAGTATCCATTGTAACTGCATTAGATGTGGCGAGCCATACGGACGCAACAGGCATTGCTCTAAGTTCACCCGCAGGAGAAGTTACTGCTGTATTTTCTGGTAAGGTATAAGTGTAAGTAGAATTGTTTGCAACAGTAATGGGATATATACCATTAAAAATAGCAGTTCCAGATCCAGTAATCTTAACCTTATCACCTGATCTAAAATAATGTCCAGCTTCCGTTACAGTAACCGTTCTATTTCCTGTACCACCGGCTGAAATTGTAATAGTGCGATTTGTACCCCAATTGAGTGCAGAATTATAACTAATTGAATATGTGTTACCTGCTCCTACTGTTTTTGAATCTTCTACTGTGAACGATGTAGCATTAGTATATCCAGTTATTGTAGAGGTAGTAGAATCGTGATAGGTAATAGTTCCACGAACAAAATCATTTGGAAATACAGTACCAACTCCCGTAACTACAAGCCCCGATTGAGCCATAGTTCCTGTGGTATATGTGGAAGTGGCATTGCTATATGCGGTAACACGATCTCCTGAAGTATCTTCTGAATAAAATCTTGACTGATCACTTTCGTTACAAATAAGATCATCATCTTCCATTGTCATGAATGTAACACTATCTTCTATCAAAAAACATCCACCCCCACCTTGAGCAGATCCAACTGTATCTGATTCCAGCAAAAGTTTTTCATGTGAATAACGATCATTATGAAAATCTTTTTCTTCTAATAACAAGGCCTCTGTAACACCACCAAAATCTTGAACGGTAGTCATATCCACTCTAAGAGTCGTATTACCATTAGCAATGTATGGATTAGCAGAGGATAAAGTACTTTTGTCTATAAAATCAAGAACTCTTCCTCTTGCAGAATAATCATCATTATAGAGTAAGGTATTTTTTGTGATGTTATTTGCAAGAGCCATGTACGAAAGAGTATAGGTTTGCTTATCGGGAAGATCACCCGTACCAAGCCCGAAAATCTTCTCTGATGTTACTCTAATAACACTAGAATTAGTAACTGCGGTTACTTGATCTGTAGCACCATTTGCGTACGTAAGTGTAAGTACTCCAGAATTTGCGTCTGGAAATGCTTCTTCACTATCTAAGGTGACTACATTACCATCTTGTGCAATTGTTCCTGCTGTGAATGAATGTAAATTTATATTAAGTAAGGCGTTAGGTGCACCCACTACATCTAATGCATTTCCTAAAACTGGTATATAATTATTAGCAACGGAAACAGGAGGTGATGTTTCATATCCACCCCCACCGGATGTGAGAACAAATGTATCAATTGCTCCAACCTCAACAGACTCCATATTGAGAGCACCATTACAAACACTAATGATATCAGGATTTGCACCATGAGCATCGACCATAGTAAAAGTAGCAGTTGTTACAGAGGCGGGAGTATTACCAACTTGAAAGGTAACACCATTATGCATATTGTGTGAATCTATACGTGACGCCGCGGCGGCGGCTCCCAATTTAGTAAATTTAGAATCATATACTATGATATTATCATCATTAACAAAATTCTGTACAGTCAAAGCATCTATATCATTATCACGATAATAAGAACCAACTGAATACAAAAATGCAGTAGTATTGGCACTAATAACTGTACCCCAATAGGTATTACTTGCATAATCAACGGAGAATGCTTGGCCTGATCCAATCGTATGAGTATCCCTAACAGTTAAAACAGTATTACTTGAAAATCCTGTAATAATATTAGTATTCGCATTTGCATAAGTAAGTTTACCACCAACAATATCTATTTTTTCATTTTCAGAGAGACCCGTTGAAAGAGTAACAGTCTTTACTGATTGTGTAATGGTTACGCCTGTTGTATTTACACTTACTTGTTTCGCAATTCTATCTCCGGCAAGAATGTGCAGGGTAGCATCATAATTACCTTGATTGTTATAAAGTTTTGCAGTAGTTGATTTAATTCCTGCAGAAAATATTAGAGAAGAATTACCAAATAAATGAGTGTTAGCATTATGTCCAAGAAAGGTTGCTGCATAATCTGAAGCAGCTATTTGTTTTGAATTGAAGGGAGCAAGGGTATCTGAATTTTTTAAGATTGCGCCTGTAGAAATAATTGTTTGAACTTGGCCTGCGGCTCCACTTCCACCGGTTCCATCATTAATAAAATCAATTGGATCTCCTGCGACATATCCATCTCCAGAATCTATAACAGTAATACCTTCAACAACAGAATCTAAAATAGATGCAACTCTTGCGCGGGCACCTTGGCCTCCACCCCCAGTAACGTGAATTTCATCACCAACTATATAATTGGTTCCACCAACATCTACTGTAACAGTTTGTAAAATTCCTGTTGTGGTTGCTTCTGCATAAAGTCCATCTGTATCGACTTCTGATGTAACTATTTCACCCGGCTTAAAGTACCACAATACTCCATCAACGACACCTTGAACAACATCTGATAATGTGAATTCAGTAACTTCAAGAGCTCCAGCAAAAGAGGTAAGTTGTTTTTCAACTATAGCGGTACACTTGGAATCTGTTCCTTGAATTTTTCTACCAGTAAATAAAGCAATATTATTTGCACTACTTGTTGTAATTTTAATTGACTTGTCAAGTGCCCACCTTCCATCAGACAGTTTCAACATATCTGTTTTTGGATAATAAAATTCTATATCTTCTTTATTAAAGATGGATCTAAATAACCAACCAAAAGAAGCTTCATTTCCTTTTGACCGGTAAACTTGAATCATTCTTTTAAGAAGTTGTCGTCTATCAGTAACCGTTGTCTTTGGAATATTTGTATAAAATTCTTTTTTCCATGCGTCATCAATAAGTCCATCACTTGTAGTATCGATATCTTGTGATTCAGATAATTCTCTTATTGCGGCGGCTGGTGCTCTAGTACGAAAAGATTCTATTGACCCCGCTGGGAATGTTCCATCGACAACACCATTTGCTAAAGTACCATATGCGCGGGATTCACTACCTGTAAGTTTTTCTTCGAATGCAAACTCTGCTCTGCTAGAAGATTTTACAAAAGCAACAGTATTACCTTTTGTTCCAGTAACAACTGCGGTTGCTCCACTTGTATTGCCTGTAAGTGTTTCCCCAATCGTGAACATGAGATTTGCATTACCGGCCGTATCACGATCAGACTCTAATTGGAGGATATCACCATCTTCATATAGAAAATAACTTGTACCATCTGATTCATCTACAAGTTTATCATCATTAAATCTAAATGAAGTGCCAAAAAAAAGTTGGTGGGATTCCATAAATTCATAGTATTTTTCTATGAATTTTTTGAATTTGGGATGTGACTCGCTTATAAACTCCGGTAATTGAGTTTCCAATAAAACGGATACATCTTTTTTATCTTTGACTAAAGCCACGTTTAATATCCAGTTGCGAGAGTTGTACCATCAGTAGTTGATATAGAACCTTTAACATACGTACCTGTTCCTGCATCATCTAACATTGTAATAGAAACATCAGCTGATTCTATTAAGATAATTTGTTCTCTGAGAGGTAAAACATCTGATGAAGCTGGTGTAACAAAAACCTCTAGTGGTGTAGTATTTCCAGTGCTCTCTGCACCGATTGCAATTGGCTGAAAACTTGTAAGTGCCACTTTTCCAGTAAGGTAAGTTATTGCTCCTACATTATTATTAACAATGATTCGGTCTTCCCCTGAAGTTCTATACACCTCAACAACTCCATTAGCATCTTGTAATCTACATCCGTCCCATAATGTATCTGCAGAATCTTTATATGAGAATTCACCACTAGTAACAGCGCCCCAAAATGTATTAGAAGGGTGATAAACCTGATTAGAAAATGGTAGGGTATAAGCTTCACTTGATCCTAATAGTGGATAAAGATATCTTTTTAGTTGAAGAGATGTTTGATTACTTTTAACAGAAATTTCTGCCGCGTCAATGGCCTGAATTAATTTTGAATATCTAAATGATTTGTCAAAGGTTTTTAAATTAGTATCTCCAAAATCTGTAACTGCTGTGGTTACTGTTGCTTTAAGTACTGAAGCACTATTTGTGGTTGTCCCAGAATCGTATTTAACTGTACTATTAATTTTCAAATACATATAATCTGGATCTACAACTTCTGGAGTAATTCCAACAATATTTCTTTTTGCCAATATTTCATCTTGAACATACTTTTTAGAGGATTGTGAAAGAACTGATCCAGATGTTGGTTTAATAGCAACATATACTTTTCCAAAAACTGGAGGATCTGCATCTTCTCCACCCCAAGCAACAACTGCATCTGCTGCACCATAATCTCTTTTTATTAAAGCTACATAGTCATGAATTGTAACACACCGATTTTGAGCATCAAAATTTTTAGGTGCATTAAATTTAATCTCATCAATATCTGCACCAACTGCTCCACCAGATGCAGAGGATGTGGTTTCTATTTTTACATTAGAATATCCACCAACATCAGATACAACCGAAAATGCTTTGGCTCCATTAGTTACATTGGCATCACATACTAAACTTGACAATATAACAATATTTCCATTTGCTAATTTTTTTCCTAATATTCCATCTCCAAATTGAACTTCATATTTTCCGTCTTCAATTTCATCTATAAAATAAACTGTTGAAATAGAGTTTACAGTAGTGATATCAGTAGCTTCTGTATATACTACTGTTTCAGTATCAACAGCAGATACTTGAACTGAAACTGCTAAAGTACTTATATCTGTATTTGCATTAGGAAGAAGATATCTTTGGTCTGAATCTCCTGTATTTGCGGTATATTTAAATGTTGAAGGTATCCCCTGTGTAAGATCTACACCAGAAACAGTATAAACACCATTAGCATTAATATTTACTGAATGAGAATTGGCAGTACACCAAATAAATGATACACCTTCTACTTCCCCCTGAAACTGTGTATTTTTAGGAATGTTTATAGAGGAAGGTCCATCGGTTGGAGTAATTGTAAGTGTAACTGCAGACTTTGATCCTTGTGCTGAACGGGCCCGATAACCAAGATGTTTTGCTCTTGCTACAACAGAATTTCTAAGAGAAGCAGAATCTAAAAACATCTCATTAGCAATCATATTTGCATAATATGAATTATAATGAGTATTGTATGCCATTATATCAAGGAGAACATCAAACGATGATCCTGAAAAATTATATCCTACAAAATCAGATTGACTTGTTAAAAATCCTTGAAGATTTTCTTTAATTTTACTGAAGTCTAATTCTGATATATTGAGTTTACCATCTGAACTTGCCATGTGTTATCTATGTCCTCTCCAAATAGACTTCTAGTGTCGTTTCTTGTATATCATTATCAGGTAAATAAACTATAATTACCTCATACGCGTTTTCTTCTTCTTTTGCTTTTACAGTTATATTCGCTATTCTTGCTCTAGGTTCATATTTTTCTATAGTATATTTAATTGTCTTTTCTAATCTAGAAGAAGTCAGCTTACTGAAATTTTCAAATAAAAGAATTCCAATACCACTATCCATTTCTGGTTGAAATAATCTTTCATTTGCCTGCGTGCTTAATAAATTTCTTATAGACCTGCTAATAGCTGTTGATTTTTTAACAGTAGACAAATCTCCATGAGATGGATGTTTTGTAAAATCCATGTCAAAATCAACGTAATCTTTTCCGTATGTAGTAGCCATATCTTGCTCTTAATATTTAGTTAAATTAATAGTGAACCTAGTTTCTCTGCCATGCTTTTATCTTGCCAGTCTTCTCTCTCTTTGCTTCCTTTGTCGAGTGCACTTGCAATTCCTTCCTTCACAGCCTGTGCCTTCTCTGCAGCTGCATCAAGTTCAGCTGGGGTAGAATCATCATCACTACTAAGAAGACCTAATACTAGTGCCAGTAAATCTATTGGGTTTTTACTACCTCCCCCTGCAATAAGTTTATCGGCTTCTGTACCGACAAATAATATTCCTGCTGCATATGCCAAATCTGGAATTCCACCCGCGCTAGAGAGTTCAGACTTAATTCCCTCATTACCCCCGCTTTGATTTGGAATGTAAAGGGCATACACACCTTCTGAGGGCAATGTTATTCTAAAAAATTCTAAAAACTCATCGATAATGTCAATTATATGTTGTAAAAATTCTTCAACCTGTGCAAGCATATCAATCATATCTTGAATAAAAACTGTTGAATCTGAAATCATTCCTTTTAATTGCTTAACAAAGTTTTCTAATGTCTGAAAAAATTCACCCCAGCCAGGGACAATATCCTTGATTTGAATTCCTCCAAAATCAGGCGGTGTTGAAGCTGGAAGTATCATTAACGTTTCCTTTGCAACTTTTCCTACCTTTGGATATACTCTACTTGAATGTGGTGATTCTGTAGTACCTTGACCCTTCATGACATAATTGGGAAATAAATCTTCTCCTATCGTTCCATAAGTCCCTCTCTTTTCTTGTTCCAAAACCGTATCGCCGGGAACCCACGGATTCAAACCATCAATCCCCCTAATTGGACTTACTACTACCTCCATGTTTTCCCATCGAAATGTACCATCCGGCTTTTCTGGATTCATATCAAAGTCTTCTGTAACCGACATTTCCTTTCCCCCGAAAGTGAGTGGTATACCTACATCATCTACTACTCTTACTTCTTTCTGTCCTGTCATGGTTGTTGCAACTGTTGCAGCTGCATTAACAGTCCTTATTGTTCCATAACTTCCATATCTCCTTCCCCCTATGACATCTCCTTCTGCAAATCTTCCATAATTAGTATCAACTTGAGTCAATTTAACTGTTACATCATTTGGAGTAATAATCTCTGTTAATGAATCTAATAAATTTTGACCAGTCGTTGCTGAAAATTCAGGAATATCAGAAAACATTTGAGAGAACTTATTAAAAACATCATGGAATTGGTTGAAATCTGGAGCTGCAATAATAATTGCTATTGCTCCACATCCACCATCAAATTCTGTATTTCCTAATTGGTTAGGTTTACCTGGTGCAACTCTAGAATTAATGGGCTTCCTCGCGGCCACATAATCTTTAACAATTTTACCATCTTCACTCGCCTTACCCTTATCAAATAGTGGTAATCCAAACACTAGGTTGGGGTTCCATCCACTATAAACATTACCATCAACATCATAAACATCAGCACCGATTTTTGGTGCACTAGAAATTTTCCCCAACAATTTATATCTAGGAACATCACCCTCATCATCAAACGCTTTTACAAATTCATTAACTACTTCTTTTGTTGTAAATGTAGGAAATTTACTTGCAGTTTCAAGAGGGTCTGGTATTGGATTGAAGTCATTATATCCAGCTGGAATTAATTTTCTGGGGGAAGCTAAATGTGGTTTAACCGCCCCTTCATCTATCTGTGCTTTTGTGGGAACTACTATAGTATCCGCATAATTTCCTTGATCATCTTTCTCTGACCATATTCGTGCTCCGGCCTTGTTTCTTAATTGTTCAAAGCCATAATCATATTTTTGTTTTGATGCAACATTTTTTTCATAATAGGGATCAACATACAAATAATAATAACCCGCTTCTTTTAAATCTTGAATCTGTTTAATAACTATATCTGCCAATGCATCCAATGCCATCAAGAGAGGATTAATATTTTGTAACATGGACATAAGTTTAACCACTTCCATTCCAGCACTTGCAAGACCAAGAGTAGTCTTTACAGTTTCAGCAAGGGCTGAAGCGGCATCCGCCAACGCAGCAATATCTCCTGCCTTCGCGATTTGATGGGGTTTCCATTCAGCTTTTGCTGTTAATAATGCTTCAAACTCAGCCATTTTGTTTTTCCTTTTCGGCTCTCTTGACCTTTGCTTTTAATACATTTTCCCAACCTTCTCTTTTTATTTTAAGAAGATCTGAATACATTCCAGCAAGTTTTTTAGTATTTACCATTAGATGTTTAATGTCATCCCTTCGAATTTCAGCTTCTTTCCATCTAAGTTCTTCTTTTTCTTCAGCCATTAACTATACTCCTTCGCTCTACCACTAAAAATTTCATATTTGTTCCTAGCTTTTTTTACTAAATCTATTAAACTATCTAAACCTTGAATACTGTCTACTAACTCTGTCATCATTTTCAAATCATCTCCTAATAAATTATTGCAACTATTATAAAGTGCTCTACCATAAGGAACTTGACCGCCAGTAGTATTTGCTGCCGGGATCGCTGACACATAAATTGCTGGTGCTGCTCCTCTTGTAGTTGATTGAGATCCCGCGCGTGTCGGCACACCAATACGAGTATCTATTTCTGTAACTCTCTTTCCACAATTGGTTCCAAATAATCCTACCTCAGTATAATAAGTCGCCCATGTAGGAGTGTCAAAAGAAATAAGTGTTCCTTTTCCAGAATTACCATTGCTGGCTCCAGTTCTATTTTGAGCAGCAAGAGTATTACGAAATGATGTTAATGCAGATTGCAATGGAGTCAAATCTGTAGTCACAGGGGAACTCTCCACATAAGTTTCAAACGCGTTATCACTTATACCGGAAACTCCCGCTTCTGCTGTGTCCACATCTATAATTGGATCACGAAAGCCAGCAACATCAATTAAATCCACTTCCATAGATCGTATGAATTGCACATCAGTATTCATTGAAGAGTTTGCTGTACCTCCGGCCTCATATATGTGTTTCTGTGCATAATTATATTTACATACAAATGTGGTTGTATCTGTAGCATGCGTTGCAGTCCAATTAGTTCCTGAAGTGATCGTAACAGATTCATAATGTACCCTATTAATATAAATGTAATTGTTCGCTCCAAGTGTATAATAATTACCTATTGTTGCCCCTGCAGAAGGTGCACTTGATGATCCACTCATAGCAGGTAATGTTGTATCATCATCTGGTGGTATATCCTCCGTGGCCGATCCAGTAATCGTAACTCCATCACAAGAAACTGATCCTTGAAGCCTACTTATACAGGAACTCAATCCAGCTCTACTAATAGCAGTAGGTGGTTCTCCAACATTAGGCATAGGATGGTTAGTACCATGAGTAGCCGTACCACAAGTATATGATGCATTAGTACATGGTATTTCATAATAAAATTTTTCAGCGCTATCAGTATAATATCTGTTCTCTGGCAAGGAGCCAGTTTCATCTGCTCTTTTTACATCCCATCTAACATATCTTCCAGAAGGAATATCAGTTTCACCTAATCCAGCTGGTTGTGTTCCTACAATTTCACCATTATCTACTTCATATGCCTTATGTGTTCCCGCTATTGCTGGAAAGAATGGATTTCGTTCTATGTAAGGGTATGAAGTTCCACCGTATTCTTTTCCTTCAGAAACCCAATCACCCCTTGCGCCTTTTGTCAAATCATTCGTTGCATTTGCACTTCCATTATTTGGATCAAAAAAACCAAGTAATCCTATAAATTGAGCGGTGTTCGCATTTAATAAATCATCTGGGCCCGCATCTGATCCACTATAATCACCCGCATCATCACCAACTGGCTTCCAATTTGGATTTGTTACTAGTCCCTCTGCCACCACTTCAATTTGACAAAATATATCATTGGTAGCATATCCAAATGGTACACTATTTACAGTAAGAGTAACCGTTCCATTTGTTGTTGCTATTCCTGTATTACTAAGTCTGATTTTACTATCTGAAGTTTTCACCCCTGCGATTGTCACATTATCATCTGGGATCCCTGTACCACTAATCACATCTCCATATTTAACTTTCGCAATATCGGTGTCTGATATTCCTGTCACCTCTATACTATCTGCTGTAGTTGTGCCGATGATCGTGAATGTATTCACGTAGTCAGTATGTCTTTTTAAATAAAATTTCTGGCCGAATGCCGGACCTACTGTAGTATACTGTGTATTACTACCTTGTGTCAAATGATCTTGTAATGTCATAGTGTTTAATTCATTATACAATCCCACACTTTGTGTTGTTACACTAGCAATGTTCGCTTTAGCAAAGTCGGCGTTCCATGTTCCTGCTTCAGCTGTTACATCTCCACCCCAAGCAATTGCATTACCAAAAGCGGTATCACTATCTGGTGTAGAATATGGAGTAATGCTATCATTAACATCTATTAGTTCTCCATCTTCTCTTGACCTAACTAGATAATAATCCCGAACATCAGTACTAAATGTATTACTACCTTGTGTTTGTGTTCCTGCTAAAGTAGTTAAGTTGAT
>Ga0310345_10005808_pt1 | contig 10872 bp, 22 predicted proteins | sample HC15DNA20500_MG_FD_204667 | JGI IMG/M metagenome (GOLD analysis project Ga0310345, IMG submission 204667) | Marine microbial communities from station ALOHA, North Pacific Subtropical Gyre - HC15-DNA-20-500_MG | ecosystem: Environmental > Aquatic > Marine > Oceanic | place: Pacific Ocean: North...
TAGAACAAGAGATATAAGGTTTAAGAGAATATATTCAGATAAGACAGCAGATATAGAAATGAGGTTTGTAAAGCAAGAGGAAGATAAGATGTTCAGGGAAAAGCCTGGAACACTTGCATACGCATACTTCCCTAACGGTAGTAAAATCGGTGGTGATATAACATTTAATGATAGTGTAATATGGTCAACAAATGGTAAGCCTATAAATGCACACAGGGTATTTCCAGAAACATACCCACCAAACACTAAAACTAAACTTAGAACTTACAACATGATACATACACTACTTCATGAATGTGGTCATGCGATAGGCTTGAAGCATTGTCCTGATCACAAAACTTGCATAATGTACCCATACTATAATGGCATGGTGGTTTTACACGATCATGACGTTGAACGTATTCAGGGCATATATGGTAAGCGTAAATTCAAATCTTTCATACTTGACTACTTTCGCAAACGTATGCAACGCAAGTGGGGTAGCCAATCGTAACGTGGCGAAGCCACCGTTTTTTTTACGTTGGCAACACTTATATAACTAATTGGTGTAATAGATGTATGAAGTCAAATACAAATGTGAGCATTGTGGCTGGAAGTACGAGGGTGATTTAAGCCATATGTACGTCATAATGAAACACAAGGAGAAACACAATGGTAAGTAACTGGTATCTTTACGTTGGCGTGTTCTTTGCCTGTACAGGCATTTTAACAATACCTGGAATTTTGATGATCGTGTATTGGTTTTACAAGCACTTCATGGACAATGGCATAAAGGTGAATCATGTGAATCAGCAAGAACAATATCAAGACAAACTAGATAAACTTGCACAACTCGAATCAAGGGTTAATGAATATGAAGAAAAGTACATAAAGCCATTAAACAAAGTGGACTATATCGAAAACTCAAATAAAGAGAAATGGGTATGAAAGCTCCAATATGTCCTATATGTTTAGACGATAATTTTTTCCCACCAGCACATAAGGATTTTATATATGAGTGTCTATGTGATTGTCATATGAAGCAATTTAAGAAAGAAATGAACGATAAGGGAATACCTAGAAACAGGGGATAATGATGATTAGTAACGGTCAAATTAGCAAGATTACCTGTGTTGCCTGCAAGGAGCTTATAGGCAATCATAAGAGGAGAGAATTATGGCGTTGTTTATTCAGGATTCAAAGTACCTATATGTCTGGAAAGATAGAAGATGACCTACCTACTACAGTCGAGGATGAAAAGGTTAATGCTAGGCATTGAGGTTTAAGGTAAAGGTTACAAGGGTTTTAGACGGTGATACCGTTGATGCAGTATTCAAGTTCCCATTCGGTATATCTGTGAAGAAGCGTGTGAGGCTATTCGGGATAAATACACCTGAAACAAGAACGAAAGATCCCATAGAGAAGAAAGCAGGCTACGCAGCGAAAGACCGTCTTGACGAACTGCTGCGTGAGGGTGGGTATAATGCTATTGTGGACTATCATGGTGATGGTAAATTTGGCAGACCTCTCTGTGAGTTGTACATAAAGGACAAGAATTTGAACGATATTTTAGTTTCTGAAGGACACGCAATTCCTTACTTTGGTGGAAAAAGGTAGTGGGACAGGTTTCCAAAGCCCGTATTCGTGTGGAAAACCACGCCTGATTCCTTTGAAGCATCTTAGTACTCCGATTTTCTTACGCATATTTGATTTATAAATCTTTCTACCCACAATTTTTTCCGTATTTGTACCCCGTTTTGTATCTGAATTTGTTCTTAATTTTGGTTTTTCGCTATAGCCACCTAGCGTACAAAGGGGGGAACGCTAACACTGTGGATATGTTTGCCTACTATGGTGTTTATATACTAAAACGTGATCGCAAGAGTATATATAGTATATATAGTCTAGGCACGATTTCCTGGCTCAACGCTGATCGCATTTAGGCGTAATTTGTATCAAAAAACTAAAGATAAATGCTTTAAATACCTAAATCGCCACAAAAATTATAGCCTTTTGTGAAACAAAAGTTAGCTTAATGCAACAATTAGTAAAACGATTTAGCTTATGTTAATAATGTTAGCTATGGTTAATATTCCTATGATCTAAGATTCCCGATTTTATCCTTATTTAAAGCATTTTATTTTAACCGATTTAAGACCATGCCTAAAAACGCTTAGAATGTAAAAATAAGGCAAATTTGGGCTTTATACGGTAATTAAGGCAAATATAGAGGAGTAGAAAATAGAGGTGTATATATAGCGATAAATTAACCGATTGTTAGAATGACATATAACAAAATATTGAGAATTGATATTATGATTGATCTCAATAACACAATAGAAAAATCTGATAATGAGATAATTTCTATGGTTATTGATAAAATCAGAAATATTAAAATTCAAAATACAGAAAGTAAGAAAGAAAATAGAGTAGTCATTATGACCAAAAACGATCATGTAATAGACCATGACCAATTTTTTAATTATCAAATTTCAAAATTAATGCACAATGTAAAAGGATTGAATGATTAAAATGTCTTATCAAGAAAATAATAATTCAGTTGACTTTAACGGTAGAAATAGTGAAGATATCGGTAATGGCTGGATAACTGAAAAATTTGCACAAGATCATTTAAAATCATATTTTGAAATTTTGTATTGTGAATCATTAGCACGATCAAGAAAAGATAAGGTGAAATTTGTAAGTTTTGAGAATGAATGTGGTTATAATTTGCAAGCTGGATTAGATAGTTCTGTATTAAGAAAATATGGGTTAGCTCATTTTAGAGGTGCTAATGAAACAATAGACGATATTAGACAAAGTAATTTTATCAATGAAGATAATATTCACATTAAATCGAAATACGATTGCACTTGTTCAAGTGAACATTTAGATCATTATATGGTAAAAGACATAGATCAAGAAGCACAGCCAATTAGTCGAAAATATCCTACACACCAATTAGGTGAATTAGTGGTTAGTAAATTACCTTGGAATGAAGCGATAAAATGTCAAGAATTAATTTTTGATATTATGGAAATTAAAGTCGATTATAAACCACAATTAAGAAATAATTATACTTCTTGTCATTGTCATTTTAGTTATAATTCAGCTTCAAGCTCAAGAAAAATTTGTTCTAAAAATGGTCATAGATTTTTTCAGGACGTAAAAGATAGAATAACTATTGAATTAGAATTAGGTAGAAAAAGCAATATGTCAAATAGATTTAATGGTTTTAATTTATCAGGATCTCGAAATTGGTGTGAGCGTGGTTTTAATTGCCCAACACAAAGATTAGCACGATCACCAAATGGAGATCGCTATTTTGATCAAAATGATAGTTATAATGTAGGGATCAATCATGGTAATGGTAAAAAATTAACCACTACAGAATTTCGAGCTATGACAATATTTAGATCTAAAAAATTGACATTAGAGGCTTTAAGAATGTTGCATACTTCAATTAACAAATTTTTACAATTTTATCAAAATGTATCTGTTTATGACATGGAACATAAAGATCTTTATTTGCGTGTTGATAATAAAGCCCATTTAAATCGAGAATTAATTATTCCTAAAAATGTTGAAACTCAATATTTAGATATGAATCATGACACATTAAGAACTAATCAATCAATGATTGAATTAAGGGATCAGTTTTCACAATGATTATTTTAAACGATTTTAACGGTAAAATTGAAAAATTACCTAATGTTAACGGTATAGACTATGATAAAATAATATTAGATAATGAAGATCATTTTAATTTAATTGGCTATAAATTACCAAAAAACACAAAAACAAAAATTTTTGTTTATGGAACATTAAAAAAATCTAAATGTAGAAAAAATGTTTTAAATAATTCTAGTCAAAAAATGGTTAAAGCTGAATTAAAAAATTATGAATATATCGATCAATCTGTTTTAATTGATAATGAAAAATATCCTAATGTCATAAAGTCAGAAAATAAAACCGTTAAAGGATTTATTATTGATTTTTCACTTAATGAGCTTGAAAAATTAGATATTTACGAAACTAATAATTATAAAAGAATAGAATTAATTGATAATGACTTTAACAAATATTGGGTTTATGTTGGTGTAAATTAAAATGACTATTTTATTTATTCCAATTAGACCAAATAGATCGAATAATTATGATAATGATCAATATGATCAAAGTGAAAACATTTATGAAAACACTAAAAAATCAAGTGCTTTAAATACTAAATTATTAGTCATGCCTAAAATTAGTAGGTATTATAAAGCCCAAAAACAAAGGAATATTGATTAAAATGTGTATAATACTATTAGCAGAAAAAAAGCATTTGACTTTAGATATTTTACAAAAAGCAGAAAATAGGAACCCTCATGGAGCTGGGATCGCATGGATTGATCAAGAATCTAAAAAGGTAAAATGGATAAAATCAGAAAAATTAACAAGTGAAAAGATATTAAAAATTGTGAAAAAATATAATATTCAATTTCCATATATTGTTCATTTTAGAATAACAAGTGTAGGATCAACAAGTGATCAATTATGTCACCCTTTTGATCTTAGTGCAAAATTGGATCAAAATGATCTAATGGGATCAAGTGATCAAGGCGTGTTATTTCACAATGGAACAATTTTAGAATATAACGATATATACGATCTTGTTTTTACGGCTGGAAAATTAAATGATCAAAATGGAATTTTTAATGACATTGAGCTTGAAAGATCAGATTCAAGAACTATAAGCTATATAGCTTCAAATAAAAGATTAGGCTTAAATTTCTTAGATAGATTTTTCAGTAAAAGTCAAAAAATAGCTGTTTTAACGCCAAAAGGGATCACGAAATTTGGTTTTAATTGGTCAACTGTTAAAGATATTACGACTTCAAATACTCATGGTATGTTTGATTTTTCTTACACTTCATGTGAGGATAATTTTTATGGTAATTTTGATAACTCTTATTCATATACGCCTAAAACCAATAGTGGTTTTTCATGTAAGGTGAAAAAAGATAGTTTAACAAATGCTTTAAATACAAAACTTACAAAAAAACAAAGAAAAGAAAAAAAACGCATTGAAAAAGAATTAAAAAAATGCAAAAAGAAATTAGCAAAAATAAACGAAAAAGAAAAAAATGCTTTAAATACTAAATTAGGTCATTCGATTTATTGCACTTGTATTTCATGCCTAAAAGCAAAAGAAAAAATTATTCAATCTGATAAAATTGTTGAATTGCAAAAATTAACAAAGTCTATTGAACAAAGAAAATACGAATCAGATCAGATAAGCGATCAAGATTATTACTTTGAAAAATTAGATAATGATCAATGTTTAGATATTTTAAACGAAATTGATCAAGGAACTTTAACAGTTATTGAAATAGACATGGTTTATGAATATTTAAAAACTTTAACACTTGATAATTATGATAATTTATTTAGTTCAAGTATGGATCAGATTGAAGATATTTTAGAATTAGCAAAAATTCATAAAAACAGAATGATCCAAACAAAATTTAATGAGGTTAATCAATAATGAAAATTCAGCAAAAGTCAAAAATGTTAAGAGAAATTGAAAAACTAAATGCTTTATTAGGCATTTATCAAAGTTTAGATTTTAGTATTTCTAAGATTAAAAATGAGGTTAAACAATAATGTATTTTTTCATTAAGCCTTTTTCAAAGTTGAAATTTAACAAGGATCAAAAAATAACTGATTTTATCAAAGTTGAATATTCAAAAGAATCTAACGAACATTTTAAGGAAATTTTAAAGTCATGGAATAAACAAAAAGATCGAAATATGACGATCAAGGATCAAGGTGAAATTTAATGAAATTAATAGCAACAATAGATAAAGCCATGCCTACTGTTTATGGTTTTTCTAACATAGAAAAAGATCTAAGAGCTTGTAAAATGATCAAGTGTAATGAGTGTGGATCATGGAAATATTTTTCTAATGAGTTAAACACTTATGAAGATCGTGATCCATGTAATGAAAAAACTTGTGAAATAGGTCATGTGCATAATTTACAAGATATGGTAATATTTTCTAACAATACATTCACAAATGATAAAGACGGATTCGATCTCGTTGACGGTATTTGCTGTAAGTGTTTTGTTAGTAGATTTTAGCAAAATGCTTTATATGTAAAAGCATAAATTATTTTTTTTTTGCAAAATTTTTGCAGAATTTTAAGAAATTTTTGCGTGAGCCAGGAAATTACTAAATGCTTTATATACTAAACTTGATTTTTAACGTAAAATTACTGAAAATTCATGGAATTTCCAAAATAGTATATAAAGCATTTTTGCTATTTCTGTATTTACAGTTTTAAACCGAAAAAAATGGTCATAAAGTGTAAATTTTTAAATTTGTGCCTAGAATTTTAATAAGAGTATATAAAGCATTTATTGTGTTTGTGTGGTGTGTGCGTATTTGTGCCTAGATTTTACTAACTGATCGGTTTCACCGTATGGTTTATGGCTGTTTTGATTTTTGTATATGCTACAAATGTTTTTTGTAGTGATTTTATTATTTGTGCCTAGAAATTAGAAAATAGTATTTAAAGCGTAAAACCCACAAGTGTTTATTAATGGGTTTTTCTAATGGTGTGTATGAAACAAATATCAAAATTTGGAAAAGAAAAACAAGAATTAATCGAAATTTTAAGAATTTCAGATAGTAAAATTTATTCGTGTGGGTGTCCATATTTGGCATTATCTGACGAATTAGGATATATTACAGCATATGCAGTAAAACATGATTCAAAATTGGGTTTATCAAATTTTGGTCGATTAAGTGTTAAAAAAATGCTAAAAACGGCTGGCTTTAGTGATAAATTAGTAAAAAGATATAGCCAATTTATCTATGAATGTTTAGAAAGTGGTTATTCATTACATAAAATTGCTGAAAAAATAGCTCAAAAAATGTTATACAAATACGATCCGATCCACGATCAGCACGAAATGAGGTTAAAACGAGAATGTTAACCAAAAAAATAGATCAAGAAATTGGTTATACTGAAAAAAGAAATAAAGTTTTAGAAAAAGTCGAAACAATAAAACCGATCAAAGTAAATAAAGCATTGAGAAAAAGACGTTTAGAATTAACCGTTAGACTTTGGAATAAAGGGATCGAGAAAAAAGATATTAAGCATTTTAAAGACATGATCGAAAAAGAAAAAAACAATTATTTTAAAAGAATGTTTAGTGGTGAAAAAATAGATAATTTAAGCTGGGATCAATGTGTTGATAAAACATTTATCAAGATTGAAAAACCAAAAGTGGTTAAAGCATTAGGCTGGAAAAATGGGATCAAAAAAATGTTTGGTTTTTCACAAGACGATCAATGTAGTTTTTGTGGTCAACAATTAAGTAAGAAAAAGAAAAAAAGAAAAAAGCATTTAGATAAATGCAACAAAAAAGAAAAATCGCAAAAGACTAAGTTTTGTGAAATTTGTAAATTTTCAGAAAAATTTTGCCATTGTTCAGCAAAACAAAAAGATTGGAAAAATTCAGTAAGATCAAGATATAATCATGATTTATATCCGACAAATTATTATAATGGTAATGGTTTAAATGGGTATGATAAATGGAGCTGTTATCAATGAGCTGTAAGCATATTTGGGATCGTTATTTTGATTCAAAAAAATCGTGTGAAATTCACATATCATGGAAAATTGCTTGTATGAAGTGTGGTCAAATTCAAGGAAAAAATGAATTTATTGGGATCGGGTGTGATATGGATTGAAATTTCTAAATGCTTTAAGTAGTAAATTAACAAAAGAACATTTTATTTTTATTGGTGTGTTTGTTTTATTCCCTTTAATTTTTGAGGCTACAAAATGAAAGCAATAGAGAAATTAAAATCCGATATGCTTTATATAGTAAAGTCAGTTTCATATATAAAGCACATTGATTCAATCGTTGAGCAGAATTTCCCTACACACAAAAAATCTTTTAAGGCGTGTTATTTCCCTTATGCAAAATTATATTTTAGGTCTAATGTCGAAAAATTAGCTCCATTATTAAATTTCGTGAGGGGTGTTTGAAATAACAGATAAAAACTTTAAGGAATTTCTATGTGAAAATTTTACAGATAATGAATTAATGAGAATTATAAATCTTTATTCAAGACGACTTTTTGATCAAGGTGTGGACTTTTACGGAAAAAGGGATAAAAGGTGTTTAAAGAAAATTATGTCTTTAATATCAAATGAGGAATTTTTAATTCTTTATGACAAAATGGACTATGGACTAGGCAAATTTTGTGAAAAAAAGCGATTCGATATTTTTAAAGATTAATTACTCGGCAGATCGCAACTCGGCATTTTTCTGATCGGCAAAAATTTACTCGGCAGAAAACAGTATATAAAGCATTTTATCTCGGTCAAACTCGCAAAAAATGAATGTCATGCTTTAAATACCCTTTATATACTAAATGGCGTCACCGTCACCGTCTGTCTGTGGAGGGGAGGTAATGGCTGTTCTTTCCGTATTGTTTTTTCTTGATCGCAAAACTGATCGCAAAAAATAGCTCGGCAAAAAATGTTTATATAATCCTATACTGTATGATATGTAAGGAAAAGTAATTTAGAAAAGGACACACCTTTTCTAAACTTCATGACATTACTTTTTCTAACAGAACAAGCATGGAATCATATAAGATAGGTCGGAATTTCTATCTGAGAATTTTAATTCCGACTTATCTTTTTTTTTAATATCCGTTTGTAAATAACGAAACAGTTTCTCAACGTGGATTCCTACTGACTACTATGAAGCCAACTGCCCTGCTCCCCTTGTAGAATCAATATGCTTTATATAGTAAATGTGGTTGAGTATATAAAGCATTTATCCTCTGACACCGACTCCCGTCTTACTCCGTTTTGTATATAAAGCATTTTTAGTTATCCCGTTTGACACCGTAGTTGCGTTTATATCACAGCCACCGTAAAAATTAGTTTGAGCTTAGGTGGATTTATATATCTCATGTTTCTAATACTATACATGAATCGCAAAAACGTAATTAAATCATTGGACTTTGAATTTCCTTGTGATCTTTATTGTGGTCAAACAAAAATGGGAAGTTTTAGAACTGTCGCAGAATTAAAAAAACAAGACGAATTAATGTTTAATGAAGTCGTAGATTTTATTATTGACGATCCAGCTTTTAATCCTTATACTTTTAGAGGTTATAACAAAGAGAATTGTTCAAGCTGTGCAAAGGGTGAATATGTATGAAAAACATAATGAGAGATTACTTAAAAGATCAAGGTATAGACCTACATAAAGCAAAGTCATGGACTTTAAGAAGTAAATCAAATACCATTCCGTTAAAAATTAAATCGTGGCGTGGTGGATATAATAATCAGGCTTTATATTACACCGTATCACAAGGTAATTTAACCGTCTATTATCGTGGTGAATATGGCTTTGAAGTTTGTCTAAGTTATAAAGATAAAAACATTAGTTTTGAAGTGGATTCAATGCTAAACGAGGTAAAATTAAAGACATTTACACACCGTTGGGTAGAAGGGCTAATCAATCAAGAATATAGGGGAGCATGGCGACCAAAAAAAAATGCTAAATTACAAAAAATAGATTTAAACCTAGATTTAAATCACTCGGAGAAATGCCTCTGTCTTAAATGTGAAATGTCACCCATTTATTTCTCGGATTGTAAATTAAAAGATCGTGGTCATAAAAGTTTAAGATATGTCGTGGCTGAAGATAGAAATGGGGAACTAATATGGACAGAATTTGAGAATTATAAAACAGCAGAAAAATACGCAGATCAAATAAAGGGCTGTGTATTAGATTCGGAGCAAAGGAATAGGGGAATTTATAGATCAAAAGGATATAAATTAAGAAAAATGAAAAGAGAAAAGAGATTAGCATTAAACAGAATGAGGGTTGAACGACTTTGACTAAATTATACGTTGATAAGCAATTACTCTCGGAATTAATTGATAATATGATTTTAGAATACAAAGACGACAAGGAATTTTGTGAGGCTATGGCATGGCTTGATAAGACTAAATTCATAAAAGGCGATTTTTATGATAAAGTCATACAGCTTTTGTTCTTTAGTGGCGTTATTAAAAAAGACGGTATGCACTTATCGGATCAACGAATGAAAGACTTTATGAAAAGCTTAATGAGGAAAGAAAAATGACACAAAATATTAGTCGAGCCCAATGGGAATTAATAAAAGAAGATATTTTGTTATTATTAACAAACGCAGATAGTTTTGAACAAATTAGAAAAAGAATACGAGGGTGGATCGCTGAATATGAAGATTGGGGATATAGGGTGGATAAAGATTGAGTGATTTTACAGAACATTACATGAAAAAAGACAAAGACGGAAAGCTCGTAAATAATATTTTTGACGACTTGGAAAAACTAAACACAAATGAAAAGGGTGAGTGTAAATGTATTCAATGTGGTAAAATTTTCATTTACAAAGATACTGACGTAAATATATGCAAAAAATGTATGAGGGATTTCTTCTAATGGTTAATTATCGTTTTCACCAAAAATGTTCTCAATGTGAAGAAACTTTTATGAATAAAAAAGATATGAGAAAACACAAGTCGGAGAGTCACGCATATTGAATCATGTAAAAAGAGGAACTGATATGGCTATAAGTTGGTCGTGCCACCTTTATTCTCACCAAAAATGTAGGGGAAGAAACTGCGTATGCAGTTGTCATTTTGAAGCAGTTGATTATCTCGCTGACTTGGAGGTGTCGGGATAATGGTCACAGGATATGAAACTCGTTATTATAATGATATTTCTCGAATTTGTAATTATCTACAAAACATTTCGCAAGATCTTGAAAGTATAAAAAATGCTTTAAATACTCTCGCAGAAAAACACTCGGAGAAATCGAAATGA
>Ga0310345_10005811_pt1 | contig 10870 bp, 6 predicted proteins | sample HC15DNA20500_MG_FD_204667 | JGI IMG/M metagenome (GOLD analysis project Ga0310345, IMG submission 204667) | Marine microbial communities from station ALOHA, North Pacific Subtropical Gyre - HC15-DNA-20-500_MG | ecosystem: Environmental > Aquatic > Marine > Oceanic | place: Pacific Ocean: North...
TGATCCAACACCCAGGCCGTGAGTTCCTTGCGATGACGCTTGTCCAGCAGACCAGAGGAGACACTGCTGTCGGACGAATAGCAACTGCTACCGAAACAAAAGATGCGGACTTGTCCCTGGATGACTTCTCGAGTATCGGGCCATCGCTGGATAACGAAGCGTTGCATAGACGCTCAGCGTTAGTCTAGGGGGAGTGTAAGAATGCTACCGGCTTACGATTTGCTGCGAGATCGGTTGCACATGGTGATATCCGACAAGGCGGAGCAGGGACACGCCGTCGAAGGCCTCGATGCGGAGCTAGACACCCTGCCAGACAGTTACGCCGCCCTGGCTGAGTTGGCAGGTCGGCTCGCCGACCTGCCACTGGTGCCCGACTGGCCCTACGTGGAGCCCAGCGAACTCGATGACATCTGGAACGAGGCAGATCCGAAGCGCCCGCTGGGAGCCATCGCTTCCGTCGATATGGACGACAGCGCCAAGAGGGTCGAGGCTGCATTCCTGGGTTCCGTATGCGGCTGCGTGCTGGGCAAGCCGCTGGAGACTCGCCTCACCGGCGAGGAGATTCACGTGGGGCTGGAGCAGCTGGGCGAGTGGCCTTTGAGCCAGTACGTGTCAGAGCGAATTCGCGGCGTGCTGCCGAGAGTCCACCGCTCCTGGCCGGAGACAGTGCGGGAACAGATCGTCTACGTCGCGCCGGACGACGACATCAATTACACGATCATGGGGATGCTTGTGCTGGAACAGTTCGGCGTCGGGTTCACTCAAGGAGACCTCCGAGACCTCTGGCTTAGGCATCTGCCCATTATGACCACATTTGGCCCCGAGCGTACCACGCTGCTGAAGGCTGGCGCCCATTCTCTAAAGGGCTCCCCGACCGTGACCGGAGGGATATCGGAGGAGATCTCGAGCTGGTCGGAGGCCATCAATCCGGGAGAGGAGCTGTGCGGCGCGTTGATCCGGGCCGACGCATATGGCTACGCCTGCCCCGGACGGCCAGCCCTAGCGGCGGAGCTGGCATGGCGGGACTCTCGCTTCACGCACCGGAGAACGGGCATCTACGGGAGCATGTTTGTGGCGGCCGCCATAGCCACTGCCCAGGTAGCGGACGAACCAATGGCGATATTCGAGACAGCCCTGAGGTTCGTTCCCCAGCGCAGCAGGTTCTACGAACGCGTCTCCGACTGTCTGGACGAAGTGCAACAGTCCAGTGACTGGGAAGAAGGGTACGGTCGTATCCACGCTAAATACGGAGAGTACGGCCACTGCCGGAACTATCAAGAGGTGGGAATGCTGATCAATACCCTCCGCTTCGCGGAAGACGTAGGCCACGGCATCTGCATCCAGGTGAGTCAGGGCGCGGACACGGACAGCTTCGGCGCTACGGCCGGCTCGCTGCTGGGTGCCTACTTCGGCCCGGGCCACCTGGAGCAACGATGGCTCGACCCCTTCAACGACGACATCCACTCAGGGATGGCGTGGTTCTTCGAGCGCTCGCTATCCAAGCTGGCCCAACGCATGGGCGAGCTGCCCAAACGCGTAGCTGCCGAGCTGGAATCACCATAGGAGCGTTCAACCTGCATATATTGGTGGGACGGCCTCCAACATTACGTTCCACGTACTCTGTACCATACTCATCCGACTCTGCCTCTCACCTGACCGTGCTCCGTGACCAGAGCTATCCAACACTCAAAAAACGGCTACGGCTCGATAGACAAAGGGAGTGGGCTACAAGAGTCCCTGTAATCAATATAGTCACTCTCAGGCAATCGTCCTGACCGTCGTGACCCACCTCCTTGAAACCTAGGTTGTCCTACTCCACAGCACCCTATAGAGAAATGCCGTATGTAATACGTATCTGCAGTACTATATAGAGTATATCGTAATTCCAATATATTAGTAGTGCGACGCTATATGTTTAGAAGGGCCTGTCCTACCGACGGGTTAGTGCTATACTGGATGTGCGTAGGCAGCCAGCGCCAAATTCACGTTCTTCTCTTTCTTGGAGGGCCATTGGAGGCCTGGTAGATGTGTGTTGAGACCTGCTTGTAACCTCATGCCAGCGGCGCTGGATCTGAAAATTAGCAGAGGTGAGGGATGACACCCGATTTCATAAGCGAATCAATCCTATGGGGCCCGCTGTACGCCCTGGGCGTCTTTGCTGTCTTGGTTCTGGTGGCGGCCATCGCTCAGGCCATGTTCCAGCTGATTCTCCGTCGCAGAATGCGCAGCGCCCCGGACGCCCTCAATACCCAGATTCTGTCGGCAGTCAGAGGTCCAACGGTACTCTTTATCGTTTTACTGGGACTGTTTTTGGGGATCTTGGTCCTGACAAGTTTGACCAATCCCACCTTCGACGTCCTGGACGGCTGGGACACCTGGGTCCGCAAGGCTTGGGTCGTGGTGATAATCGCGGAGGTCAGCTACCTTGCGTCTCATCTGACCCAATTCTTGCTAGGCTGGTACCTTCGGGCGATAGCGGCGCGTACCACTACAGACCTGGACGCCAAGCTGCTCCCACCGATCAGGAGGGTCCTTCCCCTGACAATCTACTTCGTCGGAGCCCTGGTGGCCCTGGACAATCTGGACATCTCCATCAGTCCACTCCTGGCCGGCCTTGGCATAGGAGGTCTGGCCGTAGCTTTGGCAGTCCAACCCACGCTTAGTAACTTCTTTGCCGGCACATACCTGGTTACCGAAGGGGAGTTGAAAGAGGGCGATTTCATCGAGTTGGAGAGTGGCCCATCAGGCTACATCGTGGACGTCGGCTGGCGCAGCACCAAGATACGCAGCCGGCACAACAACCTGATTATCGTTCCGAATTCCCACATGGCGTCCAGCATCGTGACTAACTACTTCAGCCCGTCACCGGCCATGAACGTGATCGTCACCTGCGGCGTGAGTTACGACGCCGACCTTGAGCGCGTCGAGAACTTGGTGATGCAGGTAGCCCAACAGGTCATCGACGAGTCACCGAATGCCGTGAAGGAGAATCCGCCCTATTTCGGCTTCTCGGAGTTCGGTGACTCTAACATCGATTTCTGGGTCTTCCTCCAGGCCCGCGACCGTTGGGGCACCTTTACAGTTACCAACGATCTCATAAAGCGAATCCACGCCAGGTTCAAAGAGGAAGACATCGAGATAAACTACCCGATGCGCAAGCTGGTAGCCTCGACCTCCAATGGCCGTCTGCCGTTGCTAGAGGCGCAGGAGCCACCCGGAGGGGAGTCCTAAAGCGGCGACGAGGCAGAATAGAGCTGCCCCCGGTCCCAATAATCCAGACTGAATCGTCGGAGTATGATCCTTACGGCTGTCACGAAGCCCATCGCCGGTTGGGAAAGCATGGGCCCCTTCTCGCTCGCCCAGCTACAGCGGCGCCATCGCCTAGCTCGGCCTGTCGGTGGAAGCAGCCAAGATTCCGCTACGCCCTCAAAAACGTTGCCCTCCACCAAAATATGTCCCTCATGCCGCCAGAAGTAGTTCTGTACGCGCATGTTTGATATTGTTGTACAGGTCGTATCTGGTGGTCTCAGAGCCCCTGGCCGCGCAACGGTCCGTCGTCGGAGTCAGAGACGTCGACGCCGTATGCCTCCAGGGCATGTCCTCGCGAAATCAGGCCATCCTGCAGGTCCCGCAGCACGAGCTTCGGGTCTCTCTCTTTCGGGTTGTAAGCACCGCCTCCGCTGGACCAGAGCAACTCCAACCGGTCCTGAGAAGTCTCGATCGTGATATAGCCCGTCCCTAGTGACTTGGGGTCGTCACTGAGCACCTTATCGTTGAGGATGATTCGCGTCCTGGTCCCGTCGGCACCTCCGAACATGCCCTTCGGAGGGAAGGAGACGCGCTTGTTGGGGTGGAAGTAGATGTTGAGAGGGCGTGAGTATGAGGGAAGTTTGGCCAGCACAACCCGTTGCGCCGGGCTACCGCGAAACTTGCCCGCACCTGCGGAGTCGCTCGTGAACTCCTTTGCGATCACGATGGCGGGTGTGTTGACCTCGAAGACCTCTACAGGCACGTTGGAGGCGCTGCTGGGAAACATGTTCTGTCCCATTCCGTCGCCTGATCCGGTAGCACCACGACCGCCGCCGGAGAACAGGTGGGCGTTGAACACACGCCCACCGTCCTCGGCGCCATAGACCTGCATCGGTGACATCAGCCCGTTTCCTGACTGCACTCTGTCGGGCACGGCCTCGGCCAGCGCTTGGAAGATCGCGCCGTGGATGAACCATCCGGTGTTGATCCTTGAGCCGACCGACACCGGGAAGGTGCAATTCATGATGGACCCATCCGGTGCGGTGACGCTGATCGGCGCGAAGCACCCTTCGTTCACGGGCACCTCGGATGTGAGCAAGCAGGCGAGGGCATACAGCGTGTGGCCTATCGTGTAGATCATGGTACAGTTGAGGCCGCCCGAGTCGACCTGAGGCGCGGAGCCTGCGTAGTCGACCAGCATCTCGGTGCCATTGACCGTGATCTCCACCGCCAGTTTGAGCGGCGTGCCCATGCCGTCTGTGTATACCTCGCTGGTGTACACACCGTCCGGCAGCTCACCGATACCCCGACGCATGGCCTCCTCCGATCGGCCCCGGATGGCTTCCGAGAGGCCCTCTAGGTCATCGAGGCCGTACTCGTCTAGGAATGAGACGACCCTCTGAGCGCCTCGCTCGTTGGCGGTCACCTGCGCCTCTATGTCGGTAAGCACCATCTCTGGAATCCGGACGTTCCATCGGAACATCTCGAACACCAGGTCGTTTGGACGCCCGGCGTCGTAGAGCTTACAGATGGGGAAAAGTATGCCCTCCTCGTAAGAGTCGCGCACCGACTTCGGGTCGAGCGAGCCGCCGATGTCCGAAGTGTTGGCGATGTTGCCCGTGAAGCCGACGAACCGGCCACCACGGAAGATGGGTGTAACGATTCCGATGTCGGGCAGGTGGCCTGCACAGAGCCAAGGGTCGTTGGTCAGGAAGACGTCGCCAGGACTAATCTCATCGGGGGGGTACTGTTTCAGGATGGCCTTCGTGACGTTGGGCATGGTCATGTTAAAGACCGGCATGCTTCTGTATGCGTGAGCGATCGAGCGCCCACGAGCGTCCAGTACCTCGCAGCCGAAGTCGTTGGCCGATGCGATGATCGTCGAGACTGCGGTCCGCAAGACGGTCGTCCACATCTCCTCAGCGATGTTCAGCATCCGGCCCCACATTATCTCCAGGGAGACGGGGTCAAAACGGTCCATTTGCTCACTCATCCAACGTCGATGATCAGGTTCAACCACTCGTCGATGTACCCAGCATCTCTGGGGCCTATTACCGCAGTGGACTCCCGCTCCTCGACGATGGCGGGTCCAGGGATTCTCGTGCCGGCCGACAGTCGGTACCGGTCGTAGACGGGGCAGTCGACGTATCCGGTCGTGTCGTCAAAGTAGGCAGGTCGGCTCCCTTTCTTCGCGTCTGCTGGGTCGGCGCCCTCGACGACAGCCTGCCGGCGCAGGTTGACCGACGGCGCGGGACCTCGAATCGCCAGCCTCCAGTTCTGGACCTCGATAGGGATATTCAGGTCCTTCCAGCCGTAGAGCTCACGGTAGATGCTCTCAAAGTCAGACTCCATCCTCTCAATCGTGGCAGGACCCAGCTCGCCGCTTGGCACAGGTACCTCGATTTCGTGGATCTGGCCCACCAGACGCATGTCCGCCGAGCGAGCCATCCGAACCTCGTCCGGCGAAATCCCGACACGGCTCAGTCGCTCCAGGTTCCGCGCCACCACAACCTCATACATCCCATTGACCGTCCCCCAGTCCGACTCTCGGAGCAGGCCGGGTAGCGAGTGGACCTCCTGGAACGAGAGGGCAGCGGTCAGGCAGCCCAACGCCGACGTTACGCCGGCTGCCAGAGGCGTTATGACCCGCTTGACGCCCAGGGATCGCGCGACCTCCGCGGCGTGCAGTGGTCCAGCCCCACCGAAGGCGATGATAGCGAAATTTCTGGGGTCTCTGTGTCTCTCGATCAGATGTATGCGCGCAGCCGCCGCCATATTCTCGGTCACGACTCGATAAATTCCCCAGGCGACCTCCGTCTCGGACAACCCGAGGTCGCTGCCCAGGCCGGCCACGGCCTTTCTCGCGGCCTCCACGTCTAGGGCTATGCTGCCGCCGAGAAAGTAGTTGGGGCCGAGATATCCGAGAATGAGGTCGGCATCTGTGACGGTGGGGTCGGTCCCTCCCAGGCCGTAGCAGGAAGGGCCAGGACTGGCCCCGGCGCTTAGCGGACCGACCTTCAGCAAGCCAAGGTTATCGGTCCATGCGATGCTACCACCGCCAGAACCGATCTCAATAAGGTCAACCACTGGTATTATGATCGGGAGCCCGCTGCCCTTTGTGAAGCGCTGGACCCTGGCGACTTCGAACAGGTTGCTCACGGGCGGGTAAGCACCTTCTATGATGCAGGTCTTAGCAGTGGTCCCACCCATGTCCAGTGAGATTAGGTCTCGTCGACCCAGCAACTCGCCGTAGAACCCGGCGGCCAACGCCCCGGCAGCCGGTCCCGATTCGAGGAGCCGGATGGGAAACTCCTTGGCCCATTCGCTGTCCATGACGCCGCCATCCGACAGCATCACCAGCAGACGGCTGTGGCAGCCGTTACCTTCCAGCCCGGCCTCGACGTTTCCGAGGTAGGTGGAAACAAGGGGCTTTACGAAGCAGTCGGCCACCGTGGTAGAGGTGCGCTCATACTCGTTGATGACCGGCGCTACGTCCGACGATACGGATAACGTCAAGCGAGGAAATCGGTCTCTCAGAGCGACCTTCAGCGCGTGCTCGTTGGCCGGGTTCTTATAGGAATGGAGTAGCGCGACAGCCACCGCCTCCACATCCTCCTCGGATATTAGCTCGTCAACGATGGCGACAGCCTCGCCCGGGTCACAGGATTGGAGCACCTCGCCGTCGCGGCTAGTCCTCTCGGAGACCTCGCGGCGCAGGTATCTGGGAACCAGAGGCGCGGGCATCTGGGCCTTCAGATCGAATATATCGTACATCTGCTCCCGGCCCATCTCCAGTATGTCGCGAAAACCCTTGGTGGTCAGGAGGGCAACTTTGGCACCTTTGCGCTCCATTATTGCGTTTGTCGCCAGGGTGGTGCTGTGGACGACCGATCCGAGACGTTCGAAGCCGGCGCCGGCGGCGGCGAGCACCTCGGAAGCTCCTACAATAACCGCCCGAGCCGCGTCCTCGGCATCGGTCAACACCTTATGAACGGTCACTTCGCCAGAGCGCAGGTCGAGCAACGAGAAGTCGGTGAACGTCCCACCGATGTCGATGCTCAGGGAATGGGTGGGAACATGCTGATCAAGCGCCCGGGAATCTCTCACCATGGCTCCTCGACTTGCTCGCCGTCGTAGTGACGTCGCGGCAGGACTACCCTCATGGGGCGATCACCCCCAATTCGATTCGAGCTGAGGAATCTGGACCACCCTGCGAAACCAGGCTAGCTCACCAGTAGAAACATCCTGACTTGCCGACTATCGGTGATGTTTGCCTGTGGTTGGGATCGTCTGGCCGCAATCAGCACCGGTCGGCGGGGGACGCTGCTTGTCTCGCAGAAATTGTAAAGGGTGGGGAGATAATGTACCACCTAGGCGGCTCGAGCACTGAGATGTGTTGGCGATGACGCCCATCTTCAGCCCCGCCAGCCATATACCGTCTCGACTTCTACTCCTCGGAGGGCTCTTGTGGGAACAGAAGTTCGGCGATATTCTGGTACGCCCCGTCGTTAGGCATCGCCATGATCATGCTCGCCCTCGCATCGCGGAAGTAGCGTTCGAACGGCAACCTCCCAGCGAATGCAGTCCCTCCGAATATCGTCATTAGCTCCTGGGTAACCCAAACCGCTGTTTCTGAGCAGACGACCTTTGCTTGAAGGATCGGTAGCATCGAGGTAAGGCGTCCCTCGTCGAATGCTGATGCTGCTGCGTGGAGCAGCGTCTGGGCCGACTCTATCCGGGTTGACAGCTCTGCCATGCGACGCTGATTGATCGGGCTATCAAGGCGACGGGAGCCGTTGGCAAACCTGCGATCTCCTTCCCGAGATGCGACCTCAAATGCTCCTGACGCCGTTCCAAGGTACGATGCGGCGTACGTTAGACCTAGGACGGGCTGAAACATACCCCCTGCCTCCACCATGGCCGCATGCTCCGGTCCGATGCGATTCTCCTCGGGTACGAACCCGCTGAACCGCATGGGGGAGCTGGCGTTGCCCCTCAGTCCCAGGCCGTTCCAGGGCTCCAGAATCTCCCAGTCGATCTTGTCTCCCTCAACGAACAGCATGCTGACGTCACTCTGAGTGGAGTCTTCTCCGATGCGACAGAGGAAGAAGTAATGCGTGGCGATGCCCGCCGATGTGACGTAGGACTTCCTGATGTCCTCCAGCTGATAACCGCCATTGACCTTCCGGATCGGCGAGAACCCACGACTCGACGACCAGTCGTTTAGGTCTTTGTAGGTCTCGGAACCCGCCACGGTCGTGAACACCCCTCCCTTGGCCATGGGCCTGATGAAGCGCTCAACCTGATCTGCCGTCGGTATACGATTGATAACCTCGGACGCCTCAATGTGCATCTTGTAGCACATGGAAGTAGTGGGGCACTTCTTAGCCAGTTCCTCAACTACGAGGCATGTAGCCACCAGGTCGGCGCCGAAGCCACCGTACTCCTTAGAGACACGCAGCCCGTAAAGTCCATCAGCCTTGAGGGCCTCCAGGGATTCATGGGGATATCTCGCCTTCCTGTCGGTCTCTTCGGCCCTTGGCGCGAGCTCACGCTCGGCAAGTTCAGCGGCCCGATCCTTCCAGTTCTGTTGCTCTTTTGTGAGAGGAAAGTAACTCATGATTGGTCACCAGTATGGATGTGCCGTAACATTATGCTTGATCGGGCGAGCATGATACAACTTATGAGCGGTGGATTAGCATGGTCTGGAGGTGAAGCGTTGTCCAGGTCAGCCTATATCCTTTCCATAGATCAGGGGACCGCTGGGACCACCGCCATCCTCGTGGACGGATCCGGTCGGATCCTACATGGCCCACGAACCGCGAGATAGCCCAGATATACCTGCAGCCTGGTCGGATGGAACACAACTGGATCAAACTATCCGCGTCGTGCATCGAGTTGGTAGGCGAACTGCTTGAGGATACGGAGGTTAGTCCGCGTCAGATCGAGGCTGTCGGGATATCAAACCGAGGAGCGACCACGGTCGTATGGGAGCGCTACAGCGGCCGTTCGGTGACCTCGGCTCTGCACATACCCGTCGTCGTATGCGAACTAGTAGAAGAACTCGATGAATTGCTGGCGATACATCGGGGATAGATTCTCTAGAGTGAGCGTCCATACGTGGTGATCTTCTTGAGCGGAATGCGTGTGGTCCCGGAACCACTCAAGAAACCCATTCACCGATTCGCGTGTTGGTTTCTCCACCGCACTGCTCCTTGTCTGAACAACGTCAAACTACTATTGGCCACCCCGCATGAGCCTACCTCTGCGGGCGGTAAACAGACGGAGGAAGAGAGAGGGGCTAGGGCCATGGCAGCTAGGGCTACGGGGATAGCGGGTGAATAGCGAGGATGCTATTCAGGCTTATAAGGCTAGTGCGTATTTTCAAGCTACGTTATTGGGTCAAAGGAAAGAACTAGCAATTTGCCTGAGCAACCGCCTTCGAGTCCGACGATTACTTTCCTTAACAATTAGTTGGGTCAAAGATAGAGCCATGATTGGACACATACTCATATGATCCGCTCAAACGCCAGATGCCTTCTTCACGATATTATTCTTATCGCTTTGCTGGTCATACGGAAACCTGGGGGTTTGTATCTAGCGGTTTCAAGCAAGATCCAGAGGAGGTAGACGGACATGATCACACAGAGGAGAGTGTTCCAGGCAAAAATCGGGCAGGCCGGGCAGGTAGTGGCGAAGATGAAAGAGTTCCAACCTTTATTCGAAAAGTATGGTGGACCAACGACACGTATTTACACTGACCTCTTCAGTGGTAACACAGACCGCGTGGTGTGGGAGTTCGATTCGGAGAGTTTAGGCAAGTTAGAGAGTATCTTCTGGGCGGCTGGGCAAGACCCAGACTACCAAAAGGCCTACGAAAGTTGGTACGAGGGTCTGAAGCCGCTCATTGAGATGGCAACCGTGGAGCTTTGGAACAGGGAGATTTAGTTACAGAGTCAGTCCGTAACGGGATGAGCTTGTTCCCTCTACAGAGCCTAAGGCTACGCCCGGGGCACCGATGCCCACGTCATGGCCACCATCCGTCGGCCTATCTTACCCCCGAATGCCGCGTGAAACAGGAGCTGGTTGAAGAAAACTACGTCTCCTGGCTCAGACTCTAACGGCGCAGAAGGGACACCCAACGGATCGACGCCATATATGGTGTGGTTATCATCCAGGTCGATTCCGGTCTCCTCTTCCCAGTCTCGCAGCTCTTTCTCGTCTGCTGCCGAGGCGTAGCCCATGTTCGATATCAATGAGCCGTCTGCGATGGCCTTTTTAAGCCTACCCATTCTTAACGGCCTGAGCTGGTCGTGCAGCGGGTTAGCGTGGGATCCGGGAACAACCCTTAGGCAGCCCGTATCCTTCCTTACTGGGTCTAGATAGAAGGCCGCCTTGAGTCTAGTTGGGTCGCCTTCCCTGATGGTTGCGCGATCCGGATGCCACTGCGTATCGCCTACGTAGAGACCTCCGCCGGGATCTCCGGTCTTGACGTAATCTTTGCCAAGTAGCTGCTGTAGCGGTACGGCCAACCTCTCGTCGCTTGCTATGTTCTTGAAGCTTGGTGACTCAGCGACAGGGACGTTCTGACGTCGTTTACCTTTGAAGTCTTCACCCTCGC
>Ga0310345_10005814_pt1 | contig 10867 bp, 8 predicted proteins | sample HC15DNA20500_MG_FD_204667 | JGI IMG/M metagenome (GOLD analysis project Ga0310345, IMG submission 204667) | Marine microbial communities from station ALOHA, North Pacific Subtropical Gyre - HC15-DNA-20-500_MG | ecosystem: Environmental > Aquatic > Marine > Oceanic | place: Pacific Ocean: North...
ACCTCGAAACACCCGCTGCCGCATCTCGACCTCCTGTCGCAAACAGCGGCAGTCTACCGCACCCAGTCGTGCTCCGGCGTGCGACCGCCGTTCACTGTGGCGATCTAGCTCGCCATCTACGCCAACTATAATCTGAGGGATTTAGCGATGTGGGATGAACAGGGAGGGCTGAATGGCTTGTCGAAGACGAAGCACGAGTGGGTTGGCCGCGCTGCTGGTGGTCGGGTGGTTGACGCCTGGGTCGGTGTGGGCGCAGGCGGCACCACGAACTCCCTGGGGACAGCCCGACCTGCAAGGCGTGTGGGATTTCCGGACCATCACACCGATGGAGCGTCCCGAGTCGCTTGGCGACCAAGAGTTTCTGACCGATGAACAAATTGCTGATCTCGAACGGGGTGTAGCGGATCGGAACGCGCGTTTGGCCGCTAGGCCTGCCCAACGGACCGTGGTCAGCAATAGCGTCGACCGAGGTGTTGACGGTGCACCCGGCTCTTACAACAATTTTTGGATGGACCGGGGTACGCGGGTCATTGGCACGAGACGGACCTCGCTCATCGTCGATCCACAGAACGGACGCATCCCACCGATGACCGCCGCGGCGGAGCGGCGACGAGCGGCAGAGCGCCAGCACACCCGCGACCATCCGGCTGATTCGTGGACAGACCGCAGCATTTACGAGCGTTGCATCCTCGGCTTCAACTCTGGGCCTCCGATTGAGCCCCGTGCCTACAACAATCACATGCAGGTCTTTCAGACGCCTGGCTATGTGGTCATCTTTAACGAGATGGTGCACGACGCCAGGATCGTCCCGTTGGTGCCTCGTGACCCGCTCCCCGGCTACCTGCGGCAGTGGATGGGCGACTCTCGTGGGCGTTGGGATGGTGACACGCTGGTTGTTGAAACGTCCAACCTCTACCAACAGAACTCGTTTACGTGGCGACAGGGGGCGACTCAGGACACCCGCGTGGTCGAGCGCTTTAGCCGGCTTGATGCGACGACCTTGCTTTACGAGTTCACGGTGGAGGACCCGGCCACGTGGACGCGACCCTGGTCAGCTGAGGTGCCGATGTCGTTGTCAGAGGATCAAGTGTGGGAGTTTGCGTGCCACGAAGGCAATTACGGCATGGATGGGATTCTCGCCGGACACCGGGCGGACGAACTCAGGGCGACCCAGGGTTCGCGCTAATCGCCGCCGTTCCCCAGGGGGCCTTGTTGGGGGGGTATCGGTTTGGTCGCTACGGGTTCCAGGTGCGACGAGTGTAAGCGACCCCGGTGCTGTGGGAACCTGACCCGTATCTTTTCTCGACGGTCGCCGCTAAGGCTGGTTAGCCAAGTTCCGCTCTACGGCGCGAGCGCCGCTGAGTAGGTTGAACATGCCGTGGTTCCCCTCATGGCAGGCGTATTCGTAAAGCGGTTGGTCGGCGCGGTTCATCGGGAACCGACCGGTGAACGGTTCGGTCCAGGTGGTCGGGTCCTCCACCGTGAATTCGTAGCGCATTGTGTCGTTGTCGAGCCTCGTGAAGCGCTCGACTAAGCGCAGATTCTTCGCGGATCCCCATGACACAAAGGATGTGTTGAAACTGCCAGTGCCGTCGGTGAAGTTCGTCGTCTCGACCACTAGCGTGTCGCCCTCCCAGGAACCCCGAGAGCTGCCCATCCATTGTCGAACGCTTGCCGGCAGCGCAGGGCGCCCATCCAGTGCCACGACTCGAGCGTCGTGTACCATTTCGTTCAACAACACTACGTATCCTGGACTCTGGAACAGTTGGACGTTGTTGTTATAACCGGCCGGAAGCATTGGTGGTCCAGTGCTGAACCCCAGTAGGCATCGCTCCGCCGCGCCCCGCGCCTCAGGTCCGTCTTCGTTCAGTCCACCCACCCGACCTCTAACCGGGTAGCCCCCGGCCAAGCGATGAGCTTCTAGTTGTTGCTCGGCCCCCGCGGTCAGCGCTGGGAGCCTGCCATTCGGTGGATCGATTAGCAGCGAGGGTTGAGTCAGTGCGGTTGCTCGGGCCCGGTCAGTCCACACCGCCTGACTATAGCCGCCGACGTCTCCGGGCGGCGGAGGTTCGTCCCGCGCCAGTGCTTCGGCGTTACTGCGTTGGGCCACCAAGGCGGCTTCTTCTTCGGTCAAGCGGTCGCGGCCAGCAAATTCGTCGGGTCGCTCGAGTGGGGTGAATGTCCAGTAGTCCCAGATGCCTTGGAGGTCGGGGTCGCCCCAGGGGGTACGGGGATTTGTGTCTTGGGCGAACGCCACCAACGGTGTTAACGCGAACCAGACCGCTAGTATTGCGAGACCGCGATTTGTCAGAGCAGGGTTTTTTGTCACTGCTGCTTCCTCTTGAGTTGTCTGCGCGTGGTCAGGCGGCTGTTCCGGAGCCTTACGATCCTCCGGTAACATAGCAGACTTTGTCGGTGTCCGGCGGTGGGCGTGAGGTGACTATGAAGCGTAGAAGCGTGGTCGGGACGGTCGCTCTGTTGGCGGTGCCATGGCTCGTGCAGGTACAAGAACTGCCCGCCCAATGGCCTCAACTCGGGGGACCGCACCGGAACTACCAGGTCGATTCTGCACCGCTCGTCGACGAATGGCCCTCGGGCGGCCCCCCGCGACTCTGGAGCCGCCCGTTGGGCGAGGGCTACTCATCTGTCGTCGTCGATGGTGAGACGCTCGTAACGATGTACCGCCAGCAAGACCAGGAGGTGGTTGTTGCGCTCGAGGCCGAGACTGGCGCCGTACGCTGGCGTTACGCGTATGCGGCTCCCCTGATGCACAACGGATACGTCGACGTATGGTTGAACGGCGCTGGCCCCGGACCCTATTCGACACCGTTGATTGCGGACGGGGCCGTCTTTGCCGTCGGGGTGGACGGTCACTTTCATGCACTGGACCTCGTGTCGGGCGCGGTGCGCTGGTCGCACCGACTGCCCGATCTGTTCGGTTTGTCGGAATACAACGCGTTTGCGTCGAGCCCCCTGGGCTTTGGCGACACCGTTCTTCTCGCGCTCGGTGGGAGCAACCTCGGTGTCGCCGCGTTCGCGCGGGACACCGGCGAGGTCGTGTGGCAGAGCGAAGCTATCGCCGTGGCACCCGGGTCGCCGATACCGATCCGAGTGGACGGTCGGGAGCAAGTTGTGGTTGTTGGCCAGCAAGAACTGGTCGGACTCGATCCGCGAGACGGGCGTCTGTTGTGGAGATTTCCCCACGAGAACGAACTGGGGTTGAACATCAGCATGCCGGTCTGGGGCTCTGATGGGCGCCTGTTTATGTCGTCGGCGTACGGCGGCGGGAGTCGGATGCTGGCGTTGAGTCATATCGACGGCCGTACGACACCGGAGGAGGTGTGGTCGACCAACCGGATGCGCGTGCATTTCAGCAATGCGCTGCGTATCGGGGAGTTGGTGCTGGGGAGCACCGGAGATTTCGGCCCTGCCTTTCTTGCCGCGTTGAATGCCGAAACGGGTGACGAGGTGTGGCGGGAGCGAAGTTTCGCCCGAGCACACCTCCTATATGCCGACGGGAAGGTCGTTATCGTGGATGAGGACGGAGCATTAGCGCTTGCGTCGGTGAGTGAACACGGACTTGAGGTGCTGGCCCGGGCGGACGTCTTGACGGCGAATGCCTGGACGCCGCCCACATTGGTCGGGAGTACCTTGTATTTGCGGGACCGGCACAATGTTCTCGCGCTCGATCTGGGTCTGTAGGTGGACTGGAACCTGCTAGAATTCCAGTCTGATTCTTCAGGAGGAGCTCGCAATGAAATTCCCAGGGCCGGTCGTGTACGCATCTCTGTTCGCGTTTGTTCTCGGGGTGCCGCAGCTGGTGTGCGCTCAGGGCCCACGGCTGCCTGACGGTAAACCGGACCTCCAGGGAGTGTGGGATTTCAGGACGTTGACCCCGCTGCAGCGGCCTGACGATCGATCCGCACAGGCCCAACTAACGCCAGAGGAAATCGCGGAGATCGAAGAGAACGCGCGGCAGGCGGCGATTGACGCTGATCAGCCGAGCGAGGTGAGGACGGAGCCGCTCCCGGTGGGTGGGAACGTGGGCGGGTATAACAACTACTGGTTCGATCGTGGCGCCGGTGTTGTCGACGATGGACGGACTTCGCTCCTTGTCGACCCGTCCAACGGGCGTCTCCCAGAAGTGCCCGCGGGGGTGAGTCGTCAGGCGACAGAGGACGGCGTGTCGCAACGTCCTATCCGGTTTCGTGTCGGAGGGGTTGGTTCGGATGGTCCTGAGGACCGCGGATTGGCCGAGCGATGCTTACTGGGGTTCAACACTGGTCCGCCTGTTGTGCCGGGCGGCTACAACCAGAATCTTCAGATTTTTCAGACGGCTGACCACATCGTGATCCTCAACGAGATGGTTCACGACGCCCGTATCGTGCCGCTCGACGGACGTAGTCAGCTATCCGAGGGGATGCGTCAGTGGATGGGCAGTTCGCGTGGGCGCTGGGAGGGGGACACCCTCGTGGTCGAGACGGCCAACTTTACCGATCAGACGGCGAGCTTCAGCCCGTCGGTACGGTCGTCGGTGGGAAGTGGCGTGACATTACATTTGACGGAGCGGTTTCGTCGTGTGGATGACGACACGTTGCTCTATGAGTTCACGGTGAACGACCCGTCCAGTTTTGAGCGTCCGTTTACTGCAGCGTTGCCGATGAAGCGAGGCGCGGCGCCGATGTTTGAATACGCGTGTCACGAGGGGAATTACGGCATGCTGAATTTGTTGACTGGGGCCAGGATGGAAGAGCTGGCTGACACGTCCCAGCCATAATGCTGTGGCGGCCAGGGGCCGTTTCCGAAACAGAGCCCGCGGCGTGTCGAGCGTCGCGGCGAGGTCAAAGGGAGTTCAATATGAGACGCGCACTTCGCACCCTACTGTCACTTGTTGTCGTTGGGATCATTGCTGCGTATACCGCCGGGCTTTCTGCGCAAAGCGGGTGGACCACGCTCTTCGATGGGTCGACGCTCGACGGTTGGAATCCGATCGGTGACGCTAACTGGGAGCTGGCGGACGGTGCCGTGCAGGCCGACAGCGGAAGTGGATTTCTTGTGACGCCGCGGTCCTATGGCGATTTTGAGCTAACGCTCGAGTTCTGGGTCGACGAGCCGGCCAATAGCGGCATTTTCATCCGGTGTGCGGATGCCCAAAGTGTCAACGACCGGAATTCGTACGAGGTCAATATCTACGATACCCGTGCCGATCAGACCTATCGCACGGGCGGAATCGTTCACATCGCCAGTCCCAGCAGTGTCATTAACGCAGGCGGTCAGTGGAATTCGTACGAGATCACCGCGCGTGGTGACCGACTGCAGGTGACGCTCAACGGCACCCAAGTGGTGGACGTCCGAGACACACAGTTTTCGGACGGGCCCATCGCATTGCAATACGGCGCTGGGGTCGTGAAGTTTCGGAACGTACGGGTTCGGACACTGTAATCCGAGTCTTCGTTCTCGGCGTGACTTTGTGAGAACCGTACGTTGGTAGTGAAACTCACTCGATTGTTTCGGTCGTCGGCGTGGTCACAGGGGTGAGCGGTCCTGTATGCGTTTGTTCCCGTTCGGGGGTAGCTCTGGCGGGTCTGGGCGCGCAGAGGGAGGGTGCAGATGAGCCATCGATGTTTCGCTTCATTGGGTGGGCTAGTGGTCATGTTGTTGGCGTCGTCGCCTGTCGCGGCCCAGGACGGGCCTCGCACGGCGTGGGGTGCGTCCGATCTTCAAGGGGTCTGGGACTTTCGCACGATCACGCCATTGCAGCGTCCCGAAGATCTGGGCGATCAGGAGTTCCTGACTGCAGAGGAAGCGGCGAACCTCGAACAAGAAGCGGTCGCCCGAGACGAGCGGTTACTGCTCGCTGACGCCAGGAAAACCGAGGCCGGAGGAAACGTTGGGGCGTACAACAATTTCTGGATGGACCGAGGGACAAGGACTATAGGCACGAGGCGCACGTCGCTGGTCATTGATCCGCCGAACGGCCGGATTCCAGCGACGACAGCGGCCGGGCGGGCCCGTGGTGCGGAGCGACGCGATTATCGGCGTGAACATCCGGCTGACTCCTGGCTCGACCGCAGTACGTTCGATCGTTGCATTCTGGGATTCAACACGGGGCCTCCGATGACTCCTGGCGGCTACAACCAGAATATGCAGGTGTTCCAGACCGAAGACCATGTGGTCATTCTTAACGAAATGGTTCACGACTCGCGCATCATTCCGATTGACGGGAGCCCGCGGACAGGCATCGGTTCGTGGACTGGTGAATCGCGCGGCCACTGGGAGGGTGACACGCTGGTCATCGAGACTCAGAATTTCACGGACAAAACCCGTTGGCGCGGAACGACAGAAGCCATGACATTGGTGGAACGCCTGACGCGGCAAGATGATGCGACTCTGGTTTATACCTTCACCGTCATGGACGAGCAGACCTGGGAAACACCCTGGACCGCCGAGATCCCGATGCGGCGCAGTGACCAACCGTTATACGAGTACGCCTGCCACGAAGGGAATTACTCAATGGACGGTATTCTTTCGGGCGCGCGCTCAGACGAACGGGCCAGATAGCGGACAACCTCCAACCCGCGGCGGCGGTTTTCGAACCGCCGCTGCGGGGTCTGTTTGATTAGGAGCGCGGCATATCGTGGGTCTGAGGCTGGCTGTCCTACTACGGCCGCCCCATCTGCGTTTCCTATCCCAATCCCGATAGTTCGTGGAGTGCACCCGTACTGTCGCCAAGCTGGTCAAGCGGGACGCCCATCTTGCCAAGCAGGGACAGGAAATAGGTTGGTCATCGGAGTATCGTCAGGGTAACGGTCGTCAGGGGCGACAGCGTTCATCCCCTTGGCCGGAAGCAGGTAAGGTACAGTGTCAGCGAAACACGGGGGGTTGGGGCGTAGAGGCGTCTCCCAACCCGCTTCTTTATTGAGACCGGCACCCGCGGGAGTGCTGCGGTGCAGTCGAGACTCGCATGGGAGGGACTTATGTCAGCGTTACGTCTTCTGATGTTCGTGTTTGTCAGCGCCGCGACACTCGCGGCGTGCGCTGCGGAGTCCGAGCCGCCGGCCGCGATGGCCACTACGGAGGCTAATCCGGTCACGGCGGCTAACCCGGTCACCGGAGAGGGACTCCCGAACCCGACTTCGCAACGTATCGGGAGTTGGGCAACGCTGCCGGAGGGACGGGAGTGGGGGTCCACTGCCGGCCTCGATATCGACCCAACGGACGGGCATGTCTGGGGTTACGAGCGCTGCGGATCTGGTTCAGCGGGTGGACCCGGCGTCAATTGCGACAGCAACCCCGTGGATCCGATCTTTAAGTTCGACCGCAACACTGGGGAGATCCTCGCCAACTTTGGCGCTGGAGTCTTCGTGACGCCCCACGGCATTTACGCGGACGGCGAGGGCAACGTTTGGGTGACAGATTTTGCCGTGAATGACGAGGGCACCAAAGGTCACCAGGTCCACAAGTTCAGCCCGACCGGAGAACTGTTGCTAAGTCTCGGTGTCGCTGGCCAGGCCGGGAACGGGCCGGAGCATCTCAACCAACCTATTGACGTGATCGTCGCGCCAGACGGGAGCATTTTTGTGGCAGATGGCCACACCGGACAGAACCTCACAACGGACGCACAGATGGCCGAGGCCCGCGAGTCGGGGTTGACGGGCCGTATCGTTAAATACTCCCCCAGCGGCGAGTACATCACGGAGTGGGGGGAGATCGGCACGGAGCATGGTCAGTTCCGGACGCCACACGCGCTGGAGTTCGATGCTCAAGGCCGACTCTGGGTTGCGGACCGTGGCAACCACCGCCTTGAGATCTTCGACCAAGAAGGTAACTACCTTGACTCGCGCTATCAATACGGGCGCATCAGTGATCTCTTCATCACCGAGGACGAGATGGTGTACGCCATCGACTCCGAGTCCAGCCGGCTCCGACACATCAACTGGAGGAACGGCGTCCGCATCGGACCTGTCGATCAGGACGTGCTTGTGGGCTTCATTCCGCCGTGGGAGTCCGACAGCCGCCCGAACCATGGCGTGACGGGAGAGGGTGTGGGAGTGGACGAGGACGGCAACGTCTTCGTGGCCGAGGGACCGGCTTCGCTCAGCGATGCGGGCTCCGCCTTCACGAAGTACGTGGCGGCCGGTATGTAAGCGGCGCCGCCGAGTTCGGTCTGGCGTTCATTCCGGTAGAGCGAAGACGAAGAGCGCGTTTCCCCCTTCGGGCTGGTAGATCTCCGGGTTGAGTTTTGCCGTGAGACTGCGGAAGACGCCCCCCAGCGCAGCCGGGACGGCTATAAACTGCCGTCCGCCGGCCTCGTAGGTAATCGGGTAGCCGTGCGCCGACGCGGCGAGACGCGTTTCCCAGAGCACCTCGCCGGTCTCGATATCGAACGCCTGGTAGTGGCGGGCGCCGTCACCGGCAAAGACCAATCCGCCAGCCGTTGTCAGCGCGGATGTCAGGAACGGCGCCCGCTGTTCGTGGCTCCAGAGTTCCTCCATCGTCCGCACGTCGTAGGCGGCCAGCTTTCCGACGTTGCCGTTGCTGCCCGGCATCTCCAGCAGCTCGTAGCGGCCGGCGGTTCCGCCGCCCCCCTCGATGAACTCCACCTCGCGCCCGGTCAGGTGCATGCACGCCTGGTGGAGTGGGATCACAAGGGCGCCGGTGCCTGGATGGTATGCCGATGCCTGCCAGTTGTGGCCGCCCAGCAAGCTGGGGCAGGCGGGCACTTGCTCGCCGATGGCGATGTTCTGCAGATCCTCTCTGTAGGTCAGCTCGCCCGTGGTCCGGTCGATCGACTCGAAGATGTCCTGGTGGACCGTCTCGCGCAGGGCGACGAACGCGCCGGTTCGCCGGTCGAGCTTCCAGAGGATGCCGTCCTTGCCTATCGTGAAGAGCCACTTTTCGTCGTCGACGTCGACCAGCACGCGTTCGTACACGATGTCGAGGTCGAGTGTCTCACCCGGTGCATGCTGAAAGTACCAGTGCACCTGTCCGGTGCTCGGGTTCAGCGCCAGCGTCGAGTTGGTGTAGAGCGCGTCCTGTCGCGTTGTCATGCCGCGGCTCGCCGCCACCCACGGCTTCGCTTGGGCCGTGCCGATGTAGAAGAGACCGAGGTCCGCGTCGTAGCTGCCTGGGATCCAGGCGTCGCCGCCGGCGCGCAGATACGTTGGCGTATCACCCCATGACGCGTCGTTCGGATCGCCTGGCAGTGCGATGGTAGACGTCCGCCAGAGTTCCTCGCCGGTGTCTGGATCGTGGCCGGTGATGAAGCAGCTCTGCTCGGTGTATCGTTCACAGCCGTTGGTGCCGGTGACGACGACCCCGTTGGCGATGACTGGGCCAGCGTTCTGCCGGAAGCCCTGCGTGTAGTCGGTCTTGACCGTCCGCCACACTTGCGCCCCGGTGCGCGCGTCGAGGGCGACGACCGCGGCGTCGGCCGTGGCGAGGAACAGCTTGTCACCGTAGAACGCCAGCGTGCGGGTGGCGCCGGCTCGCGCATCCTCCGGTAGCGGCGCGCGGTACACCCAGATCACGTCGCCAGTTGCTGCGTCGATCGCCTGCACCACGTTCCCCGGATTGGCGAGGAACATCACGCCGTCATGCACCAGTGGTGTCGTCTGGTGGTTGCCTGGCCGGATCGCGATCGACCACGCGAGCGTCAGATCGGCGACGTTGTTGCGGGTCACCTGATCGAGCGGACTGTAGCCGTGGCTGTTTCGCGTCCGCCGCCAGCTTAGCCAGTCCTCCGGCGGCGGGTCCGCGAGCATGGCGTCGGTCACCGGGGCCAGTTCGTGGGTTACCTCCCGGTTGACAAACCGAGACGGTCGTCGACGTAGCCGCTCGCCCGCTCGGGCCGCGCGGCGCGCCTCCGAGATGTCCGCCGCGTCGCCGATCATCACCCCCGCATCCGTTGTCAAGGTGCGCTCACCGGGTAGGGCGCCGTTCGATTCCAGGAGGTACGCCACCAGGCCTACGTAAGCTTGCTCACTGAGGGAGCCGGCTTGTCCTGGAGGCATCTCGTCGCGCAGGTAGGCCAATAGCTCATCGGTCGTCTGTCCTGCCCAACTGTTCAGGAAATCCACGCCTGAGAGGGGCGGGGCGTGCACCATCCCCTCTAGGGCCGACCCGTGACACTCTGCGCACCGCGCGCCGTAGACGGACCAGCCGCTGGCCGCTTGGTTTGTGGTGAAGGCCCCGTCTGCCGACGGGGGCTGCGCCGCCGCGACGACGACACCCATCACGATCAGTACGGCGACCGCTAGCCCGACTGCCGCCGCTACGAAATCTGCTCCCAGCCAACGCGATCCGCCGACGCCGCCGCGAGTTCCCTTCGACATGATGCACACTCCTCGGTGCCGTGTGTACTATTCCTGGCCCGGCCGGCGCAATGCCCCAAGCTGTACCCACATCTCCAGCGAATCTAAGTATTCCCGCTCTCGGTATACCTTGCCGTCTCGAAGTTCAATGACATTACAAACGAGGAGGTCGAGGCTTTTCCCAGTGGGAGCAACGCCCATCAAGTCCCCGCCGTGGGTTCCAGTGACGCGGAACTCGCACACCACTGTGTCGCCCTGCACACACGTCATTGTGATTTCGGCTCGTCCGTCTGGAATGGCCGTGGCGTAACCCTGGGCCACTTCGACCCCGGCGTCGGGGCCGACAAGTTCTACGCCGTCGCCACCTGTGTATGTGTAGTCGTCGTGTAGTAGGGGGCGATACGCCTCAAAATCTCGCCGATTAAAGGCGTCCAACATCTCCTTATGTACTGTCTCGCCTGTAGCCATTTTGGGACCCCGTTCTGTGGGAGGCGCGGCACGCTGAGTTCCGCCTCCCCTGCCTTGAACTATTGTGGGAAGCGTATTGTCAGCGA
>Ga0310345_10005815_pt1 | contig 10867 bp, 10 predicted proteins | sample HC15DNA20500_MG_FD_204667 | JGI IMG/M metagenome (GOLD analysis project Ga0310345, IMG submission 204667) | Marine microbial communities from station ALOHA, North Pacific Subtropical Gyre - HC15-DNA-20-500_MG | ecosystem: Environmental > Aquatic > Marine > Oceanic | place: Pacific Ocean: North...
CGCGCGGTAAGAGGGGCAAAATCAGGCCGGGGGCAGGGCGCGATGAGCGATACCGACAGTTTTATTGACGAAGTGAACGAAGAGGTCCGCCGCGACCGGCTATACGGCTACCTGCGCCGCTACGGTTGGATCGCCGTGCTGGCCGTGGTGGCCATCGTTGGTGGTGCCGCGTGGAACGAATACAGCAAAGCACAGGAGCGGGCCGAGGCCGAAGCTCTGGGGGATGCGATGCTTGCCGCGCTCGAAGCGGATGCCAGCAATGCCCGCGCCGAAGCGCTCGCCCCGATCGAGGCCGATGGCCCCGGTGCCCGCGCCGTGCTGAACTTCATGCGCGCCGATGCGCTGGCCGAAGCGGGTGAGACCGATGCCGCTGTGGAGCAGCTTGATGCCGTGGCGCTCGACGGTGACCTCGCGCCGATCTACCGGGCCTTGGCGCATTTCAAGATCGTGACCCTTCAGGGCCAATCTGTGCCCGTGGCCGAGCGGCGTCAAGCGCTCGAAGCGCTGGCCCAGCCCGGTGCCCCGCTGCGCCTGTTGGCCGAAGAGCAACTGGCCCTGATCGACATCCAAGAGGGTGAGACCGACAAGGCCGTGGCGCGCTACCAGTCCATTCTCTCCGATGCGGAAACCACCCCGGACTTGCAACAACGCGCCCTTCAGGTGATTGTGGCCTTGGGTGAAGAACCGGGTGATGAGGGCGCCGCCGCAGAGGCCGCGCTGGAGATCCCCGAAGCAACGGGTGACTGACACATATCCACCCGCCAAAAATGGCGGGGGCGTGAAGGTTGAGGAAAGACAGAAAGTGAGCAGGTCCATGACGAAGCATCGCGAAACCGAACCCGGGCAAGCGGGTCTGCGGGGTCTGGGCGTGGCGGGGGCCATCGGTGCCGCGCTGTTGCTGACGGCCTGCGCGGATGAGCAAACCTATCTGCCGGGCAAACGCGAAGACGTGCGCGCGGTGTTGCAAAACCCCGGCGTGCAAGACCCTGCCTTTGACGCGGCCACCGGTCCCGTGCCAGAGAATGCCAGCCGCGCCATCGCTCTGGGCGGCACGGTGAACAACGCCAATTGGACCCATAGCATCGGCACCGCCGCGACCCGCATCAGCCATCCCGCGCTGCGGACCGCGTTGCAGCCGGTCTGGAGCGCCGATATTGGCGCGGGCGACAGCCGCAAACAACGTATTACCGCCGATCCGGTGGTGGCGGGCGGGCGTGTCTTCACGCTCGACGCCGGGGCGCAGGTCACCGCGACCTCGACCTCGGGCCAAACGCTCTGGACCCGTGACCTCACCCCCGCATCCGACCGCGAAGGCCAAGCCACCGGCGGCGGCCTCGCCGTGGATGGGGAAACGCTCTATGTCTCCGTGGGCTTTGGCGTTTTGGCCGCGCTCGACGTGACAACCGGCGGCGTGCGCTGGACCCAAGACCTTGACGCCACCGGTTCGGGCACGCCGACCGTCTCGGGCGATCTGGTCTATCTCACGGCGGGCGACGATACCGGCTGGGCGCTCGACAAAACCACTGGCCGCATCCAGTGGCAGACCGGCGCTGTGACCAGCCTCAGCAATGTGCTGGGCGCGCCTGCGCCCGCCGTCACCAGCGATCTGGCGATCTTTGCCTTCGGCTCGGGCGTGGTGCAGGGGCTGTTCCGCCAAGGCGGGCTTGAACGGTGGTCGACCTCCGTTCTGGGCAAACGTCCGGGCCGCGCGCTGAGCTTTGTGGGCGATGTGACAAGCGCGCCTGTGGTCTCGAACGGGACCGTCTATGTGGGCAATCATTCGGGCCGTCTGGCCGCGCTGGATGTCAACAGCGGCGACCGTAAGTGGGTCGCACGTGACGGGGCGATTGGGCCGGTTTGGCCTGCGGGCGATTCTGTCTTTGCAGTCACGGACCTGAACGAACTGGTCCGGCTCGACGCCAGCACGGGTCGCCGCATCTGGGGCACGCCGCTGCCGAATTTCGTCAAGGACAAGCCCAAGAAGCAATCCGAAGTGGTGGCCCATTACGGCCCGATCATCGCCGGGGGGCGCGTGATCGTGGCCTCCAACGACGGGGTGCTGCGCAGCTTTGACCCCGTGAGCGGCGGGCTGACGGGCACCACCCAAATCCCCGGCGGGGCAACCACCGCCCCGGTCGTGGCGGGCGGCACGCTTTATGTCGTCTCCACCAAGGGGCAATTGCACGCTTTCCGTTAGGCCGCAAATAGGCTAAGGCGCGTGTCTGAACTGGCCCAACCGGGGCCCGGAGCCTGAATTATGTCCTTTACCCTTGCCATCGTGGGCCGTCCCAATGTCGGGAAATCCACGCTGTTCAACCGCCTTGTCGGCAAGCGCCTGGCGCTGGTCGATGACCAGCCCGGCGTGACCCGCGACCTGCGCGAAGGCGCGGCCAAACTGGCCGACCTGCGCTTTACCGTGATCGACACCGCGGGGCTGGAAGAGGTCACCGACGATAGCCTGCAAGGCCGGATGCGCCGCCTGACCGAACGTGCGGTGGACATGGCCGATGTCTGTCTCTTCATGATCGACGCACGCGTCGGCGTGACCCCCTCTGACATGGTCTTTGCCGAGATCCTGCGCAAGAAATCCGCCCATGTGATTCTCGCGGGCAACAAGGGGGAGGGCAAGGCCGCCGACGCCGGAATGATCGAGGCCTATTCGCTGGGTCTGGGTGAGCCTATTCGCATGTCCGCCGAACATGGTGAGGGGCTGACCGATCTTTACACCGCACTGATGCCGCTGGCGGATGAATATGCCGAACGTGCCACCCAAGACGCGCCCGAGACGGATGTGGACCTGCCTGAGGATGACGCCGATCTCGAAGCCGAATCCCTGCCGATGCCGACCCGCGCCAAGCCGCTACAGGTCGCCGTAGTAGGCCGCCCCAATGCGGGCAAATCCACGCTGATTAACCAGATTCTGGGTGAGGACCGTCTGCTGACCGGCCCAGAGGCCGGGATCACCCGCGATGCGATCTCGCTGACCACCGAATGGGCCGGGCCGGATGGTGAGCCTGTGCCGATGCGCATTTTCGACACCGCGGGCATGCGCAAAAAGGCCAAGGTGCAGGAGAAGCTGGAAAAACTCAGCGTCAGTGACGGTCTGCGCGCGGTAAAATTCGCCGAGGTTGTGGTGCTTCTGCTCGACGCCGAAATCCCGTTCGAGCAGCAAGACCTGCGCATCGCCGATCTGGCCGAGCGTGAGGGCCGTGCCGTGGTCGTCGCCGTGAACAAATGGGACATCGAAGAGAACCGGCAGGAGAAGCTGCGCGATCTTAAGGAGAGCTTCGAGCGGCTTTTGCCGCAGTTGCGCGGAGCGCCGCTGATCACCGTGTCGGCCAAGACGGGCAGGGGCCTCGACCGGCTTCAGGCCGCGATCATGCGCGCCTATGAGGTCTGGAACCGCCGGGTGACCACCGCGCAGCTGAACCGCTGGCTCTCGGGCATGATGGAGGCGCATCCGCCCCCCGCGCCGCAGGGCAAGCGCATCAAGCTGCGCTATATGACCCAAGCCAAGACCCGCCCGCCAGGCTTCGTGGTGATGTGCAGCCATCCCGACAAGGTGCCGGACAGCTACACGCGCTATCTGGTCAACGGCTTGCGGTTGGATTTCGATATGCCCGGCACGCCGATCCGTCTGTGGATGCGCGGCCAGTCCGACGCCAACCCCTATAAGAACCGCAAGAAAGCGGCACCGTCGAAGCTGCGCAAACACACCGACGGTCGCCGCAAGGACTAAGCGCGCTCAGCCGCGCCGAAACGCCCTGACGGTGGGCAGCGCCACGATGACGCTGCCCCCGAGCGCCAGATAGGCGACCAAGGGCGTCTCGCCCCAATTGGTCACGACCACGCCCACCAGCCCCCAGATCACCGCGATGCCATAGGTCGGTGTCCGCCCCAGAGCGGTCTGGACGATGGCGCCGATTGCAATCGCCAGTCCGACAAAGACCACCGCTGCTGTCTGCTCTTCCAAATAGCCGTATCCCGCGGCCAGCAGTGCCAGCGACACGCAGGAGGCGGCAGATAGCCAGCCCGCGTAGAGCCCCACCGGCGCGGCGGCCCAGAGCGGGTCTTCGACCGGGGCGAGGAATAGGGCGACGAGGGCGGTGATCAGCATGATCCAGATCAGTATCGCGGCCCAGACCGGGCTCATGGTGGCCACGGCGAGCCATGTGGTCCCCACGGCGAGCGACAGGCAGAGCGGCACGCGCATGTCGTGCCACTGCCCATCCCGCGGCGCGCGCAGCAGGCCATAGCCAAGGCCCGCGATCAGCCACAGGTAAATCACCCCCCAGATGGAAAAGGCATAGCCCGCAGGCTGCGCGGGCGGGTTGTCCTGCGGAATGGGGAATTGGTTCGGATCAAAGCCCGAGAAGCTGGGAACGAAAAAGGGCGAGATTGCGAAGGCGATGCTGAGCAGCAGGGCAAGCACGGCGATCAGAGTGCGGGAGGATTTGGGCAAGGTCGGCCTCGCGGGATTGGCTGTTGCGTTACAGCTGATCCTAGAGCGCCCGCGCGCCACGGCAACCAAGGTCGCACCAAAGGTGCGTCCAACATAATCTGGCACGCCCCCCGGCGGGGCGGGGCGGGCAGGCGATGGCCCGACCCCTGCGGGGCGGATCGGGCCTAGCGGTGGCTGACCCTTAGGCGAGCACACCTTCCGCAGTGAGGGTCGTCTTCCCCCCCAGATAGGGCGCAAGCGCCTCGGGCAGCTTCACCGAGCCATCCGCCTGCTGGCCATTTTCCAGCACCGCAATCAGGCAACGCCCAACCGCCAGCCCCGAGCCATTCAGCGTATGCACGAACTGCGGCTTGCCGCCGCCCTCGGGTTTGAACCGCGCGTTCATGCGCCGCGCCTGAAAATCGCCGGTGGTGGAGACCGAGGAGATCTCGCGGTAGCAATCCTGCCCCGGCACCCAGGCTTCGATGTCATAGGTCCGCCGCGCGCCGAACCCCATGTCGCCGGTGCAGAGGATCACCGTCCGGTAGGGCACGCCGAGCTTCTCGAGGATGCCCTCGGCGCAAGCCACCATGCGCTGCTGTTCGGCGTCGCTCTCATCCGGGTGGGTGATCGAAACCATCTCGACTTTCTCGAACTGGTGCTGACGCAGCATCCCAGCGGTGTCGCGGCCCGCGCTGCCGGCCTCGGAACGGAAGCAGAGCGTATGGGCGGTGAGACGGATCGGCAGGGCGCTTTGCTCCAGCGTGTCGCCGCCCACCGAATAGGTCAGCGGCACTTCAGAGGTCGGCACCAGCCACCAGCCATCCGTGGTCTGATAGCTGTCCTCGCCGAATTTCGGCAGTTTGTCGGTGCCATACATCGCCTCGTCGCGCACCAGCACGGGGGAGTTCACCTCTGTCAGGCCGTTCTCGTCGACATGGGTGTCAATCATGAACTGCGCCAGCGCGCGGTGCACCCGCGCCACGGCACCTTTCAGCATGACGAAACGCGCGCCCGAAGTCTTGGCGGCGGTCTCGAAATCCATGCCGGGTTTGACGCCTTTGATCTCGTAATGCTCGACCGGTTTGAAATCGAAGGCGGGCTTCTCGCCCCAGCTTTTCACCTCGACATTGTCGTTCTCATCATCGCCTTGAGGCACGTCATCGGCGGGGTTGTTGGGGATGCGGGCGAGCATGTCGGTCAGCTTCGCGTCCAACTCCTGCGCCTCGGCGTTCATTGCGGCGACTTCGGCCTTTTTGTCGCTGACCAGCGCGCGCAGGCGCTCGAACTCGGCCTCATCCCCACGGCCTTTGGCGGCGCCGACTTCCTTGCTGGCCTTGTTCTGCTCGGCCTTGGCGCTCTCGGCGGCGGCGATCTTGGCGCGGCGCGCGGCATCAAGGGACAGCACCGCCTGCGACATCGCCGCCTCGCCCCGGCGGGCAAGAGCGGCGTCAAAAGCCTCGGGATTGTCGCGGATGGCGCGGATGTCGTGCATGGGTTTGTCCTCAAGATCGGGTGAGTCGGTTTTGCTGCCTTATGCCTTAATGTGCGGTGCGGGGGTAGGGGCCGCAACCATGCGGCGATTGGCCCCGTGCGGGCGGGCAGGCGGCATCGGCTTTCCACCTTGCACCCCGCTGCCACCGCGCATAGGTTCTGGCCAAATTCTCAAGGCCCATTTTGCGGCCCAATACCCATCGAAAAGGACGACCCCCATGGAAGGCATCCAGCAATTCGTGCCGCTGATCCTGATCTTCGCGATCATGTATTTTCTGCTCATCCGCCCGCAGCAGAAGAAGGCGAAGGAACATCAGGCCATGGTGGCCGGTCTGCGCCGGGGCGATCAGGTCGTGACCCAAGGCGGCATCATCGGCAAGGTCTCCAAGGTCAAAGACGATGGTGAGATTGAGGTGGAAATCGCCGAAGGCGTGAAAATTCGCGTGGTGCAGGCCACCATCGCCACCGTGGTCTCCAAGACCGAACCGGCGAAATAAACCCTACCCCGAGGCCGCAACCCAAAGGCGGAACTATGCTACAGATTGATCTGTGGAAGCGGATTGTCATTGTCCTGACCTGTCTGGCAGGGCTTTGGCTGGCGCTTCCCAATGCCTTTTACGCTCCTGTCGAAAAGCACAATGACGCCGTTGCGGCCATCGAGGTTCAGGGCAGCACGCCCGAACTGGAAGCGCAGCGCGCGCTTTGGCCCGAATGGATGCCCTCGGGGCTGGTGAACCTTGGCCTTGACCTGCGCGGCGGTGCGCATCTACTGGCCGAAGTGCAACTGGCCGATGTCTATGCCTCGCGCATGGAAGCGCAATGGCCCGAGGTGCGCGACGCTCTGCGCAGCCTGACACCGGTGCGCCGGCAAGAGGCGCCAGCGGGGGAGTTGCGGGTCCGTCTGAACGATCCGTCGAAAATGGCCGAGGCGCTGCAGATCACCCGTGATCTGGCCCGCCCCGTGACCACCGTGACCGGCGCAGGCGGCAGCGACATCGACGTGAGCGGGGCCGATGGCATCATCACCATCACCCTGTCGGATGCCGAAAAACAGGCGACCGACGAACGCACCATGCAGCAGAGCCTCGAAATCGTGCGGCGCCGCATCGACGAGGTCGGCACCCGTGAGCCGACGATTCAACGTCAGGGGGCGGACCGCATCCTGATCCAAGTCCCCGGCATCGGCTCAGCGGCCGAGTTGAAAGCCATCATCGGCACCACGGCGCAGCTGACCTTCAACCCGGTGGTCAACCGCGGCTCGAATGAGAACGACAACCCCGGCATTGGCAACGCCATCCTGCCCGCGGCGGATGAAGAAGGCGTCTTCTACACAATCGAGACCGCCCCCGTCGTCACCGGCGAGCAATTGGTCGACGCGCAGCCAAGCTTTGACCAGAACGGCGCGCCTGCCGTGTCCTTCCGTTTTGACACCTCCGGCGCACGCAAGTTCGGCGATTACACGGCTGAGAACATCGGCTCTCCCTTCGCCATCGTGCTCGACGATGAAGTCATCAGCGCGCCGACGATCCAGAGCCATATTCCCGGCGGGTCGGGCATCATCACCGGGCGCTTCTCGGTTGAGGAAAGCACCAACCTTGCCGTGCTGCTGCGCGCGGGCGCCCTGCCCGCGGGGCTGAGCTTTGTCGAAGAGCGCACCATTGGCCCGGAACTGGGCCAAGACAGCATCGACGCAGGCAAGATCGCGACCATGGTCGCCTTCGTCGCCGTGCTGTTCTTCATGTGGGCGTCCTACGGGCTGTTCGGCTTTTTCGCCAATATAGCGCTGCTTATCAACGTCGGGCTGATCTTTGGCCTTTTGAGCCTGATCGGGGCCACGCTGACGCTGCCGGGCATCGCCGGGATCGTGCTGACCGTCGGCATGGCCGTTGACGCCAACGTGCTGATTTTCGAGCGTATCCGCGAGGAGCAACGCAATGCCAAAGGCGCTGCGCGGGCAATCTCACTGGGGTATGAGCGCGCGCTCAGCGCCATTCTGGATGCCAATATCACGACTTTCATCGTGGCGGTCATCCTCTTCGCTCTCGGCTCTGGCCCGGTGCGCGGCTTTGCCGTCACGCTGGGGCTGGGCATCGTCACATCGGTTTTCACCGCCTTCTTCGTCACCCGCTTGCTGGTGGTGATCTGGTTTGAACGCCGCCGTCCCAAGACAATCGAGGTTTGACATGCGACTGAAGCTGGTACCCGACAATACGAACTTCGATTTCTTCGGCTATGCCAAGATCACCTTTGGCGCCTCGGTGGTGTTGATGGTCCTGTCCCTGATCGCTTGGAGCGTGATGGGTCTGAACTTCGGCATCGACTTCCGGGGCGGCACCACCCTGCGGACCGAAAGCTCCCAAGCCGTCGACGTAGGCGCTTACCGCGATGCGTTGGCCCCGCTGGAGCTGGGCGACGTGACCATCTCCGAGGTCTTTGACCCCGGTTTCGGCGCGGACCGCCATGTGGCGATGATCCGCGTGCAGGCCCAAGAAGGGCAGCAGGCGGCGACCACCGACACGATCGAAACCATCGAAGCGGCACTGCAAAGCGTCGCCCCCGATATCAAGTTCACCTCTGTCGAATCCGTGGGGCCCAAGGTCTCGGGTGAGCTGATCCAGACCGCCTTCCTTGCCGTGGGCGGGGCGCTGGCGGCGATCCTGATCTACATCTGGCTGCGGTTCGAATGGCAATTCTCGGTCGGCGCGGTGGTGGCGCTGTTCCACGACGTGGTGCTGACCATCGGGCTGTTCTCGCTCCTGCAGATCCGTTTCGACCTGCCAGTCGTGGCGGCGATCCTGACCATCATCGGCTATTCGATCAACGACACCGTGGTGATCTTTGACCGCCTGCGGGAGAACCTGCGCAAATACAAGAAGCGGCCCCTGCGCGACGTGATGAACCTCAGTGTGAACGAAACGCTGAGCCGTACATTGATGACCTCGGGCACCACCTTGCTGGCGCTGGTCGCCCTGCTGATCTTGGGCGGCGACGTGATCCGGGCCTTCGTCTTTGCCATCACTTGGGGCGTGATCGTGGGCACCTATTCCTCGGTCTATGTGGCCAAGAACGTGGTGCTCTACCTTGGCGTGAAGCGCGACTGGTCCAAGCCCGACGCGGGCGCGGGCACGCAATTCGCCAATATTGATGCCTGACCTGCTGGCGCAGGCCATCGCCACCCCCGGGGTGGCATGGCTTGCGCTGGCCGTGATGGTGGCGGGGCTGGTGCGCGGCTTCGCCGGTTTCGGCTCCGCCATGATCATCATGCCCGTCGCGGCCTCTGTCCTCTCCCCGGTCGAAGCGATTCTGTTTCTCACCGCTGCCGAATTGATCGGCCCCCTGCCAAACCTCCCCGATGCCCTGCGCGAAGGCGCGCCCCGCGAAGTGGGGCGGCTGCTCCTCGGCGTGCTGATCGGGATGCCGCTTGGGCTCTGGGGGCTGTCGCTGATCTCGCCCGAAGGGTTCGGCTGGATAGTCTCGGGCGTGGTGCTGGGGCTTCTGGCGCAGCTGCTTGCGGGCTGGCGCTATCACGGCCCACTTGGCGCGAAGCTGGTGACGGCCACCGGCGCTCTGGGTGGCTTTATGACCGGTTTTGCGGGCATCGCCGGGCCGCCGGTGATCCTGCTCTATATGGCAAGCCGCAGGCCCGCTGCGGTGATCCGGGCGAATTTTTTGCTCTATCTTCTGGGGCTCGACCTGATGCTTTTTGCCATGCTGGCGGCGACGGGGCAGGTGGTCAGGCCGGTGCTGTGGCTGGGCCTCTTGGCCGGGGTGCCGAATGTTATCGCCAATATCATCGGGGCGCGGCTATTTGACCCAAAGCGAGAGCGGCTTTTTCGCGCAGTGGCCTATATCGTCATCGCCGCATCGGCTATCCTCGGCCTGCCGCTGTGGAGTATCTGAGCCTGTGAGGGACGTGACATGCGATTGAACGAGATCACCTATACCGACGCCAAACCGATCGACGGCTACGGCCCCGGCTTTTTCCGCATCGACGGAGAGGTTGTCGAGGGTGCGCAGGTGATCGGCCCTGAGGGCATCACCGGCTGGGGCGGTCTGGCCGATCCCGCGCCAGTGCTGGCGCTGGCGGGCAAAGTGGATGTCGTCTTCCTCGGCACCGGGTCGGAGGTGGCGCATATCCCCGATGACCTGCGTGAGACCTTGGAAGAGGCCGGGCTGGGGGTCGAGGTCATGTCCTCTCCCGCCGCTTGCCGCACCTACAACATTCTGCTGAGCGAGGGGCGGCGCATCGCGCTGGCTCTCTTGCCGGTCTAAGGGCGGAGCGGCGCGGCCAGTGCAAGTCAGCAACCTTAGCGTCGCACGCGGCGGGGTGCCCGTGCTCTCGGGCCTGTCCTTCGCGCTGGCGGCGGGGGAGGCCTTGGTGCTGCGCGGCCCGAACGGGGCCGGAAAGACGACGCTGCTGCGCTGTATCGCCGGGCTGCAAGCGCCGCTCACGGGGCAGATCGAGGGGGCGGAGGACCGGGTCGCCTATGCCGCCCATGCGGATGGGCTGAAATCCATGCTAACCGTCCGCGAGAACCTGAGCTTTTGGGCGCAGGTCTTTGGCAACACTGGCATTTCCGCAGCACTTGATGGCTATGCGCTGCGCCCTTTGGCGGACCGTTTGGCCGCGACCCTTTCCGCCGGGCAGAAGCGCCGTTTGGGCTTGGCGCGGCTCTTGGTGACGGGGCGGCCGATCTGGGTCTTGGACGAGCCGACGGTCTCGCTCGACGCGGATGCGGTGGCGCTGTTCGGCGCTGTCCTGCGCGGGCATTTGGCGGCGGGCGGATCGGCCCTCATGGCCACGCATATCGATCTGGGGGTGGAGGCGCGCATGCTCGACATCAGCGCCTACCGCGCGGCCCCCGATGCCGATCTTGGCGCAAGCGATGCGGCCTTCCTATGAAGGCGTTGCTGCTGCGAGACCTGCGTTTA
>Ga0310345_10005816_pt1 | contig 10867 bp, 9 predicted proteins | sample HC15DNA20500_MG_FD_204667 | JGI IMG/M metagenome (GOLD analysis project Ga0310345, IMG submission 204667) | Marine microbial communities from station ALOHA, North Pacific Subtropical Gyre - HC15-DNA-20-500_MG | ecosystem: Environmental > Aquatic > Marine > Oceanic | place: Pacific Ocean: North...
GAAATTATAAAGATGGAAAAAAAGATGGATTATGGATGGGATGGTATAGTAATGGTCAAATGATGAATAAGGAAAATTATATAGATGGAATAAAGACTGGTAATTTTGTTAGGTGGTATGAAAATGGTCAAAAACAAAAAGAAATAACTTACAAGAGTAAAGTGTAATATGTCATACATAGATGGAGAAAAGGCACCAGATTGGATTGAAAAAAATCATCCTGAAAATGGACTATTTAGAGTTTATTGGAAGGATGGTCCTGGCGGTAGGTTTGGGGATATAGTAAATTTACATGAAGGTGGAGCAACACTAGATCCAGATGAGGGTGGAGAATTGAGATATGAATGGTCTTATAAAGATGGAGAACGAGCAGACGGAGTATCTAAAAGTTGGTATGTAGATGGCACTTTAAAACAAATAAAAACTTGGAAAAATGGAAAAGAAGATGGATTATCTACTGTTTACGGTGAAGATGGACAGAAATCTTATGAAATAAATTACAATGATGGGCATAAATTGAAAATTAGTAATTATAAAAATGATAAGTTAGACGGTACTTATGTAGAATACCATAAAAATGGAAATAAGAAAAAAGAAGTAACTTTTAAGGATTGGAAAGATATTTCTGAAAAATATTATGATACAAGTGGGAGAGCTTTGTGAACAAACTTACTGATTGGTTAGTAGAATCGTTTGTTGAAGATCTCGACGAAGATATTAATATACCAGTAAAAGTTGGTGATACTATTCTTGTTGGGAAATTTAAAAATAAGAAGATGGTAATCAAAGATATTGGTAAAGATAAACATGGTATGCCAACTATCAATGGTAGAAAAGCCACTACATTCAGGATCCATAAAACAGTTAATATTTTTGATAAAGAAGAAGTTACAGAAGAATGGCCTAAAAACTGGATTCCTACTGGGTTAAGTATGAGAAAGAAACAGAAGCGTGCTTATGGTAAATTAAATCGATCTATTAGAGAAGGAGTAAATGATCCAGGAATATTCAAAGCAGTATTTCTTGCTGGTGGTCCTGGCAGTGGAAAATCTTATGTAGCTTCTCAATTATTTGGAATACCCGATAAAATCAATACATCAGCCTATGGATTAAAACTTGTTAATCAAGATACAGAATTGGAAAAATTTCTTAAAAAGTATTTTGGTTATGTTGACATTGATAAAATGCCAGATGAGTTGTTCAAAAATTTAACAGATCCAAAGTCAAAAGATTATTCAGGAATGAGATCACGTACAAAGTCGTTAAGTAAAAAAAGATTAGAATTATATAAGAAAGGCAGATTGGGAGTTATTATTGATGGAACTGGTCATAAATTTAATGAAATTAAAAAACAAAGAAAAGAATTAATGGATTTAGGTTATGATACTTATATGGTATTTGTAAATACTTCATTAGAAGTTGCACAAAAAAGAAATGAAGAAAGAGATAGGGTATTACCTGCAGGAGTTGTTGAAAAGTATTGGCATGAAGTTCAAAAGAATATGGCAGTTTTTCAAGGAATGTTTGGAAATGCTAATTTTTTATTAGTTGATAATAATAAACACCTTTCACCAAAACAAGCACGGAAAAAATTTAATATGTTGGTAAGTAAAGGTATAGGTAAATTTATTAAAAGACCGATGAAAAATAAGATTGCTAAAATGTGGGTAGATAAACAAAAAATTGTAAAAGAATCTATTGGATTAGTGGGGGGAGATGGAACTATAAGTGGAGCTCCAGATTCAAAAACAGTTAAAAAAGTTAAGAAACAAGTAGATAAACAAAAGAAAGATTTAAAATATACAGATACATTTAGTTTACAACATCTTAATGAATTTATAAATAAACCAAAAATGAAAAAGGCATTACAACAACTGGTTGATAAAAATTTAATACCAAAAAATTATGCTAAAAATATAAGTAAATTACAACATTTTCTTACTAACAATCCAATGGTAATGACTCAACTATTAAGATTACTCGGTGAAAATATTAATGAAAATGATAAAGCTCAATTGATGAAACTATATACTAAAGCTATGAAGATGATGCCTCACAGTCCTGCACAAAAAAAGGTTAAAAAACAAATTGACGCACTACGAAAAAAATTAAAAATGAGTGAGGAAACTTCAAAGATTAAAAAAGTAGTAGGAATATATGCTGGTAGATTTCAACCATTTGGACCACATCATAAAAAAGTATATGAATGGTTGAAAAAACAATTTGATGATGCTTACATTACTACATCAGATATTAAAAAGCCACCAAAGCATCCAATGAATTTTAAAGAGAAGAAACGACATATGCTTAAAATGGGAATTCCATCTAATAAAATTGTTAAAGAAAAACAACCATATGTTGCTGTAAATACACTTAAAAAATTCGACCCAGAAACTACTGCAGTTGTTTATATTTTTGGAGCAAAAGATGCTAATAGGTTGAAAGGTGGGAAATATTTTCAGGATTATAAAAAAAGTAAAAATAATTTAGTAGGACATGATAAAAATGGATATATATTAACAGCACCACATTTTTCTATACAGGCAGGTGGTATGGAAGTAAGTGGAACTGCTATGAGACAATTACTAGGTTCACCAAAATATGCAGATGATAGAGAACGTAGATTTAAAAAATTCTTTGGTTATTTTGATAAAGGTGTTTATAATATGATGACTAATAAGTTTAGTAAATTATTTGGGGAGGAAGTAGTAATTTCAAAAGAACTTATAGAAGATTTTTTAGTTGATGTAGATGTATCTAAGATTTTAAAAGAGTCTACTGTTCTTGGTGATGCGCCAGTTGATGATGGTCCTCCAACTTTTTATAAAGGTTTTAGTGATTATAAACGTGAATCTGAAAAATGGATAAACTCTATCTTTGAGGAATCTGGTTGGGTGATTTTAAATCATACACTTTCAGCTAAAGCGCACGATCCAGCTTTTGATTATACATTAAATTATAGATTTATGCCAACACCATCTTACGGAACTGTTGGTATAAAAAGTAAACAAAGTGAACGTTCTTTACATAACAAATACAAGAAAAGATTAAATTTTGTAATATCTAATTTAGGGTTTGAGGTTATAAAATGGATGGGTTTAGAAGCTGGTGAAGTAAGAGTACAGCCTCCAGTTTTACCTGGCGCAGATGATGAAACAGAAAATACAGATTTAAAAGAATCAAAGTTATTTACAAAAGATTGGTGGAATAAAGAATTATTACTGGAATCTGGGGAAGAATACTGGACGGATATGTCGGCAGATGCTCAACAAGATTATATAAGTAAACATAAAACTTCTAAAAATGTAGAACCAGATAATCCTTCAGGTAAAAAACCTAGAGATGTAAAAGATAGTTGGACAGAAGATAATTATAAAGAAGAGTATGGGGAGTTTGATAAAAATGACTATGCTAAAGCATCAATGCCTGGTCTTTTTAAGAATAAAGAAGATGGTATTCAAAAAATGAAAAATGCGGAAAATAGAACATTAACAGATAAAGAAATTTTAAATATCAGAAATTCAGAAGCTGGAGACATACTTAGACTCGATCCAAAAAAGAGAAAAGAAGACGCTCAGGGTGTGATAAATTATCAGAATTTTGAAGATGGGGAGCGTTGGAGTTGGACTGGTAAAGGTAAAGCACCAAGTGCTGAAAAAGATGAATGGGAAGAATTTCAAGCTGGAATGGAAAGTGGTGATGTAAAAAGAGAAAAGGGTTGGAGAGATATTTCAAGAGCAATGGATGGATATGAAAAGGGAGCTGATATACCACAATCAATAGTTGTAAGAGATAAAGAAGGAAATATTCAGTTATTAGGTGGAAATACAAGACTTACTGGGGCTATAGCCGTTGGAAAAAACCCAAGTGTTAAGGTAATAGATTATGATGGAAAATTTAAAGACAAAAAAGAATCCGTTGATGAGAGAATTAATATAGATGAAGAAGTTAAGTTATTGATAGAAGGTGGAGCGTATGGGCACATGAATCACCCGTTTGATGATAAAAATCTTACATTTGGAGATTTAAAAAAGATAATTGAGTTAGGATTAGGTGGAGAATTAGATAGAGAAGATGGAGTTACGGAAAAACTTGATGGCCAGAATTTAATGATAAGTTGGAAGAATGGAAAATTAGTTACAGCTAGAAATAAAGGTCAGTTAAAGAACTTTGGTGCAAATTCTATGGATATTAAAGGAGTTGCTTCTAAGTTTGCAGGTAGAGGTGATATTAAAGATGCTTTTGTTTTTGCTATGAAAGATTTAGGAAAATCTATTGGAAGTTTATCAGATAAACAAAAAGAAAAAGTATTTGGAAATGGTAAGATGTGGATGAATCTTGAAGTTATGTGGCCCAAGTCAGCAAATGTGATTAATTATGACAAGGCAGAGATAATATTTCATGGAACATTGGAATATGATGATAGTGGAAATGCTATCGGACAACCAAAAGGTTCTGCTCGTATGTTAGCGGGAATGATTAAACAAGTTAATCAACATATACAAAAACATTATAAAATTGGTAAACCTCAATTTTTAACTGTACCTAAATCTCAAAACTTTGGATCTAAAAAGAAAACTTTTTTAGGTAGATTAAATAAATTACAAAAAGAGTTTGGATTAAAAAATAATGATACACTGTCTATGTATCATCAATCATACTGGGAAGAATATATTTATAATGCTGCAAAACAATTTAAATATAAAATATCTAAAAATGTTTTACATAAATTAACAAGACGGTGGGCATTTTTTGATAAATCTTATAGTGTAAGGGATATGAAGTCTACAATTAAAAATGATAAGTTTTTAGATTGGGTATTAACTACCGATAAAGTAGATCATCAAAAAATGGTAAAACAGAATATGAGACCTTTTGAAGTTTTATTTTTTGCGGTAGGGACTGAAATTTTGAAAAATATAAAAGGATACTTGGCAGTTTCACCAGATAAAGCAGTACAAAAAATAAGAAAAGATGTAATTAGTGCAATTAACACGGTGAAAAAGAGTAAGGATATTAAGAAATTAGAAACATTAAAACATCAAGTAGGTAAATTAAATTCAATTGGTGGATTAAAGTCAATCGTACCATCGGAAGGTATAGTTTTTAAGTATAAGGGTAATACCTATAAGTTTACAGGAGCTTTTGCACCAGTAAATCAGATAGTAGGATTATTAAACTTTTAGAGGTTATTATGGCAGGATATAGTAGAGAAAATCAAAGACAAAACGAAGCATTACAAAAAATTATGGATGGTGATAAACCAGAGAAACGCATAGTTGTTGGTGGAGTTGATAAAGAGTTTCGAAAAGAAATGGATGAAAAGAGGGCTAAAGAATTAAAAGAGAATTCAGAAAGAGCGGATGTCTTTAAAGAAGCTCGTACTCCGTGGTTCTGTCCAAAGTGTGGCAGGATTATGAAAAAAAGGATAGATAGTGAATATTATCGCAGATATAATCATTGTTTAGATTGTCAGGTAGAATTTGAAAATGATTTGGCTGTAAAAGGTAAATTAAAAGATCATGTTGAGGAAACTGTTAAAGAAAATAAAAGAGCTTTTATAAAAGAATTAAAACAATCTATTGAAGAGTGGAAAAATGCTCCAGATACAGTTTCTTTTTTTAATCAAGTTAAACCAGATGGTTATTCACTTGATGAAGAACAGTGGGAAGTAGATAAAGATCATATTAATAACGAGATTGTAGAAGCTGAAGAATATCTTGCAAAATTGGAAGAATCAATTTAATATATTTATATATTTATAAGTGTAGGATTACATATAATAGGAGAATTTTATGTCCGATGTACAAAAAATTAGAAGTTTAATACGGGAAGAGATCAAAAAAATAATTGATGAACAAGATGGATTAGAAAAACTTGATGTAAAATTGCCAGCTCAAGCACAGAGATTTTTAGATAAAGCGGTTAGTGCTATAAAAGGTGCTAATTTAAATCGTCGGAAACAAATTGCTGCATTAGCTAAAATAATTGATGGTTTAGGTTTAGATAGAAAAGAATTGGCAAGGTATATAACTAAAATTAAACGGGAGTTGTAAATTATGAGTATGGGTAAGATAATAGCACTTATTTTATCACTTTTAGGTATTTCTGGTAAAGCATCGGCTATAAAACATGAAAAAGTAAAAAAAATTGATAAAAAATTAAAAGATTCTGCTAAAAAGATTAAATCTGTAGATAAGAAGATTAAATCAGCAAAAAAAGGATCTAAAAACTTAAAAAGTAAAGCTGCCAGTAGAGAAAAAGAAATTGCAAATGTTAAAAAGGGCAGTAAAAGTCGCAAAGAAATAAAAGATTCTAAGGATGCAGAGGATTTTTTAAGAAAATTTGCAAAAAAATAGGAGTAAATAATGGCAACAGCAGTACAAGGATCATTTGTAGGTAGAACTAAATCAATTGATACTACTCAAAATGCATATGGAGAAGTTGTGCAGGCGGTAGGAGCAAGTACAACCTTTGAATCTACGGGTTCAAATATTAGTACAGCATTTATAGTTAATGCTGGATCTGGATATACTTTAACCCCAGTTGATGGAACAGGAACAATTAGTGCTGGATTAGTAACAGGACAATTATATCCAATTTCATTAAAAAAGGTAGTAAATACTGGCGGCACAACCGTAACATTATTGAGATAGTTGGAAATCTTAAATTATAATGAAATGGATAATAGTATTATTAGCAATATCTTTTTCTTCGAATTTACTAGGACAAGTAACTCTTAGTGAAGAAGAATCAGTATCGCTTGCTAAAAAAACACAAGAGCTGGAGATTAAGGCTGATAGTTTAAATAAAATTGTAATTCTACAAAATAAGTTGATATTTACTTACAAGGAAACAATTATACAAGACAGTACTACAATTTCCTCACAAGATGAAAAAATAAATATTTTAGAAAACGATAAAAAGTTACTTAAAGAGAAATCTAAGTTGGTTAAACCATCTTGGTACGAAAATAAATGGTTATATTTTACATATGGCGCTATATTGTCATACGGTCTAACAGATTTTATACACTCTATAACTAGTATTTTATAATAATGCCTACTGATAAAAAACAATTAAAGGAAGCTATTCGTCAAGAATTTAAGAAGTGTGCAAAAGATCCTGTACATTTTTTAAGGAGATATTGTTATATACAACATCCACAAAAAGGTAAAATAAAATTTGATTTATATGATTATCAAGAAAAAACTTTAAAAGAATTTGTTAATAATGATTATAATGTTCTTTTAAAAGCACGACAATTAGGTATATCAACACTTACTGCAGGATACGCATTATGGATGATGACATTTTATGATGATAAGAATATATTGGTTATTGCTACTAAACAAGATGTAGCTAAAAATTTGGTCACTAAAGTTAGGGTAATGCATGCTAGTTTACCAACTTGGTTGAAACAAAAATGTGTTGAAGATAATAAATTGTCATTAAGATATAAGAATGGTTCTCAAATAAAAGCAGTAGCAAGTTCTGAAGAGGCTGGCAGATCAGAAGCATTATCATTGTTGATTTTAGATGAAGCAGCATTTATTCCTAGAATAGATTCAATATGGACTGCGGCATCACAAACATTGGCATTGGGTGGACGGTGTATTGCACTATCTACACCAAATGGTGTTGGTAATTGGTTTCATAGAACTTGGATGGATGCAGAAGATGGATTAAATGAATGGAATATTTTAAGATTACACTGGTCAGTACATCCAGATAGAGATCAAGAATGGAGAGATCATCAAGACAAGTTACTTGGGCCTTCAATGGCAGCACAAGAATGTGATTGTGATTTCGTAACTTCAGGACAGATGGTAATAGATGGTCGTATATTGGAAGAATATAAAGCTACACAAGTTAAAGATCCAATTGAAAGACGGGGAGTAGATAGTAATATTTGGATATGGGATCCACCGAATTATACAAAAGATTATGTAGTGAGTGCTGATGTTAGTAGAGGTGATGGAACAGATTATTCAGCATTTCATGTTATGGACGTAGAAGATTGTAAACAGGTAGCAGAATATAAAGGTAAACTTGGAACTAAAGATTTTGGTAATTTATTAGTTAATGTGGCGACAGAATATAACAATGCATTACTGGTAATTGAAAATGCATCAATTGGTTGGGCTGCAATTCAACAGTGTATAGATAGAGAGTATGATAATTTATTCTATATGTCAAAAGACTTACAATATGTAGATACACAAAAACAAATGACAAATAAAATTTATGGTCAAGAAAAACAGATGGTTCCTGGATTTACAATGTCAATGAAAACAAGACCATTAGTTATAGCAAAATTGGAAGAATTTTTTAGAGAGAAATCTGTTAAAGTTTCTTCTTCACGTTTAATAGACGAATTATTCGTATTTATATATAACAACAATAAAGCAGAAGCTATGACGGGATACAATGATGATCTTGTTATATCCTTTGGAATTGCTTTATGGATACGAGATACTGCTTTACGTTTAAGATCCGAAGGAATAGAATTACAAAAGAAAACTATTTCTAGTATAGGATTGGATAAAGCTATATATACACCCAATACAAAAAATGATAGTTGGTCTTGGGATGTTAGGGACAAAAAAGAAGATTTAACTTGGTTAATTTAATAAGTAAGAGGGAAAAATGGCTGATACAAGTTTAAGAGCTAGATTAAGAAGATTATTTTCAACTAACGTAGTTGTTAGAAATATTGGAGGAAGACAATTAAAAGTAGTTGATACTAGCAGATCACAATACTTGCCACAACGTGGATTAATTGATAGATATCAAAAAATGTATACAACTGGTGGAGGTGCTGGATTATCTGGGTATTCAGATAACCAGTTAGTTAAATCTTTACGACTTGGATTGTTTAGAGATTATGAGTCTATGGACAATGATTCAATTATAGCTAGCGCACTTGATATCTATGCAGATGAATCTACAATGAAATCAGAGTATGGAAATGTTTTAGAAATTAATACAGATAATGATCAAGTTTTTAAAATTTTACATAATTTATATTATGATATAATAAATATAGAATTTAATTTGTGGCCTTGGATTCGTAATATGTGTAAATATGGAGATCACTTTTTAAAATTAGAAATAGATGAAAAATATGGAATTAGAAATGTGGAACCTTTATCTGTTTATGATGTTACTAGGATGGAAAACACTGATCCAGAAAATCCAGAATATGTAAAATTTAAATTAGAAAAAAGTACAAGTGATCAGGGTACACAAAGACATATATCTAGTACGTTGGATGAATTTGAAAATTATGAAGTAGCACATTTCAGATTATTGTCAGATAGTAATTATTTACCATATGGTAAATCAATGATTGAAGGTGGTAGAAAGACTTGGAAACAATTATCTCTAATGGAAGATGCAATGTTGATTCATAGAATCATGAGAGCACCTGAAAAGAGAATTTTTAAAATTGATATTGGTAATATTCCTCCAGCAGAAGTTGATAATTATATGAATCAAATTATTGATAAAATGAAAAAAGCTCCAGTTATTGATACAAATACTGGTGAATATAATTTAAAATATAATATGCAGAATATTACAGAAGATTTTTTCTTACCAGTTCGTGGTGGAGATAGTGGAACTCAAATAGATACTACACCAGGACTAACTTATGAATCTATTGAAGATATAGATTATCTTAAAAATAAATTGTTAGGATCATTAAGAATTCCAAAACCATATCTAGGATTTGATGAGAATGTAGGAGAAAAAGCTACATTGGCGGCAGAAGATGTTAGATTTGCAAGAACAATAGAACGTATACAGAGAATTACTATTAGTGAATTAATGAAAATAGGTATTATTCATTTATATGCGCAGGGATTTAAAGATGAAGAATTGATTAATTTTGATTTGGAGTTAATGAATCCATCTACAATTTATGAACAAGAAAAACTTTCATTGTGGAATGAAAAAACAGGATTAGCTTCAACTATGTTAAGTGATGGTATAATTTCTTCTGAGTGGATTTATAAAAATATATTTAAGTTTACAGATGAAGAAATTAAAGAAATGGATAAAGAAATAGTGTTTGATTATAAACAAAAATTTCGTAGAGGTCAAATTGAACAAGAAGGAAATGATCCAGCTAAGAGTGGAGAAGCAGCAGGAACACCATCAGATATGGCGATGGGAAGAACTGGACATGAATTGGAGGATGAATTAGGATCAGAAGGTGGAAGTCCAGAAGGTGGATGGGAAGGTGCAGGTAGACCAAAAGAGCCTTCACATTATAAAAAAGATAGTCATGTTAGGGGTAGAGATCCATTAGGAGCCCATGATATGAAAAAACAAGCATCTAGTAATCCAAAATACGGTAAAGTTATGGCTTTAGCACATTTGGATAAGCTTAAAAGCACTTTAAAACGTAAATCTGATATACAATTGATAAACGAAGTTGAAGAAATACATAAGGATTATGAGGAAGATGTTAATAATAAGTAAAGATATAGCTAATATTTCAGAAGTTTTATATTTATTTATGATAAAATGCATTGGAGTGATTTATGTCTAAAAAATTAAGGCACACTAAAATAAAAAATACAGGTGTGTTATTTGAAGTACTGACTCGACAAGTGACAGCAGATATTATTGATGGTAAAGAATCTAAAGCTGTCGCGTTAATAAAAAAACATTTTCATAAAAATTCTACGTTGGGAAAAGAGTTAGAGCTATATAACATTCTCACTACAGAATCTTATAAGAGTAGAAGTAAGGCCGAGAGACTTATTGATGTAGTTATCAAAACTAGACAGAGAATTTCTAATAAAGTTTTACGTTCTGAAAAGTATAATCTTATTAAAGCAATAAAAGAAGCTTATGA
>Ga0310345_10005817_pt1 | contig 10867 bp, 9 predicted proteins | sample HC15DNA20500_MG_FD_204667 | JGI IMG/M metagenome (GOLD analysis project Ga0310345, IMG submission 204667) | Marine microbial communities from station ALOHA, North Pacific Subtropical Gyre - HC15-DNA-20-500_MG | ecosystem: Environmental > Aquatic > Marine > Oceanic | place: Pacific Ocean: North...
CGGCCTCAATCTCCGCTGGGGTCAAGAGGCCACCTCCGAGGGGCTCTTCCCTCAGCTCCAGGGCGCGGGGCCCAGTCAAATGATAGACACTTACGGTCATCCCGTACCGCTCCTCACCTCAACTAACCATCCTCTCAAGTCTCGGCCATCGATTGCCCGTCCTTCAAGCATAGAGGCTCCCACTCCTTCCCCACACCGTGAGGCTTGGCACATAATCACCAAATTCCAGCCGGCGACCCCCACTACGATCGCTCTCGATCATCGCAAAGATCACCTTCTGTGCGGTGAGAAAATCCTTCCGACTTCTGACAACACGGTCCCTCGCCACAGCGTCTCCGGTCAACCCCTTCGCCAGATACCATAAAGGAGCCTGCGTACCTGAAAGAAAACCACGATCCAGCAGGACCTGCTCCTTCACGACATACAGATCGGTAGGGTTCGCTCGCCGGGTGCGGTAGACGACTCGCCCATCGGCAAAAACCTCTACCTGGTGCGCAGCGCTACCCAATATCGTAGTGTTGCCAGGCACCTGACCGATCTGCCCGGTGAAATCATCGTCGAACTGCAGGGTCGCGGAGACTACCCGTGGATCATTGGCGACAGCATCTTCACTCTGCCACTCCACCCCTTGGAGGTCCGCCTGAATCCACTCCAGACGACGGGCTGCCCCCGCATAGTAGAGGATTAGGTCGATGGCATGGAATTGCGTCCACATCAGAGGAGCGAACCCAAGGCCAATCTGAACGTACCTCAGAGGCCCCATCTCTTCCTCGCCGAACGCCGCTCCAGCGGCGGCAAACACATCCAGGAATCGACGGATGCAGCCACTCGTCATCAGCACGTCATGGCCTTCTACTAATTCGCGAATGCTCTCCAACTCTGCCGCGCTGTTACAAAGGGGTTTCTCCACATGTAAGCCCCGGACACCTGCCTCCACCGCGGCTTCAATGATTACGCGCCTTCCCGGCGTTCGGGTTGCGATCGTGAGAATATCAGGCCTGAATTCCTCGAGCATTGCCCGGTAGTCTGTACTGACAAAGTCCAGTTCGTACGTCGCCTCCGCTGCCCTGAGGGCCTCCACCGACGTGTCGCAGGCCCCAAGCCTATCCGCCAGCCCAAGCGAACGCACGGCCTCCAAATGGCTAAGCACCCGCATATGCTCAGGACCGTGTACGCGCATGGCGGGAGTCGTTCGTGCACCCATCCGGCCACAACCGATCGTGGCGATCCTCAGCTTGCTCCCGAGCCATTCTACCACGTCACTTCCTCACGGCCGGATCGCGCACGGATAGCACGCCTTGTTCGAGGCGTACTTCAAGACCAAGAACCCTCATGCTCACTCGTTGGACCGGCAGGAGGTCGTCCTGATGGCAGGTGATTTTCAGAAACTCACCCACCTCTCTTTCGAGATCGTCCTCTCTGCAGCTGACATGCGCAAGCGCAAGTAACTCGGGAAGCAACATCCCGTGATCGAAGGGCAGCAGGAAGACGGGCTTCCCCAACAGAGCTGCCTCAAAGAGGCTCGTGGAGAACTGACCGAAAGCCGCCCGCGCACCGAGCAGTACAAGGATGGTCGGTTCTCCCGCCACCTCCACGCCGTGTGCATTCACGGCGGCAAGCATCCGGGGGTCCTCACGATCATTCGCAGGATGCGGACAATAACAGATCGCAGTCTCGGGTCTCATCGCCCGCAGTATGGCCATCAGCCTGACTTCAGCGTCGAAAAAGGGCGAGGCAAAATAACTCGGGTCCGCTGCCGTGCCGCCGACGATCACGAGAGGTCGCTCCCTTACGAGCCTACTGGGAAGACAGATGCTCTTCCCTCGGGGAATCGTCGACCATAGCTGGCAGTTGGCCGCCACTTCCCCGGTCTCGTCTACCAGGAGATGACGCTGAATCGATTGGAAGTGAACAAGGCCAGCGATCAAGTTAACATATACCAACCGTGCCCGAGATTGAGATTCAATGAAATCGTAGTAGGCCTTCATACCCACGGACGCGATACCGTGAAGCACCTCCACACATTTACACGCCTCGACGCGAATGACAGCCAAGCGCAAGAGTTCGACGAGCGTGCTATTGGAGGTGATGAGCAGAAAGTCGTTCGGGTGGCGACGGAAATGGCTTTCCATGGCCGACAATGCCGCGACCAGAATAGCGAACGCAGGCCGCTGCCGGTCCCACAGTCCCCGGACAAAGGCAAACGAGAATTCAGCAATCTCCCGCGTGCCGAACACCGCGAAGAGGAACTCGACAATACCCGGATCTGATGGTCCGTCACCGGGATCCAGCCCTGCACGAACCTGAAGGGTGACGATTTCGCCGGCCTCGCTAAGGTCAAACAGCTCCGCTAGGCCCTCCGGGCGATTCGTCCTTCCTACCCGCCTGACAAAAGTGCGACCATCTTCCCCGGCCCCCTTTGGCGTCCGCGACGGTGCATACAGGACGATCCATCGACTACGAGCCAGACGCGCACGCAAATCTCGCCTGGAGCGCCAAGAGTCGACCAAGCGCCCCACCCTACGTACCTGGACGACCACACGATGCCAACCCTGCTTGCCCGCGCTATTCCCAGCTGCGCTCCGGACGAACTGCCCGGTATCGCGCCGCATACGTTGAAAGGCGGCGATGGCAGTTGAAGCATAACGAGTCACGTATACCGTGAGTCAGCGGAGGGTCTTGAGCGCGCCACTATCTATCCCCACGGCTCGCAAGAAACGGAAGATCACGGGCTCAAAGAACTTACGCGCACCAACCAACTGAGCACCGAACGGCCGCCCCGAAGCCGCCGAAATAAACAGGGGGACGGAAAGGCTCGGCAGATGCAGCATAGTCCAGTAGCGGGAGCTATCTGGCAGCTCGGTTGTCCCACGACGCGGGGCCGTGGTCGAGGTGCTGGCAACACAAATGAGATCGAGGTCCTCAGTCGCGTGTCGGAAGGCCTCTTTTAGAGGAACCAGCTGCTCGAGGCGTGCTCTATACTGATCAGGCGTGACCGCATCGCCTCGAGCGAATATCTCCTCCATGATCGGGCTGAAGCTTGCCTTCCGAGCTCGCTCGATCGCAAAATAGTAGGACAATGCTTTATTGTAGATGTCAGCATGTATCTCGTCTGCATCCTGTAGAATGGCAGTAAGGTCCAACTCTACAACCTCGACCTCCCCGGCAGGTAGCGAATCAAGGAAGCTATCAACAGCCGCGGTGATCTCCACCGCTTCGAAGTGGGTAAACGGTGTACGTATCCGTGCTACCCGGAAGGGACGCGCTGCATTGACCCGGCCGTAGGCCTCCTGCAAGCCAGCCTCAGTGAACGGATAGTTCTTTCCCCTAACCCTTGTAGCGTCGAAGATCGGCTCAACGTCCTCCAAGTACCGACAGATGAATCCCACGGTGTCAAACGGATCGCAGGTCTTGAGTACGCCCGTCCGCGGGTAGACACCTGGCGTTGGCTTGAATCCCACGGTGCCAGTGAAGCTCGCCGGTCGCATGATCGAGCCGGCTGTCTGGGTGGCGAGGGCAACAGGGACATGCCCGAGTGCCACAGCGACAGCTGCGCCCGAGGATGACGTCCCCGGAGTTACGGTGATATCCCAGGGGTTTAGCGTCCTGGGCAGAGCGTGGACAGCGAATTCCGCCGTGGTCGTCTTTCCGACCATGAATGCTCCCTGGTAGATGAATTCAGCCAGGACACGCGCATCGTTCCCTGCCGCATGCCCCCTCCAGGACGGGCTCCCCATTTCCGTCGTGCCAGTCTGCGAATTGAAGATGTCCTTCACTCCCAGAGGAAGCCCCAATAGCGGTAGAGGACCCTTGCTGCCCCTCCATCGCCCAGCCATCGCTTCCTCCCAGGACCGGTAGGTCCACTCCCAGGCCATGAATGAAGCATCGGCCTCGACCTGCTTCAGCACACACCCGAACAGTTCCTCTTCCGAGAGCTTCCCTCCTTCGACCAGCTCCCGCATCGCGAGAAATGACATCATCGCTGGTCTTCGTTCCGCACTTCTTCCAGGAACTGCTGAATGAACGGCCTTAGGACTTCTCGACTGGGACGTTCCTTCTTGCGAATCGTAACATCGATATCCACCAGCTGATCCTGCCGCTGGCGGGCCATGATCTCGAAGAACTCTTCCCTCGTGTAGCCCGTCGCTTCCAGATAATAGTCGAGAACGTACGGCTCCTCACAATCATTCTGCCTGATGATCTCCCACGCCTCTTCGCGATCCATCAGACCATTGCGGACGTCCATCGATGCCTGGTAGCTCGTGCGGCCGTACCCTCGCTTCAGATAGTTCGTGAAATCGTGAACTCCTGGCATGATGCACTCTACACTCTTATAGCCCTTGTAGGCACCCTCCACATCTGTTTCAAGCCACGCATATTCTCGCTCGATGAATTCCGTCTGTCGCTCCTCGTCCCAAAACATGTAATCTCCAAGATGAATGCCAAGAATACCCTTCTCGTCGCATTCCTCCACGGTCGGCGCAGCCATCGGGTAAAGGTCGCGAGAAGTGAGGTTTCCCTTGGCGAACGCACTCGGCTTCAATTTCGCTGATACCTTAGTGAAATATTCGGCGTCGAACTTACAGACAGGCTTGAAATGTGACGACCTACCAGACGCTTCAGATACGGACTCTCCCCAGATCAACAGCCTAATTCCGAACCGCACGGCCATCTGAAGCGGAAAAGCTCCTACACCGGCATGACAGTGCCAACACGCATCTCCAATGGCTTCAAGACTGCGACGCGCTGATTTATTAACGAGGTTTCTACTCGGGGTGAACATGATATGGTCCACATTGAACTGCTCTAGACAGTTCATGAGATTGTAGAAGCCGGTCCGGCTGTACCAGTTGTGCGAGTATGTGACCGCCAGTGGCTTCATGCCATACACTTTCGTCAGCACATGCAGCTGAAAGGTGCTGTCTTTTCCACCACTTATCGGGACGATACAGTCGTAGTTTGCACCGGCCTCTGCTTTAGCTCGGTCCAGAATGGCTCGAAGTTCACTCTCTCGCGCCTGCCAATCGATGTGCATCTTCTGTTCACTCGAATTGCAGGCTTGGCATATTCCCACATCGTCGAAGGAAATGCCCTCCTGAGTTTCGGGCATGCAGCACCGAACGCAGTACTTCAACTGGGGGAAGGGAGGATCCATCGATGGTCTCTCTCGTCAGGGGCAAAAAGACTCGGCGGACCGAAAGTGCCAGCCGAGCGACGCTGCGGATCACTCTATTAACTATCAGTACACTGGACCAACCCGGGGCTACGGTCCGTGCTCGAACTCTTCCTTTAGGATTCCGAACTCGACGGCGTCCAGGTGTCGATCCTCTTTCCACGCCGCTCGGCGACGCACTCCCTCCTGGGTCATGCCAAGCGCGCTAGCAAGCTTGATCATGCCCTCGTTGGTGTGGAAGGTACCGCAGCCGATCCGGGTCAGGTTCAGGGAAAAGAACGCATGAGCGAACACCAGCCTCGCGGCCTCGAGCGCATAGCCCTTGCCCCACTCCCCAGAGTCCCCCATGAGAATGGAGAACTCGGCGGTCCGATAGAGCGGATTGATCTGGGTCAAGGCCACATTACCGATGTGGCGCCAGTCCTCATTCAAAGTCACCGCGAGGATCAGCTCGTCCCGGGTCGTAGCGGCATGCCGCACGTACGCCAGGGCCTGCTCACGGGAATAGGGGAATGCGTGGTGGGAGTTTCCCCGGCAGACGTCCGCGTCGTTGAGCCAGGCGAGGTAGGGTCCGTCGACGTCGGCCTCTCGGAGCGATCGGAGGCTTACCCGCTCGCCCTTCAGGAACGGAACGTCCGTTCCGCTCCGGGCACCGTCGAGAGGGGCGCCCGCGCTCATCTCGGAACCAGCGCGTCGAGATTGCCCCAGACCTTGTGGAAGGCCTCGATCACGAGGTCTACGTCCTCGTCCAGGAACTCGTAGCTGCAGAGCAGAATGCCGAAGAACATCTCGTGGTGCAGCCGCTCCGCGACCGGGCAAATACCAGGCGCGTAGCTGACATCCCTCCGGCAGATCTCGGACGTCCAGGGGAAGCCACCACGACCGTATGCGATCTTCCGCTGATACATGGGAAGCAGGTGGAGGTTCTGATAGCCGGCCATCAATCCGGGGACGCCCTCGGCCTTCAGCGCCTCCACGATATCCGTCCGGCAGACCCCGAGCCCGGCCACATCCAGGATCAACGGATACACGTAGTAGACGTGCGTGCAGGCGTCACGGACTACCGGAGTGGTCAGCCCCTCCAGACCCGAAAGCCCTCGTGATAGGCGAGCAGCAGCCCGCTGCCGGGAAGCCACGCGCGCCTCGAGCTTGGACAGCTGCTCGATCCCGATCGCGCCCTCCAGCTCGCCGAGCCGGAAATTGTAGCCTAGCAGGTTGTGCAGCTCTCGCTGGCCCTTCGGACCGATCACAGCCTCGGCGTGATTGCGGATCAGCATGACACGATCGGCGATGTCGTCGTCGTCGGTGACGACGATGCCGCCTTCCCCCGTGTGGATGTGCTTGTGGTAATTGAGGCTGTAGCCGCCGACATCGCCCAGCGTGCCGGCGAATCGGGAGCCCACCCGGGCGCCCGGTGCCTGCGCCGCGTCGCAGATCAGCTCAAGGCTGTGGTCATCCGCAATGGCTTGGAGCGCATCCATGTCCGCCGACTGGCCGAAGATGTCGACGGAAAGGATCGCTCGTGTGTACGGCGACAAGTTGGACCTCACGGAATCGGGATCGAGGCAGAACGTTTCCGGCTCGATGTCGGCGAACACAGGAATGGCGTTCCAGTGCAGGATCGCGGTCGCGGTCGCACTCATCGTCCAAGGGGGCACGATGACCTCGTCTCCCGGCTCGATCCCCACAGCGCCGACCGAGGCGATGAGCCCCGACGTCCAGGAGTTTACCGTGATGGCATGCCGCACACCGAACCACTCGCGCGCCGCGTGCTCGAGGTCCCGAACCCTGGGTCCCCCCTCGAAGTCCTCGTGCCAGGCACCGACGAACGCCGAAAGGATGCCGCTCTCCATGACATCCCGCACCGCCGCCATCTCCTCATCGCCGATCGTCCGGTAGTGCACGAAGGGTCGCTGGATCGTCTTCGACCCTCCGAACCTGGCCAGGATCTCGCGAGCGGCCTTCATCGACGGGGCTCCACCGGAGCTGCTAGCTCCAGGTCCCGGAGCAGCGCATACACACAATCGGCTACCGATCGGGCTGCGCCAGAGGTCCGAGACTCGTCCCGCGCGGCTCCAGAGCGGGACTCCGGTCGGGCGAGGGCGCGCCGAAGGGCAGGTGCGACCTCGCCCCACGTCGAGACTCTGTCCACTTCGGCGTAGGCTTCCCAGGGTACTCGGTCCCCAGCGCCGAGGCCGGGCTGGACGCTCAATACGCGTCGGCCGAGCAGCGCGGCTTCCAGCAGCAGCACGCTATTCATGCCAACCACTAGGTCCCCGGCCATCACCGAAGCATGGGCATCCTCGGATCCATCGATCAGCATCCGTGGAGGTCCGTGATGGCCGGGTGCCGCGAACCCGGTCTCTCGCGGATGAGGCCTAACGAGCAACGTCACTCCCAAACCCTCATCTCGGGCAATCGAGGCGAGCGCATCCATGATGGCAGCGAGCACTCCCCTCTCTTCGAATCCGAGATGCTCCGGGTTCCCTTCGCACTGCCGATAGAGGTCGGCGATCGGCTGGGAGACGAACACGACCAACCGTTCCGCCGGACCGATGCCCAGCTCAGTTCGGAGAGCTCGCCCCTTCGCCGCGAGCTCGGGCCGGCGGGACGCCAAGCCCTCCAGGCCGGGGTGTCCCGTGACCACGACGGCAGAGGCCGGAATCCCAATCCCGATGACATCCTGTCGGGCCTGATCATCCATCACGGCCAATTGGTCCGGCAGCACCAACGAGCCATCGGATTCGACGAAGCGAGCCCGGTAGTTCGACCAGAAGTCGAGCACGGACAGGGACGGGAGACACCCCCGGCGCGCTGCGGCCAGGAAGCGCCGCTCGTGGTCCTGTCCATTGGCGGAAGTTGCCGCCAGCAGGAGGCTCGCGTGCCGCAGAACCTCATCGATCCAGGCGTCGTCGATTCCGACAGGGAGGGTCCGGAATGGCACCGAGCGTCGTTGCAGCACGGTGCTCCCCTGCGCGTACGTGTAGTTCTCCAGGAGCACCCGACCATCGCTGGCGAGGAGCTCGAGGACGGGAGTCAGCGCTGAGGCGCCCCCAGGGTCCCCGCACACGCTCACCACCGAGGACAGCGTCACGGCGTCGCTCCTACGAGCGGAGCCACCATCACCGCACCACCTTCGCGAGCGGATTGGAGGGCCGCCTCCGCCACGCGCAATGCCGCCACGCCATTGTCGCCAGAACAGACTGGCTCTCGGCCCCTCTCGATCGCAATGGTCAGGTCATCGACCGCGTTCACGAGCACATCGGCGAGCCCGCCCGACATCGGCTCCGCAGCACGGAGCGCGCGATACCCGCTGTAGTGGGGGCTCCCCCCCACTACGAAGCGCTCGATCCTGTGACCGGAGTCGCTCAGCTTGATTCGACCTTCGGTTCCGATCAGATCCATTTCGAAGATCGAAAATGCATCGGCCCGGCAGCCTCGCAGTGTGGCTCGGAGCCCGCCCACCAGGGCGAGGTCGACGTCGAGGGTAGGATCCTTGGCGGCAGCTTCGTCCCTCCCCGACGCTCTCACCTCCTCCACCTCTCCGACAAGCCACCGGACGAGGTCGAACCAGTGCGTCCCGTTGTGCAGGACACCTCGCACGTAGAGCCCGGTGATCGCCTGAAGCGTGCCCAGCACACCCGCATCAAGCAACCCCTTGACCTCGCGGTGAGAAGCCGCATACCGCCGACTGTAGTTGACCGCAATACGTACGCCTCGAGCTCGTGCCTTCGCCAGCAGCGTCATGGTCTCGCTCGTCCGCAACGCGATGGGCTTCTCGACCAACACGCCGCGGATGTGGGGGGACTCGAGGATCTCTTCCAAGACGGCTCCGTGCGTCTCGTCCGGCGTGCAGACGCTCACGACCTCCGGACGCACCTCCTCGAGCATCGCGCCAACCCGCGTGTGTCCACGCTTTAGACCCCAGCGCTCGGCGCATCGAGCTGCACGAGCCGCGTCGGAGTCGCAGACGCCGACAAGGTCGGTCCGGCCCGAGGCCGCGTAGGCACCGGCATGGGAGTAGATCCCGGCGATGAGCGGATCGTCGGAAAACTCGCTACCGATCTTGCCGCAACCCACGACCCCCGCGCGCATCCGGTAGCTCATCCTCTTTCTTGTGCCATGCGGAACTTGAGCTCCGCAAGGCACCAGTCGTCCTCGTCGTCGATATCCTGGACGCGCCACTCCGGCAACACCATTGCGGCCGTCGGTGATGCCATGAGGCTCCACGTCTGCAGGAATCGGCTCACGCGCAGCCAGTAGAACTGACCGGCGTCGTGGAAGGCAGGCTCTAGGTCCTGAGACCGGGTCTCTAGATGCTCTGGCTGCATCATGGATAACCGTCCCTCCACGACACGGAGCGCCCGCTGGATCGGATACGAGAAGCGCGTGACCGGCAGCAATCCGGCCAGGCTCTCGTCAGCTTGCAGGCGGGCGGCGCCCTCTCGCAGGTCCACGGCGGTCACGAAGGGCGCAGTCGGATAGATGCAGCAGGCGAGCTCGAAGCTCCGGGCTCTTTGCGCGTACTCCTGGAGGACCTCTACCAGCACGTCCGCCGTCGTCGCGTGGTCACCGGACGTCGCGGCCGAGCGGAGGAACGGCACCTCCGCGCCGTGGGCCCGTGCCAAGGCCGCGATGTCCGGGTCGTCGGTGGACACAATGACCTCGTCGAAGCATCCAGCCTGGAGGGCGGCCTCGATGGAGTAGGCCAGGATGGGACGGCCCAGGAAGTCGCGGATGTTCTTGCGCGGGACGCGCTTACTCCCGCCGCGGGCAGGGATGATCGCGATGTTCACGTCATGCGTCCGTCTGCGCGTACTCGCACGCCACCTTTTGGATGGCGTCCACCACGTCCTGCACGTCGCCGTCCGTCATTCCTGGCCAGATCGGCAGCGAGATCAACTCCTCGTATGCGGCCTCCGCGACCGGCCAACCGCCCTTTCGGAAGCCGAGGTGCTGATAATAGGAGTGCCACGGGACCGGGATGTAGTGCACGTTTACACCGATGTTCTCGGCACGTAGGGCCCTGAACACCTCCTGACGTCCGACCTCCAGCGCCCCGGGCTTGAAGCGCAGGACGTACAGATGCCATGCTGGCTCGCGTTCTGGTCTGATCACGGGCGTCCGAACGCATGCGAGACCCTGGAAGGACTGGTCATACATTTTCGCGATCTCCCTGCGACGCTCTACCCACCGCCCAGCCTTCTCGAGCTGAGACGTTCCCAGTGCCGCCTGTATATCCGTCAATCGCAGGTTATGCCCCAGTTCCACCATCTCGTAGTACCAAGAACCCTCCTGCTCTCGCTGTCGGAAGTCCGCGGAGATTCCGTGGTTGCGGAAGAGCCGCGCGCGATCGGCGAGCTCCGCGTCGTCCGTGGTGATCATCCCCCCTTCACCGGACGTGATGTGCTTCACTGGATGAAAGCTGAAGGTGGTCAAGTTCGCGATCGACCCGACCGTCCGCCCACGATAGCGGGCTCCGAGCGCATGAGCCGCATCCTCGAGGAAGGCGATCCCGTGCTCCGTGGCGATCGCCCGTAAGTCGTCCAGATCCGCAGGCTGGCCGGCATAATCCACGGCTACGATCGCGCGGGTGCGATCGGTGATCGCCTCTGCCACCCGAGCCGGATCCAAGTTCAGGCTCTCCGGCTGCACATCTGCGAAGACGACATCGGCGCCGAGGTAGAGAATGCA
>Ga0310345_10005820_pt1 | contig 10865 bp, 12 predicted proteins | sample HC15DNA20500_MG_FD_204667 | JGI IMG/M metagenome (GOLD analysis project Ga0310345, IMG submission 204667) | Marine microbial communities from station ALOHA, North Pacific Subtropical Gyre - HC15-DNA-20-500_MG | ecosystem: Environmental > Aquatic > Marine > Oceanic | place: Pacific Ocean: North...
CTGAAGGCTGCGCACGGTCTCCAGCGGTTCACGCAGACTGCTGAGTTTCAGTTGCAGCTCGCCCCAGAGCTGAGGGACGCGTTCGCTCCATGAAGCAAGTGGTGCAACGACTGCCGTGCCCACGCCAATGATGATGAAAATGAACAGAACGACCGAAACTGCTGCTGAAACCGTTGGTGGAAGGCGCCAACTTTCCAACTTGTTGGCGACAGGTCCCATCATCAGCCCCACCACAACAGCCATCGTGAAGGGGGCGAGCAGGAAGCGTCCAGCCTGGAGAATGAAGATGACCGCCAACAGCGCCATAAAGATGATCGCAAGCTGAGCGCCACGGGCAAGCGTCAGTTCCAGATTGGACTTCGGCGGCAATCTTACAACTGGCGGTTTCTTCCGGGGCTGGCGGGGCATGAAATGTTCCATCTTCAGGTAACCATCAACGACTTCATCAGCTACCGGTTCCAGAAGAGGGAACCACTGCATGGGTCGAGCGTTGTTGAGGCAGCTTTTCAAAGGAGCTCATTCATGCCGAACACCACTTCCACCGCAAAATCCTCTGCTTCTGAATCCGCGACAAATGATACCCGCACGCGTGATCTGGAGAGCGATATCCAGCGGCTTCGCGACGACATCACTCAGCTGACGGCGCATCTGAAGCAGACGGGAGACAATTCTCTCGCACGTGCCAAGGATGCCGCCAGGGAGCAGGCCCGCAGCATTGAGAAAGATCTGGAAGAGCGGGTGCGCGAAAAGCCGCTGCACGCACTGGCCATGGCGGCAGGTGCCGGTTTCTTCCTCGCCATGATGTTCCGCCGCTAACAGGGCTAGATTGATGCTTGCACGACTCCTGACGCTGCTCACTACAGGCGAAGTGTCGATCCTGAAGCGGCGCATCATGGTGTCGTCCATTGCCTATGGGCTGGCGGGCATTTTCGGGCTGTTCGGGCTCGTCTTTCTGGTCATGGCCGGCTTCATGTGGACGGCAGAGCAGATCGGACCCATGGCTGCCGCGATCTATTTCGGCATCGGGTTCTTTGCCATGGTTGTGGTGACGCTGATCGGTCTGCGTATTGCCTCGGCACTGCTTCGGCGTGCACAGCGCCGAAAGCTTGCCGCTGATCGGAACATGGTCGCAGGCGCCTCGGCAATGGCAATGCTGCCAACCCTGATGAGCAAGAAGGGCGGCTTCAGCGCGGGTCTCATCACACTGGCCGGATTCGCTGGCTACATGGCCTGGCGCGAATATGAGCGGCGCTCACACAAACGACGTTGAATCTGCAAGGAGCAGAAAATGAGAGAGAAGCTGCCGGAGAACAAAGCGCGGCAAGGCCGTACGGGCTTTCCTGTCCTCATCGTGCTGATCGCCGGGTTGATCCTGGCGGCCATCGCCTGGTGGGGGGCCGAGATCTATGGCGTTGCCATTGATGAATCACAGCCGGTGGAGACCCCGGCTTCCGAAGACACGCCGGACGGTGCCCAAGTCGATGATGAAGTCGACGCTGAGCTTGATCCGGATGCAAACCAGTAGGAGTTGACGATGAGTGACGCTGTAGAAGTACTTCAGCCGAAGACACGACGCGACAAGATGAATGTCGGGCTGACGGAAGCCGATCGCAAGGAACTGGCGCAGGGCCTGTCCGAAATTCTCGCAGCCACCTACCAGCTTCTGATCAAGACCCACGTCTATCATTGGAACGTGGTAGGCCCGTTGTTTCACACGATCCATGTCCTGACCGAAGAGCAGTATAACGAGCTCTTCGAGGCAACCGACATCATTGCTGAGCGCATCCGCGCATTGGGTCATCATGCTCCCGCGGGCAAGGGCAAGGAACAGACGGTTACGCTGAACGCGTCGGGGCGCTCAGCTCTGGAGATGGTAGAAGACCTGATTTCCGACCATGAAGAAGCCGTGCGCAAGATGCGCGAAGTAGGCACGGCTGCGGATGAGAAGGGTGATCTAGTTACTGCCGACATGCTGACGGCTCGACTGACGTTCCACGAGAAGGCCTTGTGGATGCTGCGTGCGACGATTGCCGACTAGGTCGGATTCTCACTAAAGACGTCTTGAACCGCCGGATCATGTCCGGCGGCTTTTTAATTCTCGGTAGGGGACGGGGCGAGTACGCGCAGAACTTTCGGATGCAGCTTCACCAGCATATCCTGAGCCAGCGGTTCCAGCTCCCCGTCGATGGCGCATTTGAAACGCGGATCGAGATAGGGAAGGTGCAACTTAACCCATTTCGCCTGGTGAATTTCCACCTGGTCATTCTTGCGCCATCGGCCAATGGCCATATTCGCGAAAAAGAAGAAGAGATCACTGCGTCGTGCGGCCCGGGTGACATACAAGCCAAGTGTCCCCCCGTCCGGCTTGTCCGTAAAGGGCAGGTGTCCCTCACCATAGAGGTTGTTCGTGACACTCAGGCTTTGTGTTACCGCCTCGAACCTGGTGATATCGCTTTCCACCTGCACGAGGATGTTGTGTGGGTGCTGGAAAGTGGCAACGGCTGCACGCGTGGAAGCAAAAATCTTCCCCACCCGACCGCGAAAGGAAAGTTTTTCACGCAGGTCTATGAGTTGTGGGTGCATGCCGATCGATAACTGGTGAACCAGATACCGGCCATTCACGCTCGCAAGATCGACCTGTTTTATCTTCCCCTTCGCCAGAGCTTTGATTGCTTGGTCAAGATCTAACGGCATGCGCAGACTGCGAGCGAAAAGATTCATCGTCCCGGCAGGCAGCACCGCCAAGGCCTTATCGCTCTCCGCAAGCTTGCCTGCAGCCAGTGAAATGGTGCCATCACCTCCGCCGGCCATCACGACGTCGACATCGGTCGCGGTCGCCGCCTCATCTATGGCTTTGACAATCTCGCGACCGGCAACTGCGCGGACGGTAACTTCGTGTCCTTCCTCACGCAGCAGCTCGATCAACCGCGGGGAGAACACCTCGATATCGAGGGAAGAGAGTGTGCCGCCGTCGCGGTTGAGAATAGCCAGAAATCGCATGGCACTACTTTGTATTGGGTGCAGACGCCACACAATGGGGCAGAAGCGAAACCGTTCCCATCGTGCAGTTTGTCTTTATTGTCGAAGATTGCACAGCCGACTGAGCATTCTCGACTCAAACTAAGCATTGCGAAAGGAACACGCGGAACCGTTTGTGAGGGTCGGCGTTGTAGGCAGGTGATGGCCGCGCTGCTGAACGTCACTGCCAAGATCAGTCAGTAGCACGGCCTGTACAGATAAACGCTGCACATGGAGACCTATATCATGATCCGCAACCTTTTGGCGACTACCGCGATTGCAACGCTGGTTTCCACCGGCGCCTTCGCTCAGACGTCCCAGCCAGCCGACCCTGCTGCCACCACTGCACCTGTACAGCAGGAAACCCAGATGACAGTTCGCGCCGAGGGCCATCTCGCTTCCAATCTGATGGGCGAGAATGTCTATAATGGCTCCGGCGAAGAAGCCGAGAGCATCGGTGAAGTGAACGACCTGGTTCTTGACCAGGAAGGCAAGGTTCAGGCCATCGTAGTTGGTGTTGGCGGCTTCCTTGGCATCGGTCAGAAGGAAGTGGCTCTTGAGTATGACCTCGTTGAGTGGGTCGAGCGCGATGGCGACCGTTTCATCGTTGTTGAAACGACCGCAGATGCCCTGAAGGCGCAGGAAGAGTTCGATCGCGCCGCGTATCGTCCGATGCCGGCTGATGCCGATGTCGCAGAGACGAAGCCTGCAACCAAGGAAGATCTCGCAGCCGCTCCCAAGCCGGAAGATGCTGAAAACGCAGAGGGCACGGATGGCCAGATGGCGGTTGTTCCTGCCGACAAGCCTGAGCAGGCTGAAGAGCAGGCCGCTGACGCCGAGCCGGCACGTGAGGCGGTGAAGGAAGACGAGCAGACGGCTGAAGCCGAAGTCGTGAAGGAAGAAGAAGCTGCCGAGACGGTCGAAGCTAAGGAAGGCACTGAAGATCGCGTCGAGCAGGAAACTGCTGAGGCCGAGCAGACTGCCCAGCCGACCGACGAGACCCAGACGGCTGCCATTGACCGCAACAGCCTGAAGGAAGCTTCCACTGATCAGATCAGCGCTGACGACCTGATGGGTACCACCGTCTATGGCGCCAACGAAGAGGATGTTGGTGAGATCGGCGACGTGATCCTGTCCAGCGACGGCAAGGTTGAGGCGATCATCGTTGATGTCGGCGGTTTCCTCGGCATCGGTGAGAAGGAAGTCGCCATCAGCATGGAGAACCTTGTCTTCATGGCCGACGAAGATGGCGAACTCTACCTTTACACCGAGTTCACCGAAGAGCAGCTCGAAGGTCAGCCTGAATATGACGAGACGAGCTATGCCGAGAAGCGTGACGAGCAGCTGATGCGCGTCGAGTAATCCGGTTAAGGCTTAGCCAAGGCAAGGGCCCCGCGCAGAAATGCGTGGGGCTTTTGTTTGCCTGCAGAAAGCCACTGTCTTTCATCTGTGAACAATGCATCTTCGGCTTGGAGGCTGTAAGTATTGTCACCTTCGCGCCATTTGTTCTGATGACAATCGAGCGCCAAGGGAGAATTCCGATGCTCCAGCAAATCCAGGGAATCCATCACATCACGTCAATGTCGCGCGACGCGCGTGCAACCGACCGCTTTTTCACAAAGCAGCTTGGAATGCGCCGGGTGAAGAAGACGGTGAACTTCGATGCACCCGATATATACCACCTCTACTATGGCAACACGTCCGGTGTGCCGGGCAGCGTGATGACCTATTTTCCGTTCCCGAACATCATTGCCGGAGTGCGCGGAACGGGTGAGGTCGGCGAGACTTATTTTGCAGTGCCTCCGGGCTCCCTCGACTACTGGTATTCGCGCCTGGCTGAAGCTGGCTCACAGCCGGAGCGGATGGTCCGTTTTGACCAGGAAGTCCTGGTATTCACCGGCGTGGATGGCGATGGATTCGTTCTGGTGGAGCAGGCCGATGATCCGCGTGAAGCCTGGACCGGCGGCGGTGTATCCGTAGATCATGCCATCAGGGGCTTCAACGGCGCCAGGATGGTTCTTGCCGACGCGTCAGCCACGAAGGAGCTGCTGCAACTGATGGCTTTCCGTTCGATGGGAACAGATGGCGCAGTGGAGCGGTTTCAGCGCAATGGCGGCAATGGTGCCGAAGTGATCGACGTGGAAACCCGTTCGGATTTACCTCGTGCGCGTGAAGGTGCCGGTTCGGTTCATCACATTGCCTTTGCGGTCGCTGATGACGAGGCACAGCTGAAGGTTCGCGAAACGCTGGTTGAAGCTGGCATGCGGATCACGCCGGTGATCGACAGGGATTACTTCCACTCCATCTATTTCCGCGCGCCGGGCGGTGTACTTTTTGAGATCGCCACCAATGAACCTGGGTTTGCGCGGGACGAGGATCCCGACCATCTGGGCGAAGAGCTGCGTGTTCCTGCACAGCACGCACATCTGAAGTCGCATCTGGAAAAGGTGCTGCCAGCAATCGGAGACGACTGATGAGCATCAGCTTGTACGAACATGCCGTACTCCCCGGTGATGAAGCCGGGGAGACATTGCTGTTTGTCTTCCATGGTACCGGTGGGAATGAAAGGCAGCTTTTTGCGCTGGGCCAACAGGTTGCGCCCGGGGCCCGGATCATCTCACCGCGCGGCGACGTGAGCGAGCAGGGTGCTGCGCGGTTTTTCCGGCGCACGGCAGAAGGCGTCTACGACATGGATGACCTTGCGCGCGCGACGGAGAAGATGCGTTCTTTTGTTCATGCTCACCGGCACGCCTCGGGTGCCAGGCGGGTTTTAGGACTTGGATATTCCAATGGCGCGAACATTCTCGCCAGCGTGATTTTCAAACAGCCACGTTTGTTCGATCGGGCGGTGCTGATGCACCCATTGATCCCATTCAAGCCCGAAATAGCCGGTGAGCTGTCGACACGGATGCTTATCACCGCAGGCAGACACGATCCGATTTGCCCTCCGGACCTGACGAACCGGCTTACGAGCTGGTTAAAGGCGGCGGGCGGAGACATAATCCTTAACTGGCATGACGGCGGCCATGAACTGCGTGAGGCCGAGATTGAGGCCGCACGCGAGCTTTTTTCCTCCGACGGCGAACAGGATGAAGCCGACGAAATCGTGCACGAGGGTTCCCCGGAACGGGGACGTTATGTCTATGCGGCGGGTAGAGATGAGGCGGAGCTGACCTACGCGCTGGCAGGCGGGCGCATGATCATCGATCACACCTTCGTGCCGCCGGCCTTTCGCGAGAAGGGTATTGCACTGAAACTGGTCAAGCGCGCGGTGAAGGATGCGCGGGAAAGAGGATGGAAGGTCACGCCGCTGTGCTCCTATGCCGCCGTGCAGTTTCGGCGGCATGAGGAATGGCAGGATCTATTGGCCTGAGAAGGCGGTGTTCAAGCCGCCTTCTTTATCGGAGTGGCTTCCTGGCTTTCGATGAAAGTGCTGTGGAGCGCCTTCACCGCCTTGTCGCAATCCTCGCTGCGTACAACGAACTGAACGTCCACGCAGCGGCCGGTTTCATGCGAAGAAATCGGCTCTATTCCGGCCTTGTCCAGAGCCTGCAGGCCCTTGAGCATCACGCCCAGCCCCTTCAGCTCGCGACCGATAACCGAAACGATGCTTGCGCGGCGCGTGGTGATGCGCGCTGAAGGATAACGCTCCTTCAGGTCACGCTCCACGCGGCGGATCGCCTTCAGGGGCGCTTCCACATGGTGCACGATCGAATTGGCGTTCGAAGTCTTCGAGACGATGCGTACGCGGTGCCGGGTCAGCACCTCCAGAATGGCAGCGTCATAGCCCTTCACCCCGACCATGTCCTGCTCGAACAGTTCGAAAGAGGTGATCGGCAGGCCGGTGACCATTTCGACGCCCGGCTCGGTTGCCGGTTCTGCATCGATGAGTGTGCCCGGGTCATGCGGCTCGAAGGCGTTCGCCACGCGCAGCGGTACACCTGCCTGACGCAAGGTCTTTGCGGCGTTCGGATGGATCGCTTCCATGCCCATATTTGAGAGCTGATCGGCAACGTCGTAGTTCGTGCGTCCGATCTTGCGGACATTATCTGTACCCACCAGGCGCGGGTCGGCGCTGGAGAGGTGGAATTCCTTGTGAATGATCGCTTCACGCGCGGCAGTCAGTGCGGCGATGGTCGCGAAGGTCACCTCGGAATAGCCACGATCGAACTCGCGCATCAGGCCTTCGCGGCACTGGGTGTAGCCGGTGACGATGGGAAGTTCGCGGGCGAATTCGACATCGGCGAACGCACGCTCGATGCGCTCATGCAGATCCGGCTGCGTCTCATCGCGCCAGCCTGTCAGGTCGATGAAGCGTGCATTCACGCCACGGCGGCGAAGAAGCAGCGTCAGGTTGTTGGCCGAGTGGGCTTCGCCCAGGGCCGAAAGCATCTCGCGGATCGTGTGCATGTGCTCCACGAGCTGGAAATGACCATAGGAGCAGAGGCGCTGCAGATCGATCAGACAGCCGCGCGCACCTTCGATGCGCTCGCGCACGAAGTCGTCAGCCGCATTTCGGTCGCCGGCATCGTCAAAGAGCTTGGCGTTGATCTCCAGCATGGCACGGCTGACATTGGACAACGCATCCATCCAGCCGTGATCATTGTCGGCATGGGCGAACAGCGCATAGACGCCGGGCTCGCCGGACTTCTTGTGTTCCAGAAGCTTGTCCGTAATGCCGCCGAAAGCAGAGACGACGAAGACACGCTCGTAAAGGTCAGCCTCCTTGCGGTTGCCGATCAGGATCGTATCCAGAAGTTCGCGCGCACGGCTCATCGACGTGCCGCCGATCTTCTCCACAGTATGGTTGCCGCGCTTCTCTTCCGGCGCAGCGCGCATCTGCGCGCCACGCTTCGTTTCGTTCTCATGTTTCATGTCTGGTCTGTAGCCTTTCTGGTTATACCAGGCGTCCCGTCTCGACCTTGACCGGAGTCGGCTCGCCACGTTCGGCGAGAAAGTCTGGACGGGGCTTGCTTGCGCCGAACGGCTCGGTGAGCTGGTTCGACATGGCGTTGAACACGAAGAAGGCATTCGAACGCGGGAACGGTGTGATGTTCCCGTTGGAGCCATGCATCGTGTTGCAATCAAAGAGTACGAGTGTGCCAGCCTTGCCTGTGGCCGTCGTGATTCCGTGGTCCGAAGCAAGCTTGGTCAACGCCTCATGTGAGGGGACACCCACTTCCTGCTTCTTGAGCGAGGTCTTGTGATTGTCCTCCGGCGTCTCTCCTGCACAGGCGATGAAGGTCTTGTGCGACCCGGGCATGAGCATCAGCGGACCGTTATTGCCGTCATTGTCCGTGAGCAGCAGGGAGGCCGAGATTGCACGCATGCGCGGCATGCCGTCTTCCGCGTGCCAGGTCTCGAAATCCGAGTGCCAGTAGAATTCCTTGCCCGTGAAGCCTGGCTTGTAGTTCAGGCGCGACTGGTGGATGTAGACGTCATCACCAAGCAGGAAGCTGACGATACCAGCCAATCTGCGGTCAGAAGCCAGACGCATGAAAAGCGGGCTCTGCTCCGGCAGCTTGAAGATGGTACGAACCTCGTCAGAACCGGGTTCGGTGACAACGCTGCCGTCGATGAGGTCACGTTCGCCGCCGCGCAACGCAGCGGATTCAGTCACGAGTGCATTGACCTCGTCTTCAGTGAAAAGATCCTTGAGTATCAGAAAACCGTCACGATCAAACTGATCCGCCTGCTGGGCGGTAAGTGGCGCGTCGGGACGCCATTGGGACCAGACCACCTTATCCTCGCGCGGCAGCCACTTTTCTTCATGCAGCCGGCTCGGATAGGGGTCGCTGGTTCGCTCAACCGGGTTTTTGATGGCAGACATTTCGCTTCTCCTTCTTCCTTTGGATTGGAAGGCGCGAGAAGTTCTTATCTCACGCCTCTTCGGCCTCGAGTGCGTAGGAGCCGTCTTCCTGGTGAACTTCCTTGCCCGTCACCGGCGGGTTGAACACACAAGCCATGATCATCGGCTTGTCGTTCGCGCGCAGGATGTGCTTGTCGTGCTTGTCCAGCGCGTACATCACGCCCGGGCGGATCTGATGGATCTCCCCGGTCGCAAGATCCTCAATCGAGCCTGTACCGTCCACGCAATACACGCTCTCAAGATGGTTCTTGTAATGCATCTCGAGTTCGGCGTTGGCGTGGATCGTGGTGATGTGGAAGCTGAAACCCATATTGTCGGACTTCAGGAGCAGGCGAACACTGTCCCACCCATTGGAATGGATATGGCGTTCGGTGCCTTTCGCTTCGTTCAGGTCACGTACGATCATCTGAAATTACTCCGCTGCAATCTTGGTGGAACGTGCAATTTCACCAACGGCCTCTTCAAGAATGTCGAGACCACGGGAAAAGGTTCCAATTTCAATGTTGATCGGGCACAGGATCTTCACGACCTCGTCATGTGCGCCCGAGGTTTCGATGATGAGACCTGCTGCAAAGCAGCGTGCGCAAATCTCGCTTGCAAGCTCACCGGAGCCGACATCGATACCCTGCATCATGCCTCGGCCCTTGAGGCGCGCATCGGGAAGCATGGCCGCGATCTCGCCCAGGCGCTTCTTCATAAGGTCGGCGCGCTTGCGGATCTCGGTCTGGAAGTCGCTGTCTGCCCAGTATTTCTCAAGGGCAACCCGCGCGGTCACGAAGGCATGGTTGTTGCCTCGGAAGGTGCCGTTGTGTTCGGCAGGTCCGAAAATGTCATGCTCGGGCTTGATGAGCAGCATCGCCAGCGGCAGACCGAAGCCGGATAGCGACTTCGCCATGGTGATCATGTCAGGCTCGACACCCATCTCCTCGAAGGAGAAGAAGGAGCCGGTGCGACCGCAGCCTGCCTGAATGTCATCGACGATGAACATCGCGCCATGGGCACGGGCGATCTCGGCCACACGGCGCACCCAGTTGCGCGAAGCGGCGTTAAGGCCACCTTCGCCCTGTACGGTCTCCAGGATGATGGCTGCCGGCGGCTCAATGCCGCTGGATGGCTCCGAGAGCATGCGGTTCAGGAAGTCAGCCGTGTCGACATCCTTGCCCATCGAGCCCTCGAAGGGCATGCGGGTGACACCGGTCAGCGGCACACCTGCACCGCCACGGTGATAGCCGTTGCCGGTGGCGGCCAATGCACCAAGCGTAACGCCATGGAAGCCGTTGGTGAAGGAAATCACATTGGTGCGGCCCGTCACCTTGCGCGCAAGCTTGAGCGCTGCCTCGACGGCATTGGCGCCGGTCGGGCCCATGAACATCATGCGATAGTCCATGTTGCGCGGCTTGAGCACGATGCGCTCGAATGCCTCCAGAAACGCAGCCTTTGCGCTCGTATGCATGTCGAGCCCGTGGGTGACGCCGTCATTGGTGATGTAGTCGACAAGGGCCGTCTTCATGTCCGGGTCGTTATGCCCGTAATTGAGCGAGGAGCAGCCGGCGAGGAAGTCGATATAGTCCTTGCCGTCAGCGCCCGTCAGCACTGCGCCCTTGGCTTTCTCGAAAACAACCGGAAAGCTGCGGCAATAGGATCGCGCAGCCGATTCCCGGCGTTCAAACACAGCTTTATCGTCCGTCGTAACGGTCGTCATGGTCATTCCTTTCGGGTTGGTTCGGTGCGGGAGCGCCTGCCTTCAGGCGGCGCTGCGTGCCGCATTCATCAGCGAGATGGTCACCATGTGCTCGGTGGCATGCTCGCCGTCGAAATGTTCTTCCTTGCGGAAGTAGGGCTCGTCGCTCAGCTTTGCGCCCTGTGAGCGGGCAAAGGAGCGGAAAAGCGCCCAGCTGGCATCGTTGTCGCGGGTGATCGTGGTCTTGATCGTGTCGACCTGGTCGCAGCAATCACGCTCCAGCAGTGCGTTGAGCAT
>Ga0310345_10005821_pt1 | contig 10864 bp, 8 predicted proteins | sample HC15DNA20500_MG_FD_204667 | JGI IMG/M metagenome (GOLD analysis project Ga0310345, IMG submission 204667) | Marine microbial communities from station ALOHA, North Pacific Subtropical Gyre - HC15-DNA-20-500_MG | ecosystem: Environmental > Aquatic > Marine > Oceanic | place: Pacific Ocean: North...
TGACCGTCTGACGGTGTTCCTTTTTTCCGTTGGATTGAACATGTTCGCGCTTGGCGCTCTGGGGGCGTTGGCTGTTGTCTGTTCACAGATGAAGGTGATCGCGCAGGCGGAACCAGTCACCAATGCCGCACAGGCACGTCGAGACGGTTGAGACAGATCGTCTGCCGATAGGTCAGTCAGGCGATGACCTGCGAATAAAGCTCGGCCACGGCTTCGCCCTTTCCGGTTGCGCCGCGCCGGCTATGGCGGATGCTCCAGTTACCCGCTTCACCATCGATCTCGAAGAGATTGTAGTGAGCAGGGGGCTTGGAGCCGCCATGGGCCTGGCCTGCGGCAGCCACCCCGACCACCGGCACATTTGCGCCTTCCGGTCCCTCGATATGGTGCACGGTCGGCAAATGTGTGTGGCCGTGCAGCACGAGTTCCGCGCCCACCTTGCGGATCATCTTCTGAAACCGTCTGATGCCATATAGGCGTTTGTGCGCGCCCGTTGCACCGCGGATCGGCGGGTGGTGGATCATGACCACGCGGAACAGACCCTTCTCGCCGGCTTCCTCCAGAAGACGCCGTGTGGCCTTGGCCTGCTTCTTCGTGAAATAACCGCTGGCAAGAAAGGGCGCGGTCGCGCGTGCGGAGGACACGCCCACAAGAGCAACTGGCCCGCGTTCACGCACAAAGGGGAAGGCGTGCCGATCCTTCGGCGGCCTCTTGCCGTCACCTGCCATATAGGAGCCCCAGGCCTTCACCGCCTTGTCGAGAGCGCCGGGCACATAGGCGTCGTGATTGCCGGGAACGACCGTCACGTTTTCGGGCGATGACAGACCTTCCAGCCACAGCTTCGCCGCCTCGATTTCCTTGTCGAGTGCGAGGTTCACCAGATCACCCGTCAGCGCGACATGATCAGGCTCCTGCGCCAGCATGTCGTCGGTGATGCGGTCGATGATGCCGTGGTCGAGATTGAGCCTGCGGTTTCGCCGCCAGTTGATGTAACCGGTCACCCGCTTGGACGCGAGTTGGCGGAAGGTGACGTCGGGCAGTGGACCCAGATGAATGTCGGAAAAATGAGCAAGCTTGAACATTGCATTGGGTGTAGTGCACTGGGATGCTGCTTTCCAGTCCATAGCACAAACACATCCCCTTCGGAGCCATATGCAGAAGCTCAAGATCCGCCTGTTTCACCTCTGGTTCCTGCTTGCGCGTCCGATGACGCTGGGCGTGCGCGGGATCGTTCATGACCGCGAGAGGAACGCGGTGCTTCTGGTGCGCCATACCTATGTCTCGGGCTGGCACCTGCCGGGCGGTGGGGTCGAAATTGGTGAGCCCATGGAAAAAGCATTGGCGCGCGAGCTTGAGGAGGAGGGACGTGTACGGTTCACGACCCGACCGAAGCTTTGCTCCGTGCATTTCAACCGGCAGGCCAGCAGGCGCGATCACGTGGCCGTTTATCTCGTGCAGGAATTTGCGGTTGATGGCACCCATCCAGGCGACAGCGAAATTGCCGAGGCGCGCTTCTTCCCGCTGGATCAGCTCCCGGGAGAGCTGAGCGAGGCAACACGGCGTCGCCTCGCGGAGGTGTTTGAAGGGGCGGAGGTCTCGCCCTACTGGTAGGATCAGGCCGCCTGCTTCAGGCGATCCCGGTCATGTGGGGCATCAAGATGCAGCTCGGGGCCCTTTGGGATGACGCCGGTCGGATTGATCGTGTCATGGCTGCCGTAATAATGCGCCTTGATGTGGTGCATGTTCACGGTCTCAGCCACACCATCGACCTGGTAGAGTTCGCGCAGATAGTTCGACAGGTTCGGATAGTCGGCAATGCGGCGCAGATTGCATTTGAAGTGGCCGACATAAACCGCGTCGAAGCGCACCAGTGTGGTGAACAGGCGCCAATCGGCCTCGGTCAGCTTGTCGCCTGCTAGATAGCGCTGGCGTGACAGGCGGTCTTCGACCTGGTCCAGCGCGTCAAACAGCGCATCGAAAGCTTCCTCATAGGCTTCCTGGGTGGTCGCGAAGCCGGCCTTGTAGACGCCGTTGTTGATGTTGTCATAGACAAGCGCATTGATGTCCTCGATCTCCTTACGCAGTTCCTGCGGGTAGAAGTCGAGTGACGCGTCGCCGAACTCGTCAAAGGCGGTATTGAGCATGCGGATGATTTCCGCGGACTCATTGGAGACGATCGTCTCGGTCTTCTTGTCCCAGAGCACCGGCACCGTCACGCGGCCGGAATAGTTAGGGTCAGCCTTGGTGTAGATCTGGTGGAGATAGTCGAAGCCGTAGAGGTCATCACCCGTCGCGCCATCTTCCTTTAGGAAGGTCCAGCCGTTCTCGCCCATGAAATGGTGGACGACCGAGACCGAGATCACGTCTTCCAGCTTCTTAAGCTTGCGGAAGATCAGCGTGCGGTGCGCCCACGGGCAGGCCAGCGAGACGTAAAGGTGATAGCGACCGGCTTCTGCCTTGAAGCCGCGTTCGCGTCCTTCTGCGGGCGTGCCGTCCGGTGTCACGAAATCGCGGAATTGCGACTTGGAACGCTGAAAGCGCCCCCCTGTCTTTGAGGTGTCATACCACTTGTCTTGCCACTTGCCGTCTACGAGCAGGCCCATCGGAAATCTCCTTATGTGTTACACTCAAGTTAGTGTCAGGCCTGCATAATCCAAGCAGTGCCGCTGTGAACGCATCGTTCAGCCGATGCGCGGCTGGTGACAATTTCAAGTGGACTGCTTCTTCTTTTGGTGCTAGCGGATTTCACCGAATTTTTCAGGAGCGGTTTCGACCATGGTCTTTTGGCGGGTGGAGCGACGACGACAGGTGTAAAGGCGCCGGCAGGCGCAGGCTGGCACATGCCCGGTCGCAACTCCTGTTTTCTCCACTGAAAGACCACCTCCCATGTCACACCACGACATCGCATATCTGCCTGAAACACCGGCGCATGACGCCGAGATCGAACTTATCAATGAAGAAGCCTTCGGTCCGGGTCGTTTTGCCAAGGCCGCCTACAAGATCCGCGAAGGTGGCGGACATGATCGCGCGCTTTCCCATGTCGCAGTCGTCAACGGTCAGGTGATCGCCTCGGTCCGCCTGACACCGATCGCGGCAGGCGAGGGGGAGGCGCTGTTGCTCGGGCCACTTGCCGTGAGACCGGCCTTCAAGAATATGGGCATCGGGCGCAAGCTTGTGGCAATCGCTCTGGAGACCGCGCGCGAAGCGGGTGCGGGCGTGGTGCTTCTGGTCGGCGACCAGCCATATTACGGCCCCCTTGGCTTCGAGATTGTACCTCACGGCCAGATCCGCATGCCGCGTCCGGTCGATGCGCGGCGGCTTCTTGCTGCGGAGCTGGTGCCGGGGGCTCTTGCCAAGCTTCAAGGCGATGTTCTGCACGCTTCACTGGTGAAAAGGCGCGAGAGCGCGTTGGCAGCGGTTCGCGTGAAAAAGGCGCAGCGAGGCTGAGAAGGTGCAGGAGCGGCGTTACCGCCCCTCGCGCCACCATGTGCTGCCCAGCGCCATCAGAAGCAGGGCGAGGCCGAAGAAACCGGCGAACAGCGGTACGCGACGCACGGATTTGAGCACGCTGTCATTCGTCGTCTTCAGGCCCAGCCAGTCGCGACCTGACGCATTCGAGATCGAGTTGCGCACGGGCACGATATTTGGCAGCGAGAGGCCCGAAAGCCCGCCTTCGATGCGACGCACGCTACCCCCGCTGGCGTCCGCAACGGGGCGCAGAACCTCTTCAGTCGAGACCGTGTCGGCAAATTCCGGCGCATTGACCGGCCCGACATGGGCAAGTGCGTTGAGATCGCCGTTCTGGATCTCGTAGAGGCCGATCTCGTCCGTCTCCAACTGGCCTTCGAAGAGGCCCGGTCCGCTCTCGCCCAGCGTGATTTCCCGTGTTTCACCCGTCGGTGTGGTGATGACAGCCGGTGGGGCCGCGTCTTCCATGGTCTGGCGGCGGATCTCCAGCACCATGCCGCGGCCGTCGGCGGTCAGACGTTCCTCTTCGAGTTCGGGTTCCTGCATGAGCCAGTGCGCGATCCGCCTGTAGAGCGCGACATGTGGCCCGCCCCCCTCGAAACCACGTGCCCAAAGCCAGCCCTGATCGGAAAGGAACATGCCCACACGGCCTTCTCCGCGACGGTCGAGGACGAGCAGGGGCCGTCCGTCCGGTCCTTCCATGACCGATTGTCCGTCCACATCATCGACACCGATAATGCGGAACCACCGGCTCCAGCGGGGCGGCTCACTGGCGGACCCTTCCAGCCCGCGGGTGACCGGATGGCGCTGGCCGGTCTCGCTCAGGCGCGGATGAAAGCCCTCTTCGATCACCTCGCCGCTGGGCAGGGCGGGCAGTGCTCCAATCAGCGGTGTGCGCGCAACCGACTCTTCGCCGGAAAACTCCGGCCCGGCGGCAATCAGCAGCGCCCCGCCATTCTCCACATATTCCGCGATATAGTCGTAATAGAGGATCGGCAGCACGTCGCGGTGCTGGTAGCGGTCGAAGATGATCAGATCAAAGTCATCGATCTTCTCCACGAAGAGTTCGCGGGTGGGGAAGGCGATCAGCGACAGCTCGTTGATGGGCGTTCCATCCTGCTTTTCGGGCGGACGCAGGATGGTGAAATGCACGAGATCCACGGAGGCATCCGACTTCAACAGATTGCGCCAGGTGCGCTCGCCCGAATGCGGTTCTCCGGAGACGAGAAGCACGCGCAGATTTTCGCGAATGCCGTCCACCAGCGCCACGGCGCGATTATTTGCGTCCGTCAGTTCGTCGGGTTCGGGAGCGATGGAAAGTTGGATGATGTTGCGGCCAGCGCGCGGGATCGTCACCTCCAGCGGCATTTCCTGACCGATATTGGCCTGCTCGATGGATACCAGCTCGCCATTGACGAAGATTTCCACCTCAACGGGGCCGGTCTCCTCGTTGCTGGAAAGCACGCGATAGGTCATCTCCAGCGGCTTGTCGACGATGCCGAAACGCGGCGCGCGTTCAAAGCGGATGCGACGGTCCTTTTCGTCCTCCTCGCCGGTGATGAGGGCGTGAAGCGGTCCGGAAAGCCCGCTGGCGTTTTCCGGCACGTCATGCACCTGACCGTCGGTAATCATGATGGAGCCGGCGACACGTGAGGGCGGTACATCGCGCAGCAGGCCTTCCAGCGCTTCGAAGGCGCGCGTTTCGGTGCGTTCCTCGGCATTGCTGTTGGAGGTCTCGGCCACCCTGAGTTCGAATTGACCGAAACGGGAAAGGCGCTCCTTCAATCCCTCCAGGGCCGCGCGTGCGGTCTCGGCGCGATTGCCGATCTCCTGGCTCTGGCTTTCATCAAGCACGACGGCAACGACACTTGAAAGCGGCTCGCGCTCCTCATCCAGGAGTACGGGGTTGAAGAGGGCGAGCGCGAGCGCGCCAAGGGCTGCCAGACGAAATAGCGAACCGCGCTGGCCGACGAGCAGCCCGGCTCCCACGATCAGCAGAAGCGGCACAAGCACGATTGCAAGGAGCGTGATTGAAAAGAGGGGCTCGAAGCTGATGGAAAGGTTCATCGCGCCACCTATTGCCCAAGCCGTTCAAGCAGAACCGGCACATGCACCTGGTCGGCCTTGTAGTTGCCGGTGAGCATATACATCATGATATTGACGCCGGTTCTCAGCGCATAGGTGCGCTGCAGCGGGTCGGATGGCACGGTCGGCAGAAGGGCTTCGCCATTTTCGTCGATGGCCCAGGCTCCGGCCAGATCATTGCCCGTGATCATGATGGGCGAGACCCCGTCGCCGGTGCGCACCGGGCGGTCGCTGCGCTCGGCTCCACCGGCAGCCGCTTCCACCCAGAGCGGGCTTCCGCGGTAACGGCCCGGAAACTCGTTCAAGATGTAGAAGGATTTCGACAGCACGTGGTCTTCAGGCACCGGCTCAAGCGGCGGAACGTTCAGCGATGAGAGTATGTCGCGCAGGCGCTGGGTCTGCGGGCTTCCAGAGCCTTGACCGCTAAAGTCGGTGGAATATTGGTCCCGTGTATCGAACAGGACCGTCCCGCCTTCCTGCATGTAGGCGTCGATGCGTGCAATCGCTTCTTCTGACGGCATGGGCGCGTCAGCCTCAATTGGCCAGTAGATCAGCGGATAGAAGGAAAGCTCGTCTTCCGCGATATTCACGGCTGCGGGTTCGCCGGGTTCCAGAGCCGTCTTGTCCAGAAGAAAACGGTTCAGGCCGCGGATGCCCGCGCGGCTGATGGCGTCGGTCGATGCCACGCCGGTCTGAACATAGGCAATACGTGTTTTCGAGATCGCCTCAATGGCTGCCGCATCATCGGGGTTCGCTGCCTGCGCAAAGGCGCTGTCCGGGGCCATAAGCCCGGCGACAAGTGTCAGGACTGCAAGAACAGGGACGGCTGCACCGGCCTTGCGCGCGGAGAAGCTGCGGGCATTCAGCTTTCCGCCCATCCAAAGTACAGCCAGCGTGTCCAGGGCCAGAAGCAGAAGGGCGGCAATCAGGAGCGGGCCTTTCATATCCAACGAACGGTCTTCGGCATAATCGAGTGCCGTTACCGCAACCGGGCGTTGCGGTCGCTCCAGCGGAACAAGCCGGTCATCGGCCTTGAAGAGATTATGCGCCAGAACGCCTTCCTCGCCGCCATAAAGCCCCGGCGGGTGCTGCAGATTGACCGCTACATTGCCGGTGGCGGGAAGAGGTTCTGCCTGTGGCCCGGGAGGAACGAGCGCGCCGCTGGCGGAGATCATGCGATAGGGTGCCAGTCGCTGACCCGTTTCCTCACCCTCACGGGTGGCCGCACCCTGATTGCGTGAGAACTGCACGATGCGCCGCAGCATCTCCACAAAGCTGCCGGAGATCGGAAGATTGGACCATGTCGCTTCTGGGGTGACATGGAAAAGCACCACGCGACCATCACCACGTTCGGCACCGGTAACAAGCGGTGTGCCGTCAGCGAGGTTTGCCCAGGTGCGCTCGACAATATCGGGGGAGGGCTGCGCCAGAACCTGCCTGCGCACCACCACGTCGCGGGGGGGTGTCAGATCCGAGAAGGGGCCGGAGGCGGGATATTCCGACACCGGTTGCGGTTCCGACCATGAGAGTGCTCCGCCAAGGGAGCGTTCGCCCACCCGTAATGTCACGGGCAGCAGGGTTTCGTCATTTTCGGCGGCTGCAAGGCGCGGACCAGCAAAACGCACCAGCGTTCCACCGCCATTCACCCATTCCACCAACGCGTCGCGTGCACTTTCAGGCAGCGTGCCGACATCGGCCATGATGATGGCTGCCGGTTTCTGCTCGATAAGCTCGGGTATCGCCTTGGTCAGTTCCGGTGCGGAAGGCTCGAGCAGATCGGCATAAGGGGCCAGTGCGCGACGGATGTAATAGAGCGGCGAGAGGAGCGGCTGCGCGCGGTCGCCTTCATTCTGCGACAAAAGTCCGATCCTGCGGCGGCGTGCATTCTCGTCAAGCACGCGTAAAGCTCCGGCGTGGTTTTCGCCCTCGATGGCCAGTGTCGCGAAATCGTTGCGCAACTCGAAGGGCAGGCGCATCTCGCCCGACGCCGTTTCCTCGCCGGGGCCGAAAGTGATCGCGGTTTCCGCGATGCGCCGCCCTTTCTCGTCGCTTGCATAGGCAATGACCTGCCGCGGCGCGCCATCATCGCCCGAGCGCGCGAGATCGACGCGAAAACTGTTTGGCTGGTTGTCGGCTGCAGTCATAACCACCGCATTCAGGCGTTGGGGTTCGATCCACAGAAGATCGGCGAGCGGGGCAGAAAGAAGTTCGGCGAATGCGCTGCCGTCGCTCTCGCTGCCTAATCCGTCGGCGAGAATGGCAAGCGAAGCGCCCGGCGCGTCATCCAGCGCTTCCTTGAGGCGCGTGAAGCCGCTCATCCGATCGACGGGGACGGGACGGGGTTCGGCGGCGTTCAGTCGGTCACGCGCTGTTGCCGCATTGAACGGACCGATATCCTGCGAGGCAAGCTCTGCGGTCAGGAGCAGATAGATCGGCAGATCATTGTCTGCCGCATCTGCCACAAGCCGCTCGGCCGTATCCAGTCGTCGCTCCCAATCCGCCGCAGAGGCCCATCCATTGTCGAGCACGATGGCCAGCGCATTGCCCGAGACCGCAATCTTCTCGCGCGGATTGAAGACGGGGCCGGCAAGCGCGAAAATCAGGAGAGCCGCCAGCATCAGCCGCAACAGGGTCAGCCACCACGGGCTTTTGTGCGGTGTTTCTTCCCGCTTCAGCACATTTGCCAAGATGCGCAGCGGCGGAAAGGTTTCGCTCTGCGGGCGCGGGGGTGTCAGCCGCAGAAGCCACCAGATCGCCGGCAGCGCAATCAGGCCCCACAGAACCATTGGTGTCGCGAAGGTCAGGCCGAGGAAATTCATGCGCCAAAGCCCGCATCGACGGATAGCGCCATATGCACCGCAACGAGAGCTTCCGACGCGAGCCGGTCGGTGTGATTGACAGTGTAGCTCCAGCCGATCTTCTTGCACCAGCGCGAAAGCGTGTCGCGGCGTGCGGCATAGAGGTTGCGGTAGTCTTCTGCCAGTGTTTCCGCACGGCCTGCAGTCAGCTTCGCGCCGGACTCGGGATCACGGAACTCGGTGCGGCCGGTATAGGGGAATGTCTCTTCCGCCGGGTCAGCCACCTCGATCAGATGGGCGCGAGCCCCGGTACGCGCCAGCACGTCGAGCCGGCGCATGGTTTCTTCGGGCGTATCGAGAAAATCACTGACAAGAACGACATCGGAGAAGCGTTTGACGGTTCCGAGATCCGGAAATTCGTCTTCCTCAGATGCATGAACGAGATGATGCGCCAGGCGCTCTGCACCATTGCGGGCAGAAAACGGGTCCGTCAGGCCCGGCCAGGCAATGCGCTCGCCGCTGCGCGACAGCAATTCGGCGAGCGAAAGAGCCAGAACCAGCGCACGGCTTTCCTTGGAGACACTGGCAGTCTTCGACTGAAACCGCATGGATGGCGAGCGATCCGCCCACAGCCACACCGTATGGGCGGCCTCCCATTCCCGATCGCGCACATAAAGATGCTCGTCGCGAGCGGAGCGGCGCCAGTCGATGCGTGAGACGGCCTCGCCCTCCGTATAGGGGCGGAACTGCCAGAAATTCTCGCCAATGCCGCGGCGGCGGCGGCCATGCCAGCCGGCTATCACATTGTTCGCCACGCGCCTTGCATCCACCAGCAGATCCGGCACAAGAGAGGCGCGTTGGCGCGCACGCGCAAGCGCATCCTGCGTCTCTACCGGTTCTGCAATCTGGCCGATGGGCGCCATCAAATGCCTTTCAAACCTCAGATCGCCTGTGCGAGACGGGCAATCACGTCGCGCACGCTCATGCCTTCGGCACGGGCGGCGAATGTCAGTGCCATGCGGTGCTGAACCACGGGCTCTGCCAATGCGCGCACATCGTCCACGGACGGCGCGAGGCGGCCATCATACAGTGCACGCGCACGCGCGCACAGTGTCAGTGCCTGGCTTGCACGCGGACCGGGACCCCAGGCGACATGACGGTCCGTCTCGGGATGGCCAAGGCCGGGACGGGCGGAGCGCACAAGGGCCAGAATAGCCTCGACCACGCTTTCAGGCACCGGCATCCGGCGCACCAGAGCCTGGATCTCCATCAGGCGCTCGGGCGTGAGCACGTTTTCAGCCTTCGCGTCTTCGGTGCCGGTCGTCTCCAGAAGAATGCGGCGCTCGGCCTCAAGCTCCGGATAGAGAATGTCGACCTGCATCAGGAAGCGATCAAGCTGCGCTTCGGGCAGGGGATAGGTGCCTTCCTGCTCCAGCGGGTTCTGGGTAGCAAGCACGTGGAAGGGCTTCGGCAGGTCATGGCGGTGGCCCGCGACCGTCACGTGATATTCCTGCATGGACTGCAAAAGGGCCGACTGGGTGCGCGGGCTGGCGCGGTTGATCTCGTCAGCCATCAGAAGCTGGCTGAAGATGGGGCCGGGCAGAAAGCGAAAATCGCGCTTGCCATTGTCATCCTGCTCCATCACTTCGGAGCCCAGAATGTCTGACGGCATCAGGTCGGGGGTGAACTGGATGCGGCGGGAGTCGAGGCCGAGCACAATGCCGAGCGTCTCGACCAGCTTGGTCTTCGCGAGTCCAGGCACGCCCACAAGAAGCGCGTGTCCGCCGGCAAGCAATGCGACCAAGGTGCGTTCGACAACAGCTTCCTGGCCGAAAATTATGCGGCCCACGCCATCGCGGGCGCGCGCAATGTCCTCGAGCGCCTTTTCGGCCTCGGCAACCATCTGCTTCGGATCCACTCCGGTGGCTGCATCCTCGCGTGCGATAATGCTCATATGGGTGTCCCTTCCCTTCGACCGGTGGTGCATCCCGTGCAATAGTCAGAATGCGGGAATCGCAGCTTGCGACAGTGCTTGGAGCTTAAATTACTCCATAAGGCTGACAATCCTAAGAACAGTGACTATTTCGTGACCATGCACAGGCAAAGCGACGACAATAAGAGCAGCAGTGACAGCCTTCGCGAAGCGGGTGACGCTGGCGCGCTTGAAGCCATGATCTCGCGGGCAGCGCGTGCTGGCAAGGGTGCTGCACCGGTTGACAAGTGGAACCCCGATTTCTGCGGCGATCTCGACATGCGCATCGCTGCCGATGGCACCTGGTTCTATATGGGCACGCCCATTGGACGCGCCGCGCTGGTCCAGCTCTTTTCCTCCGTTCTGCGCAAGGACGAGGATGGCAGGACATATCTCGTCACGCCGGTCGAAAAGGTCGGTATCACTGTCGAAGACGCGCATTTCATTGCCGTGGAGATGACGGTTACCGGCCAGGGCGACACGCAGATACTCACCTTCCGCACCAATGTTGGCGACGTGGTCGAGGCGGGAGAAGACCATCCAC
>Ga0310345_10005825_pt1 | contig 10858 bp, 7 predicted proteins | sample HC15DNA20500_MG_FD_204667 | JGI IMG/M metagenome (GOLD analysis project Ga0310345, IMG submission 204667) | Marine microbial communities from station ALOHA, North Pacific Subtropical Gyre - HC15-DNA-20-500_MG | ecosystem: Environmental > Aquatic > Marine > Oceanic | place: Pacific Ocean: North...
ACAGCCAGCCTCGTCCTTGCCCCCAGGGTCACCTCAGTCCTGAAGTCTGGAATGGGCGAAGCGGATACGGAGTCCCGCACTGCCCTCCGGCTCCTCGCTGAGAGATTCGACACATACAGGACGTGGACATCACTCTAGTATTCTCCAGCGACGACCTGCACTCCTCCGACCCACGCTACATCGAGCAAGTAAACATGTCCATCGCTTCGCCCCGGGACGTTGCCGAAGTGGAGCGCATCATCACCTTCTACAACACTCCTAACTCGCGCCTGGTGTCTCCCGACGGTCGCACTACCTATGCCCTGATGTTCCTGAACACCGGCCTTGACGAGTCGATAGACATCTTTCCGCGAATCCGCGACAAGATTCAGCCCACGGAGTTGTCTGTGTGGGCAACGGGCGGAATCGCCATCTTCTCGGACTTGAACGCCGCCAGTAAACGTGACCTGCGCCGCGCAGAGACGATCACGCTCCCAATAGTGCTCATCGCCCTGATAATTGTGTTCCGCAGCATCGTCGCCGTTGGCTTGCCCATGGCCATGGGTATCATGAGCGTCGTCATCACGTTCGCTCTAATGTACATCCTCGCCCAGTGCACTGACATATCGGTCTTCGCGCTCAACATCGCCTCGTTCTTGGGGATCGGCATGGCCATCGACTACTCACTGCTGATGGTTAGCCGGTACCGTGAGGAGTTGACGAATCGAAGCGTTGCGGAGGCGATCGCGGTGACATACAGTACCGCGGGGAAGACCATCGTCTTTTCCGCCGTCACATCGGTCATTGGGCTGTCAGGCCTCCTATTTTTCCAGTTCATGATGCTGCGCTCGCTCGGCATCACCGGGATCACCCTCATACTGCCCTCCATGCTGCTGGCCCTCAGCCTCATACCTGCGATGCTGGCGATGCTGGGACATCATGTCGATGCGCTCACCGTGATGCCGCGGCGATTCGGCGACGGCAGGTTCTGGTTCCGGCTGTCCGAGTGGGTAATGAGACATCCCGTGGCAATCGTCTTCCCGGTGAGCACGGGGCTGTTGCTGCTGGGCTCGCCATTCCTCGGCGTGAAGCTAGGCGTCCCATGGGCGTCGATCCTTCCGGAGGACGCCGAGTCCCATCAGGGATGGGAGGTGGTCGCAGGCGAGATTGGACCCGGCGAGATTGGACCCGGCGAGATTCGACCCATCGTCGTGGTCTCCACATCGGAGACGGGTGTACTCACCGCGGAGAACACCGGCGCCGCCTACGATTTCGCGCAGAGGCTATCGAGCGACCCCAAGGTCGCCCGGGCCGACGGCATCGTCTCGTTGGACTCCACGTTCACACGAGAGCAGTACCAGACGATGTATTCGTCACCCTCGCCCCAGCGGCCGGGAGGACCGGTGATCGGAGTCGTGCTCGACGCCCTTACCAACAAGACGCGTGACACCAGCATGATGAGCGTCGTCAGCAATCATGACCCCGTGTCCGATGAATCCAACGTGCTCGTGAGGGATATCCGGGCCGACCCGCCCGAAGGCGACCTACGAACCTTTGTGACCGGCGCAACTCCAGAGCTGATGGATACGGTGGACAGGATGTACGCCGACTTTCCGAAGGTGGTAGTGTACGTTACCGTCGTGACCTACGTGGCGATGTTCTTGCTGTTCCGCTCCGTCGTTCTCCCGCTGAAAGCCGTCGTGATGAACGCGATGAGTATACTCGCTAGCTTCGGTGCCCTGGTGTTCGTGTTTCAGGAGGGCCACTTCGAACGCCTGTTGGGTTTCACCGCCGATGGCTTCACCGAGGCGACGGTGCCGATTCTGCTGTTTTCGCTCGTATTCGGCTTGAGCATGGACTACGAGGTATCCCTCCTGGCGAGAATCAAAGAGGAGTACGACGCCACCGGCGACAACACCCGCAGCGTGGCCGTCGGCATGGAAAGATCGGGGAAGATTATCACGAGCGCAGCCCTCATCCTGGTGCTGGTATCGGTGGGGCTGGCCACTGGAGACATCCTGATAGTAAAAGCGCTGGGATTCGGCACAGCCCTGGCTATCTTCATCGATTCGACGGTCGTCAGGGCGCTGCTGGTTCCGGCTCTGATGTGGGTATTGAGCGACTTGAACTGGTGGGCGCCCAGTTTCCTCAAGGGCTCGCGAGCCTGAAGTGGAGTCCGCCCGAGTGGGAGCTCGAACGAACTAATCCCGCCTGGCGGACGTTAAACCTAACGTACATACTATTGGCTGCTACTACACCTGGCCACTGCTTCCGGAAGGACATGCGAACGATGATGCGGACTCGCCTAGCACCCTCGCATCTAGTCAAAGCCGGTGCGATGCTGACGCTCGTGGCGCTCGTACTCGCTGAGTGCGGCTCCGGCGACCCGCCGGCCGCGGCCACACTGGCGACCGCGACGGCCCAGCCCCCATCGGTCACCGCCGACAGTGCGCAGTCGGGCGCGGTGGCTGTCTCTCCGACTGACGTTGCTCCAATCCGAACGCCGACCGCCACGGTGGTCCAGACAGCCGTGCCAGAATCCTCGTCCACGCCGGAACCCAGCCCACTCCCGAGCCCCGCCGCCGAGACCTCCTTGATACTGGTGCCTGCGCCCGAGACCACCGTAGATGTCGCGCAGTCGCAGCGGGCCTCGCGACTGGCAGAGGAATCTATCGGGTTCCTCCGAGAATTCACACGAGACTACAGCCCAAGGGCCAGCGGAACGGACCAAGAGCTACGGTCCGCCGAGTTCCTAGCGAGTGAGTTTGAAGCCCTCGGCTACCGCACAGAGATCCAGCCCTTCACCGTCGACGTGGAGTCAGCGGAGGTCAGCGTGGGCACCGAGCGAGAGGAGTTCCCGGCCCTTCCGATGACGCTCTCAGGAACGGGTGATGTGTGCGGGACGCTCGTAGACGTCGGCAAGGCCCGAGACGGTGACCTGCCGCAGGAGCGAATCGAAGGCTGGATTGCCATGATTCAGCGAGGCGAGATCCCCTTCGACGAGAAGGTGTCCCGGGTCGCCGACGCCGGAGCGGTCGGCGCGATCGTCTACAACAACACGGCGGGCCTCTTCCGGGGCACCCTTGGCGGACAGGGACAGATCCCAGTGGTCGCCCTCTCCCGTGAGAACGGAGAGGCGATAGTGAGCATGATGGACGGTGGCGATGTCGAAGCGTCGGTCTCGGTGCTGTTCGAGACCCGAGACACGCGGAACGTTGTTGCGGAGAAGCAAGGGACGGGTGTTGAGCCGAAGGTCGTGGTCCTAGGCGGACACTATGACACGGTGCCCGACGTCCCGGGCGCAAACGACAACGGCGCCGGCATTGCGACGCTCATGACCATCGCCAGGGAACTGAAACGGTCGAGCCATCCGTACACCCTGCGATTCATCGCGTTTGGTTCGGAGGAGCTGGGACTCCGCGGTAGCCAGTTCTACCTCAGCCTTCTGGGTCTTGAGGAGAAATTGAATATCGAGATGATGCTGAACTTCGACGCGCTTGGGACCGGTCGCGTTGTAGGAATACTGGGCAACGACGAGCTGGTAACCAGCATCCTCGAGGTAGGGGGAAACGCGGGGATAGAGTCGGAGCGCAGGCCGTCCCTGAACAGGGGCGCCAGCAGTGACCACGCGTCATTCCGAGCTGCGGGCATCCCCGCCGCATTCCTGTTGGCGGACGACTTTTCGAGAATCCACACCCCTGAGGACAGAATGGAGTTCGTGCGACCGGAGTTGTTGGGCAACTCCGCCGTCCTCGCTCTCCTCTTCCTGGAGTCGCTGGCGGCCGAATAGCGCCCGATCCGGAAACTCGCTGCTACACAGACTTTCTGAAGGGTCGACGGGACGAGCTTTGTCGTGCAACAGCGTCTATGATGCGCAGGCAAGTGGACGCGGTGCCAGTCCCCTCGATGTTTCCAGCGACCATTGTCAGACTATTTTACCGTCGACAGCGCCACCGCCATACCGCCTGCCAAGCACCGCCATACGCTTGTGCAGGCATTGCCCATTAACTATAATGAGAATTCGACATCTGGAGCAGAGCTAGGAATTGACCACTAACAAGCGCGACTACTACGAGGTCCTGGGCGTTCCACGTGACGCGGCCGGCGAAGAGGTCAAGAAGGCCTTCCGCAAGCTGGCGCTAGAGTACCACCCCGACAGGAACAAGAATGCCGGGGCAGAGGAGAAGTTCAAAGAAGTAAACGAGGCGTATCAGGTCATCTCTGACCCCAAGAAAAGAGCAGACTACGATCGCTTCGGCCATAGGGGCGTCAGTGGGAACGGCGCAAGAGGTTTCGAGGGCTTCGAGAACTTCGGCGGCTTCGGCGACATATTCGACGCCTTCTTCGGCGGTGGACTCGGCGGGCGTGGCCACAGCAACGCGAACCGAAGAGGGGCAGACCTCGAGTTCCCGTTGACCATCGAGTTCGAAGAGGCCGTCTTCGGAGCTGAGAAAGAGTTCCAGATCCAGCGAATCGAACATTGCGGACGTTGTCAGGGCTCAAGAAGCGAGCCCGGCACATCTCCCGCCCCTTGCCCCGACTGCGGTGGCGCAGGCCAGGTCCGCCGCGCACACCAGAGCATCTTCGGCCAGTTCGTGCAGATGGCGACATGCACCAATTGCCGGGGCGAAGGCAAGATTCTCACGCAACCCTGCTCGGCATGTGGTGGACAAGGCAGGGAGCGACGGGATCGCAAGATGGCCGTCTCCGTTCCTGCCGGCATTGAGGGAGGCACTCAGATCAGACTCACCGGTGAAGGTGAACCCGGTACGGATCGGGGCCGACCGGGCGACCTCTACGTGGCAATCACCGTCAACGACCACCAGTTCTTCGATCGAAATGGGTACGATATCGTCTATGCCATGCCGATCAATGTCTCCCAGGCGGCCCTTGGTGCAACGGTCAAGGTGCCAACCCTCGAAGGGGAGAGCCAGCTCGAGGTCCCTCCCGGGATGCAGTCCGGCCAGGTCTTCCGAATCAAGGGCCAGGGCGTTCCCCACCTGAGAAGTAACCGCAGGGGGGACCAGCTGGTCCGCTTGATCGTCGAGACACCGGAAACCATGACCGAAGAACAGCAACGCCTGTTTCAGGAGCTTGCGGAGACCTTCGGCGACAGCAACGCGGGCTACGAAAACGGAGACAAGGGCTGGTTGGGCAAGATCAAAGACGCCTTCGGTGGCGAGGTGTGACCCGGCTACCTTCTTCGTGCCACTGGAGACCGACCAGGCTTTCGCCGAATCGGGAGACGCTGACTTGAAGTGGCTCGAGCTCAGCGTCCAATCGCCACCGGAATTCGTAGAACCCCTGTCTCAGATCTTCTATCGCTATGGGCATGGTGGAGTGGCACTGGAGGAGGAGGGCGGCTATAGCCCGGACGAAGGGGAGCTGCCGCCGGTTCCCAGCCAGGTCACACTAAGGACCTACCTGCCTATAAACTCCACCACGGAGGAACGCCGCAACCGTATCGACCTAGCCGTTCGGCTCGTGGCCCATGTGTGCCCCATTCCGCCCCTTCAAGAACGGGTGCTGGAGGAGCAGGAGTGGGAAGACAGCTGGAAGGAGCACTTCCACGTGCTCCGCGTCAGCCCAAGGATCGTCATTAAGCCCACATGGAGGAGCTACGAGCCCGTCCCCGGAGACATCGTCATTAGCCTGGACCCAGGGATGGCCTTTGGGACCGGACAGCACCCCACGACCCGGATGTGCCTCGAACGGCTGGACAAGGTGTGCCGTGCCGGCATGGATGTCCTCGATATCGGGTGTGGTTCAGGCATACTGTCGATAGCAGCCGCCAGGCTCGGCGCCAGAAGCGTGTTCGCTCTGGAGATCGATTCCGTAGCCGTCGGCGCCGCCAAACAGAACGTACGGGAAAACGGAGCCCTGCATAACGTCAGGGTCGGTCAAGGAACGCTGCCGCACCCGGAGGTCCGTGCGAGGATCTATGACATCGCCGTAGCCAACATCTCAGCCAAGGTCGTATCCGAGATAGCGAAGGAGCTGGTAACCGCGGTGAAGCCCGGCGGCGAGGTGATCGCATCGGGCATCGTGTTGGAGCATTCCGACAGTGTCGTACGCGAACTAACCGCGGCCGGCGGACGGGTCGATGAACCTATCGTCGATGGCGACTGGGTGACCCTGATTGCGTCCGTAGGATAGCCCGTCAGGCCGAGATTCTCGACATGGGCTCAGCCGTCCCTCAAAATCTACGTATAATAGTGAGGGACCGAAGTCTCGTCCTGAGGCAGCCACATTGTGCTGTCTCGGTACCAGGAGGAAAAGTTGCAGACTTTACGCGACATGCCCGATGAGATGGGGCACTTCGGCCGTTACGGTGGCCGCTTCGTGCCTGAGACTCTCATGAGCGCACTCGAGGAGCTCGAGGGCGCATACCGCGATGCCCTTGAGGACGAGTCGTTCCAAAGTGAGCTCGCAAGGCTGTCGCGGCACTACGCCGGTCGTCCGACACCCGTCTACCATGCCGATAACCTCACGCGAGAGCTGGGAGGCGCGCAGATCTACCTGAAGCGCGAAGACCTGGCCCACACCGGGGCACACAAGATTAACAACGCTCTGGGACAAGGACTGCTTGCCCGACGGATGGGCAAACCTCGAGTAATCGCCGAGACGGGGGCCGGACAGCATGGCGTGGCCACGGCCACCGTATGCGCCATGCTCAAGCAGGAGTGCGTGGTATACATGGGCGCGGAGGACATCCGCAGGCAGGCACTCAACGTCTTCCGAATGAGGCTGCTCGGCGCCGATGTCCGGCCGGTGGACTCGGGAAGTCGGACGCTCAAAGACGCGATAAATGAGGCTATCAGGGACTGGGTGACGAACGTGGAGACGACGCACTACCTGATAGGTAGCGTCGTAGGACCGCACCCATATCCGATGCTCGTAAGGGACTTCCAGTCGGTCATCGGAAGGGAGGCCAGAGACCAGTTATTCGAACTCTCCGGGCAGCTTCCCGACTACGCCATCGCCTGTGTGGGTGGCGGCAGTAACGCAATAGGCCTGTTCCACGACTTCATCGGTGACGAGACGGTCAAGCTTGTCGGCGTGGAGGCCGGAGGCCTGGGGGTAGAGACCGGCAAACATGCGTCCACGCTGGTCGCCGGTCAGGCAGGGGTCCTGCACGGAAGCATGTCCTACCTGCTCCAGGATGAGGACGGGCAAGTCACGGAGACCCACAGCATTTCGGCGGGCCTTGACTATCCAGGGGTCGGCCCGGAACACAGCCACCTCAAGGACTCGGGGCGCGCCGATTACGTGAGTGTCACCGACGAGGAAGCGATGGAGGGGTTTCAGTTGCTCTGCAGCACCGAAGGGATCATCCCCGCGCTGGAGCCCGCGCACGCCATCTATTACGCCTCCAGGCTCGCCCCCACCCTGCCCGACGACCAGACGATCCTCGTTGGGCTCAGCGGGCGCGGCGACAAGGACATTGAAACTGTGGCGGACATCCTAAGCGTTACACTGTAGCAACACGACTCCTACATCATGTGTTGCATGGATAGAAAGTAGCTCAATACTGAGGGTCCCTCGATTGACCTTCGCATTTTCGTCCCCTTATAATTCGTGTGTGCCGGTCCGTCGCGGACAGACGCGCCATCGACGGAGCTCCCGCGAACTCGACCCGAAGGCGGTGTGAATGAGCGCACTCGACGATCAGCCGCGAGAGGCCTGCGGAGTGGTCGGCGTCTACCTACCCGGTGAGCACGTAGCGCGGGTTGTGTTCTTCGGCCAATTCGCGCTGCAGCACCGAGGCCAGGAGAGCGCTGGTATCTGCGCGGCGGACGGCGAGCGCATCAGGTGTCACACCGCGATGGGTCTCGTTGGCCAGGCGTTCCAGGAAGACACCTTGGCCGGAATCCCAGGACACATCGGAATCGGCCACAACCGGTACTCCACGACGGGGTCCAGCAACCTCGCAAATGCCCAGCCCATCGTAGTCCAGGGCCCCGATATAGAGTTGGCACTTGCCCACAACGGCAACGTCATCAATGCGGCGGACCTGAGGATAGAGTTGGGCGAGTGGGGCTGCGACTTCTCCTCCACCGGAGACTCCGAGATCATCGCCCACGTGATCGCCAACGCGCCGGCGACCACGTGGGAAGAGCGCATTGCCTACGCCATGCGTCGCCTGCAGGGCGCCTACTCCCTCACCATGATGACGAAAGACGCCTTGCTGGGTGTCCGCGACCCCCTGGGTGTGCGGCCCCTATGCATCGGCAAGCTCAACAATGGCTGGGTCATTGCTTCGGAGTCGTGCGCCCTGGACCACATCGGCGCGGAGTTTCACCGAGAGGTCGAACCCGGCGAAGCGGTAATGATCGACGAGCACGGGCTCAGGTCGATCTACCGGCGCGAGACGGGCGGCATCCGAGCCTCGTGTATCTTCGAGCACATCTACTTCGCTCGTCCTGACAGCATCCTCGACGGAAAGCTCGTTTACTCAAACCGCATGGCGATGGGCAAACAGCTGGCGCGGGAGTTCCCGGTCGACGCGGACATCGTGATAGGCGTCCCCGATTCGGCCACAGCAGCAGCCGTGGGATACTCGCAGGAATCGCAGATACCGTTCAGCGAAGGCCTCGTAAAGAATCGATACGTTGGGCGCACATTCATCTTGCCGGACCAGCGCCTCAGAGACCTCGGCGTCCAAAGAAAGCTGAATCCGTTGCCGGAGCTGATACGTGGCAAGCGTATCGTCGTCGTGGACGACAGCATAGTACGGGGCACGACGACCCCACATGTCATAAGCCTGCTGAGGAAGGGAGGGGCCAGAGAGATCCACATGCGCATATGCGCTCCCCCGATCATGTGGCCGTGCCATTTCGGCGTGGACCTTGCGACCCGCAGGGAGCTCTTGGCGGCCAACTTGAGCGTTGAGGAGATTCGAGTTCTCGTCGGCGCAGACTCGCTCGGATTCCTCAGCCATGAAGGCCTTCTACGAGCCGTGGAACTGCCCAAGAACAACATCTGCATGGGCTGCTTCACCGGCAAATACCCGATTCCCGTGCAGCTCGAGATGGACAAGCTGGTCCTGGAAGTCTGAAGGCTAGACGTGGCTTGCGCGGTGACCCCTATCCTCTGGGTAGAACCCTGTGCTCCGGCCATACCATGGATCACTTGCGCCGGTCCGACCCCATCTCGTCTCCGTCTGCCCGGTCGTAGACGGCTCTTGAGGATCAGACGATGGCAGTGCAGACCAGAAGGTTAGACGGAAAAAGTCGCCGTGGTGACTGGTGCGGCCCGTAGCATCGGCAACGCCATCGCCATTGCATATGCCGGCGAGGGAGCGTCCGTATGCTGCGCGGCCCGAACTGAGGCGGAGATCGACGAAACGGAGAGTGAGATAGAGAGACTCGATGGGAGAGGGCTAGCAGTACAGACGGACGTGACCCAGTTTGAGTCAGTGCGCCGGGCGTTTGAGGTCGCCGCAGACTCCTTAGTTGGCGTCGACATCCTGGTGGCCAACGCCAGTGGGAACCTCGACCGTAGCCGAGTGGAAGACGGCGACCCGGCCGACTGGGTGGCAACCCTCGAACTTAATCTAACAGGGGTCAACCACTGCGCCAAGGTCGCTATCCCCTATCTGAAGCAGCGTTGCAACGAGAAGATCATCGCCACCGGATCGGACATCGGCCACCAGGGGAGTGCCGACAAGACGGAATATGCCTCCTCAAATGCCGGGCTGTGGATGTTGACCTGGGTCCTCGCCCAGGAGCTCTGGGAATACAACATCAGCGTGAACGAGCTGGTCCCGGGTCCAGTGCTTACTGAACGGATGCGGGAGGCCTACGCCCGGCGCGAGGGCTCCGTCTTCAACATCGAGAGCGAGTGGGTGAAGGGCCCAGAGGATGTAGCTCAGCTGGCGCTGTTCCTCTTGACGCAATCGGATAAGGGTCCAACGGCACAGAGCCTCAGTCTCATGCGCCGGGACACCTGAGCTTGGGCTTCAAGGAGCAACCGCGCCGGAACCGAGTCAGATACCGATGACTGAACACACATACCTGGCTGCCGGCGTGGACCTTGACGCCAGCCAGGACATCAAGGCCCGCATCAAGAACATTGTGGCTCCGACCTTTGGCCCCAAGGTACTGGCGGGGGTCGGCGCTTTCGGAGCAATGTATCAGCTATCCGGGTACCGGGAGCCAGTGCTGGTTTCCAGCACCGACGGAGTTGGTACGAAGCTGAAGATCGCCATCATGATGGACCGGTTCGACACCATCGGCGAGGACCTGGTCAACGCATGCGTGAACGACGTGATCGTGTCCGGAGCCAGGCCACTCTTCTTCCTGGACTACATCGCGACCGGAAAGCTCGAACCTGACAAGATCGAGGTGCTGCTGACGGGGATGGCCCGCGCCTGCGAAGAGGTCGATTGCGCCCTGATCGGAGGCGAGACCGCCCAGATGCCCGGTCTGTACGCCGAGGGCGACTTCGACCTGGCGGGCTTCGTCGTGGGTGTCGTGGAGAGAAGCGCCATGGCCGACCCGACGACTATCCGCGAGGGCGATGTGCTGCTGGGGATTCCCTCCAACGGGCTGCACACCAACGGCTACTCGCTGGTGCGACACGTATTTGGACTGGACGACGATCCGTCGCCACTGAGCGAGTTTCACTCCGAGCTAGGGATGACGCTGGGCGAGTCGCTGTTGACGCCCCACCCTTCCTATTACCGGACGTTACAGTCGCTGTTCCCTCTGATCAAGGGCATCGCGCACATAACCGGCGGCGGACTGGTGGAGAACGTGCCTCGCGTCTTACCAGATGGCCTTGGGGTCCGGCTCGACGTGAGCACCTGGCAGTCGCCGCCGATATTCCCGCTGCTTCAAGAGATGGGTAACGTGAGCCGCGAGGAGATGTACCGGGT
>Ga0310345_10005826_pt1 | contig 10857 bp, 12 predicted proteins | sample HC15DNA20500_MG_FD_204667 | JGI IMG/M metagenome (GOLD analysis project Ga0310345, IMG submission 204667) | Marine microbial communities from station ALOHA, North Pacific Subtropical Gyre - HC15-DNA-20-500_MG | ecosystem: Environmental > Aquatic > Marine > Oceanic | place: Pacific Ocean: North...
CTCGACGCTTCGGGACGCGTAATGGAGTACCTCGAATCGTTCCACTTCCATCTGGACCATAGGTCCGGCAACACTCCACTGTCCGGCAACTTTAACCTAGTCGTAGATGAGGCAGAGGGCGAGGTCGTCAAGCCCGACCGCATCTCCGCCGAGTTCAGCGGCAGCTTCGGCGGGTTTGCGATCAACTCGGGGCTGATCACTCTGGGCGAACTGAGCTTCATGACCAACCCGCTCACAGACAAATGGGAGATCGTCCCGCCGGAGGTCAGCCCTCTGGGGTTTTTCGACCCGCGACGGGGGATTGCCGCAATAATGTCCCAGGTTGATCAGCTCAGCGTCGTGCCGGGTAGCGATGAAGTATATCGCGTTACGGGAAAGTTACCTGCAGGTGCCCTACGCTCTCTTCTCGGGAGCGCGTTGCGGGATGCGACAGTCGACGTGGTGCTTACGTTGGATGCAGAGGCCCTCCATCTGCTTGAGGCCGTTATCGACGGCCGCGTCACCCCAGTCGAGGAGGACGGCGTGGTGCGGGTGATAACGCTCTCCCGTTTCAACGAGCCCTTCGCCATCGAGCCGCCGCTCTAGGGAACACTCCCCTGTCGCTCCCGAGCAACGTTACCCTCCCCTCGCGCATACCCCCTTACGTGGCCCTGATACCGGTGTGCGTCGGCGTCTTCATCGCCGCCGACGACCAGACGGTGGTCGTGACCGTGTTGCCAAGGATAATGCTGGATATGAAAATCCCGGTGACCGAGCTGGACCGGGCTTCTTGGACCATAACCGGCTATCTGTTGGGGTACCTGGTCGCCATGCCCCTGATTGGCAGGCTCTCCGACGTATGGGGCCACCGAGTGATATTCGTCTGGTCTCTGGTGCTGTTCATGATCGGCTCGGCCCTGGTGGCCCTGACCACCAGCCTCGATTGGCTTGTGGCCACCCGCGTCTTCCAGGCCGTGGGTGCGGGCGCACTGGTGCCGGTATCGATCGCAATCGTCGGCGATCTGTTCCCCCCAAACCGTAGGGGCCTTCCCATGGGTCTCATAGGTGCGTCGGCGGAGGCCGGCGGGGTGATCGGTCCCCTCTGGGGCGGCATCATCATCAGGTATCTGGACTGGCAGTGGGTCTTCTGGATCAACATCCCGTTGGGGGCGGCGGTCCTGGTCGGGATAGCGCTGCTTCTGCGGCCTAGCCCGCGGTATAGCGCGAAGGTAGACTACCTGGGCGGCGGGTTGATCGCGGCGTCCCTGGCCGCACTGACTCTCGCTCTGTCCCGAGTGGATGCCCGTGATCTCTTGATGGTGGGCTATCTCGCGATCTTTGGCGCTTCATCGGCGCTGTTCGTGATACGGCAACGAATGGTAGCCGGGCCTTTGCTCACGAGTTCCATGTTTCGGAGCCGCGCCTTCAACGCGGCTAACATCACCCACATGCTGGTCGGAGGGGCGCTCATCATCGGAATGGTAACCGTCCCACTGATGGCGAACACGGTGCTGACGTTGACTCCACTGGAGGGCGGGCTGCGCCTGATGCGGCTGACGGCTGGGATCTCCGTAGGCGCCGTGCTGGGGGGCGCTGCGTGCCGGAGGCTGAACTACCGTGTCCCAACGGTCGCCGGCCTGCTTCTAGCAGCCACGGGGTACGCCTTCATGAGCCGATGGGACCTTAACGTCGCCGACCCCGCGATGACGCTCCACCTCGTGACGAGTGGCCTGGGGTTCGGTCTCGTGATCGCGCCGATCGCTCTGGCGGCGACAAATTCCGTCGGCGCGGTCGATCGCGGCTCGGCGGCCGCAACGATAACCGCAATGCGGATGGTGGGCATGACCTTGGGGCTGGCAACGCTGACCGCGTGGGGCACAGGCCGTTTCCAGGTGCTCGTGGCGGGGATTCCGTTTGCGCCTCAGGAAGGAGAGACGTTCGATCAGGCGCAGCAACGGTTTCAGGCCCAGACAGTCGACGCGGGTCTGACCCTGTTCAACGATTTCTTCCTCGTCGCAATGGGCGTCTGTCTTGTGGCAATGCTGCCTGCGACGCTAATGGTCTGGCACCGAACGCGGGAAGATACTGATTAACTTGAATCTCCTCGCCAGTTTGTGCATCCTCTAGCCGGCTTCTGCATCCAACTGACAGTTTCCAACAAAGCAAACAGAGCGATGATCTTATGCCATCCAAGAGCAGGCGGCCACGCCGGCAAAGGCACGCCTCGGCCGATACATCCGGCGGCTCGCAGGCGGTCGCTTCTGGCGACCCGACCGGGAGCCAAAGACGCGCCGAATCGAGGAAAGCTCGCTCCAGCGGCAACTCGAACAGACTCATTGTTTTCAGTGTCACGACCGTGGTGGTGGGGCTCATAGGCATCGGCATATTCCAGATCGCCACGGGGGCGGGAGCCGCATCTAACTTCAACTTTCGAGTCTACCAAGGGGAAGAGACCCTGGGCGACTCAAACGTGAACTTCGCGAGCCTTTTGGGGGATGGCAGACCGGTGGTCCTAAACTTCTGGGGAGGAGATTGTCATCCGTGCCGCGCGGAGATGCCCGCGCTTCAGAGCGTCCATGACGCTCACAAGGACGAAATGCTGCTACTGGGCCTGGATGTGGGCGTATTCTTTGGCCTGGGCACGCGCCAGAGCGCGCTGACCCTCTTGAATGAACTCGACATCACCTATCCCGCCGGCGGCGCCACCAATAGCACTCCCATGAACGACTACGTGATCGACGCCCTTCCGTCTACGGTTTTCTTCGGCGGCGACGGCGAAGTCTTTCAGAGGTTTTCGGGCGCCATTCGCGAAGACCAACTCGAGTCCATCGTGAGCGCTATGCTGAAGGAATCTTAAGGCCGCATGCGAGGTACCTCAAGTCCCTTCTCCCAAGTCTGGGCGAGGGCTAGAGCCTGCCCTGAGGAACCCAAGGGTGAGGGTTGGGATTCCGGGGTTCAGGTCAGCCTCTGGTTGGCAGCCCCAAGGTGGCCTTGCCGATCACGAGGGCGGCGCCCTCCGGATTTTCGATCGTCAAGTCACACTCTACCTGTGGCTCGCCGTCCACTACGCCCTTATCGGTAACGGCACCCTTAAGCGTGAGTGCCACATCGTGAACGACCACTTGGCGGAAGATCACATCGATCTTCTTCAGCGTGACGGTGGTGGACCAGCCCAGGACTAGCTGTGACAGCATCGCGACACTCATGGCTCCGGGTACCATAGGGCCGGGCAGTCCCTCCTGGCGCGCGATCTCGGCATCGGAAAAGCGGCTGGGCTCGCTCTCGGCACGCCACACTCTGGAGAACTCCGCAACCTGCTCGCCGCTAACGACGCGCTGCACGGGGCCGATATCGTCCCCAATCTCCGCGTCCTCGTAGTAGAGGCGCCGGGTAGCCACTAGACTCTCTTGTTCCTTCGGACGTGGGTGTCACGGACCAGTGCTACGGTTTCGCTCCGCTGGTTCGTGAAGGTGGTCGCCCAGGCCACGAACACCATCTTTCCCGAGCGTCCGGTCTTGGCGTACACATCCTGAAGTCTGGTGGTGGACAGCAACGTGTCTCCCGGTCTCACCGGAACCAAACACTCTATCGCCTGTCCAGCGAAGAAACCTGTGTCGCCGAACTCCAGCCGTATGTCCGGCCTGGATGCGATGTTCAGGAACGCGTTACAGAAAGTCGGCGGCGCCACGATGTTGTCGTGTCTGGATTCTGTGGCCGACCCTTCGCCAGTGAAGGCCGGATCTGTCTCGCCGGTCGCGATGGCGAAAGCCACGATCATCTCCCGAGTGACAGAAAAGCTGCCGAGCGAATGAGCGACGCCCAGCAGGCTGCGGTCGAACTTGATATCCGAGTCTTCTGCCATCGGTCGGTTCATGGAAGGTTCGATAAACGCTGTCCTGAGTGCGCCGAAGGGTCCAGCTTCGTCTCTTGCAGGTGGACCGCGTGCACTTTCCCGGCCCGCAGCTCCCGCACCAGGTCTTTGTCCCCTTCAATGGTCCCCTGGAACCTGGTCATGCGGGTTCCCAGAGCGCTGGACAGGTGAGCGTCGCTGCCGCCGATGCCCGCGTAGCCGAACCTTGCAATCAGCTCCTCAGTCCGCTCCTGCTCGCCGAAGCGATCACTTCCGTTCAGTCGCTCGATGAGCCGCAGAGCGCTGAAGTCCGCACCGTTCTCGATGAAGTCGTACAGTCCTATGCCGATTCGCCCTGGATGCGCCGGCACCGCGACCCCTCCCCGCTCTTCCGCGGCCCGTATCAGCTCAATCGCGTCCAAAGAGACATCGGCGAAGTCTACGTGGCTGCACAGGGCCGCCGTGACCCCGTAGACGAGAAAGTGTCCGCAGTTGGTATCGAGCTCCGACCCTTTCAGAATAAGGATCCCGTTCTCCTTCGCCAGAGACGAGTAGTCAGCGTCAAAGTCGAATTTGCGGTGCTCCGTCAGGACGAACCCGTCGATGGTATACCCCTTGCGGCGCAGCACGCCGGCCCACTTGGCGTACTGCTCGGCGGTGGCGCGCGAGTCATCGGAAGAGACCGAGTGCGTATGCAGGTCCAAGAGCATCGAGACGAATGGTAAGGGAGGAGGCTTCCGCCGTCAAGGTTTGTAGCTGCCCGTGCTCGGTGATAACCTGTTGCCCGGCATTAGGACCAAAGGCCAATATCTGCAGATGGAGGCAGGCTCACATGGACCTGGGAATAAAGGGCAAGGTTGCGCTGGTAACCGGAGGAAGCAGAGGACTCGGCAAGCAGTGCGCGCTGTCGCTGGCCCGAGAGGGCGTCAACGTTGCGATCTGCGGTCGTACCGGGGCGTCGATCGACGGCACCGTATCGGAGCTGCGCACGCTGGGAGCGGATTCGATAGGCGTAGTCGCCGACGTCTCGGAGGTGTCGGGATTGGAGTCCCTACACAAACAGGTGGTCGATGGGCTCGGGCCCATGGACATCCTCGTCAACAACGTAGGAGGGAGCCGCAGCCGCGGAGACATCCTCGAGGTGACCCTAGAAGACTTCAAGGGCACGTTCGACCTGAATCTGTTCGGTGGTTTTCAGCTGATGAAGCTGGCCATCCCTCACATGAAGGACCAGAAATGGGGGCGGATCATAAACATCGCGTCCATCTGGGGACGTGAGCACGGGGGTGCCCTCAGCTACATGTCAGCCAAGGCAGCCCTGATCGGCGCCACCAAGCACGCGGGGCTTACCTTGGCACCGCACGGCATCCTCGTGAACAGTATAGCGCCCGGGTCCATCGCCCACGAGGGCGGAAGCTGGGAGCGTTTCCAGAACGAGAACCCGCCGGAGGTCGTGAGCGACTTCATCGACCAGAACCTTCCGATGGGCCGGTTCGGCTGGCCGCAGCCGGTCGGCGACGTGGCCGCCTTTCTGGCCTCGGAGCGTGCGAGCCTCATCACCGGCTCCTGCATCGTCGTCGACGGCGGCCAGAGCCACTCTATGATCTAGCATGGCGGCGGTGCAAGGCCTACGGGTTGGGGGTTCCCCGGCTTCGGCTAGTGTGTTCCCCCTCTCAATCTCCCCTTGCCAGGCTAGTATGGGGGAGCATTACGCCTTGGGTAAACTGTGCCTGGGGTTGGAGTGGGACAGGACGTTGGGATTGACAAGGTTGTCTGGCATTCGGCCCTGCAGGACGTTCACGACCTCTCCCGCGGCTCGTTCCTCAAGCTCGAGCGTCGCCTCCTGGGAGAAGAACGCTACGTGCGGAGTCACCACGAAGTTGTCGAGCTTGAATAGAGGAGTGTCCTGCGGCGGCTCGGCGTCGACCATCACATCGACACCGGCTCCGGCGATCTGTCCCGTCGTCAGCGCATCATAAAGGGCGCTTTCGTCGATCAGCGGCCCTCGCGCTGCGTTGATCACGAACGCCTCGGGCTTCATCATATCCAGTTCCGCCGCGCCTATCAGGTTCGTGGTCTCAGGAGTCAGAGGTGAGTGAAGGGTGACAAAATCGGACTCCCTCAGCAGAGTCGGCATGTCCACCAGAGTCGCCCCGGACTGGGAGGCTATCGCGGGCGTCACGAACGGGTCCGCTGTCAAGACATCGAACCCGAAAGCCAGCGCCTTGGTGCAGACTGATCGGCCGATCCTGCCGAATCCGACGATGCCGAGCTTCTTGCCCTTGAGGCGCATCATGCGCATCGTGAGCGGCACGCTACCCCATCCCGTCGTTTTGACCGACCTGTCCAGCAAGACTATTCGGCGGTTCCACGCCAGCAGGAGGGCCATGACGTGGTCGGACACCTCATCCACACAGTAGTCTGGCACATAGGTGACCGCCATCCCCAACTCGGTCGCCGTCGCCACAGCGATGTTGTCCACGCCAACGCCGAATCTTCCCACAACCACGCACTTGCCGGCGGCACGAAGGACCTTGTCGGTCACTTGGGCAAAGCAGGTCATGATGGCGTCCGCATCCTCAGCCATCGACGCTAGAGTCTCTTCGCTGGTATCGGGAGCGACCTCGATCTCGGCGCCAGCCTTGGCCAGCACCGCCCTCTCAGGCTCCACAGAGGGCCACACATAATCGGTAATCAGTACCTTTAGGGCCATCGGGAATCTCCTAATGTTCAGTCATACGTAAAGCGACTTGCTGTTCTTCTGACGACCGGAGGGAGGAAGAACCCCTGGAGAGGAGCTATGGCGAGGCGTCAGGCCAGGTGTCGGGTCATGGGGTTGAACATACAGCCCTCCACGAAAATGTCGAAGAAGTCCGAAGTGGTCTCGAGCTCCAGATGCTCCATGCGGCCCACCATGTCTTCCATCGTGCGACGCATCTTACCGGACACCAACATTATTGTGGCGCCCTCCAGCGCCGCGTTTCCTACCTTGACGATCTTTTCCTGCGGCACATTGGCTATGAAGCCTATTCCTAACGCGTTCTGAACGTTGACATAGTTGGCGAACCCGCCGGCCAGATACAGCCTGGCTACCCCCTCTAGCTCAGTACCGTAGCTGCGCAGCACGATATACTGGCCCGAGTAGTTGGCGGACTTGGCCTGGGCCAGCGCGCTGACGTCGGACCTTGACAGCGACATCCCCTTTCCCTGCTCGAAGACGAACTCGCCGTTGCCGTCCTCGAACACGCCCAACTCGCTCATCTTGCCAGTCCGCCTCAGCTCGGCCAGCAGATCGACCAGTCCCGATCCACAGATGCCCTGCGGCTCCACGTTGCCGATGGTCGTGTAGTCGACTCCGTCGTTGGTGATCTCGACGGACTCGACCGCGCCGTCGTAGCCGGGCATGCCGTAGGTGATCTGTCCCCCCTCGAAGGCGGGGCCCGCGGGACACGATGCGACCAGCATCCGATGGCGGTTACCGACGACGACCTCGGTGTTGGTGCCGACGTCAACCAGCATCACCACTTCGTCCTCTTCATCCATGCCGATCGCCAGCAGGCCGGCAGCCACGTCGGCCCCGACGTGGCTGCCGATGATCGGTCCTCCGTACACGTTGGCCTGTGGATACACGCGCAGACCCAGGTCCACCGCGCTGACGTTCAGGACAGTGCTCTCTCGGAGGCCTTGCTCCATTTCGGTCTGAGTCACCGACTTGTAGGGCTTCTGGCCGATGGGCTGCACGTCGAGGCCGAACAGGATGTCCCTCATCGTGGCGTTGCCCACCACCACTACCTCATATATCCGGCGGCGGTGGAACCCGAGCCGACGCGACATGTCTCCAATCTCGAAGTTGATGGATGACAGCATGACCTGCTGGAGCTCGCCGGCGAAGCGGCCCCCGTCATAGGAGATGCGGTTCATGATGTCGCTGCCACCGAAGCGCTGCGGGTTTTCGAAGGAGGCGGTGTAGACGACCTCCCCGGTCTCCAGGTCGACCAGGTTGAGCGCTACGGTGGTGGTGCCCGCATCGATGGCGAGGCCGTAGATGTTGCCTCGATAAGTGTCGATCTGGTTGCCGACGTAGTAGACGCCGTCGCCCCGGCGGGTCATCTGTGGATCAAGCTCGACCTTCCGACGGATGGACTCCGTAAGTATCCTAGGCTGGCGGCGCAGGACTGCGAACTCGATGTCGGTCGCGGGGTCCACTATCAACGCCTGACAGGCAAGCCGGTAGTTGTCCCTGAGGAAGACCTCAGCATCAGTGGGAGGGCTGATCGCGTCCGCGCCGCGTCGGACCTCGACGATGCACTCATGGCACTCTCCGGTGCGGCCGCAGGACGTCGGGACTTTGACTTTCAGGTTGTCAGCGTAATCGAAGATAGACCTGCCAGCTTCCAAATCGAGCACACGTCCATCGTGATTCAGAGGGGACATGCCGACATTGTAACATGGGGCCTAGCGTGACTCTCTGCGCTGTGGTTCGACAAAGCCTACCCTGAGTCTATCAAAGGTCCCACCACGAACGGAGAAAGGTCACGCTCACTCTGGGAAAAGAATCTCGCTCATCCTAAGAGAGTCATTTCGCTCGTCCTGAGCTTGTCGAAAGACCGAAGTGAAGGTGACCTCGGCCCTAGACTTCCCAGGCGATGCGATAGTCCAGCTTGTCGCTGCCGGTGCATACGGCCAACTCACCAGGGACGTTGGTGAAGGACTGGTTGCGGCAACCGAATTTGGCCGTACACAGGTCCTGAGCGTTCTTGTATGGGCACCGCCATGTCGAGACCTCGTTGGCGACCTCACCGATGTCCTTGTATATCTCCCACAGACGAGCCATGCTCGACTGGAAGCGCTCTTTGTCTTCCCTCGGCGTGTCAGACATTCAGCACATACTCTGCGGTCGTACCTGCTGGCAGATCAGGAGGCTCTGGACGCAGCAGTCCTGATAGCGCGGGCCGCGTACACGGTCGTGAGGTGGGCCCTGTATTCAGCGGAAGCGTGGACATCCTCGTTGAAGTCGGTGATTCCATCGCCGGCACGGCCCGCAGCCGCCGAGATGGCAGAGTCATCGAGGTTGCTGCCCGTGAGCGCGTCTTCGGCGCTCGCGGCCCTGACCGCCTTGGGACCCGCGCCGGTCACTGCTATCCGTGCGCTCTGGCACACGCCGTTCGATCCGACGGTCACGACGGCAGCGACGCCGACCACCGCGTAGTGGGAGGCCTTGTTGCCGAACTTGGCGTACGCCGTGCCGGTGTGAGGAGGCAGGCCCGGGATGGAGATCTCGCTCAGAATCTCCGTAGGCCGGAGGTCAGTGGTGAGCAGGTCGACGAAGAAGTCGTCGGCCTCGATGGTACGATGGTCGCCGGTCGAGCTTGTCACGAGTTGGGCGCCCACGGCCACCACGACAGCCGGCAGGTCACCAGCGGGGTCGGCGTGCGCCAGGCTCCCCCCGATGGTACCGACGTTGCGCACCTGGGGATCGGCCACCATGCCAGCAGCCTCTGCCAGCATCGGCACACGGCTCTTCACCAGGCTTGAGGTCTCCAGCTGGGTTTGGGTGGTCATCGCTCCGATCGCGAGGCCGTCGCCCTGTTCGCGTATGTACGCCATCGACTCGATCTTGCCCAAATCTATCAACACCTCGGGTTGGGCCAATCGCAGCTTCATCAGAGGGACGAGGCTATGGCCACCGGCCAGGAGTTTGGCGTTCTCCCCATGCTGGGCCAGAAGCTGTACGGCACCCGATACACTGATCGGGGCATGGTACTCAAAGGCGCTGGTCGTCATTTCGCCCTCCTAATTTGTGGTTCGACAAGCTTGTCCTGAGCCTGTCGAGGACTATGATCGCATCTTTTCGGCAGCGAACTGAACGGACTTTACGATATTGTGGTAGCCGGTACATCGGCACAGGTTGCCGGAGAGACCGCTGCGAATCTCCTGCTCGGACGGGTCAGGGTTCCGCTGGAGCAAGTCGTACGCTGACATTATCATGCCGGGGGTGCAGTAGCCGCACTGAAGTCCGTGCTTCTCCCAGAACCCTTCCTGGAGGGGATGAAGCTCCCCGTTGTTGGCCAGCCCCTCGATTGTCTTGATCTCGCCACCGTTGGCCTGCACAGCGAACAAAGTGCAGGACTTGACGGCCGCGCCGTTCAGAATGACGGTGCACGCGCCGCAACTGGTGGTATCGCATCCCACGTGGGTGCCCGTGAGATCTAGGGCCTCCCTCAGGTAGTGCGCCAGCAAGAGACGGGGCTCGACCTCGCCGGTGTGAACTGTGCCGTTTACGGTGATTGAGATGCTGCTGCCCATGGCAGTTGCCTCCATAAGATCGACCATAAGAACGAGCGCACGACAGCTCGACCGTCCCTGGCCGAGAATGTCGGGATTATAGCAGCAAACAGTGCAACGATCTACCTCTTCTGGATAGCGGCAATCCGCTATGATAGATTGGCGAAGTCGACGAGAGGAGCGAAGCTCTCAAATTGAGAATCGAAGGATCTTACAAGTTCGTTGGCGACCGGGAAACCGTGTGGTCCGCCTTGCAATCTCCCGACCTCCTGCCCCACTGTATTCCAGGGTGCCACAGGTTCGAGTCGGTGGGGAATGATATCTACGAGGTCGAAGCCAAGTTCCGCATCGCGGCGATCACCGGATCTTCCAAGGGCAAGATCACTCTGACTGACAAGAGGCATCCGGACTCGTACAGGATGGTGGTGGAGGGACGAGGCGCAGGCAGTTCTCTCAAAGGAGATGGAGTCCTCAGCTTTTCCGGTGAGGGCGACGAGACCGTCGTCACCGTAGCCGGTGACGTTTTCGTAACGGGCATCGTCGCCCGGGTGGGACAGCGGCTGCTGGGGAGCACCTCCAAGATGATGATGAACCAGTTATTCGGCTGCGTACAGGCTCAAATCGACGAGCGTCAGGTCAAAGTGTAGGTGCGGTTCGCGAACCGCGCCTACGTAACGGAGGCGAATCGATGACCTACCAGTACATAGACCTCGCTGAATCCGACGGTGTCCTGACCATAACTA
>Ga0310345_10005827_pt1 | contig 10857 bp, 10 predicted proteins | sample HC15DNA20500_MG_FD_204667 | JGI IMG/M metagenome (GOLD analysis project Ga0310345, IMG submission 204667) | Marine microbial communities from station ALOHA, North Pacific Subtropical Gyre - HC15-DNA-20-500_MG | ecosystem: Environmental > Aquatic > Marine > Oceanic | place: Pacific Ocean: North...
TCGAAAGCCCGCCCGGGTTTGTGGCGGCGGTTTCTACGCTCACCGACATATGCTTTTAGCACACGGACGCGGTCATCCAATGACATCGCACGAGCCATACTGATCAGTTGGTCATGTGGTAATTGAGACGCCGAGTACAAAGCCGCAGCGACAACTTTGATCTCTCCATCGGGATCGAAATCGGTTAGCACTACCTCTGGCTTTGAGATCGGGTCCGTCTCACCGATCAGTTCTTGAGTCACGAGTTCGGTTCTGGTTAGCCGTTCCGCTAAATAAGTTACTTGTCGTACGCCTCGATCTTCTCGGTCGACTCTGCTCAGAAATGCCGGAATTACTTTCCGAAGCTCTGGCAACATCAACTGCGCCACTATCCGAGATTCAGCGAGAGGATGCGCTTGCATTTTGAGGAGCAAGGCTTCATAAGCTTGGCCGGATCCGTAAATTCCGACATTCGATCTAGTGGCTGCTGGAAGTAGTCCCCGTAGTGCGTCGAGTGTCTTAGCTCTGATTGCGGCTCTGTAGATACCGTCCGAGTCGTCACTCGATTTCGGATAGCGGTCACGATAATACTGTTGGACGGGTTCAATCCACCGCGTGTATGTTTCAAAGGCTCGGTCGAGACTCTCTGTAAACAATTTCAGGAGCGCTGGATCGGATAATTCGCCAGGAACAACATATTTCCACCGCCCGTTCGGTCGATCGGTGTACGGTACGTATCTGGTGGACTGCTCTAGGTACGCCATAAGACGGCCACGTTCGAGGATCTTGGTTAAAACGTTCGAGATACCCTCGCAGGCGATGTGAGCTCCACCCAGCTGCGCCACCGAGTCATCCCCGTATTCGCTAAAGACACGAGAGTAGAGACGTTCCGCCCGGTCAAGACCGACAATCGAGTTCGGGGATTCGTGAGTCTGAAGCTGGTTCAGAAATTCGTCAAGAAACAAGCGTCGCACGGATTTAGCCGAACGCGAGTAACGCGCGAAGAGGGCGCCCTTGACGACTTCTGGGAGATTAGTCAATACGAAGACTGGGCTGTCGACGTTGCCGAAGTGTGGCATTAGCAAGTCGCGCTCTTCTGGCGTGAATGTTTCGACGGTGGAGACGGAGCTCAAAGCAGTAGGATGCACACGCTATAATTGACGGGGCCGAAGGCGGCCGTCAACTCGCAAGGTTTTCTTCATAGATGTGAATATCACTCTTATCCCAGGTTTTAATCCGGGTCCTTACACTGGGACTGGCAACAATACCTATCTAATTTTTGGTCGTCAGCCGACGTTAATTGATGCAGCGACCGGAAAATTACCTCACTTGGAGGCGCTGGCTGACGCTCTCGGAACGTTTCCGCTGGCCCGAGTTCTGGTGACACATGCACACTCCGACCATGTGGCTGGTTGCGTGAGTCTGGCTCAGCGGTGGCCGGATTTGGAGTTTGCAAAGATTCCGTGGACGGAACAGGACAAAAAGTATGACGTGATCTGGCGTCAGATTGAAGAAGGGGACGTCGTCGTGGCCGGAGATGTCCAACTACGAGTAATTCATACTCCGGGTCATGCCCCAGACCACGCCTGTTTTTTCGAGGAGATCGGTCGCACACTCTTTTGTGGCGACCTCATCGTCCAAGGTAGCACAGTTGTTATTCCTGGTAGTCGCGGTGGAAACCTGGCGGCTTATCTCGCGAGTCTTCGACTAGTTCTTGATCTCAAGCCGGCACGGGTTTTACCCGCGCATGGTCCAGAGATTCGTGATCCGGTTGCACAAATCCAGTATTACTTTGATCATCGTAGGCGACGTGAAGACCAAATAATGTCTGCTCTCCAAGAAGGCTGTACGATGCGTACTGAGATTGTCAATCGAATCTATCCTCTTCTCTTAAAAAACCTTAGGGATGCGGCATCCGAAAGTGTTCTCGCCCACTTGATCAAGCTTAAGGATGAAGGCCGAGTTTGTGAGAACGAGAGGCAATGGACGCTGGTATAGCCCGATGACCGTTATGCTCGAGTCTTTCTTCCACCTCTCTGAGAATCGCACGTCAGTTCGAACAGAAGTGCTCGCCGGAACCATAACGTTCGCAACATCTGGTGCTAGTGTGATTTTGGGAATACGAACTGCTGCGGTTGCGGGTTTTTGTTCACGCCAATCGGATTGCTCCATCACTAGTGTGAGACGAGGCAGTGTGGAACAATGGCATTATGACAGACGATAGTAGGGGCTATGCGAATCCAGAGCTTCTAATCTCAGCAGAAGAACTGGCAGCCCGTTTAGGACTAACTGGGAAGCGAATTGAGGACATTGTCCTGATTGATCTTCGCCCCACCGAGCAGTTTGCGGCAAGTCATATACCGGGCGCGGTTCATCTCGATCTGTTCGGTGTGAGTTTGGTCAATACGGATCCAACACCGCTTGAAGCATTCTTATGGATGATTGCTCATCTATTAACATCGCGGGGCGTGGTGGCGGACCGAAGTGTAGTGACTTACGACGAACACTCAGGGATACGCGCTGCGCGAGCATTCTGGTTTCTTGAGTTCTTTGGGCATTCCGCCGCAAGTGTCCTCGACGGTGGTTTCGGGGCGTGGCAGCGAATTGGCTTACCAACCACCCGGAAGGCAGTGGCCCCATGCCAGGGACAGTGGGAGGTTAATCGGCACGCCCAGAGACTAGCCACCTGGAGGCAGGTTGAAAGCCGATTAGAGGACGTGGACACAGTCTTGCTTGATACGCGCAGTGACTGTGAGTATCGCGGCACGAAAGTAAGGGCTAGGCGAGCTGGCGCGATTCCAGGAGCGGTGCATATTGAGTGGACTCAGAATCTGTCGGACGATGGAAGATTTAAGACGGCTGCTGAGCTGCGGGCCATGTACGAACACGCTGGCGTTACGTCAGACAAAGAGATCATTTCGTATTGTCAAGGTGGCTACCGGGCCGCGCATAGCTATCTGGCCCTGCGACTTCTGGGATATCCAAGAGTTCGGAACTATATTGGATCGTGGAAGGAGTGGGGCGATCGAGACGATCTGCCTGTTGAGGTGCCTATATGAACAATGTGATCGATTTTATCAATACCAATCGTGATCGGTATGTCGAAGAACTGAAAGAATATCTGGCCATACCAAGTATCAGTGCACTGCCCGAGCATGATAAAGACCTTAAAGCATGTGCTGAATGGACCGCGGCCGCGATGGGGCACGTGGGCCTAGAGAATGTGCGGCTCATCGAGACTCCAGGGAACCCTGTCGTTTACGGGGACTGGCTCAAAGCGGAGAATGCACCAACGATCTTGTTTTATGGGCACTATGATGTGCAGCCGGTAGATCCCCTTGACTTGTGGGAGTCGCCGCCGTTTGAAGCGACAGTACGTGAAGGTGAAATCTACGCAAGAGGTGCGGCAGATGACAAGGGGCAGGTTTTTATGCACCTTAAGGCGGTTGAAGCCTGTCTACGACAAAACGGACGACTCTCAGCCAATATTAAGTTCATTCTTGAGGGAGAGGAGGAGATAGGGAGCACACATTTGGATAACTTCGTACGGGAACACAAGAATGAACTTGCGGCAGATGTTGTTGTGATTTCTGATTCACCCATGTTTGACCGAGGGGTGCCATCCATTTGTTACGGTCTGCGTGGTCTGACGTATTTTCAGATTGATCTCCGCGGCTCGAATACTGACCTGCACTCGGGTTCATTTGGCGGTGCTGTTGCCAACCCTGCATTTGTGCTAACGCAAATTTTGACCCAAATGAAAGATCGTGGCGGTCGTGTGAAGATTCCGGGCTTTTATGACGATGTCAGACCGCTCCGCGATGAAGAGCGCGCACAGTTTGGCAAACTACCGTTCAATGAGCGCCGGTACCGCAACGAATTAGGGGTGCCGAAGCTCTTTGGCGAGCGTGGATACACAACCCTTGAGCGCCTATGGGGTCGTCCAACCTTCGAGGTCAACGGATTGTCGTCTGGGTTCACCGACGCAGGTGCGAAAACTGTCATTCCAGCAGTTGCGATGGCTAAGGTGAGTATGCGACTCGTGCCAGATCAGGAACCCGATAATATCGCCGTTCTATTCGAGGAATATCTCAGGAAAGTAACACCAAAAACCGTTGAGCTCAATCTCACACGAATGCATGGTGGCAGACCGTGGGTGACGGACTTCGATAACCCGTTTGTGCAGGCGGCAGGCCGTGCCATTGAGAAGGGGTTTGGTCGCCGGCCACTTTTTAATCGTGAAGGTGGTTCGATTCCAGTCGTTGCGACGTTTCAAGAAGTACTGGGCTTACCATCAGTGTTGTTCGGCGTCGGGCTTCCTGACGAGAACGCCCACGCACCGAATGAGAAGCTCGACTTAGGAAACTTTCATAATGGCATTATTGCTTCGGCAGTTTTGTACGATGAGATCGGTAAGTCCTAAGGTAGGGTGATATTAATTGAGATTTGCGACTCGGCGACGGAGCGCTTTGACGTGTTCCCAGATCTCGGCGTGTTCTTCATTCTTTTCCCGTCTCTGAGGATCGCCTCGCGACGTGAAGCGTAGGTACGCTTCGAGGTCTTTGAGGGCGGTTGAAAAGTCGTTAAGATGATAAGCGAGTAAGCCACGATCTCGAAGTTCCGCCATGGCTGATGGATCCAAGGCAAGAAGTAGTTCCGTTATGGCCCGCCCCTGCGGAAAAGACAACATCTTGACGTAGAGCTTTTTAAGATTAACTAGCATCCGAATGATAATCTGTAGTTTTGTGGTACGCATGAGCAGGCGGCGATCGAACGGCATCTGCGGCCCCATTAATCCGTTTAATAGACGCCGGCAGTCAGACTCTAACAAGATAGCTCCGCCATGAAACGGATCAACGATCAGATCGGCGTCGGCGTAGTCAGCTGTGTCGGTCCGATATGGCATACGTAGGAGGAAGTGACCAGGAAAGTTCACGCCCTCGACGTTCACGCCCGCACGTCTTGCGACTTCAATGTAGACCACTGCCAGCATTATGGGGATACCGGTCTTTCTGTCTATCACGGCGTTTAGCAGGTTGTCCCGGGGGTCATTTAGCTGAGACTTGTTTCCGGTAAACCCTTTTTCGCCATAGAGATAAGCGTTCATTACTTCAATTCGTTCGAGTGGGTTATTCTTGGGCGCTTCATTCAGTCGTTCCAGAACGGCAAGGCCCATTTCATCAAGGCGATCCAAGTACTGAGAGGCGTCGAGATTTGGGTATTCAAGTTTCGCGATGAGTAGTGCGGATGTGGCCAGATCTGGGTCTGGACTTTTTGCGATTTGAGAGAATTTGTCTATAAAATTTTTCGAAATCATCATGTTGACCCTGTTCTATGGTTGATTACAGTTAGTTGAGAGGTCGGTCAAGTTGTTCGAACACCGTAGGTTTTAGGTCGCTTAATCCATTCACAATGATCTCCGCGGATACTAATGCCTCAGTGGGATAGCTATGTGTGACTGCAATACATTGTAGGCCTGCAGCGTGGGCGGCAGTGATGCCCCAGACGGAGTCTTCAACGGCCACATATGCTGAGGGTTCAACACTAGGATGGTTTCCATGCAGTAGTTCCACGGCTCGCTGATAAGTGTCGGGAGCTGGCTTCGAATGTGTCACATCGTCTGCGGCAACGATCACTTCAAAGTGGCGTCTGAGATTCTTACTGGTCAAGATGGTTTCGATCTCTTGGTGGAGAGCACCTGATGCGATACCGAGTGGAACACTGTTGGCCAGTTCCTCAATACAGGTCGTTGCATCAGGAAACAAAACCTCACTGCGGTGCACCAGTGCGTTGAAGCGGCGCGATTTTTCCTCCAAAAGATGCTTGATTTCATCCTCGTTAAGCGGTTGACCCTGATTGTGTCCGATGTTACTGAAGACGCCTACGTCGTCGTATCCAAGGTAATGGGCGTAATAGTCTTCATCAGTCAACCTGAGCGAAGTGCTGGCCAAGACATCCTGATAGGACCGTAGATGGAGTGGTTCGGTGTTGGCAATGACTCCGTCGAAGTCAAAGATAATGCCACGGAGCTTCATTGCAGGCTACTTAGTTTCCACCGGTGGGTTCCGAGATGGGTTGCTTGGGAAGGCCGATCGGAATCCGACGTTCACTTTCAGGGGGTAGTTTCTCGCCTGCACGAACGGGTATAGACAATCGGTTCTCAGGAGGCGGGAAGGGACAATCGAATTCTTCGTTGTAATAACACGTAGGGTGATACGCGCGGTTGAAGTCGAGATCGTAGATGCCAGTTGGCGTTCGGTCAAGGTCAAGATAGCGGCCAGCCGGATATGTTTCGGTACCGCTGGTTTCATCTCGAAACGGAACGAAAAGCCGCGTGGCATCCTGCACGGGAAGCTCAACGAGTGCCGAGAGTGTGCGTGTTTCTCCGTTCAGCATGAACTCAAGAGTACCCACGCGTTGCATGGTCCGTAACTGTCCTGTTGACGTAGGAATTTCGAACGTTGGTCGGTCTTCCGCGATGTTGAGACTGGCAGGAACCCGATACGAAGGGGCAGGCTCGTAGTATCTGATGGGTAGCATCCAGGAGCGTCTGTCCAATGGGACGGGTGAGTCATGACCTTGGGCGAACATTTCGTTTTTTATTGCACGGTCTTCCAGCAGCCGTTCGACATACCCAGCTTCATCGGGTGGCGATGGAGTACACGCCGTTGCAACCATCACTACTGCAGTTGTAGCGATATGGGGCCATGCTTGTAGCTTGATCATCGCGCGATCTTTCGACACCTAGAAAATATACCCTGCTCGCGCAACTACTTGATCGGCAAGTTGTCGGCGAATCGAAACGGTATTGACAGGAGTAACTTTGAGTAACCGTCGCAGCGCTGCCAGCTGTATCCGAAGATTGTCACCTTCGCTCATTCCGGCAAGTGCTGACCGCGCGGCTAGTTCGATTCTGCCGGCAGCATCGCTTATGAACGACCGGACTGCTTGGACTTGAAGGGCAGCCGTGCTCATGCCAGAGGCGTTTGATTGGAGCGCTCGGTGCAGGATGGTCTCGGCTGCAAAGATATCAATGAGTATGTCAGCGGTCAAAGACAAAATTTCTTGTTGATCAGACAGCTTGTCGCCGTAGGTTTGGAGGGCTAAACCAAGGACGGCGAGGGCAACCTTTTTGAACATGCCTACCGCGGTCCCTTGGGACGCAAGGAGACGATTGTCGTCCAAGGCCGTAGGCGTGAGGTTGAGGATCTCACTTTGCACTTGTTGGGCAGCCTCAATCAGCGGGAGGTGCCCCTTGAGCGCTCGTCGTAAGAGCATATTTGGAATAAGTAACCGATTGATCTCATTTGTACCTTCGAAGATACGATTGACACGCGAATCCCGGTAATGTCGTTCGGCTGGGTAGTCCTTTACGTAGCCGTTTCCACCATGAATTTGAATATTCTCGTCGAAAATGTAGTCAAGAATTTCACTGCCTGCTACCTTGAGGATCGACGCTTCGATAGCGTACTCCTCAAGCGTGGTCAGTAAAACTCTGTCGTTGTCTGAAGCATGTTCGTTCAGGGCAGCGTCGATCAATCCGGCGGTTCGAAAGACCATTGACTCGATGGCGTAAGCGCGAATCGTCATCTCACCCAATTTATGTTTAATCGCTCCAAAATTCGCGATCGGTTGATTGAATTGCTGTCGCTGTGTAGCGTAACGGGCTGCTTCTCCAATAGCCATTTGCGCGCTTCCGACCGTGGCTGCCCCAAGCTTGAAACGACCGTAGTTGAGGACGTTGAATGCGACTTTATGTCCTTGTCCGATAGCGCCCAAAATATTTTCTGCTGGAACGCGGGCATCCTGAAGAATGACTGGTGTTGTTGACGATCCAGCGAGGCCCATCTTATGTTCCTCTGCACCGCTACTAACGCCCTCGAAACCGCGTTCAACTAGAAAGGCCGTAAACTGTTCGCCATCGACCTTTGCAAAAACTACATAGAGGTCTGCGAAGCCGCCGTTTGAGATCCACATCTTTTCGCCGGTGAGGCTATAGCTGCCATCTTCGAGACGAACGGCGCGCGTTTTAGCGCCCAAAGCATCAGATCCAGATCCCGATTCGCTTAGACAATACGCACCGACCCACTCGCCGGTAACTAGCTTAGGTAGATAGCGTTGTTTTTGGTCCTCTGTGCCGAATGTCCGAATTGGAAGGATAGCGAGACCGGTCTGCGCACCAAACGTCGTACTGAACGAGCCGGACTGACCAAGTCGACTGGCGATGATCGCCGAGCTCACTTTGTCAAGTGAGATGCCCCCGTAAGTTTCTGGTACGTCAGTACCAAGGAGGCCGAGATCACCACAACGCTCAAGCAGACGACGGGCAAGATCCCAATCTTTTGTTTCAAGTTGAGCATTGTGCTCAACAACTTCATTGGTGACGAATTCCCGGGCTGTCTGATCGATCAGTCTTTGCTCCTCTGTCATACGTTCTGGGGTGAATGTGTCGTTTTGAGGAGAGTCTTCGAGGAGCCAAGAACCTCCCCGCTGTGTTGGTACTGTTGTCGAACCGGCCATAAAAACCTCGTCGTTTGTCTTTAAATATGGTTTTACACTCGTTCGAAGATTCCAGCGGCGCCCATGCCGCCGCCGACACACATACTGACCATACCGTAGCGGCTCTCACGTCGTTGCAATTCATATAAGAGTGTCGTCGTCAGCTTGGCACCCGTACACCCAAGAGGATGTCCTAGTGCGATTGCACCGCCATTTACGTTGAGTTTGTCGAAGTCAATTGGCAGTTCGCGCAGACACGCAAGAATCTGGGCGGCAAATGCCTCGTTGAGCTCTATTAGGTCAATATCATCTATCGTTAACGCTGCTAACTTAAGTGCTTTCTTGATTGCTGGCACGGGGCCGAGTCCGAATAATTCTGGTTTCACTCCAGCCGTTGCGAATGAAACAAACCGAGCAAGCGGCGTGAGTCCTCGCGCGGCAGCATGTTCGGCCGAGGTCACGACAACCGCTGCCGCGCCGTCACTGGTCTGTGATGAGTTACCAGCTGTCACAGTGCCGTTGGCGTGAAAGACGGGCCTGAGTTTACTCAGGGCCGAGGCAGATGTGTCAAGCCTGGGACCTTCGTCGACCGCGAATGTGATTTCTTCGATTTGTGGTGTTCCACAGTTTGCAGTCTCATTAACCACTTGGACCGTCACTGGTACAGTCTCGGCGGCGAAATGGCCAGCACCGATCGCCGCGATGGCACGCTTGTGGCTTCGCAATGCAAATGCATCTTGCTGTTCGCGAGAGATTTTCGATTGGGCGGCATGGTTTTCTGCGACGAGACCCATGCTGAGATAGACATCTGGATAGTGAGTCATGAGTTCTGGGTTTGGTGCAATCTTTCGCCCCCCCATTGGGATTAAGCTCATTGACTCGGTTCCGCCTGCCACGATCGTGCGTGCTGAGCCGCACTTGATTCGCTCAGCAGCAAATGCGATCGCCTGTAGACCAGAGGAGCAGAATCGGTTGATCGTTACCGCTGAACTTTCTACTGGAATGCCAGCACGCAGGCTAGCAATCCGGGCTACATTCATCCCTTGCTCGGCTTCAGGCATCGCACATCCCAGGATGACATCATCGACCTCTGAGGGGTCGATCCCCGGCGCACGTCGTAGTGCCTCGGCGATCGTGAGTGCCGCTAGCTCGTCAGGACGTGTTTTACATAGTGTGCCCTTGGGGGCTTTACCCGTGGGCGTGCGTACGGCTGAAACAATGACAGCCTCGGTCATAACTCGAAATCCTCCAATAGGTCTGTGATCGCGTCGCCAACCTCCCGTGTCTTTCCGTCGAATAGATGATCGGCTGCATCAATGACCACCAGCTCTTTTGGTTCAGACAACTTTCCGTAGAAGCGCCACATTTCCTTGACAGGGATCAGTGTGTCCCGTTCGCCATGGATAAGAAATTTAGGTTTCTCGCTAGTAATTACGGCAGTCATTTCCCGTTGGGTTGGGAGAGCAATACCAAGGAGGACGCCTACTCTGGGGTCGGTTGCACCAGCATTCATGGCGATCCAAGCTCCGAATGAGTAGCCAGCGGCGTACAGCGGAAGGCCAGGATACTGTTTTTCGGCGTAGCCCAGAGCGGCTAGATAGTCGGCCAGTTCTCCTTGCCCTTCGTCGAACGTTCCCTCACTTCTACCCACACCGCGGAAGTTGAACCGTAGGACGGCGCATCCCATCGCCGAGAGCGCTTTAGCTCCACGATAGACTATCTTGCTATGCATTGTTCCGCCCTGCTGTGGGTGAGGATGGGCAAACACAACTACGGCACGAGGTGTACTCTCAGAGTCTAACGGAAGCTCCGCATCCGGATTATCGAGGAGCGCTTCTAGACGTCCCACTGGTCCGTCGAATTCACGTGTGGGGCCGGTGTGTCCCAAGTTCATGAAGTCACGCTTAGCGAGGCTACACGGTTGCACGTTGCGAAGTTCATCACGACGATAGCGGGTCGAGATTCTACCTCAATCATGGGCCACCTAATTTCGCAATGTTTTTCCTGTTTTCAGTGTGTATGCCATCCGTTGCTGTGTTTTTTCCTCGCCGCACAAACTAAGGAATGCTTCACACTCTAGATCGAGTAAATATTGCTCTGAAACTTCGGTCTGGTGAGGGAGATCGCCACCAGACAGTATGCGGGCAAGTGTGCATCCGATCAGGGCGTCATGGTCGCTAATTTGTTCTGCTCGTCGAGCCAGGTGAACCCCGAGCTCGAGGGCAGCACGAACGCCAGCGCCTCCTACCGCGATGTCGTGACGAGGTCGTGGAGGCTGATAACCCTTTTGCGCTAACTCAAGTGCGCTTGCTTTCGCATCACACAGTAGACGTTCGCGGTTCATCGTTACGCTATCTGTTTTGCGTAAGAGACCCAACC
>Ga0310345_10005828_pt1 | contig 10856 bp, 9 predicted proteins | sample HC15DNA20500_MG_FD_204667 | JGI IMG/M metagenome (GOLD analysis project Ga0310345, IMG submission 204667) | Marine microbial communities from station ALOHA, North Pacific Subtropical Gyre - HC15-DNA-20-500_MG | ecosystem: Environmental > Aquatic > Marine > Oceanic | place: Pacific Ocean: North...
ATTCGATGACCGCCGTCGACGAATTCGGCCCCGTGATCGACGACATCTACGATTTCGCCGAGGCGCAGGGCTTCGAGATCGACGGCATCACCCAGGAGGGCGGCGCAGGCCAGCTCGAGATCAACCTCCGCCACGGCTCACCCGTCAAGCTGGCGGACGAGGTCTTCTACTTCAAGCGGCTGATCCGCGAGGCGGCGCTGCGGCACAATTGCTTCGCCACCTTCATGGCCAAGCCGATCGAGGGCGAGCCGGGCAGCGCGATGCACATCCACCATTCGGTGATGGACATCGAGACCGGCAAGAACCTCTTCACCGGCCCGCAGGGCGGCGAGACCGACGCGTTCTACTATTTCATCGGCGGGCTGCAGGAGCATCTGCCGCAGGCGATCCCGCTGCTGGCGCCCTACGTGAACTCCTACCGCCGCTACGTGAAGGACCATGCCGCGCCGATCAACCTCGAATGGGGGCGCGACAACCGGACCACGGGGATCCGGGTGCCGATCTCGGAGCCCGAGGCGCGGCGGGTGGAGAACCGCGTGGCGGGGATGGACTGCAACCCCTACCTCGGGATCGCAGCCTCGCTGGCGGCGGGCTACCTCGGGTTGATGAACGAGGAACGCGCCGACAAGCAGTTCCGCGGCGACGCCTACGAGGGCGAAGGTGATTTCCCCCGCACCCTGGGCGAGGCGCTCGACGTCTTCGACGAGGCGGGCGGGCTGGCCGACGTGCTGGGGCCGGAATTCTGCCGGGTCTATTCCATCGTGAAGCGCACGGAATACGAGGAATTTCTCGGCGTGATTTCTCCGTGGGAACGTGAACACCTGCTGATGAACGTATGAACCTGCTCGACGCGAACGACCGGCCGGGGGAATACCCCGCCTCGTGGTACGCCGCGACGGCGGACCTGTTGCCGCCCTTCCCCGCCCTGTCGGGTGAGGCGGTGGCGGATGTCTGCGTCGTCGGGGGCGGCTACACCGGCCTTTCGGCGGCGCTGCACCTGGCCGAGGCGGGCCTGTCGGTCGTCCTGCTGGAGGCGCAGCGCGTGGGCTTCGGCGCCTCGGGGCGGAACGGCGGGCAGCTGGGGTCGGGCCAGCGGCAGGACCAGATGGTGCTGGAAAAGCTCGTGGGCATCGACGACGCCCGCAAGCTCTGGGCCCTCGGCGAAGAGGCCAAGGCCTGCGTGAAGGGTCTGGTGGAGCGGCACGGGATCGACTGTCACCTGAAGCCCGGCGTCGCCTGGACCGCCGGGTCGGAGGGCGAGGTCCACCACCTGCACGATTACGCCGCGCATCTGCAGGCACGCTATGCCTATCCGCATATCGAACTGCTGGACGAGGCCGCCTGCCGCGCGCTCTGCCCCTCGCCCGCCTACCGGGGCGGGGTGCTGGACACGGGCGCGGGGCACCTGCACCCGCTGCGCTTCGCGCTCGGGCTGGCGCGGGCGGCGCGGGATGCGGGGGCTGTGATCCACGAAGGCAGCCGGGTGGAGCGGATCGACGAGGGGACGGAGGTCGTGGTGCACACCGCCGCCGGGCGCGTCCGGGCGCGGCACCTCGTGCTGGGCTGCAACGGCTATCTGGGCGGGCTGGACGGACGCGTCGCGCGGCGGGTCATGCCGATCAATAACTTCGTCGCCGCGACGGAGCCCTTGGGCGAGGACACGGCAAGGGTGCTGACGCGGGACGTGGCTGTGGCGGACGACAAGTTCGTCGTGAACTACTTCCGGCTCAGCCACGACGGGCGGCTGATCTTCGGGGGCGGCGAAAGCTACGGCTACCGCTTCCCCACGGACATCGCCGCGAAGGTGCGCAAGCCGATGACGGAGGTTTTCCCGCATTTGAAGGATGTGCGGATCGACTACGCCTGGGGCGGAACGCTGGCGATCACCATGAAGCGGCTGCCGCAATTCGCGCGGCTGGCGCCGAACGTGCTGACGGCTTCGGGTTATTCCGGCCACGGTGTCGGCACTGCGACGCACGCGGGCTTCCTGATGGCGCAGGCGATCCGGGGCGAGGCCGAGGGGTTCGACACGATGGCCCGGATGCCCACCCCCGCCTTCCCCGGCGGCGCGGCGCTGCGCACGCCCCTGCTGGTGCTGGCGATGACGTGGTTCTCGCTGCGGGACCGCTTGGGAGTCTGACGCCCCGACGTTGAGGCACCGGTCCCTCCGCTCGATCCGTTCGGCGTAGGCCGGGTTTCCTCCACCCGGCCACTTTCGCTTCGGTCTGCGCAGTTCGGCGGCCGCACCCGGCTTTTGTCCGGCGGTCCTTGCCGTCAAGGAATTTTCATTTTGAGAACGGGCCCCGATCCTTTAGAAAATCCAAAAGAGCAGTTCAGGAAGTCCGAAAACATGACCCTTCCGCCGAACGTCTACGACGCCGAGCCCATTCCCGACGCCGCCCGCGATGAGATCGAGCGTCTGCTGCGGACGGGGGACCTGTTCCGCTACACCGCGCCCGAGGACTCCCCCGTCGCCCTTCTCGAACGCGACTTCGCCGAGATGATGGGCGCGAAATATGCGCTCGCCGTCGCCTCCTGCTCCGCCGCGCTCTTCCTGTCGCTCCGGGCGCTGGACCTGCCGCGCGGCGCGCGGGTGTTGATCCCCGCGTTCACCTTCGCCGCCGTCCCCTCGGCCGTGGTGCACGCCGATTGCACGCCGGTTCTGGTCGAGGTGGGGGACAATTACCGCATCGTCATGGCCGACTTCGCCGCCAAGCTGCCCGGCGCGGCGGCGGTCCTTATCAGCCACATGCGCGGCCACACCTCGGACATGGACGCCATCATGGCGTTGGCCGAGGACGCGGGCGTGCCGGTGATAGAGGACGCGGCCCATTCGTTGGGCACCACGTGGCACGGGCGCAAGATCGGCACCATCGGCCGGATCGGCTGCTTTTCGTTCCAGAGCTACAAGCTGCTGAATTCCGGCGAGGGCGGGATCCTTGTCACCGACGACGCCGACCTGCTGGCCCGCGCCGTCATCATGTCCGGCGCCTACGAACACAACTGGCGCAAGCACAAGGGGCCGCGCGGCGACAACACGGAAGAGCTGGAGCAGGCCTTCGCGCGCTGGCAGAACCGCCTGCCGCTCTACAACACGCGTCTGTCGAACCTCGCCGCCGCCATCGTGCGTCCGCAGCTGGCCGAGGTGCCGCGCCGGGTGCGGGACGGGCGGCGGAACCACGACCGCGTCGCGGCCCTGCTGAACCGCTCGCCCTGGATCGAGGTGCCCGAGAAGCTGGGCCCGGAACAGCGCGCTCCGGACTCGCTGCAGTTCAATCTCGTCGGGATGAACGAGGCCGCCATCCGCGCCTTTCAGGACGCCGCCGCCGCGCGCGGCGTGACGGTGCAGGTCTTCGGCCTGTCGCAGGACAACGCCCGCGCCTTCTGGAACTGGGAATTCCTCGGCCCCGTGCCGGATCTGCCCAGAACCCGCGCGATGCTGGCCCGGGCCTGCGACACCCGCCTGCCCGCCCGACTGACGCGGGCGGAGCTGGATGTGATCGCCGGTGCCATCCTCGGCGCAGCCGAGGACGTGATGGCCGGCCTGCCCCGCTTCGGCACCTGATCAGAGCACCGTCACCGTTCCCCTGAGGCGTGGAAACGCCGCGCCCGCCGGCTCCAGCACCGCGTCGCGCAGCAGGCGGCGCGTCTCTGCCGCCACCAGCCCCGGCAGGTCGCCGAGCTGCCCGGCCCGCGCGGTCAGCACGATCCGGCGCGACAGCGGCGCCACCGGCAGCGGCAGGATGTCGAGCCCCGGCAGCAGCCGCCGGGCCCGCATCAGGGCGAGTGGCGGCAGGATCGTCCAGCCCTCCCCCTGTCCGACCATCGCCAGCAGCGCGTGGTAGCTGTCCAGCTCGAACCGGTGCGCCAGCGTCAGGTTCTGCCGCGCGAGGTGCGTCTCGACCAGCCGTCCCATGTGGTGCCGCGTCGTGTAATGCACCAGCGGACGGCTGCGAAGCTGGGCCAGCAGGTCGCCCTCCGGGTCGACCTCGCCCTGGCGGACGGCGATCAGGAAGTCCTCGGACCAGAGCGGATGCACCTCGGCCCAGTGCTGCGCCGGCCCCATCTCGGCCGCGACGATCAGGTCCAGCGCCTGCGCATCGAGCTGGTCGTAAAGGACGTGGCTCGCGTTGGTTTCCAACAGGAACTGGCAACCTGGGAGCCGCCCTGCCAGCCGGGTCAGCAGCGGCGGGGTGATGTCGGCCTCCAGATCGTCGATCATGCCGACCCGCAGCCGCGTCAGGGGGGCGGCGCCCGCGCCCTGAAGCTCCACCCGGGCCTGCGCCGCCTCGTTCAGGATTGCCGCTGCCCTGCGCCGGAACGCCTCTCCGGCCGCGGTCAGCGTCACCGGGCGGGCATTGCGCAGCAGCAGCGTCGCGCCAAGCGCGGCCTCGAGGTTGGTGAGTTGCTGCGATACGGCCGAAGGCGACACGCCCAGACGGCGGGCGGCGGCGCTGATCGAGCGTTCCTCGGCGGTCGCGACGAACACCTCGATCCCCCAGAGGGTGATCCGGCCGGGTCCGGCGACCACGACGGGTCAGCCGTCGAGGTCAGAGAGTTTCTTCTGCAGCTTGGCGAGTTCGGCCTTGATCTCGTCCAGATCCTCGCCCTTGTCGGCGGATTTCGACCGGGGCTTCTCGCCTTCCCGCGCCGGACCCGTCCATCCGCCGGAGAACCCGCCGGTCATCGCCTTGATGAAGGCCTCCTGCTGTGCCTGCATCGCCTCGAACCCGGGCATCTTGGCCATCGGGTTCATCGACGACATGTTCTCCATCATCTTCGACTGGCCGTCGCGCAGCATCTCGAAGGACATCTGCAGGAACTGCGGCACCACGGTGGAGGCGGAGGTCGTGTAACTGCGGACAAGGTCCGTCAGCACCGACATCGGCAGCACGTTCTCGCCGCGCCCCTCGTGTTCAGCGATGATCTGAAGAAGGTATTGCCGGGTCAGGTCGTCGCCGGATTTCAGGTCGACGATCTGCACCTCCCGGCCCTCGCGGATGAAACTCGCGATGTCCTCGAGCGTGACGTAATCGGAGGTTTCCGTATTGTAGAGCCGGCGCGAGGCGTAACGCTTGATCAGCAGCGGTTTCTCAGTGTCGGCCATGGCGCATCCCTCCGCTATTGCAGCACTGCAGCGAAGCGTAGGACAGGCTTTCACAAAAGAAAAGAAATCAATGAGGTGCGGTGGCGGAAACCATGCGGCGCAGTACGCGGCCCCCCGCCCTCTTTTCGCGCCCGCGAACGTCGCGAACGGGCGGCGTCGGGTCATGAAAAGGCCGCGCACGAGGGAACGGCGCGGCCTCTATGCTCCTACGGCACTCATCACAAAAACAAAGAAAAGGGCGGGCACGTGGCCCGCCCAATCCTACCGCACCCCGGGAAAAGGGAGGAGCATGAGGGGTGCAGATTGCAGAATTACTTCGCTGCGGCCTTCTTGGTCGCGGAGGTCACGTCCTTCGTGGCCTTCTTGACCGCGGCCGATGCGTCTTCGGACATGTCCTTGCCCGCGGCCATCATCAGTTCCATCGTTTCCGACTGAACCTTCTTGGCGATCTCGGCGAAGGCCGACATGTGCTCGGCCGACATCTCGGCGTAGGAGGAGGCGAAATCGGTCATCGCCTTGGCGTAATCGGCCGGCTCGGCTTTCGCCTTGGTCAGGTCACCGAACTTGGACAGGGTGTCCTTGGTCCACTTCGTGCTGATCTCGGTCGACTTGTCGGCGGCTTCGAGATAGACGCCCGACAGCTTCTCGCCGAGGGTCGCCTGGGTCTTGAACGCGTCTTCGAAGGCGGAGGTGTCCACCGGGAATGCGCCCATCATGTCTTTCATCATGGCGGTGAAGTCTTGGGTCTTTGCCATAGTTCCATTTCCTTTTTTCACACTCCCCGTGACCAGATCGGCCCGGGTATCTCTTCGTTGCAAAGGAATATGCATGCTGCGCCGCAGCATTTCAAGGGTTTTTTCTGCGGTGCAGCAAAAAGCAGCAAAAACCGCCGGATAGGCGGCGGGTCTCACGCGGTCAGGCGGACCTTACGTAAGCTCCGGGCGCCGGAGCGAGCGCAGGGTGAGTCGCATCGCCCGGGTTTCGGGCCTCCACCTTCTTGCCCGACCGCTTCGCCAGCCACTTGCCCCAGCGGGGCCACCAACTGCCTTCGGTGAAGCTCGCGCCGTCGAACCAGGCATCGGCGTCGCCGGTCAGGTCGGTGTTGGTGTAATGGCCGTATTTCTTCTTGGAGGGCGGATTCACGATCCCGGCGATATGACCGGATTCCGACACCACGAAGGTGAGGTCTTTCGACTTGGTCAGCCGCATCCCGCGGTAGCAATCTCGCCACGCCGCGATGTGATCCGTCTGGCAGGTCACCGCGAAAACCGGCAGGTCGATGTCCGCCACATGCAGCGTCTCGCCCAGCATCGGCAGGCCCGAGGTGGTGAAACGGTTCGACTGGCACAGATCGCGCAGATACTGCACCGCCATCCGGCCCGGCAGGTTGGTGCCGTCCCCGTTCCAGAACAGCAGGTCAAAAGCCGGCGGCGCCTCCCCCATCATGTAGCTGCGGATCGCCGGGCGATAGATCAGGTCGTTCGAGCGCAGGAAGGAGAAGGTGCGCGCCATGATGTGGGAGCGGAGGTAGCCGCGTTCTGCCACCTCGGCCTCTATCCCGTCGATAAAGTCGTTCTGAAGGAAGGGCGTGAATTCGCCCTGGTCCGAGAAATCGGTGAGCGCGGTGAAGAAGGTGGCGGATTTGACCGAGCTGTCCCCCCGCTTCTTCAGCAGCGACAGCGTCAGCGCCAGCGTCGTGCCGCCGATACAATAGCCTACCACGTTCACCTGACTCTGCCCGGTGATCTCCTTCACCTCGCGCAGCGCGGCGAGAAAGCCGTCTTCGATGTAATCTTCCATCCCGGTGTCGCGGTAAGTGGCATCGGGGTTGATCCACGAGACGACGAAGAGCGTGAAGCCCTGTTCGGTGATCCACTTGATGAGCGAGTTCTGCGCCTTCAGGTCGAGGATGTAGAACTTGTTGATCCACGGGGGGAAGATGATCAGCGGGATCGCATGCACCTTTTCCGTGGCGGGGGCATACTGGATGATCTCCATCATGTGGTTGCGGAAGATCACTTCGCCCGGAGAGGTCGCGATGTTCTCGCCCAGCTTGAAGGCGTTCTCGTCGGACAGGCGCACCAGCAGCTCTCCGTCGTTCGCCTCGATGTCGCGGACGAGGTTCTCCAGCCCGTCAACAAGGCTCTGCCCCTCGGTCTCGGCGGCGCGTTCCAGCGCGTCGGGGTTGGTGGCCAGGAAATTGGTCGGCGCCATCATGTCCACGATCTGGCGCGAGAAGTACTTGAGCCGCCGCCGCTCGATCTCGTCCAGCCCCTCGGCGTCCTCGACCGCCTGCGCGATGGCCTGCGCGTTCAGCATGTACTGCTGCTTGATGAAGTTGAAATAGGGGTTGGTCTTCCACAGCGGATTGGAGAACCGCGCATCATCCGGTGTCCGGTCCTCCGGCGCCTCGAGAGAGCCTTTGGCCAGCGTCTGCTGCGCCTCAATGTAGTGCTTCACCGACTTCCCCCAGTATTCGAGCTGATGCTCGAATATCTTTGCGGGGTTCTCCATCATTTCTTGCCAGTAGGCGCCGACGGCGCGCTGGAACACCTCCGGATCCGGGGCGTTCAGCTCGGGCCGCGCGGCGGTGCGGCGGGCGATGGCGGCGACCAGACGCTGCGAGAGTTCTTCGACGCGGGCGAGGTTTTCGTTCAGCTTTTCCAGCTGAGTTGCCTCGGGGTCGCCTTTACCACCCGTTTCATCCCGGATTGTCATTGCCTCGACTCCCCCCTACATTGCTGCCATGCAGCATCGCTTGGACGTCGCCTGGCGGGGAGGGCAATGCGACGAAAGAGCCCTGGCTCGCCCGAACCAAATGGAGACGCCAATGCGCTTTATGGCAACCTACGACCTAATGGAGACGATGCGCAACACCAACCAATGGTTGGGCGCATCCGCGCAGGCTTTCGCATCCTATCCCGCCTTCGCGATGGTGCCGAACCCCGCCCTCCAGTGGATGGCCGCATGGGGCGAGGTCACAGAGCGCAGCTACAAGCGCATGGTGGCGAAGCCCGACTGGGGCATCCATTCCGTCACCTGCGCCGACGGGCGCGACCACATCGTCACCGTCGAAAAGGTGGTGGAGCGGCCCTTCGGGGACCTGATCCACTTCAACGTGCAGGGTCGCGAGGAAAAGCTTCGCAAGATCCTGCTGGTGGCGCCGATGTCGGGCCATTACGCGACGCTGCTGCGCTCGACCGTGCAGTCGCTGCTGCCGGATGCCGAGGTCTACATCACAGACTGGCACAATGCGCGCGACATCCCCGTCAGCGCCGGCAAGTTCGACATCGAGGATTACACGCTTTACTGCATGGACTTCATGCGCGAACTGGGACCCGAGGTGAACGTGATCGCCGTCTGCCAGCCCGCGCCCCTCGTGCTGGCCGCGACCGCCCACCTGGCCGAGCTGGAGCCCGAGGCGCAGCCGCGCACGCTGACCCTGATCGGCGGGCCGATCGACCCGGACGCGACGCCCACCGACGTGACCGATTTCGGCAACCGGGTGACAATGGGCCATCTGGAAGAGACCGCGATCCAGCGCGTCGGGTTCAAGTATGCCGGCGTCGGGCGGCGGGTCTACCCGGGGCTGCTGCAGCTCACCTCCTTCATGTCGATGAACGCCGAGCGGCATTCCCAGGCCTTCACCGACCAGATCATGCGCGTGGCGCAGGGCAAGGCGACGGACCACGATCCGCACAACCGGTTCTACGACGAATACCTCGCCGTGATGGACATGACGGCGGAATTCTATCTTTCCACCGTGGAGCGGATCTTCAAGGGGCTGGAGGTCGCGAAGAACGAATTCGTGGTGGATGGCCACAAGGTGGATATCGGCAAAATCACCCGCGTCGCCGTGAAGGTGGTCGAGGGCGAGAACGACGATATCTCGGCCCCCGGCCAGTGCCTCGCCGCGCTGGACCTGCTGACCGGTCTGCCGGACGAGAAGAAGGCCAGCCATCTGGAGCCGGGCGCGGGCCACTACGGCATCTTCGCGGGCAAATCGTGGCGGAACAACATCCGACCGCTGGTGCTGGATTTCATCGACGCCAACGCCGGCACGCCGAAGGCGCAGTTGAAGGTCGCAACCTAAGCCTCATGCTCCGGGGCCGGGCAGATTGCCCGGCCTAAGGAGGGCGTGCGGACGAAGAGCCACGGAGGATCCGCCTCCCCCCGGCGGCCTGCGGCTTTGTTCCGGGCCATGAGCCAAGCTCCGACGTTCAACGCGCAGAGCGAGGCTCACGCTGCCACCGCCCCCTACCCCGCCGTGGCCCGCAGCAGCCGCTTGCGGGCGGCCGGAATCGCCCTGATCTCCAGCCCAGTGAACACGTGCAGCGTGTTCATCTGCGTGTCCACCACCGCGTGATCGCTGACCCAGCCCCCCATCAGCAGGTAGGTCCGCAGCAAAGGCGGCATGACCAGCATCGCCCGCCGCGCATCCGGCGCGAGCCCGAGCGCCTGCGCAAAGCGGAAGACTTTCGGCGCCTTCACCCGCGGCAGCCAGCGGACCGGCGCCAGATGCCGCTCCTTCAGGATGGCGAAGGCGTCGTGATACCGCTCTGCGTCGGTGCCGTGGAAGGAGGAGCAGCCGAAAAGCATCTCCACCCCGTTCTCGTCCACGTAGCGCGTCATCGCGCCCCAGGCGACGCGCAGGATGTCGGCGTCCCGGCGGTCCGGATGGATGCAGAAGCGCCCCATCTCGACCATCGGGCCGCGGAAATCCCGCAGCGCCGAAAGCTCGTAGTATTGCGCGGAATAGGAGCGGTCGATCTCCGATCCCGCCGCCAGCGGGAGCATCCGGAAACAGCAGACCAGCGCGCCGTCGCGCTGATCCTCGACCAGCACGTGATCGCAGATCGCGTCGAAGGTGTCGCGGTCCAGAGGCGCCTCCGGATCGCCGCGGAAGGTCAGCGTGCGCAGCCGCTGCGCGGCCTCGACATCGGCGGCGGTCGCGGCAAACCGCGCGCGGTAGCGGCCCTTGTTCAGCGCAAGCATCGGCGTCCCTCGCGTCAGACACTGGTGGCATTGTACCGCGCCAGAGAACCCTCAAGATATGACGCAGGCATAACGCGGCCGCGCAAGTCCGGCCCGCCGTGCCCGAATCGTCACATCCCCGGGGCCGCGCGATCAGCCGCCGATGAAATCTCCGGCGGAGAACCGGCCGAGGTTGCCCAGAAGCTGGCGCAGGAAGCCCTTGTTGTCCGTCGAGGAGGAGGTCACGCGGCGCGAGAGCGGCACGAATCTGCCATCCTCCAGCCCGTATCGCTCCACGTTGGCGACGCGGCCGACGCCGTCGAAGCTGATCGCCACGATCTCGCGCTCGATCACCTCGGGTTCGCGCGGGCCGATGGTGCGGAAGCGCGAGCGCACCCAGTAGTAATCGCCTTCGTTCACGATACCGCCGGTGGAGGGGTCTCCGACCTTTTCCTTCACCGTCTCGCGGGTGTCGACGCCGACCTGCACCTGCTGGAGGTCGGTTTCGAGCGGCACATACCCGTGATCCTGATAAATCGGACTGCAGGCCACGCCGATCACGAGCACGGCCACGGCCGCCGCCTGCGCAAACCTCTTCGTCATGCCCGGCATCACCACCTCTTGTTCCCGCCTGACCGGCGCTCTATCTCGCTTACATAACCCTGTCCAACGGTTCAAGAAAGGATGAAGGCGGCATGGCCGACCCGGCGCAGAAACCTTTACGCATCGCCGATCTGTCGACGGCCCGCCCGACGGCCTTCGACCTGCGGCCCGC
>Ga0310345_10005829_pt1 | contig 10851 bp, 19 predicted proteins | sample HC15DNA20500_MG_FD_204667 | JGI IMG/M metagenome (GOLD analysis project Ga0310345, IMG submission 204667) | Marine microbial communities from station ALOHA, North Pacific Subtropical Gyre - HC15-DNA-20-500_MG | ecosystem: Environmental > Aquatic > Marine > Oceanic | place: Pacific Ocean: North...
GGTTGCCGAGGTCATGGCATACGTTCCCCGATGCGCCGAGCAGGTTGACTACCGAATTTATATCCTCGCTCTGCACAGCACCACGGTGAAGGAAGCCCACAAGTGGCTTCAAAGAATTGAAGATCGCCTGCCGATACCGTTGGTCGAGCCGTGGAAAGTGGATAAGAACAGTCAACAGAAAGTTCTCGTCGCAATGAGCCAGTATTCCAAGGGTCACACGCACCCGTCGGATCTGGATCACCGGGAAACGGAGCCGTCACGAGATGTGATGGAGTTCAGTGAAGCTCCCCGCAAACCGAAACAAATACAGGCTCGTCACAAGGGACCACGACGTTTACCCCCAAAATATGTTTGCCCCCACTGCGGGCGGGATACCCGCCATGCAGGTACACATCGTGATTGTGAGGTAGAGTAAACTAAAAACCGAGGGGAAATTTTCCCCTCACAAAGAAGGGAGTGCAGTGATGGCCCTAGCTATCAAGATGCTAAAAGTAGTGCCACCGGATAACGCCAAATCCTACGACGAAGCCAAGAGCAAGCTCCATGAATTGGGGATCAACGACCTGTGTGAGAATTCAACCCACACGAAACTCTTTCCAGTTGCCGACGAGAATGGGGAGCTTCGTTGGGCCGTACTCGTTGAGCATCTGATCACCTCATAAAAACCTGGGACCGATAATAAATATATTTTGTGTAGCACGTCGCCCGAGGGGAAATTTTCCCCTCACAAAGAAGAGGAGGAGGAGATCGCATGGCTTATCAATTGCAAGGTGGACATACGATCATCGACGGCAAGAAACGGAAAGAAATTAATCAGCTTCTGGCCAAGTACAGTCCGCTAGAGGCTGAGCCGGGGGAGAAGATTTCTCCCGTTGGAATGTGTCCCAACTGCGGAAGCAAGGATAACATGAATGACGAGATAGAAACATACTTTGATGTCCCTTGGTTGCATATGCACTGGGAGTGTGGCAACACCATCGAATGTGGCACAACTTGGACCGATCAATTCGCCCTCACCTACCGTTCTACACAACATCCACGTCACACGGGAGACACCATGACCGACACGACATCACGCAACCGCAGGGAAGATCGGCTGACTGAGTACAGCAGAGAGAGACTCGACGGGATGATAGACCGCATCTCCGAGTCGAGGAACCCCGATCAGATAGCTCATATCTTGAGGTACGAAGTTAAGAACCTTGTCCATGACTACGACCTGCCCGACGAGGCGGAATAAAAACCTGAACCGATAATAAATATATTTTTGTAGTCGCAGCACGTAGCAGCCAGCACCCACGAGGGGAGAAAATTTCTCCCCCGCAACGCAGGGAGGATAGCAATATGTACTGGGCTTTAACAGAAGTTCTGCTATTAGGTATCATTGGTTTCCAATTTTTGATTCACGTAACGCTGTGGTGGTGGATGTACCAAGCGTTCTCGCGTGAGATTGGGGAACTGAAAGCCAAAATTGAACCCACGGAATATTGAGCCGATGTCTCTATCGAATAAGGAACTGCTGGAAAGAGAAAGAGAACTTTCTTTTCAGCGTAAAAGAAATCTCACCAAAATAATCTTTAAGCTTAGCGGTGCCATCCGCACGTATGCTCACTTCGAAGATCCGTCGATCCTGTTGCAGGAAGTCGGATGGGAAGCAGTCGAATGGCAACGGGGAACAGCACGTTTTCCAAAGCAGGGAAAGAACAAGAGGATGATGTTGCAGTAGAAGTAAAAACCAGAGGGGAAAATTTCCCCCTCACAACGGAGGTGCCACATGAAAGATGTCTCTGATGAGAAGTTCTTGGAGTTGATCGTCAACACCAAGGTCGATCCGGAACCACGAACCCCGCCTCCACCTGCTCGCTCAATACGAGGTGAGATATTGAGAGGTGGCGAGTTGGCTTTGGCACGTTGGAAAATTCGCAAAGCGTGGGGAGGATAGGACTCACGGTATTTCAGGTGGCCAAAGGAAACTTTTAATAAATCAATAACCGGGGGGAAATTTTCCCCCATAACGTAAGAGGTATGACGCATGGCTGATGACGAACGCAACAAAGATATTGACGAACGTGTGGAAAAAGAGATACGAGAAAATATTTACGAGCGCATAAGAAACGAAAGCATCCAAAGCGACCAAGCGAAAACGATTCGCAGACACGTAGAGCAACAGAAGGAACACGTAGAGCAACAGAAGGAACTGTCTGAGATCATAGAAAAAAATCGTGAGGCGTTGAAAAAGAACATCAAAGAAATTGCTAGATGGAGCGCGGAGTACGACAAGGTTTGCAAGCAACGTGATGATGCTATCGGGGAGATTATGAGGATTCGTAAAGTAATTTTCCTTGACACCAGTAATAAAGATGAGGACGGCATTGTTTACGGGTACGGAGGCCAATCGCCATCCGACCAGGAAAAATAAAAATAATTCTGAACCCTGGTTCTTTTCGAGTTAACTGAAATAAGAAAAATAAGGAAGAACGATGACTCTTTCCGATTGGATGGTTAAAGATTTCGATGACATCATTGGAGATCTGAAAATTATTTCCGATGATTTGAACTCTTCTAAGAGTTCATGTTGTGACAACTTAGATTGCAAGGGAGTGCAGAGTAACCTCACTATGTTTAATGACGTAGAGGAAGCTCGTCTACATACACGAGTCATCGCAATAATAAAACGAATAGCAAAGACTAAAGAATCTATGTCCAACCTAATACAATCCAGAAGAGGAGTTGACAAATAAGATAACAATAATTAATTTTAGTACAGTTTGGAAAGGGCAAGTCCAACGGGGGGAAAATTTCCCCCATCAAGAGAGGAGCAGTATAATGACAGATATAGAATCTGTTGTTAAGAAAGTGTGCAGTTTGGATGAAGCTGAGTGGATCTGCACCCAAGCGATCAGGGATGGCCTCGTCCCCATCCTCACTGGTCCCAACGGTATTGGCAAATCAGCGTTAGCAAAAAGAATTGCCAGAGAAATGTCCCGGTTTTTCAACAATGGCGAGATGATGGACATCGTGGATATCATCTCTGGCAGACCACGCAAGGGTCAGTACGGAGTCGGAGCCTTCAACTGTTCCGGAATGGACCCGGAAGATTTCGCAATGCCGATGTTCGGCACATCCCATGACGCATACGAAAGACGGGTCACCACTGCGTTGCCGGGAGCAGACGATAGTTGGTTCCAAGGTGGCATGACGATAGATGACATCATGGCGACAGTCGTTCTTGAGGAGATAGGCAAGAAGCCAGAGAACTTCAAGATCTACTCTGAGCTTTTCTTCGAAAGACAACTGGGTACCAACTATAAAGTACCACCCAATGTTTCTTTCATAGGCACCACCAATCGTGCGGAAGATGGTGCGGGTTCGCATGATCTGTTCAACGATATCGTCAACCGTTCGCTTATCCTGCACATAGAAGCCACAGTCGAAGGCTTCTTGAAATACCACAGAGGCGAACTGAACAATTTGATCTTTTCAATAGTCAAGATGTTCAAGGACGATTTCCTGTTCACCCAAGAGGAGGAAGAGGACGGCAAACCGTTCGCCTCACCCAGATCCATCTGGGCAGTTAGCAAGATGTTGAATAGGGGATTGGATTTATCCAATCCGATGACAGAGCCGTACATGCTGGGAACCATAGGACAGAGAGCGACCATTCAACTGTTCGCCGCACACAGGGCGTGGGGTAAGATTCACAATATCGACGCCATGATAGATGATCCCGATGCACACAAGGATCAGATCGAACAAATGAAGAATGACCTGACCGTCAATGGTCAAATGCAGATGTGTGCTATGACCTGCATGTTGGGCAAGCGTCTGAAGAAAGACCCAACTCAGTTCAACAAGACGCTGAAATTCATAAAGAATTTCGGTGAAGAGTTGGAGGTGACATTCGTCTACATCGCAAAGGAAGCAAACCCTGCGGTGAAAAAAGAATCAGCATTTGTAAGACATTACTGCGACAAAAAAGAAGATTTCTATTTCTAGAAATATTTTTATTAAGGCTCGAACCGAGAAGGAAGTAGCATGAGAAAGTGGCAAAGGGAGAAATATTTCTACCCTGTCCACGGCTTGAACCAAGAAGGAGGTATCGTGAAGGAAAACACTGATAAAATTTTCGAGAGTTATATGCTCACATCACTCAGTGTCAGACAGTATGGTCATCTAAAGACGTGTCACGAACTGGCCCAAGCGGGTGCCGATCACACAGGTATAAAACGGGAAAGGGCAAAGGGACAGATAATCCTTTTGGACGAAACGTTGATGCGTGATCTCAGGCGTCCGGTATCCCAAGCTAGGACATTTATGAAAGATATGTGTCCACCGTGGGCTAGTTCACGAACCGACAACAACGGTAGCAGAATCAGTGGTAACAAATATTTACTGAAGCCCAGCGATCTGGACGAATACGAACAAGGAATGTCTAGGTATCGGGAGGATTGGGAGAAAGGATTGGAAAACCGTTTGTTCTCACGATGGAATGATTTGCGAAACGAGGCGGACGTGTACCTGAAAGGCAGATTCCAAGAATACTTTATACCAGTTGAGGATCTACGCAGACATTTCGAATGGCACGTATCGCTTGAACCACTGATGGATGTCTGGAGAATTGAAGAAGACATCAGACTCAAGGCTCCAAAGGAAGTCTTGGACAGGTGCGTAGCCGATGCCAGACGTGAGCAAACCCAGAAGATAGCGAATGTCGTGGGCAATATAGCCGACAAGGTTCTGGCTGAAGCAGGTAGTATCGTAGATGGAATTGATGAGTACGTGTACAACGAAAAGAACAACAAGAAGGGCAACTCTCTGCCCAAGGCACCGGGATGGAGAAAGCTAGAAAAGTTGGCTGATCAGATTGATGATTGGCGCAAGGCATTGGACGATGAAGATCTCAGTGATGTGGCCGATGGGATTCGGGATCTTGTAAGAGATATCGAAGAGATGGGAGACGGTGATCTCGCCAAGGCACGGTCGGTATTGTCCGGTGACGATGACACCAAGCGTCAGGAAGTCAGAAAGAAATTAACCGACATTCAAAAGAGTGCCTCACCCGCGACCAACAAACTGGAGGACTGGCTCAGCGACTGATAAAAATAATTTTAGTTTCGAGTTAAACGTCGAGACCGCATTTCGAAAGAGAGGAAAGAAGTATGACGAGCATACTAACACTCCCTCCACTGTCGCCCGATGAGGTGGAGAAGGTGATCACGCGAGTCAGGAAACAGAGAGTCAAGTTGTATAAACATGACTTAGGTTCCTACACATTGGTGGGTGGATTGCCCATCGTGGCAAGCACCAAGATCAAGACATTCGCAACAGATGGAAAAAAGATCCTAGTCAACGCACGTTATGCGAACAATCTACCGGACTTGCATATACGTGGCATCACGATCCACGAAGCCAATCACGTTGGAAAGTTACATCATCTTCGCCGTCCCTCGTGGTGCCATCCACAGCTATGGAATATGGCCACGGATTATCTAATCAACGGTGTAGTAATGAGAAGTCGCAACTACGGTATTCATTTTACATTACCGGATAATCTTTTATGGGATGACTTCTACTCCAACTGTGATTGGGGAGCCGAAAGAATAGCCCGTGATATGCTAGACAAGGGATGGAAACCTCCTCCTCCAAAGGGGAAGCCACCACCGGGTGGTGGTGGTGAACCGGAGGATGATGAATGTACTGGAGGTGGTGAGCCGGGAGAAAGCGAACCGGAGGACAATGGTTGTGGCGAGATCTTGGACGCTCCCGAATGCCATGACGATTACGCCGGGAATTCTAGCGTGGAAGAGGAAGTGAAGAAGGTCAGAGATCGTGTGGCAGATAGTGCCTTGCTTGAGAAAGCCATGGGTCAGGGGAAGGGAGGAACCTGCACTGAAATCGTAGACTCAGGTGGCAACCTCGCATCGCCGGAATGCATCCAACAATTTCTGAAGAAGCATTATTCGTCCACCCGTAGCTATCGGCGTCCGAACAGAAGGTTTCTCCACAAAAAGATATATCTGCCCAGTAAAAATAAAACGGCTTCGGTACTTTATAAGGTGATAGATTCTTCGGCGTCCATGGGGCGACGAGAGTTTGAGTCTGCACGGGCAAACACGATACACTTCGCTAGGGTGCTTGGCGTGGAGATAATTCGGATAGCATATGTAGATACCTACATACATATGAATCCAATAACCAATACTCCATGGTATGAGATAGACTTGAAGAATGGCACCGGACTAGAAGCACTGAAGCTGAACGTGTACGGAGGAGGAGGCACGAGCTTCGATCCAATCTTCGATTACTTGGAAGAAACCAAGGAAGATGTTGGTGCCCTCATCTACTTCACCGATGGCTTTGGCTCCGTGAAAATGAGGAAGCCCGCCTTCCCGGTGCTATGGGTCACAACGGGTGTCGCACCGACCTTCGTAAATGAGAAGGGCAGACACACCGCACCCTTTGGAATAGTGAAACGCATATGAGAACCAATGAAGCCAAGCGAACGAGAGACAAGGCACTGAAGGATGCCAAAAACCATGGCCATGACGTGGCCCTCATCTCCAAGGGTGGGGCATTGGAATTGTATGGATGTTACAACTGCAATGACGTTATGGATATCTGGGATTCACCCGCAATAGTGAATGGCCCGTTGCCACACAGGGCATGTACGGGTATCCCCAGAAAACGGAGATCTTTCCCGTCGCTGCTGCGGCGGGCAGCATCAAAATATTTTTTAACCTGGGTTAAAACTATTAAAACTTTTATTACAAACCTCAAGGAGGGGGCATGAAGACCTACGAAGTCACGTACACTTGGGAAGGCACACTAGAAGTTGAGGCAAAAAACGAGGAGGAAGCTCTGAATAAAATCGAATATATTATTAGCAAAGGAAGCGCACCGGGGAATCTATTTTCTACGAGTGACGAAAGAATTGAGGTAACAAATGAAAACTGAAGTTAATCACCCACGCAGAGAACTTGTGGAAAAGATTTTGGAAAAGGTTGAGAGGCATGGTGCGCTCCAAGAACTGAAAAGTGTGGAGCTTCGAAGCATATATCCAACCAAGGAGGGCAAGATCAAGGCAGAAAAACTGAGCGAGGAAGCTAAAGAAACTTTAACTGATATTGAAAATACTTTGTACATGGTTTTGGATGAAGCCTACGATGAGGGGAAAGAGCAATGAGAACGACAATCAGACTGAGAATTGATACAGAATCTATAAGTTCTCCCGTTAAAGAAGAGGTACGTTCTATCTTGGATAATATTTACTGGCCCGATGTGATCAAAGAAAAAATCACAGAGATTTCTCTGAGAAATTTTGGTTACCAGCAGGAATGGGACGACGAGATAGAAAATCTTGATGTACAAACATTGGTTTAATGCAAATGACTAGAAAACATTTTAGAGCTATCGCGAAGTTGCTGAAAGAACATTATCCGGGGGTGGATGCCACCCCCACGTACACCGTACCAGCACTATACTCTTGGGTAGAACTTGTCAGATCTGTTGCTGATATGTGTGCCGAAACGAATCCCCGTTTCGACAGAGAGCGGTTCATCACCGCCTGTTATCCCGATCCCAGCTAAAGGAAATAAAATGTTTAGCTCAAAGACAACAATGAAGGAGCAGTTAGAACGAACTCACGAACAAAATATTGCTCTCAGGGGAGCATTGATCACACTAACAAAACTGGCCAATTCCTACATGGAAGTGGTAGAGAAAGTAACGACAGCAACAGCAGATACTTTGATGGAATTAGATGGCGAACCTGCTGAGTTTATAATGGATGACAAGGAAAAGAATTAGTCGAGCAACCTGGGGCGCTGGGCAGCCCAAAAAATAGTTTTATTACCGGGTAAATTTTTTACGAGGAGGACGCACCCATGGAACGTATCGGGCATAGCTTCAGTTTTTGTATCGGAGACATCGTGGATTTCGACATGGACATGGATGATATCGTGTCCATCCATGCTCAAACCATGATCCGTACAGTCCATGAGCTAGAAGAAGTTGTTGAGAGATACTATGAAAACACTTGGAAACATAGGTATGGAAAATACAGTCTCATCAAAGATGAGGATTCCGGAAAGGTAGATATGGTGAAGTCTGACAGGGTCGCTCCACCAATCGACAAGTATTGGGAAGTTGTCAACCAACTGCTGTTCTCTAACAAGATTTATCAATGTCGATTACATGAACGACACGTAAAGGATCAAACAAAAGTCCCATATATACCGGGAATCTACGATAATAGCTGTAGGTTTCAGCCTCACTCATCCGTCCTTCTGGAGGGACACTGGGAAAGCTTAGAAGAATACAACCTTAGGCGTGATAAGGCGTTGATGGATTTCTTGGGGGATTTCTACGAGTCTACGGATGAGTACCGAGTAGAGGGCTATCGGGAAAAGAGGTGGCGGGAAGAAGGGTATGAGTATGACGACATTGGATTCTAGAGAAAACAAAAACCCCTGAGGATCGTTGGGCAAGAACGACCGTCAGGGGAAGAGCGCAGGAGGCATGATCCCAACGCTTTTTTTAACACACCCACTGTAAAAGAGAGGAGTCGATCACAGTAAACAGAAGATAAGATCTCATCCGGCTTTCGTCTAGTCCAGCTTAAAACTTTAACCAAAAATATTTTTATGTAGCAGTAGGTTTCAACTTGAGAGAGGAGTAGTAAAATGGATGTACGAATCGCAGTAACAATCGAAGGTATGTCTCCGTTGCTGATGAACAGGTTTCAGTTACCGGAAATTGAGGACAAGGAAAAGAGCGGTGGAAAGGTCAACGCTCATCCTCGCAATGAAACGCCCCGTGACACGGCGACGAAGTGCCTGTATCTGGATGAGGGCGGCACGATAGTAATGCCGGGGGTGAATCTCTTCGCAAGCATCATGCAAGCAGGGATATATTTTAAGGACGGGAAGAGGCAGTGGAGTACGGGTTCCGGCTCACACCTGCCGGGAGTATGCGGGATCGAAGAGATCCACGTACCCATCATCCATAAAAATTGGGAGGTCGATAGCCGTCCCGTAAAAATACCTTCTACGGGAGGTCGTATCGTGAGATACCGTCCTCGTTTCGATCAGTGGAAATTAAAATATCACCTGTATTTTGATAAGGATCTGATCGACATGAACGTGCTTCGCAACATCGTGGATGCGGCGGGCAAGAGAGTTGGCCTTGGCGATTTTCGCCCGTCATGCAAGGGTGTGTTCGGCAAGTCCGTGGTTACAAGTTGGAAGAGGTTGAAGAGATAGCAATATCGTAACGTAAGGCATAGTAGCGTGGTCGCGGTCCGGTCCGGTTGGGTCAGGCCCGGTGCGCCACGGTTCGGCAAGGTAGGGCATAGTAGCCCGGCGTGGCGAGGAGCGGCGGGGCTAGGCGTAGCATGGTCGGGCACGGCAAGGCATAGTAGCACGGCGAAGTTCGGCTAGGTTCAGTGTGGTGGTGTTCGGTGGCGCTTGGCGAGGCATAGTAGCTTGGTGAGGCTTGGCTGGGCGGAGCACGGCAGGGCTGGGTGCGGCAGGGCGGGGCAAGGTAAGGCATAGTAGCGCGATATGGTGAGGCAAAGCTAGGTAGGGTTTGGCATGGCCCGGCAAGGTGAGGCCAAGCAACGCAAGGTAAGGCATAGTAGCTAGGCTGGGCTAGGCACGATAGGGCACGGCTATGCAAGGCATGGCAACGCAAGGCAATGTTCGTGTTAAAAATCCCAATCGTAATCATCGTGAGCGGGACCGAAATCATCCCAACGTCCGGTGATCTTGTCGAAGTGGAGAGGGCAGACACCATGCTTTCCTATCCATGACCAACGGATCTTCCAGATGTGAGCCTCTGGTGGCTCTGCATCTTGGGGATGTCGCCAAGCCGTGAGTCCGATGTCGGCCTTGGCAAACCAACTTGCACTTCCGGCTATGTCGTGGCCCGTGACAACAACTTTCTTACCTGTCCGTCTGTCGGGGGCAACCTTTGTGGGGTGGGCCACAAAAAATACATGAGCTTCATGGTCCCTTGCCCACCTCTGTACGGACGTGAGCATATCGCTGATGGCATCCGTTTCCTTTGGGCCACTGTTGAGTCTTATGTGGTTATAGGGATCTATGACTAAAATCCTACACCCCATTCTCATCACGGCAGAACTGGCCACGTCCAAGATGCCACGGATTGTATTGGGTCCGTCACGACGACTGTCCATGAACATGAAGTTGTCGTTGATCCACTCGGATGCGAAGTCACGTTCTTCGGTAGTCATGCGACTAGACGGGCCATCGAAGAACGGTCGGTTGGTGACCTTCTGAGCGAGTTGGGCCATGTGCAATTCCGGAGGTTTCTCGAAACTGCAATAAACTGTTTTCCAGTTATGAGACTTAGCGAGATTGATACAGATCTGATCGACCAGATCCGACTTTCCACTGGACGGAAAGCCCGTGATCACGGTGAGCATACCGGGAGGTATCTGGATGTACTCATCAAGCGAGGCGAAGCCAGTAGAAGCTCCCTTCATCTGGCCGTTGTCATATAAATCTATGAACGAATCTACGAATACATCTGCTCCGTGCAGTCCAATCGTCGGCACGGGTATGCAATACTCAAGCTGTCCTTCAAGGTATTCAGCACCTCTCTTATCAAGAGCTTCGGAGGCATCCTTGTGATCCCCCAAGTCAACAAGATAAGCCTTGGCACTTCCGATCCTACGGATGATCTCCTCTTGGAGTGCCCGTCCCGGTTCATCGGAGTCGGTATTAAGAATAATTCTTGGTGCGGAATCCAACTCGTCCTTCGCCCTCCAGATGTAACGGAATTTATTATCATCAGCAGGATCTATCTTGCCATCCCGAACCTTGGCAGGTG
>Ga0310345_10005830_pt1 | contig 10851 bp, 5 predicted proteins | sample HC15DNA20500_MG_FD_204667 | JGI IMG/M metagenome (GOLD analysis project Ga0310345, IMG submission 204667) | Marine microbial communities from station ALOHA, North Pacific Subtropical Gyre - HC15-DNA-20-500_MG | ecosystem: Environmental > Aquatic > Marine > Oceanic | place: Pacific Ocean: North...
CCGCTGGGATTCGACCTCGACAACGAAGTCGCCCGGGCTCGCTTGAAAATGAAAGAGGCAACACGACGCAAGGAATGACCACAGGTGGTGGCAGAGCATGGTCCCGACGCCCGGACACCACACCGGGCCATTGCTCACACGCAGAGCAGAACCGCGAGTCGACCGTTTTCAGTTCGGCCGTTGCAGGTGACAACCAGCCAAGCGTGTTAGAATTGTCCCGAAGACCGGACCCGGTGCTCCTCACACTGGCTGTTCGACCCGGCTCCTCCTGGAATCGAGACATTGCGGGCGATGACAACTCACACCACCAAGCTGTTTGCCCCTGCCGTCGTGGCTCTCACGTTGTGTGCCACGTCGTCAACGTCTCCGGCCTGGGAGAAAAGGGACGCATCTCCAGACGGCCAGGCGGCCAGGACCTTCTTCAACGAGAAAGTCCGGCCGATCCTCGAGCAGCACTGTTACCAGTGTCACAGCCACCAGGCGAAAAAGGCGAAAGGTGGGCTGGTGCTCGACTCCCGAAGCGGTTGGGCAAAAGGAGGTCAATCCGGACGCGCCGTGGTTCCCGGAAAGCCCGGCAAGAGCCTGCTGTTGAGCGCCGTGAAGTACCAAGACCTCGAAATGCCACCGAAGGGAAAGCTTCCGGACAAGCTCGTCAGGCGGCTGGAGCGTTGGATCGCTGACGGGGCTTACGATCCCCGCGTGACGAAATCCGGCCGCACGAACAAGATCGACTTCGAAGCGGGACGACGGCACTGGGCCTTTCAACCGCTCAAGCAGACGGCACCGCCTGGCACCAAGGACACGCAGTGGCCACAAGGCCAGGTGGACCGGCACATCCTGGCGAGGCTCGAAAAAACCGGCCTGCGACCGGTCGCCGACGCCGACCGTTTCACGTGGTTGCGCCGCGTGAGCTTCGACCTGGCCGGCCTTCCACCGACGGTTGCACAGATTCGCGAGTTCACCGACGACCGTTCCCCACGAGCACATGAAAAAGTGGTCGATCGCCTGCTGGGTTCGCGGGCGTTCGGAGAACGATGGGCCCGGCACTGGCTGGACCTCGTGGGTTACGCCGACCAGGTCGGCACATCGAACAACGTCTTCGCTCAACACGCCTGGCGATATCGTGACTACGTCATCAACACCTTCAACAATGACAAGCCGTTCGACGATTTCATTCGCGAACAGATTGCGGGCGACCTGATCGCCGTGGACATTCGAGACGTTGAGCGACGGGCCGCCAGCCTGACGGCAACCGGGTTCCTGGTCCTCGGAGACATCGAGATCGTCGAATCCGACAAGGCCAAGCTGCTGGTGGATATCGTTGACCAGCAACTCAACAAGGTCGGCAAGGCATTCCTGGGGTTGACGCTCGAATGTGCAAGGTGCCACGACCACAAGTTCGACCCGGTGTCTCAGCGCGATTATTACGCCATGGCCGGGTTCTTTCACGGCACGTCGACCGTCTTCAAGACCGAGCGAGGCGTGTGGAGCGACGTGAATGTCATCGAGCTGCCTGAAACGAAATCCCAGCAAACCGATCGTGCCCGTAGAGAGAAAGAGCACGCTGAAAAGCTCGCCCGCTGGAAACGTGAACAAAAACAGGCCGGGGACCTCCGGGCGGAATTGGACAAACGGCTCGGGAACAAGGATCTCTCAAAAGACGAACGCGACAAGCTGGAAAAGGAACGCAAAAACCGACTGGACCGCATCGGCCAGCTGAACAAACTGATTCTGCATGCGACGTTCTTTGCGCCCAACGTGCCCAGGGTTCACGGTGTGAAAGACGTCGAGAACCCGACAGCCATGCGAATCACCATCCGCGGCGATCCTCGTGCCCTGGGCAAACAGGTTCCACGGGGTTTCCTGCAGGTGGCTTCAAAGGGTCGACCCAACATTCCGGAAAAACAGAGCGGGCGGCGGCAACTGGCAGACTGGGTGGCCGCGAATCCCCTGACGACCCGGGTCACGGTGAATCGCATCTGGCAGAAGCTGTTTGGGGAAGGTCTCGTTCGGTCGGTGGACTATTTTGGTTTGCCCGGCGACAGGCCCTCACACCCCGAATTGCTCGACTCCCTGGCCCGGCAGTTCGTCCGCGACGGCTGGTCACAGAAGAAGCTCATTCGCTCGCTGGTCCTCAGTCGCACCTACGGCCTGGCCAGCGGTCACGACGATCGCGCCCACGCCGCGGACCCCGGCAACCGACTGCGGTGGCGGATGAATCGTACCCGGCTCGATGCCGAGGCGCTGCGTGATGCCATGGTCATGGTCAGCGGCCGACTCAAGCCGTCCACAGGCGGTCCGGCCCTGCCATTGGAATTTCCTGAAAACGTCGGCGGCCTCGACCCGAAGGACGTCAACCCCCCGAGTTTCCGGATCGCGAAGTGGCGACCAGGACAGGAATTCGAACGAACGGTCTACCTGCCGGTCATCCGTCACGCCGCCCAACCGGGACCGGCGGTACTCCGCAACGTGTTCGATTTCGCACAGCCTTCTCAATTGACCGGCAAACGATCGGTCACAGCGGTGCCCACCCAGGCGCTGTTCCTGATGAACAGCCCGGTGGTCAAGGAGCACGCCGTCGCACTCGCCACCCGGATAGGCAAAGAGAGCGACGAGTCCAAACGGCTCGAACTTCTCTGGTTGACGTTGCTGAATCGTCCCATCACGAGGATGGAACGGCGTGAGGCGGTTGAGTTCTTGAGGGAGGCCGGAAAACAACATGGCTGGGCCGAACTGTGCCACGCGTTGTTGGCCTCGAATGAATTTCTGATCAGGATGTGAGCAACCCGTTCCGCTTCGTGCACTCCCGTGTACCGGCAACTGGAAAAACAGACGATGACCATGACACTCAGTCGACGTGAGCTTCTGCGGGGAACGGCTTGCGGATTTGGTGGGCTGGCCTTGAGCGGGCTGATGGCCGACACAGCCGCCGCGGCGAATCCCCTTGCCACCGCCGCTCCCCACGTTCCTCCACGGGCCAAGCGGATCATCTTTGTTTTCCTGGCCGGTGGACCCTCGCAGGGCGATCTGTTTGCACCCAAGGCATACATCACGAGCAAGCATGGGCAGGCCATCAAGTCGCCGGTTGGCGACGACGGGCAGCTTCGCGTGGGCGTTGCCCGGTTCCTGCCCATGGCTCCGGTCAAACCGGTGCGTCCCCGTGGGCAATCGGGAATGATGATGTCCGATTTGCTGCCCAACCTGTCCGGCGTGGCGGATGAACTCTGCCTGCTGAGGGCCATGGTCGCCGACAACAAGGCCCACGCGCCGGCGGCGCTGCAGTTTCACACCGGGCACATTGTCGAGGCGCGGCCGTCGATGGGCGCATGGCTCAGCTATGGCCTTGGCACCGAGAACCAGAACATGCCTGGTTTCATCACGATTCACCCACCCGGCGACGGGCGGACTTACGGCGCCGGATTCCTGCCGGCCATTCACCAGGGCACACCATTGCGCGTGCCTGGGAAAGATGGCGGAGTCGCCATCACCAACCTGCGCGACCCGGACACCAAGCCGGATCTGCAGCGGCGACGGCTGGACTTCCTGCAACGCATCAACCGACGCCTGTTGAATCGTGTCAAAACCGATTCGCAGATGGAGGGCATCATCGAGTCGTTTGAATTGGCCTTTCGCATGCAGGCGGAAACGCCGGGCCTGATCGATCTTTCACGAGAATCGAAACAGACCCTGGAAATGTACGGGATCGGCGGCGGTGCCAGCGATGCAAACGGCCGGGCCTGCCTGATGGCCCGGCGGCTCAGCGAAGCGGGCGTGCGGTTCGTGCAGGTGACGATCGGCGGCTGGGACCATCACGGCGACATCCGCAACGCCCTGCCCGGTTCCTGTGCCAAGGCAGATCAACCCATCGCCGCGCTGATCCGGGATCTCAAGAGGCGCGGCCTCCTGGAGGACACGCTGCTGATGGTCTCCGGAGAGTTCGGCCGCACTTACTGGAGCCAGGATCTCTCCGGAACAAGTCCGATCGAAAAACACGGCCGCGAACATCAGCAGGAGAGCTTTTGCACGCTGTTGGCAGGCGGCGGCGTGAAGGCCGGCCTGGTGCATGGCGAGACGGACGATTTCGGTTATCGACCGGTCCAGGACCAGGTGCATCTGCACGACCTGCACGCCACGATATTGCACCTGCTGGGAATCGACCACGAACGGCTGACCTACCCGCATCACGGCCGCGACTACCGACTGACAGACGTCTACGGCCGGGTGATTGATGACATCCTGAGCTAGGATCACCGGCCCGGGACGGTCGTCGAGCCCAGGCCGGGCGTTGAACCCGCCAGATCCAAACCCCGCCGCTCGGCGTCGATCGATGGGGAGCAGGTCCGTCCCCGAAAACACCTAACGCTGTCACGGTACACCTCGACATTATTTGTTCGATCCACTTTTGTAGGGATTTTCATGTCCGAACAAGAAACAGAGGCACAACTTCCCGCAGGCCGTCCATTGGAGCCCGCTGACTATCCGTTGAATTCCTCAGATGAGTTGCAGGAGACGCTAAGAGCGTCCACAGACCCATCGCTATCGACCAACCAGCAATTCGTGTTAGCACTGGCGATCCGGGGTTACAACCAATTTGACACCACGGAGACCACGAGGTTCCGGCTCATCGCCAGTGGTGTGTTTTTTCTGTTGGCCGCAATAGCCACCTTTTATTTTTCGGTGCTCTTATTTGGCACGTTGCTTCCTTTCGACTGGCTGATCGTCACAACGGTTATCACGGCTCATCTATTTTTCGCAAATCTCGTTGCCATGAAACGGTTCTCTCTGTACGAGGAAGACAAAATTTCCATCGTCACAGACAACCACCGACGTGGAGACCACTTTGAGTTTGGCGAACTTGACGACGTGTTTGATTCCAGCATGGTTTTCGGGTTCGCCCTTGTTTTGGGTGTATTGTTCGGCCTGCAGATCGCCGTCCTCACTGCGACGACCTCACATATGGACGTGCCCGTTGCGGACAGTCACGTTGGTTCGCTTCTGGTTACCACGAACAACCTATTCCACGGCGCGCTGTTGGACGTGATGGAGATATACCGCCTGCGTATCGGACCCGAGACGGGTGTACTGCCGTTCTGGACGGCCACCATGTTCCTTTTCTTTCGGATCACGTTTGATGGTCTGCTGATTCTCTTCGCTCTCAACTTGTGGCGAGTCCACAAAGCGAGTCGTTTGTTCGATTCATTTCCTGAACAGTTGAATGCGGCGAACCTGGGTCGATGGATTCACTCGGTCTCAAACCACGAGTCACGTTTTGACCGCTCGTTCTCCGACGAGATGATATTCAGTTTCATAATCAAGGAGTACATCCTTGGTCGCCATGATGTCGTGCTGGCGACCTGCAACCAGTTCCAGAACATTCCGGTCTCCGACGAGGTGCGTGCACTGTTTGTTGATGATTCTGGACGGCCGTTGTTTGCCCCAAGGACACCCGGCACGGGTAGCGAACTCCTCCTCGAGGACGTTGGACCCGACGAGTAATGAGAGTCGCCGAGTGATGACGTATACCCCGGACCCGGCGGACGAGGTTGTCGAAGCCGCAAAGAGTCGTTGACCTACAGGACCCGAACCACGGACCTGGGGACGGGGGAGATGGGGCGAGATCACGCGAAGGCGGCGAGGCCGGGATGAGACGGCTGGAACTACTTGGAGTCGGCCAGCGGGCGGGCGTCCCAGATCTTCAGGTTGTCGTCGGCGCTCCCGCTGACGATCCGCGTCCCGTCCGGACTGAAATGCACGCTCCAGACTGACTCCACATGGCCTCTGAGTGTGAGCATCTCCTGGCCGCTTTCGGCGTCCCACACCTTCAAGGTCTTGTCCATGCTGCCACTGACAATCCGCTGTCCGTCCGGGCTGAAACTCACCCCGCCGACAGTGACAGCGTGCCCCTTGAGTGTCCGCGTTTCCTGGCCGGTTTCCACATCCCACAGCTTCACCAATCCGTCCCACCCACCGCTGACCAATCGCTTTCCGTCCGGGCTGAAACTCACCTCGGCAACCCACCCGGAGTGTCCCTTGAGTGTGAGAGTCTCCTTGCCCGTGGCGACATCCCACAACTTCAACGTGCGATCACGACTCCCACTGACGATCTGATTCCCATCCGGACTGAAACACAGACTGTGGATTGCACCTGCGTGCCCCTCGAGCGTCCGGGTCTCCTGGCCGGTGGCGGCATCCCAGACCTTCATCGTTCCGTCGCGGCATCCACTGACAATCTGGCTGCCATCGGGGCTGAAACTCACAGCGTGGACGGCATCTCCGTGTCCCGTGAGCGCACGGACCTCCTGGCCTGTTCCGACATCCCACACCTTCAACGTACGGTCACGGCTTCCGCTGACAATCTGTCGGCCATCGGGACTGTAGTTCACGCACCACACCATTTCGGTGTGCCCTGCCAACGAGAGCGTCTCCCGGCCGGTCTTCACGTCCCATTCCTTCACCGTCCTGTCCGCACCAGCACTGACGATCCGTGTCCCATCCGGACTGAAAATGACGGCCATGACATCGCTCTTGTGCCCCGTCAACGTTGACGCCTCCTGGCGAATCTCCGCATGCCACACCTTCAGGGTCTTGTCCTGGCTGCCGGTGACAAACCGTTGTTCGTCTGCGGTGAGACTCACGCAGGTGACACCACGGGAATGGCCCTTGAGCGTACGCGTCGATCGGCCGGTTTTGACGTCCCACACGATCACCGTACCGTCCAGGCTCGAGCTGATGATCGACTTGCCGTCCCGACTGAAACTCACCGACTTGACGTAGGCTGAATGCCCATTGAGGCTGAATGCCCGCAGGCCGGTCTCGGCGTCCCACACGTTGACGACTCCGTCCGAGTGGCCGCTGACGATCTGTCTGCCATCCGGGCTGCAATTCACGCTCAGGACGTAGTCTTTGTGTGCCCTGGTTGTGAGGACCTTCTTGCCGGTCGCCACATCCCACACCTGCACTCTGCTGTCCCGGCCGCCACTGAGAAACTGCTTTCCGTCCGGACTGAAACGCACACAGTAGATCATGTCTCTGTGCGCCTTGACCGTGAACGTCGGCTTGCCGGTCTCCAAGTCCCACAAGTTGATTTCCCCGGGCTGCACCGCCCCCTCTCTGGCGGGGGTTACCACCCCGCCCCCGGTGACCATGCGTTTCCTGTCGCGACTGACATCCATGCTATAGAAGATGCTCCTGGGACCTTTCAGCTTGAGCGTCCGCTGTTTCTGCCCGGTGACCGCATCCCATGTGATGACCGTTCCATCTTCACTTCCGCTGATCACACGCTTTCCGTCCGCGGAAAAGCACACCGTGTTGATCAATGCGGAATGCCCCGTCATTACGACTCTCTGTCGACCCGTTTGTGCATCCCACAATCTCACCGACCGGTCCAGGCTGCCGCTGGCAATCCACTTGCCCTCCGGTCCAAAACTGACGCTGGTGACACCACCTGCATGTCCTTCCAGGGTGCGGAGATTGCTCTCGATCAGTCGATTCCAATAATCCCACTCGAAGCCTGTCGTCCGCTGACCGTCGCCCCTGTATCGATCCAGAAGCTGCCTGAGCCGACCGATGTTCGCGTCGTCCCAGTCCCGCTGCACGAGCAACATGTCGGAAATGTAGGCCTGGCGTTTTGCCAGAGCTTCACTCTGTTGAGCTCGCTGAGACTCGGTTTCTGCCTTCTCCCGGGCCAGGCCAGCTTTCTCGGCGGCCTTCACCGCCCTTTCTCTTTGTTCGTTCTCGTCCTTGCGAGCAGCGTTGGCCACCCGTGCCGCATTCGCTGCATCGAACGCGAAGTAGGTTGATACACCCGTCCCAACCACGAGAGCCATCACCATCGCCGCGTTCGCCGGCTTCCGCCTGCACCACCGCCAACTCCGCTCCATCCACGTCACTGGCCGAGCCGAAATCGGCTCGCCGCCCATCCAGCAAACCAGGTCATCGGTGAGTTGTTGCGCCGTCCGGTATCGACGCAACGGGTCCTTCTCGAGGCACTTCAGCGTGATCGTCTCCAGGTCACGTGGAATCGTGCCGTTGAGTTTCCGCGGTGACGGTGGCTCCTCGTGGATCACCTGGTGCAGCAGCATTCGCTGGTTGCCCCGAAAGGGCAGATCGCCGGTCAACAACTCAAACAGGATCACGCCCAGGGAATAGACATCGGCACGCCGATCGGCTTGATGAGCTTCGCCGCGAGCCTGTTCGGGCGACATGTAGGCCGGTGTCCCCAGCACCTTGCCCTCGACCGTCATCGTGATCTCACCCACCTCTCGCTTCGCCAGCCCGAAATCCATCACGTGGGGCTGCCACTCGGAATCCAGCATGATGTTCGACGGCTTCAGGTCCCGGTGCGTCACCCCTTGCTCGTGAGCGTGGTGCAACGCTCCGGCAATCGTGACACACAGCTCGACCGCTTCCCGTGCCGTCAATTTCTGCCCGCTCAACCAGTCGGCCAGCGAGAGACCTTCAACGAAGTCGCTGACGATGTAGAGCGTGTCGTCCTGCCGACCCACCTCGTGCACACTGACAATATTGGGGTGTTTCAACTGTGCGGCGGCACGGGCTTCCCGCAGGAAAGTCTCCGTCTGCGGTCCGTCCAATTGAGCCTGGCGGGGAATCTTGACGGCCACCGACCGGTCCAACTTGGTATCCCGCGCCCGGTAAACCGTGCCGAAGGCACCCGTCCCGACCTGCTCGATCAGCTCAAAGTGGCCAACCGAGCGAGATGATGGTTCGTCCTGGCCAATCGTCTCGGCGTCACTGGCCAGGTTGAAACTGCTGCCGCACGACGGGCAGTCAAAGTCGAAGGACTCGTCGTCCCCGACCATCTCGATCGGATTCTGGCAGTGGGGGCAACGGATCTGCATGGAGCAAGCGGCTTGTACGGCACACGAGGATGGGCGCTCATCGTGACCGCTGCCGGGTCGCCGTTCAAGCAGGAAGCTTGGCCGTTCAACCCACCAGGTCCATCAGATCTCCGGGGTCTGAGATGCCACGTCTTCGGCAGCGGCATCAGGGTCAGGGGCGGTGACGCCATCACCTTCATGCTGCTCGGGGAAGATGGTCAGAACGGCCAACCCGATTATCCCCGCCACGCCAATCAAACCGAGCCACTTTGAACGGCCCTTGCCTTCGGCGTAGTTCATACAGCCCCAGACGAACACCGGAACACTGCCCAGCAATAGAAGTGGCACGACCAGGGGAGGGCCCGCTCCGACCCTGAACACAAGAACCCCTGTCAACTGAAGGATGATCCCGATACCCACGCCGATATTGGTTCTCGTTTTCTTCTCCGGTGACATGGACTCTGTCGTCCTGCGTGCCACTATCACCAACAGCACGGTCCCGGCGATCGTGCCCACGAACCCGGAGACTCCCAGCAGCAGGGCCCGTCGATCCCCCTCGGGATTATTCAAAGCACCCGGCGGGTTACTGAAGGCGGCCGAAACAAGCCCCCCGCAGACCAGTATCAGACCTGCCAGAGCCATCCAGCTGTTCTTGTGCATTTTCATCACGCGGCACTCCCACCGTACGTGAACAGGGAACCAACCCCAGCCTCGGCATGCAACCGGCCAGATTCGAACCCGGTCCTCGGGATCGGGCGGTGGTCAGCTGATGATCTCTTTGACCACCCGTGACTTTTCCACGCCGGTCAGCTTTTGGTCGAGGCCTTGAAAAGCGAACGTCAGCCCGTGGTGGTCGATTCCAAGGAGATGCAGCATCGTCGCATGCAGATCCCGCACGTGGACGGGGTTTTCGACCACGTTGTAGCTGAAGTCATCGGTCTTGCCGTAGTGCATGCCGCCCTTGATTCCTCCGCCGGCGAGCCATCCCGAAAAGCAGCGGGGATGGTGGTCGCGGCCATAATTGTCGCGGGCGATATTGCCTTGGCCAAACACCGTCCGCCCGAATTCCCCGACAAAGACAACCAGGGTGTCGTTGAGAAGCCCACGCAACTTGAGGTCCTTGAGCAACGCGGCGGTCGGTTGATCGACGTCTCGGCACTGCCCTCTCATGTTGTCCGGCAGATTAGTGTGGTGATCCCAGCCGCGATGGAAGAGTTGCACGAACCGCACGTCTCTCTCAATCATCCGGCGCGCGAGGAGGCAGTTTCTCGCATAAGATCCGAGCTTGTTGACCTCGGGACCATACATTTCCAGGACCTTTTTGGGCTCCTTGGAAACATCCGTCAGTTCCGGAACGGATGACTGCATGCGAAAGGCCATCTCTTGCTGGGCGATGGTTGTCTGGATCTCGGGATCACCGATTTCCGCAAGATGCTTCCGGTTCAGTTGGGCAAGCGAATCCAGCATGCTGCGGCGGACCTTGCCATCGATTCCCTTGGGATTGGAGAGAAACAACACGGGATCGCCCACTGTCTGAAAAGACGTCCCCTGGTGCTTGGAGGGAAGAAACCCGCTGCCCCAAAGGCGGGAGTAGAGCGCCTGGACATTCACCCGGCCACTCCAGAAGGCCGAGGGCATCACCACGAAGTCGGGGAGGTCCTTGTTCAATGATCCCAGGCCGTAGCTCAGCCAGGAGCCCATACTCGGCTTGCCGGGGATTTCCGCCCCGGTGCAGAACGAGGTCTTGCCCGGGTCGTGATTGATGGCATTGGTATTGAAGGAATGAACCAGGCACAGGTCATCGGCCAACGTCGAGAGGTGAGGCAGAAGTTCGCACATCCACACTCCGCTCTTTCCCTGCTGAGCGAACTTGAACGTCGATGGCGCGACGAGCTTCTGCCGGCCACGGGTCATCGCCGTGACCCGCTGGCCTTTCCTGACCGACTGGGGCAACTCGGTCTTGAAGAGCTTGTGGAGGTTGGGCTTGTAGTCGAACAGGTCGACCTGACTCGGG
>Ga0310345_10005831_pt1 | contig 10848 bp, 5 predicted proteins | sample HC15DNA20500_MG_FD_204667 | JGI IMG/M metagenome (GOLD analysis project Ga0310345, IMG submission 204667) | Marine microbial communities from station ALOHA, North Pacific Subtropical Gyre - HC15-DNA-20-500_MG | ecosystem: Environmental > Aquatic > Marine > Oceanic | place: Pacific Ocean: North...
GGGAACCGCAAACTCTGGCGCTTCGACCTCCAGGTTGACGGATCGATAGCTCCCAGGAGCCGCAAGCTTCTCTTCGACTGGGGCAGCGACCGCGGCCCCGACGGCATGGCCCTGGATTCCCAGGGCCGCCTCTTTGCCACCGCCGGGTTCAACTTTCCCAAACCCCCGGTGGAGACCAGCAGTAAATACAAAGCCGGAGTCTATGTCTTTTCCCCCGCGGGAGAACTCCTGCAGACCATCCCGGTCCCCGCTGACATGATCACCAATTGCACCTTCGGGGGACCGGAACTCAAAACCCTCTTCGTCACCGCCGGCCACAAACTCTGGAGTATCCCGTTCAAGGATCCCGGCCACCTGGCCTGGCCCCGGGTACGGTGAGAGCCGCTCTAAAGCGGTACAAGCAAGCGGCGCCTTTTGAGGCGCCCCCCGGTTTTCTAATGAACGATGGTGACCCTGGTTCCTGCAGAAGCCTTCGCAAAGAGGGTCCTGGCCATTTCACGCGGCATCCGGACACAACCGTGGGAGGCCGGCAATCCTGGATTCGGGATCGGCCCAACGTGCATGCCGATCCCCGAACCTGTAAGGCGCATCCAGTAGGGCATGGGGCATCCCACGAATTTTCCGCCCTCTGGTATCGAGTGCCGGCGGGTGTCCGCGTCATGGACAACAACCTTGCCGCCAGCATCGTAAATCCGACCATAGAGGGTGGAACGTTTGGCGGCCACCTTTTGAGAGATCGTGAAGGACCCGGTGGGAGTCGAGTGCCCGGCCGTGCCGGTAGCAACACGGGACTGCCCGACTTTTACATCCCCGCGGAAGAAATAGGCCGTCTGCTCGCTCAGGTCGATCCGCACCCGCAAGGGAGCACTGACCTCCTCATCCGACCAGTAGGAATACCGGGTTCGTGCAACCCCTTCACGGAGTTGATCGACACGCACGGTGCTGGCCTGCACCAGCGAGGTGCGGTGCGTAGGCGTGGTGCAGGAGGGCAGGAGCGCCAGAAGTGCGGAAGCGGCAAGAAGATTGCATGGTTTCATTGTGTGGTTCTGGTTGATCGTTAATCCGATGAAGGAGCGGGGCTCCTTGTTGCCTCCACCGGAAAACCTGCCTCGCGGTTTTCAAGTTTTCGCGGATCCACCTGAAAAATAGCTTCTCGCCAGCGAATTCTCGTCAAAATGGAAAATCTGGGCTAGACCCGTCGGACCCATGGTGACCCCGGACAACCCGCCAGCTTCCCCCCTGCAGGACCTCGACGAATGGGAGGATGACCTCCTGCGACGCTATCCGAAGGAGGGCGAGGGCAATCGCAAGTTCCGTGACTACAAAAGCGAGGCCCGACCAGGTGTCCGTGAGTTCTATCGGCTGAACCACCGCCACCAGACCATGGAATTCGTCCAGGAGAAACGTGCCGAATATCTTCCGCTCAACAAGCGCAGGATGACGGTGTGGGAAGCCCTGGAGTATCTCAATACCCTCGTGGACGACAGCGACCCGGACATTGACCTGCCCCAGATTGAGCACCTCCTGCAGACCGCCGAAGCCATCCGACGCGACGGCCATCCCCGCTGGTTCATCCTGGCCGGTCTCATCCACGATCTGGGCAAGATCCTCTGCCTCTTTGGTGAGCCGCAGTGGGCAGTGGTGGGAGACACCTTTCCCCTCGGCTGCCGGTTCTCCGAGAAAATCGTCTATCACGAGTTCTTTGCCGACAACCCGGACTCAGCCCGGCCGGACTACGCCTCACCCCTCGGTATCTACGACGAGGGGTGCGGGCTCAACCAGGTGACCATGTCGTGGGGACACGACGAGTACCTCTACCATGTGGTGAAGGACCGTCTGCCGGAGCCCGCCCTCTACATGATCCGCTATCACTCCTGTTACCCGATCCACCGGGAGGGAGCGTACGACCGGCTCATGAACGACCGCGACCGCGAGATGTTCGCCTGGGTCGACGCGTTCAATCCCTACGACCTCTACACCAAAAGCAGCCAGCGGGTGGATGTCGCCGCCCTGCGGCCGTTCTACGAGGATCTGATCGAGGAATACCTCCCCGGGAAACTGGCATGGTGAACAGACGGATCTCTGAATGGCATTACTGCCAAAAAGCAGGAAAGCCCAGGAACTGGTCGGAGATTACTTCATCCAAGCCCACGCGGTGCATGACCTCAACCTTCAGATCCGGGCGACCCACTTCGACCCAGGGGATTACGCCATTGCTGCCCACGGCAAGGACGGGTATCCGTGTCGCCTTTCTCGCCCTCTGCCTCCCGGTCGCCGGCCCATTGCTGGCAGATGACGACTTCCCGATTGTTCCCGGTGACCTCGAAGTCTCACTTTTCGCCAGGGACCCGCTGGTCCGCAATCCCTGCGCTCTCGCCTTTGATGGGAAGGGCCGGCTCTGCGTGGGAATGGGTCCGCAATACCGCAAACCGACCCCCGGGACGCCTGGTGACTCGGTGTGGATCCTGATCGATGAAGATGGGAATGGGACTGCCGACTCGCGGAAGGAGTATGCCTCCGGGTTCAACTCCATCCAGGGACTCGCGTGGCGGGGAGGCGACCTGTATGTCGCAAATGCCCCGGAACTCACCATCGCACGTGATCTCGACGGCGACGACGAAGCAGACGAGTATGTCCGCCTCTACACCGATCTCGGCAATCTTGAGCACGGGCTTCATGGATTGAACTTCGGCCCTGACGGCAAGCTCTACATGTCGAAGGGCAATTCGAAGGGTTTCACCCAGCCACCCCACCGCGTGGCTCCCCGGCCCTTCCGTGACCTCTGGGGAGTCAAGGCACCCGGACTGCCCGACTTCCCCGCGCCGATCACCTACAAAAAGGGCCACTACCAGAAGAATTACCATGACCCCGCCGACGACTGGGGCCTCAGCGGGGGGATCCTGCGTTGCGACCCGGATGGCTCCAATCTCGAGATCGTCTCCCGGGGATTCCGTAATCCCTGGGACATCTGCTTTGATGACGAATTCAACTGGCTGGGAACCGACAACGATCAAACCCTCGGCGACAAGATCTTTTCGCCCTTCTTCGGGGCTCACTTTGGCTGGGGCCACATGTGGGCCTACGACTGGCAGGGCGACCAGCACCTCCCCACCGCCCCTTCCGCCGGTCCCCTCTTTGAGGGTTCGGGAACCGGGGTGATCTACTGCGGACTGGAGTCCTATCCTGAGAAATATCGCGACATTTTTCTCATCAACGACTGGTTGCGTCGTGAGGTCTATCTCTATCGACCCAGGTGGGTCGGGGCCTGGATGCGATCGGATCGCGAGAAACTCAAGATCTTTGCCCACGCCGGAGGAGGAAGGACCATGGGTCAGAGCGAGGGACGCCGCTTCGATCCGGTGGATCTCGAACTGGGGCCGGACGGCGCCGTCTACATCGCGAGCTGGGGCCGCCAATACGGGTTGAAGGAGGAAAACGGACGACAGGTCAACGAAGGGCGAATCTATCGAATCTGGCCCAGGGCAGCCCCTCCCGATCCGAGTGCGGCGCAGAGTCCACACCGCCGCAAACCGATGGTCAGGTGGACCCCGGGTGAACTGTTCCGGGATCTGGGAAGCCACGTCCCTGCATGGCGGACAAATGCACAGATGGAAGTTCTCGCGAGAGAGATCGACGATCCGGACTACGTGATCCGGGTCCTTCCCGGGACAAAACGGCTGGAGACCTGGAAGGTCTGGACGATGGGGCGCCGGAATCCGGGAGCGGCACAGGATGCCACTCTCCTCCGGATGATGCTCGATCCCTCCTCGCAGGGCACAACACAGGTCATGCGCCTGCTCGCTCACCGCGTCAGGGCCCGGGGTGGAAACGAACTGCCCGATCTCGCCCGCTCACAGTTGGAATCAAAAGACGCCCGCCGCAGGCATGAGACGGTTCTTGCCATGTGGCAGGTCGGAGAGACGCGCTGGAATGAGGACCTGCTCCGGTTGATCGCCCACGAGAAGGACCGGGTGGTGTTCTACTCCGCCTGGGGTGCCCTGAGGGAACTCATGCCGAACGGAGAACGCCGGAGGTTACTCTCCGACCCGCGACCCGCCGTACGGAGAGCGGCCCTGCTCTCGCTGCTGGAGGAGGATACCTTGACGGACCCGGAGATCCGGGCCATGCTGGCCGACTCTGATCGGGATACTGCTGCCCTTGCGAAAGTGCGACTGGGAGGGAAGGCCCAGACGGAAATTCGCGGGAGCAGTCTGGAACGGGGGGCTGACCCGGAGAATGCAACGGAGGCTGGTCGCTCTCCCGGCCCCCGGCCGGTCTCGGTGGTCTCGAACATTCAAAGCCGGGAGCGCGCGTACTATGAGGAAGCCTACCTGACTCTGGGAACGCACGCCTATACCGACCGCCGATACCGCATCAAGGACCTCCCGTCCGAACTGGAAGGGCTCACCTTTATCCGGGCTGCCAACAACGATGCCGATCACGAGCACGGCTCCTTTCTCAAGATCAACCTGCGCTATCCCTCCACCGTCTTTCTCGCCGACGACATGCGGGGCGGCCAACTGCCCGCCTGGGCGCGAGGGAAGTGGGCTCCGACCAAGCTTGTCCTCTCGACTGATGACGCCTCCCACCGACTATTCAAGGCGGAGTTCCCCGCGGGGGAGGTGCTCTTCGGACCGAACAGGGAAGGCGTGGAAGGGCGAAAATCAAACTACCTCGTCATCCCCATGCCGAAGATCCTGGCCCCTCCGCAGCAACCTTCGACCGTCGAAGCGGTTCTTCCACTGATAGCGAAGGCCAATGCAGAGCGCGGACGCGCGCTCTTCCTGAGCAGGAGTGGAGCGGACTGTGCAAGGTGTCACAAACTGGAAGGCATAGGTAATGTTTTTGCGCCCGACCTGCACGGCATTGCAACGCGGGCCACGGCTGAATTCATCGTGCGCTCCATCCTTGAGCCGAGTGCCGCCATAACGGAGGGCTTTGTCCTGCATGTCGTGAAAACCAGAAGCGGGGAGCACATTCCCGGCATCGTCATCAAGGAAACCGCCCGGGCCGTGACTCTGGCCCTGATGGACAGCTCGACCAGGGTGGTGGCCACCAACGATATCACCAGTCGGGAAACCATCCCCACCTCCGCCATGCCGCCCGTCTTCGCACAAATGCTGACCCCTCAGGATGTGGCGGATCTCACCGCCTATCTGCTCATCCCGAAGGAGAACGGATCCACCCAGACGACCCCGCCCCCACCAGCAGAGACCGAGGCGGCCCCAACCGGCAAAGCCTCCCCCCTTGCGGGGAAACAGTGGGGCAATGCGGACAAGGGCTTTTCTCTTGCTTGCGACGAAATGCGCCTCGCCATCCACTTCGACGGAACCGAAATCGCTTCCTACTACTACCGCCATCCCGAAACAAAACGCCCCTTTTTCGCCCATGTGAAGACGCCGGGCGGTATCCAGGTCACCCGCAACTTTCCTCCCCGGAAGGGAGTTGATCCGACCGATCACGGGGCCATGCATCCGGGGATCGCCCTTGGCTTCGCCAACTTTGAGGGGGTGAGCTTCTGGCACAACAGCGGGGGAATCGTGATCCAGGAAAAGTTTGCGGGGGAACCCGAAGCGGGACAACAGGCGAACTGGACAGTGGAAAATCGCTACCTGGCGCCCGGCGGTCGCGAGATGTGCCGCGAGACCGCCAGTTACCGGATCTCGAAGAACAGGGACGGCTTCCTGATTTCGATGGATTCAAGGCTCCATGGCCCGAAGCCATTCTGGCTGGGTGTGCGGGAAGAGATGGGCCTCGCCATGCGGGTGGCCACACCCATCATGGTGAAGAACAAGGGCTCCATCCTGAGTGCCGGCGGAGGCCGGGACGAAAAGGGGACCTGGGGCAAGGTTGACCGATGGTGGGATTACTATGGACCCCTCGGCGACAAGAGCGCCGGGATTCAGCTCATGAGCGGACCAGGCAACCCGCCCGTCTGGTCCCACAGCCGCGACTACGGTGTGCTGGTAGCCAATCCGCTTCCGGTGGACAGGGACGGCAACCGGGACAAGAAGGTCGTGGTGGAACCGGGCGAGGAATTCCGCCTGCGATTCGGAATCCAGATCCACGAACACGACAAGCGGGAGCAGTTCGACCCCGAGGGCGCATACCGGCGCTACCTGAAGTTGCCTGAATAGCGCCTCTCCCCGGCAGGAACGACTGCCTTCTACAGCACCACCTCCCGGATCACCTCTCCCGCCACATCAGTCAGGCGGAAGTCCCGGCCGGCATAGCGATAGGTGAACTTCTCATGGTCGAATCCGAGGAGGTGCAGGACCGTGGCATGAAGATCGTGGGCCTCGGCCACGTTTTCGACCGCTTCAAAGCCGAACTCATCAGTCGCCCCGTAGACCGTGCCTCCCTTGACACCGCCCCCCGCCATCCAGACCGTGAAGCCATAAGGATTATGATCGCGACCCAGTTTGGACTTGCCCGACCCGTTCAGTTCCACCGTCGGGGTCCGTCCAAATTCCCCCCCGAAGATCACGAGAGTATCCTCCAGCATGCCTCGCTGCTTGAGATCCGTCAGGAGAGCCCCCACCGGTTGGTCGAGTTCGCCCGCCAGCTTGCGGTGATTCTCCTCGATCTTGTCATGGTTGTCCCAGGGTTGCCCCGCCCCATGCCAGAGTTGCACGTAACGCACCCCACGCTCGAGAAGACGGCGCGCGATAAGCGTCTGTCGACCGTGTATCCCCCGCCCGTAGAGATCCCGGAGATAGGCCGGCTCCCGATCGAGGGAGAAGGCATCGGTAGCATCCATCTGCATGCGATAGGCCAGCTCAAAGCTCTGGATCCGGGCGCGCAGTTGATCATCCCGCCCACCCCTCGCCGCAAGGTGACCCCGGTTGAGGCCCTGGAGAAAATCCAGCTGTGCGCGCTGTCCTCCAAGCGACTGGCCGCTATTCCGAATATGTTCGATGAGCTGCTCGACCTGCTCATGCTTGCTGTCGATAAAGGTCCCCTGGAAGGTTCCGGGAAGAAAGCCGGCCTGCCAGTTCTGTGCACCCTTGATCGGATAGCCCCCGGGGGACATCGCGATGAAGGATGGCAGGTTGGCATTCTCCGTTCCCAGCCCGTAGGTCACCCAGGATCCCACACTGGGACGACTGAGGATGGCATCCCCGCAATTCATGAGCATGAGGGATGGCTCGTGGTTGGGCAGTTTCGCCTTCATGGAGCGAATGACCGCAATCTCGTCCACGTGTTGCGCGACCCCTGGAAATATGCTGCTCACCTCGATTCCACTCTGCCCATGAGCCTTGAACTCAAAAGGCGAAGGGAACGCGGCCCCCGTCTTGCGTTCGGTGCGGAACTTGCCCCGGGGAAGTTCCCTGCCCGCATGAGTTTGCAGGGCGGGCTTGGGATCAAACGTGTCCACGTGGGATGGTCCTCCATTGAGGAAAAAGTGGATGACCCGCTTGGCCGTTCCGGGAAAGTGCGGCTGGCTGGCCGCCCCTTCCGCAGAAAGCACCTCCCCCAGTCCCAGGGCACCAAGACCCATTCCGCAACGTCGTAGAAAGTGGCGACGGTCGAGGATGTGCTGGCCCGTGCTGTTCATTGGAGGATTCATCCTGATTAGTCCAGAAACATGGCCTCGTTGGAGATCAGGAGGGCCTGGGCCAGGCGCTCCCAGGGACTGAGGGAGGAATCCCCGCTCCGCTTCCCGGCAAAGTGTGCCCCGGCATCCCACACTTGCTTTCCTCCGATGAGTTCGAGTCGCGGCGACCACTCAAATCCATCACAGAAGAAATTGTTGGCAGTACCGCAATCGATCACGAAATCGAGGACCTCTCCGGCCTTCACTTCAACCTCGGCGAGACCGGCTGGCTGGGCAGTTCCGAATTCGACCTGCCAGGCTCCCATGATTCCCTGGCGATTACTGCATACCCACCCTCGCAGCCCGTCTCCGCAATCTTCGATCTTCCTGATCGTGCCCGTAATCCTGATTCTACCTTCGATAGGCGAGGTCCAGCGCCGTACCGCAGCGTGTTCCACCTTGTTGCCAACATGCCCGCCGACAGCGGTGAGACGAAGCCAGCCCAGGGCACCATCCGGCCACTTCGCTCCTCCTCCCCAGGCCTTGCCATTGAAGTGCGGAAGCGGATGAAAGGTGGAAACGTGCCCACTCTTCTCCTCAAATTTTCCGTACCCATAGCTCCAGACCGCCAACTTTGCGGCCGGGATGCGCTCCTCTCCGTCCACCCCGGAGAGGAGAAATTCCCGGGCACTCCGCGACTCCTCCAAGGTGGGTCGCCGCGCCAGAACGTGTAGAAACATGCGAGCAACCCTTTCAGCCTCATCGCTGCCGGGCACCTCTCCTGCCACCCGCCGGGCCAGAGCCCGGGCCCGGGCAACGGTAAAGGGCGCATTCATGAGAAAAAGGGCCTGCTGCGGAACATTGGTGCGGTAACGGCGTGGCGAATGCAGTTCAGGATTGGCAAAGTCAAAAACGCGCAGGGTCGAGGGCAGATACTGCCGGTCAATGCGCCCATAGAGGCTCCGGCGCACGGAGGCGCTGGCTCCGAAGAGTTCCCCGGGCGCTCCCCCGACCCGCACGTCAAGTTCCCCCGAGGCCGCCAGCATGGAGTCACGCATTGCTTCAAAATCCAGCCGGCGCCGGGGATACACCGAGAGCAGGCGATTTTCCGAGTCCACGCCAGGGGGATTGTCCGCACGAATCCGACAAAGCGCCGAGGTGGCCACCAGGCGCTGGACGTGCTTCAGCGACCAGTTGTGCCCCATCAGTTCCGAAGCAAGGAAATCGAGCAGGCCGGGATGGGACGGCCGCTCGCTACGGGTCCCGAAGTCGCTGTCGGTCCGCACCAGGCCCTCCCCGAAGTGTCCCCGCCAGATCCGATTCACGATCACCCTGGCAGTAAGCGGATTCTCCCTGTCCGTGAGTTCCCGGGCCAAGGCCAGCCGCCCCGATCCCCCGCGGTAACGCGGTCGCTTCCCGCCGTGCAGAATCCCAAGTGAACCGCGCGCAACCTCCTCCAGTTGATTGGGGTATTGTCCACGCTCGAAGACGCGCACGTTCCCCGCAACCGGCCGGTCGATCAGAGTCAGGGCATGGGGCACCTTCTCCCGCAGATTAATGACTTCACGATCAAGGGCAGCCTGCGCCTTCTTGAGGGGCCCCTTGTTCTCATCGTCAAAGAGCCACTCCACATCATGGATGTATTCCCGGGGAATACGAATAGGCGACCCCGGTCCCCGGACAACCTCCCGTAGCTCCCGCCAGGCAGCTGCCTCATTCTGCTTCTCTTCATTCACACTCCGCCACAGGAGATCCTGGTAGTGTCGGGCAACCTCAGGCAGATTGACTGCCGGACCTCCCAGCACGTCCGCAACGAGTGGATTTGCGGCAGAAGGATCAGGAGTCTTCATTCGCGCTAGGGCCACCCAGGCACCAAATACTGGATCACTGCGTCGCTTTTCCTGCGAAAGAAACTCGTGCCACCGCCGGATCTGGGCCGGGATCAGGTCGTCCTTCTCAATGATCTCCGCGAAGTCCGGAGGCGGCACCTTGGCAATATCAAGCGCCGCCACCATGTATTCCGCGGTCCGCTGCAGAAAACGGCCCTCCATCTCCGCCGCCCGCTTTTCAAACTCCGCGGCAAGGGCTTCCCTCTTCTTTCCCAACTCGATGTGCTGCTCAGCAGCCTCCTGATCGAGAGCCTGCAGGTCTTCCCGCGAACTTTTGAAGACCCCGTAGAGCGCGTAATAATCCGCAGTGGGGATCGGATCAAACTTGTGATCGTGACAGCGGGCGCAGGTCACCGTCAGGGCAAGCACCCCCCGGGTCACCACATCGATGCGGTCGTCAATGATATCGGGCTCCACCCCGAGAAACCGGCGGCCCAGGGTAAGAAAGCCCATCGCGGCGAGGTCACTGCGCTCGCAATGCCCCTCCGCGAGCAGAAGATCGGCAGCGAGCTGCCGCTGGATGAACTGATCGTAGGGCAGGTCCCCGTTGAAGGCTTTCACTATCCAGTCGCGATAAACCCAGGCGTGGGGGAAATCGAACTCCTCCCCCGCATAGGCATACCCCTTGGTGTCGGAATACCGTGCCACATCGAGCCAGAGACGGGCCCATCGTTCGCCATAGTGCGGCGAGGCGAGCAGCTCATCCACCACCTCGGTCGCCAGGGACTGGTCGTCCTTGGGGGAAGCAATGAGTTCATCAAGTCGTTCGTGACCGGGAGGAAGACCGCTCAGATTGTAGTAGAGCCTGCGCAGCCAATCGCGACGCGCGGCTGGCGGCGCACTCCGCAGGCCTGCCTCTCTGGTTCGCTGCCCCACAAACCAGGAAACCGGATCGGCCGAGGCATGTTCCGGCACCTCCACCCGCACAACCGGTCGCAGGGCCCAGTGGTCCTCGGCCGTTGCGACAAACGGCAGGAAGATCCCCACGATTCCAAGATGAAAGGCGCGCCCCATGTGGATTGGCAAGAATGGGCCGCTCTCCGGGTCACGCCAGCAAAAACAGCTGTTCCCCCCTTGCCCCGAAGAGCTCCCCGGCCATGACCCGCACCAGTGCGTCGTCCGGGAGTTGTTGACGGCAAGGCGGCCTTTTCGGAGCCTGTCGCCATCGCATGAACTCCAACTCCCACCGATTGCGCTCCCGGTTCTGGTTGGCCGGGATGGTAATTGCCGCTTCGACCACGACCTAGCAGCAGACGCCAACCGGGCGCTTCCCGCCGCAGCAACACATTCAGCCGGCCCATCATGAGCATTCCAAAGGTCGTCATCACGGACTTCATTGCCGAGCCGCTTGTTTTCGAGCGAGGAGTGATCGGTGACGAAGCAGAAATCGTAGCCCTGGAGGCCATGAGAGAGGAGGAACTG
>Ga0310345_10005832_pt1 | contig 10847 bp, 10 predicted proteins | sample HC15DNA20500_MG_FD_204667 | JGI IMG/M metagenome (GOLD analysis project Ga0310345, IMG submission 204667) | Marine microbial communities from station ALOHA, North Pacific Subtropical Gyre - HC15-DNA-20-500_MG | ecosystem: Environmental > Aquatic > Marine > Oceanic | place: Pacific Ocean: North...
GCTGCATTATCCTCGAGGCCTTGGCCAAGCGCGACGTGGAGCTGACCGTGGTCGAACTTGAAAACCGAATGGTGCCGCGGATGATGAACCAAGCGTCGGGTGGCTTGATTAAAACCTGGTGCGAAGGACGTGGCGTGCGGGTCCTGACCTCTACGCGCGTGGAGGGTATCAGCGGTGGACAGCAGCTCGAAGTGTCTTTGTCGGGAGGAAAGACGCTTAAGGCCGATCTTGTTATCAGCGCGACGGGAGTGCGTCCGAATACAAATTTTCTGGCAGATAGCGGTGTGGAAGTGGACCAGGGGATTCTTGTCAACGAGCATCTTCAAACTACTTATAGCGATGTGTTCGCAGCGGGTGATGTGGCGCAGGGCCGGGACTTCTCAACTGGAGATTACAGCGTGCAGGCCATCCAGCCGACGGCCGTAGAACATGGCAAGACGGCGGCTTCGAATATGGTCGAGGGGAAAGAAGTCGTGCACCGAGGCTGCCTCAATATGAATATCCTCGATACCATGGGTCTCGTCTCCACTTCGTTTGGAGCTTGGGAGGGGGTTGACGGCGGGCAATCGGCTGAGCTTTCCGATCCCGATCGTTACCGCTATCTTGATCTGCAGTTCGATGGCGATGTGCTGGTGGGCGCGAATGCGCTCGGATTGACGCAGCATGTCGGTGTCATCCGCGGCATGATTCAGACGCAACTGCGCCTCGGCCGATGGAAAGACCGGTTGCTAGAAAACCCGTTGCAGTTGATGGAAGCCTATGTGGCGGCAGCCCATGGTGTTAGCGACGGGGTTAATACTTCCGTTTAGCGTACCTGCCCGCCTCGGGCTTATGAAGATTACTTTCAAGCTCTTTGCAGGGCTCTCCGAGTTCTTACCTGCTGGCGCTGTGCGAAACGCGATCACGCTCGAAGTGCCAGAGTCATGTTCGTTGAACGATCTGATCGACCAGCATCGGATTCCGCGTGACCAGGTCCACCTGGTATTGATCAATGGCACGTCGAGGCAAGAATCTGAACGTGATGACCCAATCCTTAACGGGGGAGATGCGGTTGCCATGTGGCCGCCGGTAGCCGGGGGGTAATCGATTTGTCAGCAGATGAATGTCAGGAAGTTGTAGTTCTAAAAAAAGATATGGGCTTAAGTCACCGCGAATTCTTTGCGTCTCTTGCGACATTAGCTCGTGAAGTCTCCTGTCGGGTCAGCGACAGTGGCGCCATCCTGGAGTATGATTCGGGCGAGGTCCACATTTCGTTGGGACCTGAAAGTCAACGTCAGTTGGGTTTGATGAAGTTGCCGAAAACCTGTGTTTCTCTAGAATTCCGTAATCTTTCAAAGGCGCAGCGTGCGATTTTTCTCGAGCGATTCGATCTTGCCTTTCACAGAGGTGGTGGTTGAGTGATGACAGAACGACTTCGATATCAGGTGAAAGACCAGTTACAACGGCCGGTGAGGGATCTCCGGATTTCTGTCACCGATCGCTGTAATTTTCGCTGTACTTACTGCATGCCACGCGAGGTTTTCGGGCCGGGCTACCGATTTGTTCCAAGAAGTGAGTTATTGCGCCTTGAAGAGATCTCTCGGATCGCCAATATCTTCGCGGGACAGGGTGTTCGCAAGATCAGAATTACAGGCGGCGAGCCTCTCATCCGTCGTGATCTTGAGCGACTGGTGGAAATGATTGCTGTGATCGAGGGAATAGAAGATATCAGCATGACCACTAACGCGTCGATGTTGACGGGACAGCGGGCCCGGTCACTGCATGCTGCCGGCCTTAAGCGAATTAATATTAGCCTCGATGCGTTGGATGAGAAGACGTTTCAACGCGTCAATGATGTCGAGTTTCCAGTAGGGCGCGTACTGCAGGGTATCGAACACGCGCAAGCAGCTGGCTTCGATAGCGTGAAGATCAATGCGGTGATTCGACGCGGATTGAATGAACACAGTGTTTTGCATCTGGCCGATCATTTTCGCGGCACCGATATCATCTTGCGATTCATCGAGTTTATGGATGTCGGTTCGACCAACCAGTGGCAATTCGACGAAGTGGTATCGGCCCGTCAGATGGCCGACATCATTCATGCCGAGTTTCCGATTGCCCCGGTTTCGCCGAACTACCACGGCGAAGTTGCGAAGCGATGGCGGTATCTTGATGGTGCAGGAGAAGTTGGCTTTATCGCCTCAGTCACCGAGCCGTTTTGTGGGGACTGCGCTCGAGCGCGACTGTCGGCTGTGGGCAAAGTCTATACCTGTCTTTTCGCGACCAAAGGCTATGACCTGCGAGATTTGATTCGCGAGGGAGCAAGCGACAAAGCCTTGACTCGACGGATTCATACAATCTGGGCAAATCGCGTCGATCGGTACTCTGAACTTCGTAGTCGCACATCGGCCACAGTGAACCGCACGCAACGAGTAGAAATGTCGCACATCGGCGGCTGATCGTTGTGTAGATTTTTCTATTGGACTGTCAAAAGGATGTTCTAGAGGAACCACAACCATGACGCGCATCGCTATCGCTGGGGCCGCTGGCCGAATGGGCCAGGCATTGATCCAGGCCGTTACGTCGGATGCCGAATTTGAACTGGCTCACGCGTTTGAACAGCCGGGGCACGCTTCGCTAGGAACCGATGCCGGTGTCGTGGCGGGGCTCGATCGGGTCGGAATTGCACTGACCGATAGCATCGGCAGTGGCGACTTTGACCTTCTCATTACCTTTACAACGCCAACAGCGACCATGGAGCACCTTACATACTGCCAGTCGCAGGGTCGGCGGATGGTGATCGGAACAACAGGGTTGGACGAGGGCCAGCGGAGTGAGGTTGCCTCGGCGTCAGAGCACATAGGCGTCGTGCTCGCACCCAACATGAGTGTTGGGGTCAACCTGACGCTGAAATTGATCGAGTTGGCTGGGCGAACCCTTGGTGATAGCGTCGATGTAGAAGTGATCGAAGCGCATCACCGGTACAAGGTCGATGCGCCGTCGGGAACCGCTCTTCGCATGGGAGAAGTTGCGGCCAAGGCGCTTGGACGCGATTTGGCAACAACTGGGGTGTACAGTCGCCACGGGCAGATCGGTGTACGCGATGACAAAACAATCGGCTTTGCGACCGTCCGGGCCGGCGATGTGGTCGGTGAGCACAGCATTTGGTTTGTAGGCACGGGGGAGCGCGTCGAGATCACCCACAAGGCAACGAGTCGGACAATTTATGCCGCTGGCGCCGTTAGGGCGGCTCGCTGGCTGATAGATCAGCCCAACGGTTTGTATGACATGCAGGACGTTCTGGGTTTTTCGGACTGAGCGCGATCCGGCGTATCTGAGATTTCTGTTTATGGACAGAGTGTTGCTTACAGCCGAGGGATCGAAGGTGCTCTGGGAGGAGCTCGGTCGCCTCAAGAGAGAAAGTCGGCCACGGATCATCGAGGCCATTGCCGAGGCGCGGGCTCACGGCGATCTTTCAGAGAACGCCGAGTACCATGCGGCGCGGGAACAGCAGGGATTTACCGAGGGAAGGATCCAGGAGCTGGAAGCCAAGCTGGCTCGAGCCGAGGTGATCGACCCGGCTGACCTCAACGCTGCGGGAAAAGTGGTTTTCGGTGCGTGGGTCGATCTTTGGGAGGAGGAAGGTGATCGTGAGGTCACCTATCAGATTGTGGGGGAACTCGAAACCGACGTCAGCATCGGTAAGGTCTCGCACAGTTCACCGATTGCCCGTGCGCTGCTCGGACAAGAAGTGGGCGACGAGGTAGAGTTCACTGCCCCGGGCGGTACCCGTCGTTACGAAGTTCTAAAAGTCCGATACCAGGCGAAGTCCGACGACATCAACGAGTGACACCCTGTTTTATCTAAGAACGGGGTAAATCGATGGCGTTCGATTCGTCTTCTGTGGGCAGGGTCTTCGCTGCGGATTCTTGGCCGGGATCTTTTCCAGATACTGTACCGCGCCCCCGGTAAGAGAAAGACTTCCCACCCCAGCCCTCCTCCACGTCGATCTTGTCTGGGCCGAGATCGTATTGCTCATCCACCGCGGCCCGCGGATCGAGGTCGGTGACGATAGCTGGCACTTCCGGCAGGGCCACGAACGATTCTTTCTCGACCACGGGCGCCCATTGGCGGATTCGCCTGCGCCACAGGATCAATCCGATCAAGGTTGCAAGCGCAAACAGGGTCAACAGAAACAGTCCGCCGGCCCCAACCAGACTCATCATGGCCGATGCCGCGAGGGGTCCAACGATAGCACCCACGGCAAAGGCCAGCACGAAGCCGGCACTGGCCGAGACCACATCCTCCGGGTCCAGATAGTCGTTGGCGTAGGCAATACTGATCGGGTAAATGGTCGAAACCAGCCCGCCAAAACAACCGATACCTAAGAACAGCAGCAGTGGATTGAACGAAGAGCCGATACTCAGTAGCAAGGCCGGGACGATGGCAGCCACACTGATGCCAAGGAGAACGGTGCGCCGATCAAAACGGTCCGAAAGGCGCCCAACCGGCAGTTGAAACACCAAACCGCCGACTACGGCAATGCTCATGAAGGTTGCAATCTGGTTGATCTCAAAACCTAGTTCGCGCGCATACACCGGCCCGAGCCCCCACATCGAGCCGACAATGGCGCCACCGAGAATGCACCCCGACAGCGCTGTTGGCGAGATACGCAAGATCCGGCGCAGATTCAGTTGTGGTTGTGACACGGGGTCGGGGTGGGTTGCCCGAGTCAAAGCAACGGGCACGATGGCAAGGGCGAGCAATATCCCGGCAAAAAGAAAAACGTTGACACCGCTGGGGTCGCCAATTTGCAAAGACTGCTGCCCGGTGGCCGATGCCAGGTACCCAATCATCATATAAATCGACAGCAGCATGCCGCGACTTTGGTTGGTGGCCCGGTTGTTCAGCCAGCTTTCATTAACGATGAAGCAGCCCGCAATGCTCGCACCCATGATGATCCGCATTACCACCCAGGCCCAGGGTTCCAGGATCAGCAAAAAAGACAGCATGGTGGCCGATGTGATTGCAGCAAAAGCGGCAAAACTCCGAATGTGCCCGACTCGGTTGATGATCGGCCCGGCGCGAAGCGTCCCGATTGCAAACCCAAAGAAAAACGCGGAAGTCATCAGACCGATCATTTCATTGGGGTAGCCCTCGATATCGGCCCGCAGAGCAATCAATGTGGTGAATAAGCTGTTCCCCATCATAAGGAGCATCACCGACAGCATGAGTGACGACAGCGTGCGAACAATAAGGAGGGCGTTTCTCAACGACAGCATCCTGGTAAGAATTTGGGCGGCGCGAAGTGTACGCTTGCGTTCACGTAGCGGGAAGGGAAAAAGAAAAATTTTTTGGATAAAGAGTGCAGGTCAAGCTCAAGCACCAGATGTACCGGCGCCTGAGCCATTGTCTCGACGGGGTCTATAATCATCCGAGAAGAGAAATAGTTGGGAGGGAGGTTCTTCTGAAGAAGGAAATTAAGACTGCGATAGATGAGAAACAGTTTGTATTGCATTATCAACCGCAGATCGAGCTTGCTAATGGCCGTCTCGTAGGAGCCGAGGCACTACTCCGCTGGAAACATCCTTCGCTAGGAGTATTGGGCCCAGCCAACTTTATTTCGGCCGTCGAAGAAATCGGAATCATCAATTCCATTGGGCAATGGGCAATACACGAAGCTTGTCGACAGGCGGTTTTCTGGCAGGCGCAGGGTCATATTGATACAACGACATCGGTAAATGTATCCGCAGGGTTAATTTCCCAGCGGGGTTTTGTCGAGCAGATCAGAAACACCTTGACCGAGACCGGACTACAACCGGAATTACTTGAGCTAGAGATCACAGAATCAATGTTAGTGGAAGATTTCGATTTATTTAAAGAAACCCTAAATTTGGTTAGGAACCTAGGTGTCCAGATTGCCCTAGACGATTTTGGAACTGGCTTTTCAAGTTTGATGTATTTATCTCAATTTCCTATTGACACGCTTAAAATCGACCAACATTTTGTTCGCAATCTTGGCCAACGGAACCGGCTAATCATCCAGTCGGTGATCGAATTGGCTAAAAAATTGCATCTCAGGACAATAGCCGAAGGAGTGGAAACATTGAATCAAGCAGAATTCCTTCTCGGGACTGGCTGTCAGTTAGCTCAAGGGTATTACTTCAGTTCTCCGTTGTCGCCCGATGCTTATGCAGAATACGCAATCAAAGCTAGCGAAACCAAACCACTTCGTGGTCATCAGCATTAACAAGCATTCGGATGCACTTGGTTCGTTTTGATGCTGTAAGTCTTGCTTTTGGGGGGCAGCCGCTCCTTCGCGAGGCTGACTTTGCCGTCGAAAGTGGCGAACGGGTTTGCCTGATCGGTCGCAACGGTGCTGGGAAGACATCAATGTTGAAGCTCATCACTGGCGAGCTCGAGCCCGATCACGGTGAAGTACGTCGACCGGCTAATGTTTTTGCCAGCCAGCTGGAGCAGGCTTTGCCATTGGAGGAGGACTGTACCGTAACGTCGTTTGTCCAAGGAGGATTGTCGTCAATCCAATCTCTTTGTGAAGAGTACGAGCGTCGGTCGGAGTTGGATCTCGATGCAAGTGGTCTTCGCGAGCTCGAAAAGCTGCATGCGCACATCGATACCCACGGAGGCTGGAATGTTCGACAGCGGGTCGATGCTTTGTGTACGGAGCTTGAGTTACCGCAAGATCAGCGGCTCGGTGATCTATCCGGTGGTTGGCGACGGCGTGTGGCTTTGGCTCGTGCGCTGGTTTCAAATCCAGATCTTCTCCTTCTAGATGAGCCCACCAATCACCTGGATCTTGGCACCATCGAGTGGTTGGAAACTCGGGCCCGGAATTATCCGGGGGCCGTGCTCTTCATCACCCATGATCGGGCGTTTCTTCATCGTCTTGCGACGCGTATTGTTGAGATCGACCGGGGCAAGTTGCGCAGCTGGCCCGGCGACTACCGGCGTTATCTTCGAGACAAGGACAAAGCCATCGGTGAGGAAAGACGGACCAACGCCGAATTCGATCGAAAGCTTGCCGAAGAAGAGGCGTGGATTCGGCAGGGCATCAAGGCTCGGCGCACTCGCAACGAAGGGCGGGTACGGGCACTGGCTGCAATGCGCGAGACCCGGGCCCAGCGTATTTCGAGAGATGCTGCTGCTCGAATCCATATTGAAGAGGCAGAGCGTTCGGGGAGAAAAGTCATTGAGGTGAAGAATCTTCGTTATGGTTATGACCGGAAGCCTTTAATTCAGGGTTTTTCGATCCGGATCGTACGTGGTGATCGCATTGGCCTTGTAGGAAACAACGGGGTTGGCAAGAGTACACTTTTGCAGTTGCTACTGGGAGAGCGCAAGCCACAGGGTGGTTCAATTAAGCACGGCGTTAATCTTAGAGCCGGATATTTTGATCAGCATCGGCGCGAGCTTGACCTCGATAAAACTGTTGCCGAGGTGGTTGGTGAAGGCAAGGATTACGTATTGCTCGATGGAAAACCACGTCATGTCGTCGGCTATCTGCGAGGGTTTTTGTTCAGTTCGAAGCGTGCGATGACCCCCGTCCGTGCGCTGTCAGGGGGTGAGCGGAACCGGGTTTTGTTAGCCCATTTATTCACCCAGCCCGCGAACCTATTGGTACTCGATGAGCCAACCAATGATCTCGATGTGGAGACTTTGGAGGTTCTAGAAGCCAGGATCGCCGAGTACAGTGGAACACTAATTGTGGTGAGCCACGATCGCGAGTTTCTCGACCAGGTGGTCAACCGCATTCTAGTATTTGAAGCCGACGGTGAAATCAGAGAGTACGTTGGCGGATACAGCGACTGGGCTCGTCGGGGAAGGCAACTTGCGACAGCCGATGATCCATCAGAAAAAAAGGCCAGACGATCGTCGACGCCCGAGTCGCGGCCCCAGCGTAAGGCGTCGTCCAAACTGACGTACAAGTTGCAACACGAGTTAGATGGTCTGCCAGGTGTAATCGAATCACTCGAGGCCGAGGTTGCGTCCCTTGAGGCCGAAATTGGGGCCCCAGATTTCTATGATCGCCCGTTCGACGAAACGCGACCGGTATTGGATGCCATGCTCTCAAAGCAGACGGAACTTGATGCGGCGGTAGATCGCTGGGTTGATCTCGAAGAGGAGCAATCGAAACTAAAGACAACGAACGAATCACCAGGGGACGCTTCCTGACGAGACGCCAGCGTAGGAATTAGTACGTGGTGTTTTACTCTCGCGAGGGGGGCGTGAGGTAGGCAGCACTCGCATCAAGAGCCGCGCGACTTTGTTCGATCTCCATGCGGGCAATCACGCGCAAATGTACTTCGTCAGGGCCATCGAAGAAGCGCATAGCGCGTCCCCAGGTCCAGTGGTCTGCAAGTGGGGTGTCCGGGCTGATCCCCATGGCGCCAAACACTTGCATAGCACGGTCGAACACAGTGGTGTGTAGGCTCGGCACGAGCGCTTTAATCATGGAAATTTCCTTGCGGGCGACTTTCGTTCCGACTTGATCAATCATCCAGGCTGTTTTCAGCACCAGAAGCCGAGCCTGTTCTATCTCAATTCGTGAGCGGGCGATCCACTCTGCGATGGTGCCGTGTTCATATAGATACTTGCCAAAAGTCTTGCGTTCTTGCGCGCGAGAGATCATCAGTTCGAGCGCCAATTCAGCAGCACCGATCGATCGCATACAGTGGTGAATTCGGCCGGGGCCTAAACGTGCCTGGGCCAGCGCGAAACCGCTGCCTTCCTCTCCGAGAAGCGAAGTGGTGGGTACTCGTACGTCACGAAAAACCAGTTCACAGTGCCCTTCGGGTGAACGATGATTCATGATGGGGATGTTGCGCACCAGTTCAACCCCCGGGGTATTCATGGGTACGAGCACCATGCTTTGCTGCAGACGTCTGTCAGCTTCGGGGTCGGTTTTTCCCATCACGATCAGAATCCGACAGTTCGGATGGGCTGCGTTGGAAATAAACCACTTGCGGCCGTTAATAACATAGTCGTTTCCGTCCCGAACAATTTTTGTCCGGATCTGGGTGGCATCGGACGACGAAACGTCCGGCTCAGTCATCGCGAAGGCTGAACGAATCTCGCCATTTAAAAGTGGCAGCAGCCACTCTTGGTGTTGTTCGGGGGTTGCGAAAAGGTGTAGTAACTCCATGTTGCCTGTGTCGGGCGCACTGCAATTGAAGATCTCCGATGCCCAGCTGATACGACCCATGATTTCTGCGAGGGGGGCGTATTCGAGATTAGTCAGCCGAGTTCCCGGTTCGTCGTCCCGCAATCCGGGGAGGAAGAGATTCCATAATCCTTCCGACCGGGCACTTGCTTTCAATTCCTGAATGAATGAAACAGGCTGTTGCCCTTGCTCGACTTCTCGGTGCCAATCGCCAATGCGTGGGACAATATATGTATCCAAAAAAGCCTGAACACGTTGGCGTAGGTCTTCGACTTTTGGAGTGTAGGAGAAATCCATGTGAAGCATATTTATCCTTACAGCATTCCCAGTCTATCTGGTTTCATCGAGCGCTACGATCGCCATGTCGGCCAATGTGCGGGCCATACCACCATAGCGTGCTGCGTTGGGGTTTGATGCTGTGCCGTCCAGGGAACGTTTGAACACGCCCTGAAGGATAGCCGAGAGGCGAAAAAAACTGAATGTTAGGTAAAACGGCCAATCATTGATCGCGTCGAGTCCGCGCAGCTCACAATAACGCGCGATGATCGCTGACTCTTCTGGAATTCCGAGCGTTGTTCGGTCCACGCCCCCCAGTCCCGCAATGTGTTCGGAGGGGCGCATTCGAAGGCCCATACAAAAGTAGGCGAGGTCCGCCATGGCATGTCCCAGTGTCGAGAGTTCCCAGTCAATCACAGCGAGTATCTGCGTTTCCTGAGCGTCAAAGATCAAATTGTCGAGGCGGTAATCTCCGTGGATGAGAGAAACCTGACCATCGTCTGGAGGCACTCTTGATGGCAAATCGTCGATTAAGCGGTCCATTGATGTGATGGACTCGGTTTCGCTGGCTTGGTATTGGCGACTCCAGCGGTGAATTTGACGCTCGTAGTAGTTGCCGGGACGCCCGAAGTCAGACAGTCCCACTGCATCAATGTCGACACGGTGAAGAGCTGCGAGCACACGAATTATGTGATCAAAGGATGCCGTCCGCTCCGATGGGGACATGCCGGGCATGCTTGGCTTCCATAAGATGCGTCCCGGTACGTAGCTCATTACGTAGAACATGCTGCCAATTACCGTTTCGTCTTCGCACAGAAGGTACGGGTGTGCAACTGGTACCTCAGTATCGACCAACGCTTGTATTACCCGATACTCGCGATCCACCGCATGCGCGGACGGCAGTAACATGCCGGGTGGTTTTTGACGAAGCACATAATCGCCGCTTGCGGCCTTGATATGAAAGGTCGGGTTTGACTGCCCGCCCGGGAATTTCTCGGCCGAATGCAACCCCTCGAAACCTTTGATCCGCGGGGTCAGATAGGAACCGAGGCGATCGAGGTCGAGACTAAGAGGAGGATCAGTTTGGCGCATACGGCTGTTTGGTGGGGGCTCCTTTGTTTTTGGTGGTGAAGCCCTCGACGGGTTGAACAAGCAACGTCAGGGGTTACCAAATTCTGGAATGACATCGCGTACGAAGAGTTCCATCGAGCGTTTTTGTTCTTTTAACCCTAGACCAAGGCTGGCGTAATAAGTGAAGTGATCTACGCCAAGTTCATCGTAGATCTTGAGCTTGGCAATGACTTCCTTCGGGGTGCCGAACATCAGATTCTCATGCAGCATTTGTGGGTTGTATTCATCCCGGTTTTCGATTGTGGCCAGATCGATCATCGCGGGAAATCCATTGTTTACG
>Ga0310345_10005833_pt1 | contig 10847 bp, 9 predicted proteins | sample HC15DNA20500_MG_FD_204667 | JGI IMG/M metagenome (GOLD analysis project Ga0310345, IMG submission 204667) | Marine microbial communities from station ALOHA, North Pacific Subtropical Gyre - HC15-DNA-20-500_MG | ecosystem: Environmental > Aquatic > Marine > Oceanic | place: Pacific Ocean: North...
GAAGGGGCCGAGGCCGACATCGATCTGCATCGAGATGTAGGGGTTGCCGCTGGTATTGCCGGTTTCGTTCCAGGCCGTGCCGATGCGCACCTTGCGGCCCGACTTGTTGATCGCCGTCACGTCATAATCCGGGCTGCGCGCGGACATCTTGGCCCGTGCCTCAAGCTGGATGGCGATGTCAAATCGCGTCGAGTGGATCATGCCGGTGTATTCGGCGGCGGCGGTCTCGACATTGCGGGTGAGGGTTCCTGCGAACATGGGATGGTTCCTTTTGGATTGGCCGGTGCCTGACGTTCTTGCCAGCGCATCCGGGATTGCTTTCTCGACCCCTCCTGGGATCACAAACCAGAAAGCTTGCTTTCCTTTCAGCCCCGCCCACGGGTCAGAGCTGCCGTCCGAGTGGGCATGCCCCCGCGCGTTCGGGTGCTGCGCCCCTCCCCTGCCCGTCTGGTCTTGATTGGCTACCCGGATTTTCCGCGCTGTCCTTCGATTGCGCGATGAAGAACTCCGCCTCTTTTCCGTTCAACCGGTGCCCGCTCCGGTCGGTCAGGCCGATGCAGCTACCGTTCGGCACAAAGGTGATGAGGTACTGACCGAGCCGGTCCTTGTGGACAACGTAGCCGGTATTGGCCCAGTGCACGGTCTGACCGGCATCGACGGCCGCCTTGATGTCTTCGAATGTCATGTGATCCTCCTCAAAAAGATTGCTGGGGAAACGACGCAAGAAGCCTGATCTTCCGACCGGGCTTCTATGCAGCATTCGTTTGGCAAACGACCGAGAGCTGTCAGGCGCTTTGCGTGGCTTGCGTCGCGCGCGCCGCCATCCAATCTTTCAGGCCGAGAACCGTTCTTCCGGCGGCCACCTCGAATGCCCAAGCAACCCTTGGATCGCCGCAGGGCTCCCCGCTGAGGTGCTGCTCGATATGGCCATTGGCCATCCATGGCTCAGGCTGTATCCGTCGCAGCCAGTCCGCCATGCTCGGAATGCGGCCCTGGCAGTCTTCGCGGACATGCTGCTCGCCGATCCAGCGCACGGGGATGTCCCGACCCGCGCTATTGGTCAGGGTCAGACCGAAGACACGTTCGGCCTCGAACAGGCCTTGAGCATGATGACGCAAGGCGCGGTGCGTGAAGAGGGCGAGGTGTTCTTTCGAGGCGTCGATTATCTGGACACTTGCGATTTCACCTCCAAGGCTGAAGTTTTCACCTTTCTCCGAGGACCGATTATGCAAGTCACCAGAACTCCAGAGGGGACTGTCCCTCGCTATTTTGTCCGCGACGATGCTGGTAATTCCGTCGAACCGATTCACGATTTCCTCCGTTATCTTGACGCTCGGGGCTCATCCCCGAACACCATTCGCTCCTACGCCTACGACCTGCGGCGCGTGTGGGAGTTCTTCGAAGCCCGAGGGCTCGAGTGGCAGGGCTTCAACATTTCGAACGCCGTCGATCTGATCGCTTACCTGCATGACCGGATCGATATGCGCCCCGGCCGGTCCGCAACCGCGGCTGGCCCGGATCGGCTGTCACCGGCAACGGTCAATCGAGCGCTGGCGGCAATGTCGTCTTTCTGCGACTGGGCGATCATCGCAGGGACGCTGACCCCGCCGAACCCGATGCGGGTCAGCAAGAGTATCAACAAGCCTGCGGTCACTGATCGGCACAGACCGTTCTTTGAAGGTATTTCCCGTCGCTCAGCGAGTGTGCGCGTGATCCGTGTCCGCAGCGTTCACCGCCTGCCTCGCCCGTTGAGCGACGACCAAATCGAACGTCTACTCGCCGAACTGACCAGCCTACGCGATCGCGCCCTTGTGCTGCTGATGCTGCACGGTGGGCTGAGGCCAGGCGAAGCGCTCAGTCTGCATCTCGAGGATATCGCCTATGGGCGGCGGCGCGTGATCGTTCGATGTCGCGCTGACCACCCGAAAGGGGCACGCGGAAAGTCGCGCGTCGAGCGTGTCGTCGACCTCCATGACGGGCAGGCCCTCGATACCATCAGCGCCTATGTCATGCGTGACCGTCCCCGCGAGACAGAGACGCCGTTCATCTTTCTCGTCGGCGGAAACGGCACGAGGCGGTCTGAGCCCTTGTCCTATGCCGCGTTGGCAAAAGCCTTCGCGCGAGCGGCGGAACGCGCCGGGATCAAATCGCCCGGCGTCACACCGCATGCGCTGCGACATACCCATGCCACCCGCATGTGGGAAGCCGGCATGCGAGAGCTGACCCTGCAGCGCCGGCTCGGGCATGCATCACCGGAATCGACACGCATCTATACTCGCGTGTCCGACGCCACTGTGCTCGCCGAGTACAGCCGTGCAATGGGGCTGAAGCCATGACGGCCCCCTTGCCGGATGCCCTGATGACGTTTCCGACCGACATCGCGCCGTCGCATAGCGGGGAGGAGGAATACCGCACATTCATCCTCAGCCTCGACATGACCCGCAATATGAAGAACCGGTATATCGCTCAACGTCGAGAGTTCGTCGCCGCTTTTCCCGATCTCGCTCTTTGGTGCGAACAACCGCTTGAGGTTCGGCTCGGCCGACTTCACGGAACGTCCGCCTTCACACCTGAACACCCCGCCTCGTTCTGGGCGCGGCAATATCTCTACTACCTCGCCTTCACGGACCGCCTCCGCCTCGACTATGGGTTCCTCCTGTCGATTTCGCCCATGTATGCCGCCCAACTCGCAAATCAGCTGGGCATCGATCTGGGCATTCCGGATCTCCGCAAGCGCCAGAAAGCGATGGGGTATCACCAGACGACGCCACAGGGGTCGTCCATCTGGGTGGTTTCCCGAATTGCGCTTCATGCCGGTATACGTTCGCCCGAGCTTATCAGCCCCGACGACCTCGACGCGTTGAACGATGCAATTTCTGCATATGCGGCGTCTTCCCTGATGAAGCGCTTCCATGGCTACGACCCGCAGAAGGCCAAGACGACCGCCCATTTCTGGCACCGCTATGTCCGACAGACACAGCTTGTCCTGCACCACCTCGGCAACGGCATCGCGCGACCGCGAATGACCGCCGACAAGCGCAGGCCTTATGTCTATCCGAGGCCGGATATGGGTGTTTTCATCGAGCGCTGGCTGGAGATCAAGCGCACCAGCCTTTCCAGGGTGACGGTCGACCACTGCGCCGTGTCGCTCCGCCGCTTTGTCGACTTCCTGGTTCGCCACGATCCAAAGATCGAGAAGTTCGCAAATGTCACGTCCGAGGTAATGACCGCCTTCCTGATCGATCTTAGGAGCCAAGTCGGCGCCAGAACCAAGCGTCCATTGTCGATTACCGCCCAAAGATCCCGTGCACTTCATGTCGCGCAATTCCTCAGCGAGGGGGCGGCCTGGGAATGGCCGGACTTCCCGACGCGACCAGTTCTGAACACCCGCGATCTTCCCCGCCTTCCGCAGCGCTTGCCTCGGTATATCCCCGCCGAACAGCTTGGCCCGCTCATGGAAGAGGTCCGCAAGCTTCCCTGCGATTTCCAGCGCGCCGCGATTCTGATCGCGCGATGGTCCGGCGCCCGTCGGACAGAGATCGCAAGGTTGCCCGTCGACTGTCTGGACGCCTATCCGGACGGAACGCCACGGCTGCGCATTCCGGCGGGAAAGACCTACAGGGAACGGCTCGTGCCGCTACACCCTGAGGCTGCTGAAGCTCTTCGCAAGGTCATCGACCTGCGCGCGAAGTCGGACGAACGTCCGGTCCCGGATGCCAGAACCGGCCAATACGTCAAGTTGCTCTTCTACCGCCGCGGTGTCGCGATCTCGCCCGACTACCTGTTCAATTATCCACTCAAAGACATCTCTCACCGACTCGGCCTGGTCGATGGAAAAGGGCAGAACCTCATCTCGGCACATCGCTTCCGCCATACGGTCGGCACGGAACTCGCCGAAGGCGGTGCGCGGATGCAGACGATCATGGACGTGCTTGGGCATCAAAGCCCGCACATGTCGATGGTCTATATCCGTGTCAGCGATGAAGCGGTGCTCGCGGACTATCAGGCCGTGTTGAAACCTGATGCGCCGATCGCCGGACCCGCGGCAGAGATCATCCGCAATCAGCGCCTGCCGCAAAGCACGGTCGATTGGCTGAAGTGCAACTTCCTGAAGACCGAGCTCGAACTCGGCCATTGTCTCCGGCTGCCGGAAGAAGGTCCCTGTGAATGCGACCTCTATCTGAACTGCGCCAAATTCGTCACCACCCGATCCTATGCGCCGAGGCTGCGAGCGCGCCATCGCCTCGAACTCAATCTGACGGAAGATGCGCGTTGCCGCGGTTGGACACGAGAGATCGAACGGCATTCAGGAATAGCTTCCCGCATCGAACAGCTTCTCGTCGAACTGGGCGAGCCAGTCTCAGACGCGGCCCAGGAGGTCGGGCAGACGGTCGAAGCGGCACGGAAAATGTCGCGGTAGCCCACAGGTACCTCCCCGCCGCCCGCTCCGCTGCGCGCGTATCCGCGCTACGCGGGCGGCGGGGGCCCTCCTATGGACAACCACGACAAACCCCGACCGCGAGAACAAAAACAGCTTGATTGTCCGGATAACATCGAACCAGTCGTGGATGTCCTGATAGTCAGATGGCACCCCACCGAATTTCCGGGCAGAGCTTTCAGCATGATGAAGCGGATGGGCCATCTCAAAGCCCGTCGTCATAGCTGTGCGAGCATTCAACGTAGCGGTCGGCGTGATCGAGGGTGATGCTGTCTGCTGCAATGTCCCAGGTCAGCGTGCCGTAGCCGCCCTCGTTGTTCTCGAACCCCGGATGATGGTGATAGGCGAGTGACCAGGCGAAATCGCCCACGGCGGTGACAAGCGCTTCCGGCAGTTGGACCTCCGCAGGCTGCACATTCACGTCCTCGACATTGCCGGAGTCGCCATAGCCTTCGTATTCGGCGGTGACCTCGTTGATGCCAAGCGCGCGCAATTGCACGATCAGTTCCGCTCGGGTTGCTTTCAGGGTGGTTTCGTGCTCGGCGCGCCACTGAGCCGCCATTGCGGCATAGTCGATCTGGGGATTGGTCATGGGTCTGTCCTCTTATCAGAAGTTGGGGGGCCAGGCGTCGCATTGGTCAGCGCGCGCCCGGAAAGCGCAGACCGGCCAAATCCCGATCCGCGACGCCCGACCCAAAGCCCGCTTTGGCTTTTCAGGCGGCTTGGTCTGCCGCGTTGCTGGTTCCCTGCCCCACAATCCGGGCCAGAATGCTGACCGTGTCGATCCCGTCCCCATGCGGCAGGAACACCCGCAGCTGGAAGGCAATGATCTCGGTGAAACACCCCATGGCCTTGAGGCCTTCGATCATGCCCTTGTCCGCACCGCCCAGCTCAAGGCGCATCTCGCCTGCGACCCGGCGACGGGTCAGCGTCAGACCCCGGCCCAGATCGACCGGCGTGGTGGTGCCAAGAGCCGCAGTCAGCATCTCCTGTGGCGTTTGCGGGTTAGAAACGAGGAAGCTGGCGCGCAGCGCGGCCGCCCCTTCCTCGCTCAGCGTGCGCCCGATCATGGCGGTCGCCCCGTCCGGCGTGACGCGGTAGATGCGTTCATTCGTGGTCGGGATGTCCTTCCAGATCGGCAACAGCAGCCCGGTCAGCAGGTAGAGCTTGGTTGTGGTGGTTTTTGGCAGGGACGCTGCCTCGGCATCCCAAAGCTTTGCAAACTCGGGCCTGTCGATGTCTTCCCAGGCCGAAGACGTGAACCGAGCCTCTTCGAGATAGCTAGACCCGTTTGGCCGCACCGCCTTGCGCATCAGTGTGACAATATCCTCGTCATACATCTGCATGGGGCGCGCCGAGATGAGCGCCGCGCGACCGGAGGCGCGATTGACCATCGGTAACTTGTCGGGATTGCGCGACATGGCCTCTTCGGCGTCCAGCACATACACTGGGTCGGTGACCTCCAGCCCGATAATCCGCGTCACGGCGCCGGATTTCGGGCAGGTCCAGAGATCCTCGGTGGAGACCTGTTCTATCTTGTCGCCGCGTAGGGTTTCCACGCCGAGATCGAGCGTGCCCGCCGCGCGCGCCCGTTCCGTCTGATCGGCAATCCGGCGCATGAACTCGGCAAAGAGTGCGTTCTGCATGTGGATGGGAAGGGCAAGCACCCGGTTGAGAAACCGCTGGATCGGGGGAAGCTCCTCAAGGAGCACCCCGTCCTTGTCGATCAGCCGCAGGGCGGTCCAGTCGGTGAAGCTCTCGTAGCTCATCGCCTCAGCGCGCCCGGCGGCAAGATCGGCGAAATACCCACGCAGCGCCGCTCGCGCGATCGGGCTTTCGAGATTGTCCTCCTCGCGGAACATGCCTTGCGAGCCGGTCTCGCGCTGACCCTTGGTCAAGGCCCCCAGCTGGTCGAGGCGCTTGGCTATAGTCGAGGTGAAACGCTTTTCGCCATGCACATCCGAGGTGCAGACCCGGAAGAAGGGCGCGCTGACTTGGGCAGAGCGATGCGTGCGGCCGAGCCCCTGGATGGCCGCATCGGCGCGCCAGCCGGGCTCCAGCAGGTAGTGCCGCCGCCGTTTCTGGTTCTTCGCCGTTTGCGCCGCATGATACGACCGGCCCGTACCGCCCGCATCGGAGAAGATAAGGATATCCTTATCACCGTCCATGAAGGCTTGGGTTTCGGATGAATTGCTGCTGGCGGCGCGCTTTTCGATGAAGAGATGACCATCCTCGGCCTTGAGGGGTCGGATGGACCGCCCCGTGACTTCTGCCACGGCCTCGTCGCCAAAGGCCCAGAGGATCTGATCCAGCGCCGAGGGGATCGGCGCCAGCGTCATCAACTCCATCATGGCCGCGTCACGCAGAGCGAGCGCCTCGCGCGAGACGACCAGCGCGCCAGTTTCATCCCGAAGCGGCTCAGCCACCATGTTGCCGTCGATCTCCACGAGCTTTTGGGCATGGATCGGAAAAGCCTGTTCGAGGTAGGCGAGAACATAGTCGCGTGGCGTCAAGGCACCCTCGACGAGTTCATCCTCCGGGTCCATCGTCTCAAGCCGACGCTTCAACAGGCTCTCACCCGTCGAGACCACCTGGATGACGCAAGCCTTGCCTGCCGCCAGATCGTCCGCGATGGCGTGGATGATGGTCGGGGCCTTCATGCCCATCAGCAGATGATTGAAGAAACGCTGCTTTGTGCTCTCGAAGCGGGACTTGGCCGAGGCGCGTGCTGCCGAGGCATTGGTCTCTCCCGAGGCATCGTTGACGCCGGTGGCTGTCAAAGCGGCTTCGAGATTGTGGTGGATTGTGCGAAAGGCTCCCGCATAGGCGTCGTAGATCTCGATCTGGGCCGGGGTGAGCGCGTGTTCGAGCACGTCATACTCCACGCCATCGAAGCTGAGGGCGCGGGCCGTGTAGAGGCCGAGCGTCTTGAGATCGCGCGCGACCACCTCCATGGCGGCGACACCGCCAGCTTCCATCGCAGAAACGAAGCTCTCGCGGCTTGGGAAGGGGTATTCCGGCCCCTGCCCCCAGAGACCAAGACGCGCGGCATAGGCCAGGTTGTGCACGCTCGTGGCACCCGTGGCCGAAATGTAGAAGACGCGAGCGCGGGGTGCTGCCAGTTGCAGCCGCAGGCCTGCAAGGCCCTGCTGGGAGGGTTTGACCCCCCTGCCCTGCTCGGACCCGGCCGCGTTCTGCATGGCATGGGCCTCATCAAAGGCCAGTACGCCGTCGAAGTCTTCGCCCATCCAGTCGAGGGTCTGGCTCAGTCGCGTGGTGCCACATTTGCCCGCGGACCGCAGCGTGGCGTAGGTGACGAAGAGGATACCGTCGCCCATCGGGACGGGCTGATCCGGTTTCCATTTTGAGAGCGGCTGGATGTCGGCTGGCGAGCCGCCGAGATCGGTCCAGTCGCGGATGGCGTCCTCGATGAGCGTGGCGGATTTGGAAACCCAGATCGCCTTTCTGCGCCCGGCCAGCCAGTTCACGAGAATGAGCCCCGCGCATTCGCGCCCCTTGCCGCAACCGGTGCCGTCGCCGAGGAAATAGCCAAGGCGATAGGCACGTGCGTCTGGATCATCATCGGCGCGCGTCAGCTTGGTCTGGTCGTCATCGATCGCGAACCGACCCGGCAGGTCGCGCCCATGGGCGTCATGCGCCATGATGATGGTTTCCAGCTGCGCCTCGGAGAGATGTCCCTCCTCGATCAACCGTGCGGGCAGGCGCAAGTCATCACTGCCCGTGTTTGAGGGCATGGGCGGGGCAACCGAGGCCATGGCGATGCTCTCGACGAGCGGCGTGGGATGTTCTTGCGCACCCGCGATCTCGATCCGCTGCGGACGGTAGCGCGCATAGATGTCCGAGATGGGCGTGTTGTCGCGCGGGATATCGAGGCTCTTGAAAGTGAGCGGGACAACGGCATTGGCCCGAGATTTGGAGGCGGCGACAGGCGCAGCAGCGGTCTTGCGCGGGGCAGATGATGGAACGATCGGTCGCGCATGAGGGATCGCTTCAGCCCGTTGGACGGGGCGCATCTCGGGCCGGGTCGCGGCAACTGCGTCGACAAAAGGAAGGGCTTCATCCAAGTCCCGGACACTGGCGCGGATCATTTCGCCGTCCTCCTGCACCTTGTCGAAGACCATCAGCTGGGTTTCGACAGAGGTGCCGAGCTTGCGATAGACCTGTCCCGGCATCGTCAGCGCCAATCGCGGCGTCAGGAGACCGCAGGCGCGGGACCAATGCGCGGCATCGCGTTCGGGCGTGAATCCCGGCGGCATGATCGCCACCAGCCGCCCGCCGGGTGCCAGGCGCTTTGCAGCCGCGATGAGATGCTTGGCGGCGATGTGCTTGTCTCGGGAGCGATCGACCGAGGAGGCGAAGGGCGGGTTCATCACCACGACCTCGGGTAGAACCGGCGTCTGCAGCAGATCATCGATATGCTCGCCGTCATGGCCTGTGACCTCGCCGCCGAAAACCGCGCGCAGGAGGCGCTGGCGAAAGGGGTCGATCTCGTTGAGCAGAAGCGTGGCACCGGCCCGGGCGGCGAAAGCAGCCAGGGCACCGGTGCCAGCCGAGGGCTCCAGAACGGTCTCGCCCTTGCGGATCGCCGCGGCCCGCAAAACCAGCGCCGCGAATGGCAGCGGCGTGGAAAACTGCTGTAGCCGGATCTGCTGCTCTGACCGGCGGGTTTCCGTCAGGAGCCGTGAGGCAAGTAGCCTTGCAGCGGCGGTGTCACCTGCCGCGCCGTTCCCACGCAGCAGCACCTGGACAGCCGCTGCCTGCATCATGTCATAGGCCATGCGCCAGTCCCAGGCGCCACCGGCATCGCTGCCATGAAACGTCTCGCGCATGATACGCGCGAGCGCTGAACTGCGCAGGGGCTGGTCATCGACCTCCGTGCCGATTTGCGCGAGGGCAGAGGCGAGATCGGCTTCGGAGATTGCGAGAGCCGGGTTGGCCGTTCTGGGTTTGGACATGGGGATTTTCCTTTGGATCAGGGTCTGAGTTCCAAAGGACAAAAAGCCCGCTTTCGCTTTTCAGGGTGACGTAGTCAGACCGCGCCGACCTCAAAGGCTTGGTCAGGACTTGGGTTCGACCTGCCGCTTCGCATCAATCAATGCCTGTGCGGCCTGCATCACCTGAACCTGAGATGTTCCCGAGCGTGCATCCTCCAGCGCGGCCTGCACCTGCGCGCAAAACCACGTGTCATAAGAATTCGCTTCAGCGGCCACGGAAATGCTCCTCGAGCCCGATATCCAGCAGCTTGCCGAGGTCATCGGGCATGTCTGCAACGCGCACAGCAATTGGGAAACGGTGCCCCGTCAGGTCAGGCGCGCATTGCTCCTCTAGACCGAGGTGCTGCCTATCCTTTTCCGTCTCATTCATTGTGCTTTCTCCGACCGCATTATCAGCCGATGCTACATCTTCGAGCGTGGCGTCGTAAATGATAATGCCAAAGGGTCATAGCAAGCTGGCCCACTTACCGATCGGGCACCGCTTCAAGGGATTTCTCGAACCGCTTGCCTGCCGCTGCAGCTTCTTTCAAGAGCGCGTCGAAATTGTCAGGTGGGTTGCCATCTTCCAGCATCCCTTTGAACGTCGCATAGGCATCCGTCTTGCTGCCATAGGCGCGCAGGGTCTTGTCGTCGTTCACCCATGCCACCACGATGACCTTCGCATCGCTGTTGAACCGGTAGAACAGCCGATACTGCTGGAAGAATTTCGCCCGGAACCAGTGCTTGCGGTGATCGCCGAGTGTGCCGCCTTGCCGGAAGGCGGCGGCACCCGGATCTGCAGGTATGGCCTCGGTGACCAGCTTGAAGATGGCGGCCAGCCGTTTCGTCGGGTTTTTCTTGTGCCAGGTCTTGGGATCGCGAGCCTTACGCGCCTCTACCTCCTCGACCAGCCCTTCGAGCTGGTCCAGAAAGAGTGGGTGCGCATAAATCGACCATCCATTCACGACAAGGGGCGCTTGGGCGGGCACGCTATCGCCGCTCATTCATCCTCGAGCGATAGCGGCGCATCGAGATCGACATCAACGTCTCCGACCAGTGCTGCAAGACGGTCATGCAAAGCCCCATCGAAAGCCCGAATGCGGTCCGGATGCGCCTTGATATCGGCCTCGACAAAATCGAGAAAGGCTCCGAGCACGGGATCTTCCTCGTCGCTGCGCACGGGCTCGATATAGACCCTGCCACTCGGCTCGGTGCAGTAACGAATCTGGTCGCCCTTGCCCAGCTTGAGCTGTTTGCGCACACCCGCCGGCACGGTCGTCTGATACCGATCCGTGAGTTTCGAGACATCTTGTGCGAGGGCTGTCATGGCAGTCTCCTGAAGAAAAGGGGCTTTGCTGCCCGCGATAGGTAATGCATTTGCATTGCCTTGTCAAGACAAGCCGCAGCATCTGCTG
>Ga0310345_10005834_pt1 | contig 10847 bp, 9 predicted proteins | sample HC15DNA20500_MG_FD_204667 | JGI IMG/M metagenome (GOLD analysis project Ga0310345, IMG submission 204667) | Marine microbial communities from station ALOHA, North Pacific Subtropical Gyre - HC15-DNA-20-500_MG | ecosystem: Environmental > Aquatic > Marine > Oceanic | place: Pacific Ocean: North...
CGACAGACAAATTTCATTCCGAAGTTCGACGACGGTCACGACGTCATTACCGGTCTGACCTACGACAGCGGTGATTATCCTGGTGGACTCAACAAGCTACTCGAGCACACCGGCTACAAAGCACTCCGCGCGAAGCAGGCTGAAGGCCCGAAAAATGGCAAATACCTGGGCATCGGCATCTCGTCGTATGTCGAGATCTGCGGCCTCGGGCCGTCGCAGGTCGCTGGGGCCATCGGCTTCCAGGGTGGACTCTGGGAAAGTGCCATCGTCCGCGTCCACCCCACCGGGGGGGTGCATGTTTTCATCGGAGCCTCTCCGCATGGACAAGGTGAGGAAACGACGTTCGCACAAATCGTCGCGAGCGAGATTGGAGTCGACGCGAACGACGTCAAGATTATTCACGGCGATACCGACAACACGCCGATGGGCTGGGGCACTTACGGCAGCCGCACGACGGCGGTCGGCGGCGCAGCGCTCGCGATGGCCGTCCGAAAGATTCGCGACAAGGCAAAGGTACTCGCCGCACATCTGCTCGAAGCCTCCGTCGAAGATATGGACTATGAGGACGGCAAGTTCTTCGTGAAAGGCTCACCAGACAAAGCTAAGACAATTCAAGACGTCGCGCTGATGGCGAACGTTGCCTGGGACCTACCTGAAGGAATGGAAGCGGGGCTCGAAGCCTCGACCTTCTACGACCCACCTAACTTTGTCTTTCCCTATGGCTCGCACCTCGCCGTCGTCGAGGTCGATACGGACACGGGGCATGTCGAGTTAACAAAGTACACCGCGCTCGACGACTGCGGTCCTCAGATCAATCCGACCATCGTCGAGGGACAAGTGCATGGCGGCGTTGTCCAGGGGGTCGGCCAAGCCCTGTGGGAAGAGGCCGTTTACGATGAGAACGCGCAGCTTACCACCGGGTCGATGCTCGACTATGCCCTCCCACGTGCCGACCGCTTGCCACCCATTGAGGTGATCTCAACAGTGACACCGTCACCACACCATCCGTTAGGGGTTAAGGGCATCGGCGAAGCGGGCACCATCGCTTCGACCGTCACTGTCTACAACGCTGTGCTCGATGCGTTGCGACCACTCGGCGTCACGTCAATCGATATGCCATTTACACCCGAACGGGTCTGGCGCGCCATTGAAGACGCGAAAGGGAATTAGGCTATGTTTGCTCCAGATTTCGACTATTTCCGTGCAGGATCAGTGGCGGAGGCCGGTGAACTGCTCGCAAAGTACCCGGGTGCGAAGCTTCTCGCCGGTGGCCACAGCCTAATCCCACTTCTGAAACTGCGTCTCGCAGCACCAGCTGCGGTCATCGACATCGGCCGGATCACCGAACTACGGGGCATCACGACGAACGATGGGTTAACCATTGGCGCGTTGACGACTCATGCTGAACTTGCAGAATCAGGCGAGGTAAAGCAGCACGCAGAGGCACTAGCCGAAGCGGCGAGTCAGGTGGGTGACCCGGCGGTGCGTAATCGGGGAACCATTGGAGGCAATATCGCCCACGCCGACCCGGCCTCTGACTTGCCGACCGTCCTGGCGGCACTGGGAGCTACAGTTAACATAGTGGGTAGCGACGGCGAGCGGTCGACGGATGTCGCTGATTTCTTCCAGGGCATCATGATGACGGCACTCGGTAACAACGAAGTGCTGACCTCAATTCAGCTTCCCGCTGCCACCGCCGGACAAGGGACGGCATACGCAAAGTTTGCACATCCGGCATCGCGCTACGCCGTCATCGGCGTTGCCGCCTCCGTCACACTGAGTGGTGGCACCTGCTCAGCCGCATCGGTCGCCGTCGGTGGCCTCGTGCCAGTTCCGGTGCGCTGCGGTAGCGTTGAGCAGGCAGTGACCGGTCAAGCGCTGTCGCCGGAGACGATCGCACGAGCCGCTGACGCAATCAGTGACGACCTCGGCGACGACCTGCTCGGTGACGTGTTCGCCTCGGCGGACTACCGCAAAGCGGTCGCACCGGTCTATATCCGACGCGCGCTCACTATGGCCGCCGAGCGCGCCGGCTAGCCGTGTCCCGATCGTCCGAATCGCCTGGATCACCCGAATCAATAGGCGAGCTGCAGGAGCAGCTCAGCAGGCATCAGTACATCGCCGATGCCGGCCTCGCGACGTCGATCTACCTCGCCTTGAAGCTCAAACGACCTCTCTTACTCGAAGGAGAGGCGGGGGTCGGCAAAACTGAAGTCGCTAAAGTCCTTGCCGCGACACTCGACACCAACCTCATCCGCCTCCAGTGCTACGAGGGGCTTGATGTCACACATGCCGTCTACGAATGGAACTACGCACGCCAATTGATAGAAATCCGCCTGGCTGAAGCAACGAGTGACGTGGCGCGCGACCACCACGATCAGGTGGGTGAGCTGTTCGGGCCAGATTTTCTCATCGAACGCCCTCTGCTTCAGGCGCTCCGAAACGGACGAGCACAACCGCCAGTGCTACTGATCGATGAACTCGACCGGGCGGACGAAGAATTTGAGGGGTATCTCCTGGAAGTCCTCTCAGATTTTCAGATCACAATTCCTGAACTTGGAACCATCACAGCAACAACACCGCCGGTGGTTGTCATTACCTCCAACCGGACGCGCGAACTACACGACGCCCTGAAGCGCCGCTGTCTCTATGCCTGGATCGACTATCCCGACTTCGATAAAGAACTTCAGATTGTCACGACGAAAGTACCAGAGGCTTCGGCCGCCCTCTCCGAACAGGTGACCCGCTTTGTCCAAGAGCTCCGTCGTGCCGACCTCTACAAAGCAACGGGTGTATCTGAAACGCTCGACTGGGTCGCCGCTCTTGTCGCCCTCAACCAGCAGGAACTCGATGCCGCCACCATCGAGCGCACCTTAGGCATCATCCTCAAAAACCAGGAGGACATGCAGAACATGCGCGGCGACCGGATTCAAGAAATGTTGAATCGAGCGAAAACACCAGGCACGCGTTAACCGTGTCTGCACTTCTCCCAAATTTGATCCACTTCGGACGGCTTCTGCACCGCCTTGGACTCGATGTACCAGCCGGGCGGATCTGTGATGTGGCAGAAGCACTCGCCTACGTCGACCTGGGCTGCCGCTCCGACTTCTACCACACGCTACGGTGCCTACTGCTGTATCGAGTGCAGGACCTCCCGCTGTTCGATGACGCATTCCGTGTCTTCTGGCGCCGACCACACGGCGACTGGACTGAAACCGACCTGCACGCGATGGGGGAAACTCGCCGGTCTGGCGGGCCGGAGTATGAGTCGGAGCTCCCTCCAAACGAGACATTGCCGTCCAAGAGTTCCGAACGTACCTACCAGGTGGAACGCATGGCCGCACTCAGCTACAGCCACCGTGAGGGGTTGTGGGCGAAGGACTTTGAGCGCTTTACTGAAGACGAAGTCGCGGCGGCGCACCAGATGATGACTGACCTCGATTGGCAGCTCAGCGAACGGCAGTCGAAACGATGGACCAGCGGTCGTGGAGCGATGCTCGACCTCCGACGTGCCGTGCGGGAGAACATGCGCTACGGTGGCGAGCTAATCGACCTCCCAACACGATGCCGAAAGACCAAACGGCGGCCGCTCGTACTCCTCTGCGACGTCAGTGGGTCCATGGAGCGCTACAGCCGCATGCTGCTCCACTTTATTCATGCACTCACCGACAGTGGGCAGGCCAGCCGGGTGGAGTCGTTCGTGTTCACAACTCGACTCACCAGGCTTACACAGCAACTGACAGGTCGACGAGTCGATGACGTATTGCCGTCGCTCCCCCGTACGATCAGCGGTTTCGGTGGCGGCACCCGGATCGGTGACGCGCTCCACACCTTCAACGTCGAATGGGTACGACGTGTGCGGGGAAACGGCCCGGTTATCCTCTTGATCTCGGACGGGTGGGACCGCGGCGAACCCGAGCGTCTCCGGGCCGAAATGGCACGCTTGCAACGCTCATGTCATCGACTGGTGTGGCTAAATCCACTCCTCGGCTCACCCGACTACCTTCCACTGACCCGCGGAATGCAGGCGGCATTGCCATCGGTGGACGACTTCCTTCCAGTACACAACCTCGCGAGTCTTGAGGCTCTGGCGCAGCACCTGAACACGTTGCCAAGCCGCCGCTCTGGCCGTCGTCACACGCAAACCGTCGCCTAACGGTATCCTTGCCATATGGATGTCACAGCGACGTATACATTTGAGGCGCCACGCGAACAGGTCTGGGCACTATTGGTCGACCCAGCGGTAATCGCAGGATGCCTCCCGGGATGCGAATCAATGGAGTCCGTTGGCGAGGACACTTACAACGCGACCATCACCATCGGAATTGCCGCGATCACAGGGCGGTATGAAGCCACCGTGCAGATGACCAACAAGTGTGAACCAGAGCAGTACACGCTGGTAGTCGAAGGTCAGGGCAAACCCGGGTTCGTAAAAGGCTCGGCTACGGTGTTGCTGAGCCAAGACGACACTGGCACGATGACTCGGGTCGCTGTGACCGGCAAAGCACAAGTCGGTGGCACGATTGCCCGTGTCGGCCAACGCTTGCTAGGCAGCGTCTCGAAAATGATGATGGACCGCTTCTTCGCCTGCCTACAGGAACGGGCGAAAACCACATAGGATCACATGGTGACAATGCCGCCTGGTCATGAAAATAACAGAGTGCCCAGCTGGAACAGCAGGTACAGAGATCCTGCCTAGCAGACCGTGACTAACGAGCAATACCACCAGGCAAAATACATCGCTATTCGAATTCAGCACAAGGTTCATCGTGGATTCTGGGGTGCCAATTCGTGACACAACTGTTTAGAAACGTGGCGGGAGGTGTTGCCGCACTAGTGGTATTCGTAGGCATCATCGCTAGTCTACTAGTCACTGTGTTTAACCTGCGCATTGAGTTCGCCGGTAACGGCATGCGTCCGATTTTCTCGTTCGGCGATCCTAACGACCACTATGCCTCACTAGAGGCCAACCGGTTGGACCAGCCGACGACCACCACAGCCCCACCGTCAACGCGAAGCATCAGGCCGGCCGAAGCGAGTCGTTCCGTCCAGACACTGGACGATAATTGGACGGACTTCCGCGGCCCCAACCGGGACGGGCTGTATACGGCGACTGCAATCAGGACAGATTGGCCAGGTGCCGGACTTGAGCCACTCTGGACACAACCGATCGGTGGTGGGTATGCGTCGTTTGTCATCGCTAACGGTCGGACCTTTACTATCGAGCAACGACGCGATGACGAAGTAGTCACGGCATACGACGTCGCGACCGGCGTCGAACTTTGGACGCACGTGTGGCCGACGCACTTTCAAGAGATGATGGGCGGACCAGGGCCGCGAGCCACACCCACCTGGCATGAGGACCGGCTCTACGCCCTTGGCGCGACCGGTGTCTTTACCTCGCTCGATGCGGCGACCGGCGAAGTGCTCTGGGAACGCAATATTCTCGACGATGGCGGGGCGCGGAATCTCCAGTGGGCGATGGCGGGCTCGCCTCTCATTGTTGACGACATGGTAGTTGTCTTACCAGGTGGCCCCGAGGGCTGGTCGGTAGCTGCCTACAACCGTCACACCGGGAACATTGTCTGGCACGTCCTCAACGACGTCACCGCCTATACATCGCCGATGCTCGCAACCTTGGGTGGCATACGGCAAGTTCTTGTCGTGACCGCCGAACGGGTCGTTGGTCTACGCCCAGAAGATGGCCGCCTGCTCTGGGACTACCCGTGGCGGGTGCAGATGGTACCAAACATTGCACAGCCACTGATCGTGAGTAACACGCGACTATTCCTGTCGGCCAGCTACGGCAAGGGCGCGGCGCTCGTCGAACTGACGCGAGAGGGGGACCGGCTCACGGCATCCACAGTCTGGGAAACAAACCGGATGAAGAACAAATTTAGCAGTTCCGTACTGGTTAACGGCTACATCTACGGACTGGATGATGCCATCCTCGCCTGTATCGACGCCGAAACAGGCGAGCTCATGTGGAAAGCGGGACGCTATGGCTACGGCCAGCTGCTGGCGGCCGACGACCACTTGGTCGTCCTCACCGAACAGGGCGACCTGGTGTTGGTCCGTGCCACACCGGACCAACACCGTGAAGTGGCTGGATTCCGCGCGATTGACGGCAAAACATGGAACGTCCCGGCGATGGCCAACGGTTTAATTTTGGTGCGAAACGCCAGAGAAATGGCAGCGTTCGACGTGTCGCAGTAACATAGCCGAAAAGCTATCGCCTCGGTGCGATTATTGGGTATTGTCGAGCTGCCGGTGATAGGCCGGGGAACGGAGTACAAAGATGCGCACATGGATTGTGATGGCAACGGTTGCCCTAGTAATAACGGCAGTGCCGGTAGGCGCAGCCGAAAACGCCCCGACCTATAACGAAGACGTCGGAACAATCCTTCTCAACAACTGCGCGAGCTGCCATCGTCCCAACCAAGTAGCGCCAATGTCGCTGCTCTCTTACAAGGATTCTCGTCCATGGGCACGCGCCATTAAGTCAAAAATAGTTGCGCGGGAGATGCCGCCATGGTTTGCCGACCCGCAGTACGGCGCTTTTGCCAACGACATGAGCCTGAGCGACGATGAGATCGCAACCATTGTTGCGTGGGTCGATAATGGCGCGCCGGAAGGTAACGGTCCGAGTCCAACACCGCCAACGTTTTCCGACGCTGGCTGGAGTCATCCGTCTGGTACCGACCCGGATTACGTGTACGAGTTCCCGATCGAATGGCATATCGATGCCGACGGTGAGACGCCAAACTTCAATCTCTTTACGCCACTATCGTTCGACGATGTGATGACGGTGTCGGCAACGCAGGTCCGGCCGGGCAACTTCGCGGCGACGCATCATATCGTGACGCGTCTAACGAATCTGCCGCCTGGCACCAAGCTCGGCACTGGTCCAGCTTGGACCGGCGGTCCGACGGTCGACTATGTGCCAATCGCAGATCCGGATGCGGACCCCGATAAAATAGCTGCCGCACGCAAGGCACGTCAGAACCGTGGCGCCGAAACCGAACTCGATCCTGAAGTGGCAGTACAACGTGCGAGGGATAGTGCCGGGTTTGGCCCCTATATCCCAGGCGTCGGTGCCGATGTCGCAAAAGCAGGCCAGACCAGGGAAATTCGTGGCGACAAGTTCGATTACATCCTCTGGAATTTGCATTACCAGGCTACTGGTAAACCTGAAGCAGCACGGCCATCAGTCGGAGCGTGGCTTGCTGCCGAGGAAGGTGCCACTGTCGTGCGCACGCTCGCGCTCGACGAAACCACGTCCAAAAACAAACAGCTCGTCGCGCCGCCGCCGCTCACACCTGAGCAACGTCGGGCAGCGGCACGCGGTCGTCAGATTGGCCAGAACCTGAACCCACTGCTCCAACCAATCCCACCGGGGGATGGGAATTGGACAGTCACCGGTATTGGTGCGTTTCAGAACGACGTAATCCTTCAGAGCCTCTTTGTCCACGCGCACTTGCGCGGTAAAGATTTCACCTACGTGCTGACCTATCCGGACGGTCGCGAGGAAATTTTGCTGCGCGTCCCGAATTACGACTTCGACTGGCAATTCGAATACGAGCTCGCCGAGCCCATTAACGTGCCGGCTGGCAGCACAGTGAAATCGATCGCCCGGTATGACAATTCGCGGTCGAACCGATCAAATCCGGCCCCGCACAAAGAGACCTATTGGTCGGAACAGAGTTGGGATGACATGTTCCTCACCAACGTCAAGTACGTCACCGACGACAACGACTGACGCGTAACGTGAACAAGGTAGTAACGAATTGCGCAGCTGTGATGGTGGCCCTTATGGCCATCGACTACTTGACTCCGGTCGCATTTGGTCAAGACAAACCGGCGAGCACGCGAACACAGCCACAAGTCGACATCGTCCAAACCGTCGGCTGCGTTGAGCGGCGCGGTGACGACATGTGGCTGGCGGGCGCCTCCAACCCCGCAGTCATTCGCCGTGGGGTCTTCAATGAAGCACAGGTTGAGGAAGCGCGCAAGACAGCACCTGGGACGGGTGCCTTCCAGCTGATTGGTGAGGCTGAGTTTCTCAGCGCCGAAGGACTGCTCCGGACAGCCGAACGCGCGGCATTCACAACTCCTGAACAGGTGAACGCCACCGGAGGACTCCGTGAGGGTCGGCGAGTCCTGGTTAAAGGCTTGCTGATCGACACGGAACGTGAATCTCGCATCAACCTCCTGGCAGTCGTCGCACTGTCTGAAACCTGCAGCAAATGACCCGGGTGTCCGCACGAATCGCAACAGGCTCAATGCTTCCGCTAGTACTCGTCACAACATCAACGCTTCTTGCGCAAACACCAGCAGAGATCGAGGCTGAACCGATCGTGAAGCTGCAACCCGGCGAAACCAACGCGCCCGGTCAATGTTTGACGCAGCAAGAACTCGATCTCATTGATCGCCTCAACGCGCTGCGGCGACCGACAGTCGGCGTCGAGGGCGAAGACCAAGGCGACGATCCGGCGCCGTTCGATCCGCACTACTTCGTCGGCTCCTGGACGTTTGAAGGGGTTATGCCGGAGTCGCCACTGGGCGAGGCCGGCGATTTTATAGGTACCGAAACGGTACGTCACGTGAACGGCTGCACCTACAAAAGCACACTTGACGCGACCGTTGCTGACCGACCGGTCACGATCACGACGCGAATGTTCTACGACCGGCAGATGCGCTATCTCCTTCGGATCGAAGACGACAGCCGGGGGTTCGAATTCCTAAAAATGGGGCGTGTCGGTGGCGATCCCGGTGGGTTCTTCTCACACCATTGGGAGGCACCAGCTGTGACTAACAATGGCACAATGGTGCGGTTGCGCGGTCGAACTTACATCACCTCTCCTTTCGCGTATCGGTTGCAACTACGAATCGGAGTCAACGACGGTCCATTTACGAACTTCGGATCCATCTGGTGGGACCGGGTTGACGACGAACCGTAACTACGTTGAACCAGCTTCTCTTACTAGCCGGTCCTGTTGCTGCACCGGCCTTCTCACTGAAATGACATCTCCAGCCTTCGTCTGAAACCACTTGCCGATCCGAAGATGTCGACAAGATGGACGACCAGAGAACACTAATGAGTTCTCATCATCAGCGCGCCACACAGCGCATGGGTGATTACGTTCGTGCTGTGTCGACGTCGCTCACTTGAACTGTCGTACACGACTACGCGAGGCGATCTAGTGTCACACGTCTCGACCAAGTTGATAACGTTAGGACCATACTCAACACAACAACACCAACACGAGTCAAAGCGGTGTCACGTACCCAAAGTACAATCGCCCAACAGTTAGGGTTTACGACAAGCGGGTGGGAAACCGTGTGGTAACATTTCGGGCTCGCGCGCCCGTAGCTCAGCTGGATAGAGCGCCGGGCTTCGAACCCGTAGGTCGGGGGTTCAAATCCCTCCGGGCGCGCCAAAATGTTCTGCGATATTGAGCACGACTATCGCGAACGTCGAGCGCCCGTAGCTCAGCTGGATAGAGCGCCTGCCTCCGGAGCAGGAGGTCGCAGGTTCGAATCCTGCCGGGCGCGCCAGTAACCAATGGCAAACACTTCACGTGGGCCGCTAGCTCAACTGGCAGAGCAGCAGACTCTTAATCTGAAGGTTCCCGGTTCGATTCCGGGGCGGCTCACCACTATTTCCTCACAAAACAGGCACACCGGACGGGTGTGACCGGCACCCGTCCCTCTCAAAGAGGGGTATGTCCCTCTTTTGTCCCTGTTTTCGCACACCCGCTGCGTACAGCGGGGGCGAAAGTCGCCACCGTTGAACCGTCCGCGCCAATGGCGGAGACAATCTCATGCGGACCCGATCTGCGGGCCGGATTGGAGGCACACGGCACAGCGCTTGCGTGTTTGCGCGTGTGCATAGTCGATGGGGGCGAAAGCATGCCCTGGCATGGATTTCAATCGTCTGGCTAGGACGGGGTACACTCCTTAGCCGCCGATGGTACACATCCTCAACGGCATCAAGTTTCGCGCCCACCAGGCTGCTGGGCGCGTCGCCGCCGCAGCCATTGCCTCCTTGCCGGCGTCGCTTCGTCGTCGCCTCATGCAGCCGAAGCGACACAACGCCAAACAGTATTGGAGCACGAAGCCGTCGGCATGCAATAACGCGGAACGCTTCTACACAGCGATTGGTGCGGACCAGCGCCATCTCCGCAATGTGTTGGAGTTTGGTTGCAACTGGGGCGGGAACCTATTCCACTTCCTTGAGCGGCAGCCGTCCCTTCGAGTCGTCGGAATCGACGTCAACGCAAACGTCCTCAAAGCGGCTGAGCAGACACCTCAGTTTTGCGCCATTGTAGGCGACGAATCAACGCTAACCTCGTTCCACGACGGCTCATTCGATCTAGCCTTCACCATATCGGTGCTTGACCACCTACCATCCGACACCGACGTCGAGGAGACGATTCAACACCTTGTCCGGATTGCCCAAACGGTGGTGCTCGTCGAACCGTTCGTAGAAGGAGTTCATCGTGACGTGTCCGGGCTCACGCGCAACGAAGTCAAGTCCGGCCTCGAGCGCGGCGATAAACGCTTCGCGTCCTACTGCTACTTATGGAACTATGACGCGATGCTTAACCGCCTAGACGTTACCTGGGAGAAGCGGCCGTTTCCACTACACACGTCGTCGCTGGGTCCCTTTTATCATCTGTACCAGATTGAACGGGGTCGTTCCTGAGATTGTCGCCAGCGCGGGTTCCGTCACTGGGTGACCGTGTCTTTACGATCGGCTATCCGACCCCATCCTTGCTTGGACCTGACTCGAAGTACACGAATGGTACGGTCAGTGCGTTGTCGGGGCCGCGTGGGGACGCCAG
>Ga0310345_10005835_pt1 | contig 10846 bp, 6 predicted proteins | sample HC15DNA20500_MG_FD_204667 | JGI IMG/M metagenome (GOLD analysis project Ga0310345, IMG submission 204667) | Marine microbial communities from station ALOHA, North Pacific Subtropical Gyre - HC15-DNA-20-500_MG | ecosystem: Environmental > Aquatic > Marine > Oceanic | place: Pacific Ocean: North...
GGGACGCTCGAGGACGTGGTCGGTACTGTGTCCGGGCAAGTACGCGTTGGTGGCACCTCCGAATCGCCGGAGCCGGATGGGATTGTCGAGCTTTCCGCCGCGGGCTGGTCGATCGACGTGCTCGGAGTCCGCCACGAGGACGTCGAGGGTACCGTGACCCTCAAGCCCGACCGAACCGCCGAGCTCGACCTGTCGTTGAGCGCGACAGGCCGTGCAGTGGTCACGGGCACGGTGACGCTGGATTCCATCTCAGACCCGGGCTTGGACCTACAGCTCGAGTTGGACGGCTTCCAAACCGTGCAGCGGACGGACATAGAGAGCCGGGTCAGTGGAGCGCTGACGCTGACCGGCCGCTACGCCCGCCCGTTCGTACAAGGTGAGCTCACCGTGGATGAGGCCGCGATCTTCGTAGACGAGTTCGTGAGGAATGCGGGGATCGTAGATCTCTCCAACCTGGGCCTGTTCGATGCGGACACTTTGGTCTTTTTGACCCAGCCTTTGGTTCGCGACCTCCCCTTTCTCGACTATTTGCGAAGCGAAGTGACGCTCGCGGTTCCGAGGGCCACCTGGCTTCGCTCCAGCGATATGGACGTGGAGATCGGCGGGGAGCTCCAGGTGCGATACTCGCGGCGCGACAGGGACCTCGTCATGATCGGAGAGTTGCAAGCCTTACGCGGCTCGTATTCGGTGATGGGGCGTCGCTTTCAGGTGGCCGGCGGCACCGTTGGCTTCTCCGGGACTCCGGGCATGAACCCGACGCTCGACATTCAGGCGGTGAGCCGCATTCGCCGCATCGACGGTGACCCTCTGGAGATCAATGCCAACGTCGGAGGAACGCTCACGGTCCCCCGAGTGACGCTTTCGACGGAGGAGGCGGGGCTCGTACAGTCCGACCTGGTGAGCTACCTGGTCTTCGGGCGCTCCAGCGCGGAGCTGGCCACGGGCCAGACCGCCTTCCTCGAGGGGGCCGCGGGCTCCGTCGTGACACTCTTTTCTGGAGCGGTCGCGTCCCAGATCGGGGCTGCACTCGCTCAAGGCATCGGTGTCGACTACCTGTCGATCACACAGGCCGGCGACTTCGCCTTCGCCACGGGCCTCACGAGTTCGCTCGCCAATACGCAAGTGGAGATCGGCCAGTACGTGGGACCGAACACGTTTATCGTGATCGTCTTCCGGCCCCTGTTCGGGCAGGCGGCGGGAGGCAGTTTCCTGGGAGGAGCTCGGATCGAGTGGGCGCTCTCCGACGACTACACCGTCGAGGGATTCTTCGAGGACCGGTTCTTGCGCGGTGGCGGCGGAGGTTTCGCGCGTTTCGGGGTGCCACCACCGAAGGTCGTGGGCGTGTTCATCTTCCGAGAGTGGGGCCGCTGACGGCGAGTTCAGCCGCCCCGTTTTCGTCTCGCGGCGCGCGTCTTTGCGCCGCACCCCCAGGATTGAGCGCGACTTGTGCGCGCGGTTAGGTTTTCGGGCTATGGTACGATCTAAGTCCGCCGAGTCGCGTAGCCACGAGAAGCTCATTGTCCGCGGCGCGCGCGAGCACAACTTGAGGAACATCAACGTTGAGCTGCCGAGGGAGCGGCTCATCGTGATCACCGGGCTCTCGGGTTCGGGGAAGTCCTCGCTCGCGTTCGATACGATCTACGCCGAGGGGCAACGTCGGTACGTCGAGTCTCTGTCCGCTTATGCGCGTCAGTTCTTGGGATTGATGGAAAAGCCTGACGTCGATTCCATCGAGGGGCTTTCGCCGGCGATTTCCATCGAGCAGAAGACGGGGAGCCGGAATCCGCGCTCCACCGTCGGCACAGTCACTGAGATTTACGACTACTTGCGCCTGCTCTGGGCCCGAGTGGGCACGCCGCACTGTCCGACTTGCGGCGAACCGGTGGTGCGACAGTCGGCCAGTCAAATCGTCGACGTTCTGCTCAGCATGAAGGAGGGCACGCGTGTCGAAGTGTTGGCCCCGCTGGTGCGCGGCCGGAAGGGGGAGTTCGCCGCTCTTTTCGAGCGCGCCCGCAGGGACGGGTTCGTTCGCGTCCGGGTGAACGGAGAAACGCACGACCTACGCGAGCCCCCCTCGCTCAATCGGTACGAAAACCATGACATCGCGGTGGTGGTCGATCGCCTGGTGATCCGCGAGCAGGACCGCGATCGGTTGGCCGACTCGGTGGAAACCGCGCTGGGCACGGGCGACGGCATCCTCGAGGTCATTCAGCACCGGAAAAAGAGCGAGGCAGTCGAACATGTGTTCAGCGAGCACTACGCGTGCGGAAACTGCGGCACCAACCTCGTAGAGCTTGAGCCCAGGCAGTTCTCCTTCAACTCCCCGTATGGCGCCTGCGAGGAGTGCGGCGGCCTCGGTACCCGGAAGGAGGTGAACGCAGACCTACTGCTCGCGGATCCGAGCGTCTCGATCCTCGAAGGGGTCATCCTGCCGTGGGGTGATCCATCGGGGCACTTGCGGCGCTCCGTGATCCCGGGGTTGGCCGAAGCGTACGAATTCGATGCCACCACGCCGTGGGGAGAGCTCGACGAGTCGGTCCGCCACGCTGTAATCCATGGTTCGGGCACGATGAAGATCCGCTTTCCGTACAAGTCCGGCAGCGGGAAATTCAAAGGCCACTACGAGGATCGCTGGGAAGGCATCCTCACCAAGATCGAGCGCAGATACCGGGAAACCACCTCAGAGACGATTCGCAACCAGCTCGACGACTATATGTCGACGCTACCGTGCGGGGCATGTGGCGGGAGTCGCTTGAAGCCCGCATCGCGGTCGGTCACGGTCGGTGGACGCTCGCTGGGCGACATCGTGGATCTTCCCATTGCGGAAGCTGTGGCCTTCATCGATTCCTTGCCCGTGCAGGGCCGACAGAGCAGCAGCAACGGGAAGGACAAAGTAGCTCCCGGCCCGCCGCTTTCTGCGGAGATCGCGGGACCGATCCTGAAGGAAGTGGGCGAACGCCTACGTTTCCTCAGCGACGTAGGGCTCGACTACCTCACGCTAGGCCGAGCGTCCGGCTCGCTCTCCGGCGGCGAGGCCCAAAGGATCCGACTCGCCACCCAGATCGGGAGTCAGCTCGTGGGTGTCCTATACATCCTCGACGAGCCATCGATCGGCCTTCACCAGCGGGACAACGCGCGTCTGCTGGGCACACTCGAACACCTACGCGACTTGGGCAATACAGTTCTCGTTGTCGAGCACGACGAGGAGACGATTCGCCACGCTGACTACGTCGTCGACCTGGGGCCGGGAGCAGGGCGCCACGGCGGGGAGGTCGTCGCAAGCGGTCCGATCGAGGCTCTATTGGCCGAAGAGCGGTCGCTCACGGGCGCTTATCTGCGCGGGGAGCGTCGCATCGAGATTCCAGAAGAGCGCCGACCGATCGACACTGCACGCACCCTCACGGTGAAGGGCGCCCGCGGCCATAACTTGCAGAAGCTCGACGTGAGCTTCCCGCTGGGTGTGTTCACCTGCGTGACCGGCGTGAGCGGCTCCGGAAAATCCACGCTCGTCAACGAGACGCTCTACCACGTGCTGGCTCGCCATCTGTACCGGAGCAAGCTGGTGCCGGCGAGCCACGATTCCATTGAGGGTCTCGAGTTGATCGACAAGGTCATCGACGTCGACCAATCGCCGATCGGGCGAACGCCGCGCTCGAACCCCGCGACGTACGCAGGTCTGTTTACCCCTATTCGGGAGCTCTTTGCCAACCTGCCCGAGTCGCAAATGCGGGGGTACGGGCCTGGGCGATTCTCGTTCAACGTGAAGGGGGGACGTTGCGAGTCTTGCCAGGGCGACGGACTCGTGAAAATCGAGATGCATTTTCTGCCAGATGTTTACGTCCCGTGCGACGTCTGCCGTGGCCGGCGCTACAACCGGGAGACGCTGGACGTCTTTTACAAGGGCAACAACATCGCCGACGTCCTGGAGATGACCGTCGAAGACGCGCTCGACTTCTTCGGCGCCGTGCCTCGCATCAAGGTGAAGCTGGAGACGTTGTTCGAGGTGGGTTTGGGCTACGTGCATCTTGGACAGTCGGCCACGACCCTGTCGGGCGGCGAAGCGCAGCGCGTGAAGCTCGCGACGGAGCTTTCCAAGCGCGCGACCGGCCAGACGCTCTACATCCTCGATGAGCCGACGACTGGCCTGCACTTCGAGGACGTACGCGTTCTCCTAGGGGTCCTACACCGGCTGGTAGAGCTTGGTAACACGGTGATCGTGGTCGAACACAACCTTCACGTCGTGAAGACCGCCGACTGGATCATCGACCTTGGTCCGGAAGGTGGATCGGGCGGCGGTCGTATCATCGTAGAGGGCACACCCGAAGAGGTGGCGGCGGCGAAGGCCTCCTACACGGGGCAGCACCTGGCGCCAATGCTCGGGAGTTGAGGTAAGCCCCTGCACCCGTGGCGCATACGCTTTACCTTTGGGGCCCGGTTACAGCCGGGGGGAGCCCGGGGAGAAACCGGGCTCGCGCAGGGTCGTAGGGTCGACTTCAGGTTAGAAAGTCCAACCTCCGCCCAGCGGAGACTCAGATAACGGAGACGGTCATGGTAACCCGAGAGGATCTTGAGAGCTTCTTGATTCGAATGGATCTCGAGTACGATGAGGTCGATGAGGGCATGTACCTCGTCCAGGGCCGCAACAGCGGTCTTCCGGTTGTGGTGCATCACGCAGACGCTCTTCTCCTGATTCGCATGAAGGTCATGGACCTTCCCGAGTCGATGGACGACGAACTCGCGTTCTATCGCGCTCTCCTGGAGTTGAATGCCACTGATGTGGTCCATGGGGCCTACGGTCTCGAGAACGGTGAGCTGATCATCAGCGACACTCTCGAGCTGGAGACGCTCGACTTCCACGAGCTTCGGGCCTCGACGGAATCGATTGAACTAGCCGCTACCAGTCATATGGAGCGGATCCGCGCCCTGGCCGGCGTCGCCCAAGAGGGTGTCGCCGACGATACGGGTGCGGAAGAGGCGGAGGGCTGACGAGAATGGGCATGTTTACGAAGTTGTCGACACTCATCAAATCCAACATCAACGATCTCATCTCGAGGGCTGAAGACCCCGAGAAGATGTTGAACCAGATCATCATCGATATGCGCGACCAGTTTGCGAAAGCGAAGCGCGAGGTGGCGGCGGCGATCGCGGACGAGCGCAAGCTGAAGTCACAGCTCGATGACGAGGTCAAGCAGGCACACGACTGGGAGCATCGGGCGATGCTAGCGGTCAAGGAAGGTCGCGACGACCTTGCGAAGCAGGCGCTGATCCGCCAACAGGAGCACGCGGAGCGAGCCCGGGTGATCCAGCAGACCTGGCACGAGCAGTCCGCTGAGACGGAGAACCTCAAGGGCTCCCTACGTCAGCTCAACGACAAGATCGAAGAGGCGAAGCGCAAGCGGAATCTGCTCATCGCCAAGCAGAAGCGGGCACAGGCGCAGCGACGCATCCACGAGACGATGTCCGGTCTCAGCGACAGCTCGGCGTTCGAGGCGTTCAACCGGATGGCCGAGAAGATCGAGGAGCAGGAGCGCCAGAGTATCGCGCAAGCTGAGGTCAGCGAGGCGCTCGGGGGCGACTCGCTCGAGCAGGACTTCGTTCGTCTCGAGGCCGGCGGTCCGGGCGGTGCTGGCGTGGAGGACAAGCTTCTCGCGCTCAAGAGCCAGATGGGCCTACTGGGCGATGGCAGCGAGGAACCGAAGCAGCTCGAAGCGGGCGACGAACCGGCAGCTCCGGCTGCGGCTCCGGCAGCGCCCGCGGCTCCCGCTCCTGTGGTTAAGGATGCCGTGGTCGAGGAGGTTTCCGAAGCCGAAGCTGACTCGATTCCAGAAGCGCAGTTGCTCTCCGAGTTCGAAGAGCTTGAGGAGAAGCAGGCAGAGGCACAAGAAGTGCCGTTGGACGAAGGTGGGTCCTGAGACTGCCTGATTCCTAGGGTCCGGTAGGCCGGCAGGGAGAGTGCTCTCAGGGCGCTCCCCCTGTTGTTTTGGTGTCGCCGGCTCATCTTTGGGCAGATCTTCGAGACCAAGCCGTTGGAGCCCACATGAGCATCGTCTATTTGAACGGCCAGTTCCTCCCCAAGGACGAAGCGAAGATCTCTCCAGACGACCGCGGCTTCCTGCTCGCGGACGGAGTCTACGAAGTGACGCCTTTCTACGAGGGCGCTCCGTTCTGCCTCGACCGCCACCTCACCCGTCTCGAGCAGGGTCTCAGTTGGATGCGGATTCAGCAGCCGGTCGACGGGCTGGAAGACGTGCAACGCCGGCTCATCCTGGAAAACGGTCTAGAGAGCGCGGCAACGTCGCTCACCTACATTCAGATCACGCGCGGCGCCGCGCCACGCACGCACTATTTCCCGGTGGACCCAGTAGAGGCGACGGTGTACGCGTATGCGAAGGCGTGGGACCGTCCCTCCCCCGAGCGCTGGTCGAAGGGCTTCACCGTGGCGACGGTGCCCGACCAGCGGTGGAGCCGTGTCGACGTGAAGACCATCTGCTTGCTTCCCAACGTACTTGCGTTTCAGGACGCTATCGAAGCCGGCGCCGACGACGCCCTGCTGGTTCGCGACGGCGTCGCGATCGAAGGTGCGCACATGAACTTCTGGGGCGTCTTCGACGGCGTGCTCGTCACGCATCCGACGACCAACCAAATACTTCCCGGTATCACGCGCGGTGTCGTCCTGGACTTAGCCGCCGCGGACGGCATCCCCGTGGAGCAACGACCCATCCAGGTCGAGGAGCTCGGTGCGGCCGAAGAGCTCTTCTTCACGGGTACGACCGGCGAGGTGAGCCCTTGCGTGGGGGTGGACGGCACTCCCGTGGGAGACGGGCGTGTCGGGACCATCACCAAACGGCTCTCGCAGCTCTTCCGGGCCGAGGTCGAGGCTGCGAAGGAGGCAGCGGCGCGAACACAAGAATGGGCTGACGTTGCATCACGGATCCGAGCGCCTTAGTCAGTAGATGAGGTAGGGGCGCCGCAGCTGCTCGAACGCTCTCACGCTTTCGTCCCACGCTGCCGTTAGCGCGGCGAAGTCTTGGCCCGCTTCGATACCCAGGCGCAGGGCGTCTGTCCCCGCCAGACGATCGAAGTGGGCTTCGCGCCATGACCAGTTGTCGCCCGACATGCTATAGGCCTCGAGCAGCATCGCGACCGCAGTTTTCGGCGCGTCGTAGTTGGTGGCTTCGTGGATCAGCCGAACGCCCTGGATCTCCTGGCCGTCGAACTTGCCGTCGCCGGGGTTGAATGGTGTGAAGGTCACAGCCTCGAAGCGCACGCCCTGTAGGCCGTGAGCGTTCAGAGACTCGGCCAGCCCAGGCCCGTCCAGCCATGGCGCGCCAACCCACTGAAAAGCACGGTCGGTGCCTCGGCCCACGGAAAGCGGCGTGCCCTCGAACAAGCACGTGCCGGGATATGCGAGCGCGCTCTCGAGCGTCGGCATGTTCGGGGACGGAGCCACCCACGGTAGCCCGGTATCGCGGAAGGTCATGTTGCGCCGCCACCCGTCCATGGGCACGACGTGCAGCTCGACATCGATGCCGAACTCGCCCACGTACAAACGAGCCAGCTCGCCCACGGTCATACCATGACGCATGGGCACGGGATAGAGCCCGACGAAGGTGGAGTACTCCGGGTCGAGTACGTTTCCGTGCACGGCATCGCCACGGATCGGGTTCGGACGGTCGAGCACGACGAACGGAATTCCATGCTCTTCGGCGGCTTCCATTGCGTACGCCATCGTGGAAACATAGGTGTAGTACCGTGCTCCAATGTCCTGCATGTCGAAGAGGAGAACCTCCACGCCCTCGAGCATCTCCGGCGTCGGTCGCAGGGTCCGGCCATAGAGCGAGTGAATCGGTATTCCGGTCTGCTCGTCGACTCCGCCCTCGACCCGTGCACCCGCTTCCGCCTCTCCGCGAATCCCGTGCTCGGGGCTGAAGAGCGCGACCAGCTCGACCTCGCGTGCTTCGTGCAGCGCGTCGATCGTGCTGCCGATCTCCCGGGAGGCTCCCGCCTCCTGGCCCCCCGCCCGCCAGTAGATGCCCGTGTGGTTTGTTACGAGGCCAACACGCTTCCCCCGCACGAGGTGCATAGAGTCGGAAAGAAGCACCTCGACTCCCGCGCGCACCGTCGCCGGCGTCTGCGCGCCGGCACCGACGGAGGCGTCGCCGTCAGGAACGCCGCAGGCGCAGAGGGTAACACCCAGGAACAGGGCGAGAATACAGGATTGTGACGTTTTCCAGGAGCCGGTACCTTCCCGTCCATCAGAGCTTCGGTGGAGGGGGTGCCCTCGTCTTGTCCGTGTCATGTGGCAAGCTTCGGGGTCGCGCCTGACGCCGTCAACGACCCCTGACCAAGTCCGCCCTACTTGATGCCGCCAGCCGCCGCCAGACCCCGCACCGTGGCTCGGGCCCTGGCGACGCCGCTACTCGCCAAGCTCGAGTCGCGAGGGGTGACTAGGTCCCTGCCTGCGCTCGTCGTCATGGCGGCGCTGGTCGCCTGTGGCTCTCCCGCCGCCGTGACGCCTCCCCCGCCGGTTCGCGACTCCACGGCCCAGGTGAGGGACAACCTCGAGGGAGGCCGACCGCGAACCCCACCGGCTGAGCCGGAGATTCATCCGGAGGCGCCTAGGGAGGAATCGCCGCTGACGCTACCGTGGTCGGAGAGCACGCTCGAAGGCATGACGCTACGTCAGAAGGTCGGGCAACTCATCATGCCGTGGGTGCTCGGCGACTTCGCGCCGGACGGGACCGCCAGCCACGAGCGCATGCTCGGCTACATCCACGACCAGCAGATCGGTGGCGTGATCATGTCGGTGGGCTCCCCGACCGAAGTAGCGGCGAAACTGAACGACTTCCAGGAGCACTCGCAGTGGCCGCTACTGGTCGCTGCCGACCTCGAGACCGGCGCCGGTTTTCGAATGCGTGGAGCGGTCCAGATGCCAGGCACGATTGAGCTGGGCGGTGCCACGGACTTCCCCTCCTTGATGGCGCTTGGCGCTTCCGGAGATGCCCGGCTGGCCTACGAGATGGGTCGGGTCACGGCGGTGGAGGCGCGCGCGGTCGGCATCCATGTGCCGTTCGCGCCGGTGCTGGACGTGAACAACAATCCCGACAACCCGATCATCAACGTGCGTTCCTTCGGGGCGGATCCGGAGCAGGTCGCTCGGCTTGGCGCCGCTTTCGTTCGAGGCATTCAGGAAAACGGCGGCATCGCCACAGGAAAGCATTTTCCAGGTCACGGCGATACCGGGACGGACTCACACCTGGCGTTGCCTTTGATCCCCTACGATCGGGCCCGCATGGACTCCGTCGAGTTGAGGCCGTTCCAGGCGGCGATCGAAGCGGGCATGGGCGCGGTGATGACCGCGCACATCTCGGTGCCCGGCATCTCGAACGGCGACCGCGCCCCCTCCACGCTGAATGCCGCGATTTTGACCGAGCTGCTTCGTGAGGCCATGGGGTTCGACGGCCTGCTCTTCACCGACGCGATGGATATGAGCGCGATCGCGCGGCTACACAGCGCCGAAGAAGCTGCGGTTCTCGCGGTGGAAGCCGGGGCCGACGTGATCCTCATGCCGCCTTCCCCCAAGCGAGCGGTCGACGGCATTGTCGCCGCGGTCGAGTCCGGGCGCATCTCCGAGGCACGCATCGATGTGTCCGTGCGCCGCCTGCTCGAGACCAAGCAGGCGATCGGGCTGCATCAGAACCGAAAGGTCAGCCTCGAAGACCTGCAAGGATCGGTCGGCATCCCGAGCCACACCGACGTTGCTGCCGAAGTCGCCGAGCGCTCGATCACCGTGCTGAGGAATGGCCGCAATCTGCTGCCCCTGCTCGGGACCCGCAGTGCCCGCGTCCTATCGGTATCGTTCCGTCGCTCGTCGGACGTGCTCGCGGGGCGGTACTTCAACCGGCGGCTGCGAGCGACGTACCCTCGGCTGTCGACCGCGGAGCTCGATCGTGACGTGAGTCCTTCCGTATACGAGGGCTTGCTGCGCACCGCCCGCCGACAGGCGCTCGTCATCGTGAGCACTTATGTGACTGCGGTCTCGTACCAGGGCTCACTTGCGTTGCCCGAAGAGGTGGTTGACTTCATCGAAGGTCTGGACCGGATTGGTGTCCCGCACCTTCTGGTCTCGTTCGGTAATCCCTACTTGATCACGTCTTTCCCGGACGTGCAGGCGTACATGCTGGCCTGGAGCGGCTCCGAGGCGAGCCAATCGGCGGCCGCACGAGCGCTCTTCGGAGAGTTCGACATCACAGGGCGCACGCCGGCGAACATTCCGCCGCTCTTCGACATCGGTGCAGGCATGACGATTCCGGGGAGGGGAAGCGCCAGTGGCCGTCGTTGACCGGGAGCCGATCGGGGAGCGGAACGCCCCGATGGACCCGCGGCGGACTGCTGTCGTTTTGCGGCGTGTAGCGACGATCGCGGCCCTCGCGCTCATCACCGCGTGCGGTGCTCCGCCGCCGGCCGCCGTGCCGGCGCCGTTCGGTCGCGTGCTCGGACTGGAAGCCGAAGCCCGCCTGTGGGTCGAGCAGACGCTTGAGAGTCTCACGCTGGAGGAACTCGTAGGTCAGCTCGTCATCGAGTGGATCCCGGGCGGGTACGTATCGCCCAGCAGCCCCGACTTCGAGCCGCTCGAGCGTTGGGTCGTGGAGGACAAGATTGGTGGCGTATCTCCCTCGATCGGCACTCCTCATGCCTATGTGGCTAAGCTAAACGCGCTACAGGCTAGGGCCGAGATTCCGCTGCTGGTGACCGCCGACTTCGAGAACGGCGGCCCGGGCATGCGCATCAACGGCTCCTACGCGTTGCCGTCCATGCTGCCGCAGGGCGGTGGCACCGCTTTTCC
>Ga0310345_10005837_pt1 | contig 10845 bp, 11 predicted proteins | sample HC15DNA20500_MG_FD_204667 | JGI IMG/M metagenome (GOLD analysis project Ga0310345, IMG submission 204667) | Marine microbial communities from station ALOHA, North Pacific Subtropical Gyre - HC15-DNA-20-500_MG | ecosystem: Environmental > Aquatic > Marine > Oceanic | place: Pacific Ocean: North...
GGAATGCGTAGACCTTTTGCGCCTGGTCGACGGTAAGTCCAATCAGGTTTTTCTCTTGGGTGATAATCCAATAGATCGGTTCTGGATCTTGCTGCAAGGTCGCATCAGAAACGCCTCCATCGAGAACATCGGAGTTGAAGACAGAGATTTCTTGTGCGGTAAATCCGTCTGCACTCAGGTCGTATCCGATTTCGAAGAGGCGTTCTCCGGAAGGAAGTGGAAATAGGAGTCGGTCACGGACAGTGGTCAGTCCCTTTCGGCTTCCTCCCAAAGCATTTGTCGGGCGACTTTGAATAGACTCGGTAGGTCCAAAGATGGATTCCGAATTGTTCGCTTGCATCTGGAAGATGCCGCGTGTCGTTCCAATCACAAGGCTCGAGACAAGACCGCGAATCCACTGGATCTGTGCGATCTCTTGACTCGATATCCCTAGCGACATACCAGATGTTGCTAGGACTTCCGCTTGTGGGTTTGGTCCCTGTGTTGTGTAGGACTTTACCGAGTCATCAAAAGATGAGAGTTTTGTACCAGGTTGGAAGGGACTGATATCCGAAGCACTCAGGATATCAAAATCTCCAATGGAACCATTTCTTGAAGCATGTATTAAATCTGGAGAAAGGTCTGTCGCGCCAAAGATCAGCCGTTCTTCGAAGAAAGTACAGGTAGAAGGATATTCTTTTGTTCCAGCGACAGCATCTTCATAGTAACCACCGAGATGCCAGACTTGAGTGCAAATGCTGATGTAATTGTCCGCAATCGGGCGACCATCCTTATCTGACGAATCTTCGCCTGAGACGGTTCGATACCACATACCGTCGTAGAATTCGACTTCAATCTGGCTGCCGCCAGCAGGGATAGCAGTAATCTTTCCATACAAGGGATAGGCAAACTCCGCATCGAAAAGATCGGACATGCCATCGAGCTTCATGGGTTCGCCAGCAACCGTTCCGGCATGAAAGCAATTGAGCACGATCATGCGTCCCACGTCTCTATTGGCGTCGAACGTATCTGCTACCTGTGCCTTGGTAAAGAGTTCGTCGTTGAATTCGGTTATTAGCCCACCTACATCGGGGCCAGTCCGGAGGGTGAAGATACATTTGAAAGGGTCACCGGATGTTTGTGGTTCTCTCATGCTTGGTATATCAGGACGATTGTTCTTGCCCGCAGCTGGGGTTCCGGAAGTTGTTGTTGCGAGAGTCGTGCAGAGATAGGGGGTCGCATTAGGAGCAATGGGACCACCGACCACGGGCCACGTAGGAACCTGATTGTTCTGGATCATTCCCCGTGGAAGGTAGGGACCATAAGAAAACGCGAGGACGCCCCCACCCAACAAGCCCGGGTCTTCACGGTAGACCGGGTTCCCAAAGGTATCGACGGCTGCGGGATCCTCAGTCGCATAAAGAGGATCCGTGCCCCACATCTCCATTCCACGAGTGGACTGTGCTTGGGTCATCAAACGGATTAGACGTTTGGGCGAGTGGTTCTTATGCGTAAAGATGAAGGTGTCTGCATCCTGCGCCCAGTCAAGCTCTTTGATCTCTTGCACTGTGAAGGGATGAGAGATCATGCCAGAGAGCACGCCGGTTGCTGGGAAGTTCTTATCCGGTTGCCATTCTTGAAGGGCTCCGTTTTTCCAGATTCGGATATATCCCTTCTGCGTGGCAGTCGCCGTGGAGTCGTATCCAATCTCGAGGACACTGGCATCCGAGGACGAGAAGACAAAGGGGATTAGACGTATCGTCTGAGAGACAGGGCTTGTGATGGTGCCGGCAGGACACGTCCCTATATGAAGGGATCCGGTGCGTTTCCGGATATGACCCGACACCGAAGGGAACATGTTCTCGCACTTGGAGAGTGCAGTCTGGTAAGCAGTAAGATCAGAGCGTCCAAAGAGACGAGCAGACCAGACCCCGCCATTGAAGGATCTCTGTAGCGGAGTGATATAGGCCAAAACTCAGCGGTACTGCGTCCAGCTGAAGAGTTCTACGACTTTCGGGCTCCCCTCCTGCCCTTCGAAGGATCGAGCTTCACGCATGGTGAGCTCCTCCTTCCTAGCCATCATCTCCCCCAAGGAGTTAGAACTCGTAAGGGGCTCGGCCCACTCTGCTGCGAGCTTGGTCATAAACGCATCGGCAAATCCAGCTGAGAAACTGCCGGCTGTTGTGACCTGGGCGATGTACCGGATCCCGGTGAAGGTTGTCGTAGTATTGACGCAGAGGACACCACCCTCGACTGACCAGACCATCTGCTCACCACCGATCAGCTCGAGGACTCTCAAGGTATCGGCAGGAAGTGTATATGCCTGGGACCAACCCGTAGGAATCGGAGTCGTTGTGGCAACAACGTCTGTCTTGGTTGCGAAGTTCCAGGGGTGAGACTGGAGGAGCTGGTCTCGGTAGACCGCGTAGGTCGTCTGGGCTAGGGCACCTGCAGCAGTCGCTTCACCAATAGATGCAATCGGCGCTACACCGATCTTAGAGAGAGCACCGTTGATAATGTCGAGTTCGCTTACGACTGCAACCATCGAGACTCCTTCCTAGCAGTTGGTGTACCAATATTGGAATACAACTGTCCCGCCAGTTGTGAGAGCTCCATCAAGATTGAATCGGAAGGCGATAACGAGTTCGGTGTTTTGGTTGACAGGACCCGTGGCATAGTATTCGCCGACGATCCACTTCCAATACGGCATGTCCCAGCAACGGGTGGCAAACCTTTGATATCGCATGTTCATGTGACTGCTCGAACCCTGGCCGTAGAAGGCATTCTGGTTCAGGGGGCTCACACCTGCGAGATAATAGGTAGTCTCATCGAGAAGCGGACGTGCAGAAACGAAGGCGTAGGGAACGGAGGTTGGTCCCATTTCACCCGCACCGAAACCATCTGCTGCCATGTATTGGACACCAATACTGAAGTCTGCATCAGAGGCAGAACTCCATCGGCCATCGGTGAACGCCCAACAGTCCCAAATGCATTCGTTTAGTCGCATGGGCATCAGCATGACGTAGTCGCCATCCTGGACGGTTGCTGCAGTTTCATCATCCATGGTAAACCGAGCTTGTCGGTATTTGATGATGTTGGGGCCATCGTCTTCTCTAGGAGCAGATAGCGATGCCCATTGTTTGTACTGCAGATTCGAAGACCACCGCTGCGACCAGTAAGTTGCCATTTCAGATATTTTTCACTCTGAGGGCTACAGATATCTGTCCCCCGTGGGTCAGCCCGCTAACGGCAGTCACAGTCCCACAGATGTAAAACCAAGTGGGAACGTCTGGGTCGTAGAGCTCTCTGAATATCAATCGGTCGGCAAAGCGCGCTCCGCGCCAATACTGTGAGGGTCCGATTCCTCCCGATACATTTATGAAAGTGCCATCGACTCTAAAGAAGTTATCGTCGATTACGGGACCGAGGTCGCCGTTCGCGGCTCTCTCATAGACACCAACCGTTCCATTGAATGTTGCGGGGGTAGATACAGGGGTCCATCCTCCCCCAGCAGGGTCCTTGAGTGGATTCGCAGAAGTGGAACTCCCAATGATACTGCCATGGATATAGCGCCACTGAGTATTGAGCGCTGCGAATACAAAGACATCCCCAGGAGCAATGGCACTTACGGGAAGGCCCGTTCCGGTACTCTCATCTTGCCCGGGATATGGAAACGGTCCCCAGTCAAATCGCCCGATAATCTTCTGGATGTAGTTATCACCCACTCCACTCGGTGAGACATACCCGGGTGCAATGTCGTCAGGGTCGGAAGATATCTGATCGGCGTAGTAGGTATACATCTAGCCTGCCTGGGTGTATCGGATTTGGGAAAGGAACTGCGACCCTTCACCGATTGTCCAAGAAGCAACCGCGTTAAAGTAGAGAACCAACGCGACCTTCTCGATAAGACCGTGGACCAAGGGGGGGCCGACTAGTGCAGGGAGGGGAAGGTCCCAAAGTTGGTACTGGAGATCGGCAACATTCAATGTCTCGGGTGCGGTGTCTCGAGGCCAGTTGTAGATATAGGAGTATCCCGAGGTGGTATTGTTCTCGTGCATGAAGCAATCTTTTTGGATCTCTTGGGTGGGTTTCCCGTGCGTATTGCATCTCCAGAGACCCAGAGAGAAGGTTATATCCTGGTCTGCCCCCCCCGCTGGATCGTCGATCATCAGGAGACCATCGTTGATTGCCCAATCGGAATACAAGGTATCGAGGGCAATGATGTCACCCGCTTCCGGAATCCGGTCGGAGATTGAGTATGGCAACCCTGTGTAGGTGTAGCTGGCAGTCGGGGGGGTGTAGTCGATTCCGACACCGCTGACCTTAAGACGGCTGCCAGACCCGGCGAAGCAGGGGTTTGCGGTATGCGGACGAGAAGCGTCCGTGACATCTGTAGAGTAGAAATCGCTATAGAAAACAGTCATCTACTCTCCAATGGAACTAGAAAGGGAGCCGGGGTACTCGATTGTGTGTGATGGGTGATATCCCCGGCCCCCTTTAGCCTAGTCGTCGCGGAACAGTGCACTCATATTGATAGTGAGAGTGCCAGAGGGTGTGCTTTCCGATGCGTATGTCGCAACGATACAGACATCTTTCTGTACGTTCGCGGCCATTCCAGTACCCGCACTGACTCCCCAATCCCAAAGACGTGCGAATCGGTTGTTATCAGTAAGGGTCCCTGCTTCCGTGAACTCGTCCTGCCATGCTAGGGCTGAAGAGACATCCCAAGCCGAAACAAACAGGTCTTCGTCGATCACCCCACCCAGTCCACCCGTACTTGTGAGATCGTACAGACCCACATTTACGGTTTGGGTTCCGGTCGGTGCGCCGTCCCCACCAATCCAGAGTTCGCCAAGGCGATCTCCAGTACTGAGAGGCAACAGCATGATGGTGTCTCCCACGGCAACGTCAGTACCACTTCCATCGACATCGGTGGTATTCAGAACGGTACGTGAGAAAATCTGCCGGATCCGACCATCTCCCTGCCCTTTCGGGGCGAGGTAGCCAGAGACAGCCTGAGTCGCCGTTCCATCACCAGCGGTGCTTGCGAAAATCTGAGAGAAAAAGTTAGCCATGATAGATTCTCCCTATTCGCTGCATTCGACTTCGACGACACCAGTCTCGCGCATCCGTGTGGCCCCAATCTGCATCTGATAGAGGACCTGCATGGAATTGCGCTTCTGAGGAAGCCGGTCGATGGTGGCAGTTCCGTTCTGTGCTTCACCAAGAAGCATTGCGGACTTCTGCCAGAAGAAAGTGGAACGAGTGGTAGTAACTGCAGGCAATCTCTCGGATCGAACGAAATTGAATCCGAGGAACCCATCCACGCGACCAGAAGTGAGCGCACGGACAGTGTTGAAATCGGCGCTCGTGACTTCCACCAGTGAGAGCAGATCACGGAACTGACGGGCAGAAATGACTGCCCAACGGTCACCGTCCATCTCTTCATTCTCGTCCAAGATTTCCTTGGCGTTGAGAATTTTGTCGATGGTCAGCCCTGCGGAGCCGTGAGCAATGACATTGCCCGGAGTGAACGGAGTCGCTCCCGGCGTACCATCTCCACCTGTCGTCGCCGTGGCGTTGAATGCCGCAACGATGACATCGTCGATCTGGCGTCCAGCCGCCATGGCAAAGCTACGGCTGTACTCGTTGGTGGGGTCGTTCAGAACCTTGAGCCGGTCGGGAACATCCACGAGGTCGGCCACATCGTAGGCGTCGGGAATTACCCAGCGCCTCTCATGGGGAGTGTCCGTATACGCGGTATCGACATGGCGACCCGTGCGCTTGGACATAGCCGTCAGACCCAACTGGTCGAAGGCTTCCCTTTCGCCGCGAACTGTCTCGACCCGAACCCCGGATCGCAGACGCGACATTTCCTGCTGTGCGAGCATGTCGATACCCGCACGAAACTCGTCGATAAATGCAGTCGTAATGAAATTGCTCATTACCTGCCTCCCTAAGTAGAGGGTTTATTGAGTTTGTGCGGGGAGCTACCCGGGCTTCCGGACCCCTCCTTGCGGTAAAGCCGCCAATCTGTGGTCTTTCCCACTGGCAACGGACCCTTTCGGGCTACCCGGCTCAGAGTTTCGGAGCATCAAACTCCAATGGAGTCGTCGCATTGACGGGATCCATCATCGCTCTGAGCTGAAGTCTTCTTTTCAAAGCCTCTTCATGTTGCGGGTGGTCACGGCTGAGCCATGCCTCCCGGAAATTTGTGTCGCCTTCCAATTGTTTGAGTTCGGAAGCTGCGTCTTCAGGGGTGAGGGTTGCAAATCCCCCTCCAGAATGCACGCTCCCCTCGGAAACGCTCTCTCCAAGAGCAGCCAATAGTCTCACCATGAGTGGATTGTCCCCCAGGAAAGTACCATCACTGAGCCGAATGGATTGAAAGTCAGTGAGTTGGCCCCCAAAGAGTGTGGTTGCAGCCTCATTGGCAGCCTCGAGCTTCGCTTCGTAGGCTGATCCCCATTCCTGCTTGAGCTCCTTCTGGGCTGTTTCTACCCCTTCAGCAGCAGCGGTAGTCATCTGCTCTTGCTGGGCATTGACGGTGCCGAGATAGGCTTCAGCAACTCTGGACGCCTGCTTGTCGGAGAGTCCAGCCTGGTAGAAGGCTTCCGTCATGGGATCGAGGAGGACGTTGGCATTTTCGAAGGTATCTTCGTTTAGATGCTCTTTGAAGGTGTAGCCCTCGACACTGGCAGGGCGACCAACGGTCCCAAAGAACTCTGTCCATTGATCGTCTGACCAGTCCTCGCTGGGCTTTGCGATTCTCTCTTTGCCCAGGAGGCTCTGTTGATTGACGTAGCTCTTGGCAAGACCTTCGAAGTCTTTGAAGTCCGACATGCTGGGGTGGTTCCGGAGATCCGGGGGCAACCCATTGACGGAGCTTTCAAATTGAGTGGGGGGCGGAGCCTCCGGGACAGGTGCCGGGGCTTCGGGTGCGCTTCCAGCTTCTACTGAGGCGAGTGCCTCGGGTACAGCAGCCGGTTCTGAGGGGATTGTTGTGCCTTCGCTCATCGGTTCATCATCTCCCGTTCATTCCGGACTCTCTCTTGGGCCAAGCGGTAGAGGTCGCTTTCATCGGCGTTGAGCATGGCCTGGATGTGGAGCCATACTTGGCGTCTTCCTTCGGCGAGCAGGGCTGAGTCGTGAGTGCCATGAGGTGGGTAAGTAGTTTGACCGGCATTGCAGATATGGAAGAGATCCCCCAATACAAAATGCCCAGAATCCGTGTCAAAACAACCTCGATATTGCCCTTGCCTATTGAACGCCAGGTCCTTCGCCTTGTCCGCCAACTCCGCCTGGTCCACCTAAAAGTCCTCCGAGTCCTTCGACTCCACCTGCGGCACTCAGGAGGGGGGCGGCAGCTTTTGCGCCTTCCATGAGTGTCTGTTGTTGTTCTTGTTGAGCAGCCATCTCTGCTCTTTGGGTCCGCATCTCTTCCACAAGCTCCGGATCCCGTAGCAATTCCGGCGGAACTCCCCAGGCTTCGAAGAGGAATCGCGTGATCTTGTCGGAGTCGAGTGAATCGAGTGCAGTTTGATCCAACTGAGCCAATTGAATAACCGAGTTCATTGCCTGTAGCAAAGCCTGTGCTTCTCCTGCACGCTGAGCCCGCTGAATCGGAGAGACGTACCGGATGTTGAGACGTTCTCCAGCGAGGATGTCAGGCACAGGAGGGAAGGCCCCCATGCGAAGAGCCAGGTTGAAGGATCGCTCGATAACGGGCTCGAGTAGCTCCGCTTGGATGCGACCAATCACTGGCGAGAGAATCTGTTGGCTACGAGAGGAGAGCTCAAGAACCTGCGTGGCAGACATCCTTGGGTCTTGGAGGAGCTGCAACATCTCGTAGTGATAGGCCGCACGAACATTCGTTTGGACACCCTGGATCATCTGCATCCCAAGGTCTGTCCCCATGGAACTGCCGGTATAAAGCTCTCTGACGGGGTCTGGAGTCCCAGCGCGATAGACCGTAAGTCCTGCAGGACTCATATCCATCTGCGTGATGAAGCCGTTGTCGGGGACCATGAGGGGCGGATTGACTGCTTTCTGCGCCCCCTCGAGTGTGGTCTTCTGCATCTCATTGAGCATTCGCTGGTCGGAAAGAGCCTGGACGCCGGGTCCTCGAGCATAGAGCTCGCCGGGATCTTTGTTCCAGCGAGCAAAGGCGAGGGGCATCTCACGGAAGTAGGTGGTCTCGATTTCTTTGAGACCCTCGTAGTCCATGGTGACTGCTTTGACCTGGGAGGCTTGGGGGCCGAAGCTCTTCTCGTAGTCGTAGATTTCGTTGGGAATGAATGCCTGAAGCAACCAGAACTGGCGGGCAAGATCGTCGCCAGCGATGGCTTTGTCGGCAGGTTCGTAGGCTCCGTCGCCATAGCGTTGCTGAATCTGGAGCGCGTTGTAGCGCCAGTACCGGAAGATCATATTGATTCTTCCGTCTGGACCCTCGTCGATGTAGGTCTCCATGAGGGGCATGGCTTGGAAGAAGATCCCCTCCCCCGGAGCGCGGAGCGTTGTGAGTGCTCCATTACCGAAGGCCGCGATGTCGTTGTAGACCTCATGGACTTGCGGGTGGAATCCCGCCTCGGGGCGCTCTACGAGGGAGAAGAGGATGTCTTCTGCTGCTGCAAACCAGTCATCGACTTCGGGTAGGTCGAGGAGTACACGATTGTCTGGCTCGAGATGGAACCAGCGGTTAGCTGTACTCGTGAGGAGATTGTGCAATCCGGATGCGAGCATGTCGTTCGCAACCATCATGGTGTTGTTGTAGATCCGGTAGGTACGATTGCCTTCGCCAGTAGGTGTCGTCTGTCGAGTGAACAGCCGTCTACCGATTCCGAAGTCAGCGATGTCCTGCCAGAGATTCTCCCAGCGTCCGCGATCTGATTTCAGCCGGTCGAAATGCCGACGTATGGACCGGGGAGTGGTAAGGGGCATCAGCCGTATCCTCCACCAGCAGCGGTACCTCCGACCATACTCGCGGACCCGAGGGTCTGGGCGGGTGGACGAGAACTGTTTGCGCCAGCGATGAGAGTTGCACCACGGAGCTTGCGCCGTCGAAGCATGTCCATGTTTCGGACTTGCTTGACCGCTTCGTAGGGAATCACCTGGGGTTCAGGCGGCGGAGGCGGAGGAATGTCGGGAGCACCCATGAATTACCTCATTGTTTCACGTGAAACGGATCGTAGGCCGGACCCCCGGAGATTCGGGGGGGTTGGGGGGGAACCGGGAGCCGGCCAAAACGACGCATCATCATCGCGTAACGTACCGCAGAGATGGCATCATCGTCTTCCTTTACGATCCGCCCGTTTTTACGGTGGTAGGTTTGGATCTCCTCAATGACGGAAAGGCAGTTCTTGGAGATTTTGAGCCTTCCTGTAGCGAAGCGGTTGTTCATTTCGAGGATTCCAGCCTCGAGACCCATAGATCCATCAGGGAAGGTTGCATGGTTCTCCAACATCGCCAACCCCTCCTCTCGGAAGAGTTCTGAGACAGATTTGCCAGACTGACGGTCGTGGACATAGCCATCATGGGGCCACGCCCAGGGGATATCTGCCCCCCAACTGCGTAAAACCGAAGCAATTTCAGCCGTCTTCGCCTTTCGTTGTCGGAAGATCCGGGTGACATAGAGGATGTCCCCGTCCCGGTCCCATTTGAGCTCAGCGGCAGCAGCAGGATGGTCCCATCCGAAGTCGATCCCCCCGATGGTGAGCCACCAGGGAACATTGGTGACAGGTTCACAGGTGATGTCATCGAGATCGAAAGAGAAGACTGCCCCCTCTCCAAGCTGCGGGAAGCCGAGAACGCGAGCCCGCCGTTCATGTTCTGGGTACGCCTCAGTGATCTGGCGGATATCGTCCTCGGAGTAGTGGAGGGCGTCTCGGAGCCCCATCTGGACGATGCCCGCGTCGATTGTGGCAGGGCGGGGATGGAATCGGCGGGCAATCTTGGTCATCCCCAGGAGCGGGGTCATGGTCATATAGATGAAGCCTGGAGTCCCATTATCCCCTGTATTGGTTCGGGTGATTCCCTCTTGCCACTTATCTTCCGGGGGTTCTTCATCAAACCAGATGAAGGTGAGGGTGTCACCAGACCAGGCATCCGTCTCTTGGTCGTAGGATTTGAACTTGATATAGGAGTTGCCGCCGCTGGAATGACGGATCAGGGCATAGTCGATTGCGTTTTTGATCCCACGGGAGCGTTCGATTTTGATGATGGCATGGCCGGGAATGGTCCCTGTTCCCTCCTCACCCGGCGGGCCGAACAGGATCCTCTGAAGATTGTCCCTCACGTGTTCCGAGTTCGGACCTCCTGCCCAAGCTCGAGGAGCCACTAGGAACCGGCGTCCTTTCCAAAAATCGGGGTAAATTCCCTGCAGGTGATAGCTCGTCTCCATCCCCGCGCAGTACGTCTTCCCCACTTGGTTCGCTGCCATCAGGCACCGGAACCTCTTCTCGCTGCCCATCGCGTGAAAGTCCAGCTGTTTCGGGTAGGGCTGGTATATCGACGACTTGTTGCCCTTCAGGTTCTCGAGGGTCTCGTAGAGTTCGGCGAGATCCTTCTGATCCATCGACTCCAGAGATTGAGGATCCAGGGAAGAGAAGGGAGATGCTTGCGGCGATTCTTCGCTTGAGGACATCGGGGCTCTCCTGCAGGGGGTCAATCTTGCCGGTCAGAACTTCACGGCGTTGGACAAACATACCAAGATCGGTGCCAATGAGGTTGAGGGCTCTGAGGGCGTTGGTTCGGTCCTCGGCAGCCACGGACCCATAGTATTGAGAGACCAGTTCCTTCTTGACCCATTCCTGGTTGGCATACTGGTTATCGACGATGACCTCGATTTCGCGTTGTGAGCGATTGGTA
>Ga0310345_10005839_pt1 | contig 10844 bp, 6 predicted proteins | sample HC15DNA20500_MG_FD_204667 | JGI IMG/M metagenome (GOLD analysis project Ga0310345, IMG submission 204667) | Marine microbial communities from station ALOHA, North Pacific Subtropical Gyre - HC15-DNA-20-500_MG | ecosystem: Environmental > Aquatic > Marine > Oceanic | place: Pacific Ocean: North...
GTGCTGGACGAGGACGCGGCCGAGAAGGCTCGGCGCAAGTACGCCGAGGACCTCCTCGAACAGATATACATCGGGGACTGGGAGCGCGGGGACATTGATTACGCTGAGTTTGTCACTGGCGGGCCGCCCCCCGAGATGCACCCCCAGACCTACGACCGGCTGGTTACCCGGTTCGGCCAGGACCTAACCGCCCGCCGGCTGGCCAACGAGCGTAACGACAAAGAGGAGGGGGAGGTAATAGAGGCGGAACAGGAGCGAACCGCCTTCAACCTTACGTACCGACTAGTAAACCAGGGCGTCGTCGATGTGCCCGGAGGGACGTCGAGCGGAATCTACGGTCCCGTGACCGGGGCCGAGGTCCGGCATCTAGTCGAGACGGGGGCGCTGGACGCGAAGTTCGCCACCACGTTTGTTCAGGACCTCTTTGTGGAGGGCGGCATAGATGACGCGGACCTCGTCGCTAGCTTCCGTGTGCGTATCGCTCAGGGCGAGGATGTAACGGCAGAGGTGTTGGCAGCGGCTCGAAACGGCGACGGCGTCTCAAGGGACACGCGGGACGGATTGGTTGGCGATAGCATCGCCGGCCAGAAAGCTACCGGGCCTATCCCCGAAAGCCGGAGGTGGTTGCTGTCTATGGTCGATGTGAAGGACGGGTGGACTGCCGGCTCTCCGGGGGACATGCACCCACGACTCGCGGTGGCGCTACGGGAGTTCAACGACCGGCTCGACGAGTACTCGGCAGAGCAGAGGCCCGGTGTCGCTCGGCAGGTAGCCGAATCGGTCCTTGAGCACATGAGGGTTGAGCGTGACGCACGCACGCTCCCCCCCCCGCGCTACGCGATATGGGCGGACAAGGACAATGGGATACTGGACGCAGACGCCACGGAGGACGCACTCTGGGCTGAGCTAACGGACTTGGGGGCAGGGTTCTCCCTTCATCCCGCATATGCACCACCCGAATTCCACCGGCAACTAAGGATTGTGCGTGAGTGGAGAGACGCCGGGTTCACCGGCCAGAAGAGGGACACAGAGTAGTGCCTAGTTTTCAGGACGAATACGACGACCTAATCGAGGCCGAGCGTGCGCTCGACCAGTACGACAATCTGATGCAGCGAGCTGCGGGGCTGCAACCCAAGTCCGACGGGGGGGCGGACCCCAAGGCCCCCAAGGACCCCAAGGAAGCCAACAGGTTTAGCTCCGAGGCCCCCCTCCCTCACCGGGCCGTAGACTACGCCGCCCACTCGATTGCCAACATCTCCCTTGGCGGAATCAACTTTGTGGGCCGGGGCATGGAGGGCCTTGGCAAACAGCAACAGCATGAGTCCGATACTCAAGGGATTTGGCGTCACCCCTCTCTCAGCAAACTAGAGAAGGCCCGCAGGTTTCTCGCCATCCACGGCCCCGGCCTGTCGGCTATCAACGCGACAGGGGCGGGCCGCGCCCTTGAGCGGGCGGGCCAGGCCACAAGCGGATTTGCCGACCCGTTGATTGACCGTAGTACGCTGGCCGGCGAAGTGACCGAGGCCCTAGGGTCCCTGGCCGCGTTCCCGGTGGCACCCTTTGCCGAATACCTTGAGACTTACGAACGCAACATGGCGGTCACTGGTGACCCCAAGAAAGCTCACGCTGCCGGTTCGCCGGTCCTGATAGTCAATACGGCATGGGAGGCGCTCGGTCTTGGGACAATGTTCAGGACGGCAAGGCGCATCTCTAGGATAGGCAAGCCAGGTCTACGTCAGGCCGTGGCTGCCACTGCTCAGGTGGCCCGCAGTATCGGCACCGAAGCCGGCACCGAGTTCATGCAGGAGGTCACGCACAACGCCGCCGAAATGTTCTACGATTCGGTCAACGACAAGTTCGACCGCGACGGGTTCTTCAAGGCCGTTCGCAACGCTCCCCACGCCGCGCTCATCGGGGGATTTGTGGGCGGCATAGCCCCGGTTGTTGGTGGGTCTGCGGCACGGGCGGCACGGGCCGAAGGGCGAAAGATAGAGGCCGAGCAGGCCGGGATTAAGGCCGGCATTGACCGTCGTATCGAGGAGGCAACCGATGCATGGTACGAGCCAGGAGGGCCGCTCGGCGAGGTCGAGGCCGAAGTAGAGCGCATCCTCAACGACCCCGGCGCTCCCCTTGACGAGGGACTTACCGAGGAGGAGCTGAGCGAGGGCCTCCGGGTGAGCGACAATACCGTCCCCTTCGAGGTGGACATCGAGAGCCTCAAGCCCGCCGTTGCCAAGGCTGTTCAGTTCAACCGCGACGAGCTGGGCCGACTACGCCGGACCTACGACCCAACCACAACGGACCCCGCCGAACGCCAGCGGGTCCTCCGGCGGGCCGTGGGCCGCATGGTCTCGATGGTCGAGGCTCACATCGATGAGTTCGGAGAGACCGACCCGACCTTCACGGGTATCGGTTGGTACTCGCTGGCCATCCAGAAGATGGAGGAGCTGTCTACACTCATACACCCAGAGCTGGCTGCCGACGACCACGCTACCTTCTTTAAGATTCTGCTCGCCGTTACATCCCCAGAGGTAGACCCGAACGTCAACTTCGACGCGGCAATGGACATCTATACTGCGTGGAAGGAAGGGGGGTACAACCGACTACCCGAGGTGCCCCCGACCGGCACACTCACTGTCGATGGCCAGCAGAAATTGGCGTGGACACACGACCAACCCAAGTCAGGCATCGCCATGCTGAACCGCCTACTGGCGGACCTAGGTAGCATCAAGGCCGTCAATGAATGGCTCACCACCGAGCACCCGGTCGGGGTCACCGGCAAGGCCCAGCCGGGCGAGCTGCGCTACTACGGAAACGTCGCCGGCAAGTCAGGCGAAACCAAGATGGGGTACGCGGCCCTTGGGCCAAAGCGCGGGGAGTTCTTCTCGGCGCTGCGCGGCGAGCGAGGACATGTCTTTGACCTCTGGTTCACCCGCACATGGAATCGGGCCTTCGGCACTGGTGTTACCACCGACGCCGAGGGCAACACGGTCGAGGTTCGCGGTCCTCGTAATGAGGCCGAACGGGCCAACATGCGAATTGCATTACAGCGTGCTGCTGACAAGCTCGGGATGAACCCGGAGGACGTACAGGCAGTTCTGTGGTACGCCGAACAACACAAATGGGGGGATAATCCAACAGACTATGGCTCAGCGGCAAAAAGAAACATCGAACAAAGGAACCTCGAAAGGGTCTTCAGAAATGTCACAGGAGCACCAGCGGCGGGTGAAGAAGCTCAAGGCGTCGGGGCAACTGGAGAAGCTACTGGCGCTGGCGGGGGAGGAGTACAAGGCCCTCAAGTAGCCCAGGTCCTTGCCTCCACTAGCGCGCGCGAACCCATGTCGCCAGCCGAGGCTGCGGCCCAGCGGGACTCCGAAATTACAGTCGAGGTCCGCCAGCATGTGGATGTGGTCATCGAGTCCCTTAACGACTGGGCTAATGGCGACGTCACCCTGGAGGCCACCCAGCCCGCCATTGGGGCCTGGACCGAGGGGGATGCGGGCAACAGGGGGGAAGCCTCATTCGTCATCAATGTAACCCTCAACCCCGAGCTTGATTCCAAGGAGCAGTGGCGGCTGCTGAAGTATGTAGGGGCCGTCGTCGGGGCGGAGTTAAATCAGACCGGGATTACGATTGTTGCCGGCAACCCCAAGGGCAAGGACCTTTACCACCGTGTTACCTTTAGTGCCCCGGCCGAGGAGATAGCCGAGGGGGCTCTGGCTGCCGGCCTCCCTGGCCTCACTTTGACAGATACCCCGGATGGCGGCAGTGTGCTACAGTTCTGGGATAGCAAGAGAACACACACTCTAGCTCTTCTGGATTTCCTAGGGAGGAATGACGATGTCATCGAAAACTACGAATTCACCGAAGTCCGCGGCGAAGAAATCGCCGGGAAACGGGTCGGCTACGACCGAGACAAAGCGCAAAAAACCTATCAGCGATTTCGACGCGGCGTTGAAAGCGGTAGAGGCGCACCCAAAATCCCGACGGCTTCCGGCCGGGTTCGCGACCATCTTGCCCCAGCCGAACAACAGGCCCCGCTAGACCTTGTCGAGGAAGCTGGACCCAGCTACGCGGACGCGGATAGCGACACTGTTCGCCAAGCTCTTCGCGATGAACTCGAACAGGCCGGACACGACGTATACTCGGTTGGCGACCAACTGCCTATTACCGGGACCCACCAACTCGCTGTCGGTATCACTGAGAGTTTTGCCGAAGACCGGGTAGCCGACCTCCGTGGCCGCAAGGTTGAGTCCGCCCAGGACCTAGCCGCCGCAGCTCACATCCTCCGCAGCCCACGCTTTGAAACCCTCCGGGTCATCTACGTCAAGGACGGGGTGATTGTCGGCCAGCATGACATGACGTCGCGCCTGCCGGACAGGGTTAACATCAAATCGTTTGGCACCGGCTCCGACATCAGGAGCCGTATTTCCGACGGCATGGCGGCCACTGGCGCAGACGGTTTCTATCTGATGCACAATCACCCATCGGGGGTGCCCCAGCACTCCCCCACCGATGACGCGCTGACGCAGGCCGTCGAGGAGTACAGCCGCGGGGATGGCATCAGCGGGCAGAGCATTAAGTTCCACGGGCATGTCATCCTTAATCACGCGCAGTTCGGTTGGTACGACCCCGACTCCGGCGAGTGGTCGTTGCAGGACAACCCCGCCGGCCAAGGCCCGGACCCGGCACTGAGCCCGTCGCTCGACCACCCCCTACTGGGGACCGCGCTGACATCCCCGGATGACGTATGGTCGGCCGCCAGTGTGCTCAACGAGTCTGAGGACATTGTGACAATCTTCTTTATGGACTCAAAGATGCACATCCGAGCCATCGAGGCCGTGAGTGTGGATGCTTATAACAGCGGCGACCTGGGCGACTGGGTGACTGCCCGAGCGCGCGCTCTCGGCGCTAAGGGCGTGCTTGTGGCCGCCAATAATGAGCAGGCAACGGGACATGAGCGGGTGGCAGCCGTTCAACAGGACCTCATCATCGGCGTAGTGGTACTTGGTCGCGCCAGCACGGTGACGAGGTCGGCCACATTCGAGCGACTGAAATCGCAGGCCGACAAGCGCGGGATACAGTCCGAGCGGGTGCTCGCTGCCGAGCCCAACTGGACCTTCCCCCCTGATGAGGATGAGGCGGGCGCTACGTTGCCCGCTGAACAGACCGAGGAGGGTGCTACGCGACGGGTGTGGCAGATGACGGACATAGAGTTCGTAGCGGCGGCCGAGGCTGGCCGCGTCCATCAGGCCACAGGCATACCTACGCCCGGCAAGCCCACGGAGGCTGACACCCCCATCTCGATTGGCGAAAGAGAGGGGTATAGCGCAAACGACATCGCGGCTTTTTACGCAAAGAGGAGGGGGGTTTTTCAGAAGGGCATACACGACAGTGAGTTCTTTGTGCGGGCACAGCGGGCACATCGCGAGCTAGTCGAAGACGCCATCCTTGAAGGCTACCCGGTCCCCGCTGAAGTTCTTGCTGACTACGAGGCTGGCCCAATAGTCGAAGAGGCCGGCCCGACCTACGACGGCAGCAAGCCAAAAATCTATTTCAACTTCGACCGCATCAAGACCGCCGAGGATATTAAGGAGGCCCTGGCCGAGACCCTGGACAAGGACGCCGATGCCATCAACGCCAAGCGTGGTGGCGAAACGGTTACGCATGAGGAGACCGAGCGGCTAGCCGAGGAACTCAACCTAACGGCCGAGGACCTGGAGGCCCGCCGGGGCAAGGGGCAGAACGCGCTGACGGGGCCAGAGGCGGTAGCTTACCGCAAGATGCTGGTCGCGTCGGTCGAGCACCTAGTGAAGCTCGCCAAGATAGCGAGTTCACCGCACTCCTCTGACATAGACGTCTATAATTTTGAGCGAATGAGGGGCATCCATTACGCCCTGCAAAGCGAGGTCATGGCCGCGCAGACCGAGACGGCCCGTGGATTGAACGCCTTCGCTATCGATGTCGAGTCCGACATCGAACGCCGACAGGCGCTCGATGCCCTCATCAACCAGGAGGGCGGCGATGTTGATAGTCGCGAGTTCGCCAAGAGGCTGGCGCAGATTGCCGATACGTCGGGCAACGCGGGCGTCAACGTGGCTGTCCGCAAGAGCTTCGCCGCTAACTTCAGGGACATCTTCTTCGAGGTATGGATTAACGGCCTGCTCTCTGCCCCCGTCACTCACATTGTGAATCTAACATCAAACCTGCTGACCGCCGTGTGGGCTATACCCGAGCGTGCGCTCATGGGTGTCATCTCCCAGCACATCACTGGCGGGGATGCCCGAGCGGCCGAGGCGCGCGCGATGTTCTGGGGTGCCCTCCAGGGGGCACGCGAGGGCTGGGTGTTGGCGGGCAAGGCGCTGAGAACCGGCAAGAGCCACTTCGGAATGAGTAAGCTGGAGCTTCGCGACACAGAGGCGCTGCGCGCTGCTAACCTGGGGCTCGACCCCGCGGCAATCTCGGGTAAGGGCGTCGATATGCTCGGCAAGGCCGTTCGGTTCTCCGGTCGGATGTTGGTTGCCGGCGACGACTACTTCAAGGCCGTCGCCTACCGACAGGAACTCCATGCGTTGGCGTACCGCCAGGCGGCATCCGAGGGACTGGAGGGGGACGCCGACGCAATGGCGGCACGGATGGCCGAGATAATGGCCGACCCGCCGGCCAAGATGAAGGTCGCCAGTCAGAACTTCGCCGCCTACCAGACCTACACGAACAAGCTCGGCAAGAAAGGGCAGCAGTTCCAGACGCTCATGGGTGGTGAGGGTTGGGGCATCCTTGGCACTTTAGTGATGCCGTTCAAGCGAACCCCAATCAACATCACCAAGTACGCATTCCAGCGCACGCCGCTAGCGGCAGGGAGCGCGGCTGTTAGGGCCGACATCAAGGCGGGCGGCAACCGTGCCGCGCAGGCTTGGGCTCGCATCGGGCTGGGTTCGAGTGCGCTGGCCACAAGCGCGACCCTGGTCGCGGCCGGTCTCCTCACGGGTGGCGGCCCGCCGGACAAGGACCTACGTAAATTCCTGAGAGACCAGGGATGGAGGCCGTACTCCCTCAAGGTAGGCGGGCGCTATTATCGGTATAACAGGCTGGACCCGCTGGGGTTGCTGATTGGCATGGGCGCCGACTTGGGCGAGATTATCCAGTTTGCCGGCGAACCCGACTCCGAAGAATTAATGTCCGGCATGCTGTTCAGTTACTTCCGGGCAATGGGCGAGCGTCCGTATGTCATGGGCCTAGCCGAGGCGTTCACTGCCATGACCGGCGACGAGACATGGGAACGTGAACGGTTCCTACAGAGGTTTGCCGGGACATTGATTCCTTTCTCGACCTTAGTGGCGCACACCGAGCGTGCGATTGACCCCGAGATGCGCGAAATTCGAGGCACCAGCGACGAGATTGTACCTGATGCCCAGAGGGATTTCCTCCAGTCCCTACTGAACTCGGCCTGGGAGCGGACCCCGCTTGCCAGTGGGGGCCTTTCCGAGCGTCGGGACATCTGGGGTGAGCCGATGAGTTACAGCTCGGGGCTCGGTTGGATTTACGACTTCCTATCCCCCATAGCCGTCAGCAAGGATGAGCCCGACGCGGTCAGTCAGATGTTTGTGGACAATCACGTTGGGCTGGAATTACCCCGCGCCGCCATCGGGCATGTCAAGCTGACCGGCGAGGAGCATTCCCGCTATACGGAGCTTGCCGGCAAGATGGCCAAGCAGAAGCTCGAAGAGCAGTTGGCCGGCGGTAAGTTCAAGAAGCTAACCACGGGGGCCGGGTCGCAGACATCCGAACAACTGATGCACACAGTCAACATGGCGCGTGCCCAGGCCAAGGAACTGGTGAAGAAGGAGTTCCCAGGTCTCAAGGCCCGAATCGACGCGAGGCAGGCCCGGCTTCAAGCCGCCCTGATGGGAGAGTAGCATGCCGTTACCACCAGATTTTAAGGTTGAGGACGAGGCCCCGAGGGTCCAGTACACGGCCTCCGGGGGTAACACTGAGTTCGCCTACACCTGGCCAATCTTTGCCACCACGGACCTTGACGTCTTTGTCAACGGAGTAGCCCAGACCGAGGGGGCCGGCAATGACTACACGGTCACGGGTAACGGTGCCGGGGAAACGGGTATTAACCAAGAGGGGGGTGGTAAGGTAGTATTCGAGAGCGGACTGACGGGGGGCGATGTGGTCACGGTAGTGCGTGACATCGCGATTGCCCGTACCAGTGACTTCGTCCAGGGCGGCCCACTACGGGCACGGCAACTGAACGACCAACTGGATAAGCTCATAGGAATGTTGCAACAGCTTGAGATGAACATTGCACGCTCACTGCGCGTGCCGGTCACCAGCGATTTCCTGAGCACACTATCGACCGACCTACCCACGCCGGAGGCTAACAAGCTGCTCGGCTGGAACTCAGCCGGGACCGCAATCCAGAATCTATCGCTGGCCAGCTCCGTCGCCTCCAACCCCTGGTTGACCCAGACCCCCACCATCGCGGTCGTCGGTACGTCGGCCACGGTCACCTACACTTTGAAGAAAATCGAGGGCGGGGTGGACACTGGGGCCAGCTCAACGGACGACGGTGTCATAGCCGGGGTCAGCCTATCTGACTCGACCGGGAGCGCCTCTCCGTCCACTACAGCGGCCATATCGGGCAGCTCTGTGCTCGATGGCGTTGGCACGGCCACCGCAATCGTCAAGCAGGGCAGCGATGGCACCATCGAGTTTACAATTACGGGAACTGCATCCTCATCAGTATATGTACGAATTGAGGCGGCGGCCGGCTCAAGCCGGCTGCTGCTGGATAAAGACGGGGCCAACGCGGTCACGTTCGCTTAGGAGAAATTATGGCAACGACCAAACTAGGTAACCTGGGCCTGACCGCCGACATCCTCAACGGGACGGTCGTCACCACCGACCTTGCATCGACCGGCGCGACGACGGCCGGCTATGTCCTGAGTACCGACGGTGACGGCACGATGACCTGGGTCTCGAACTCGGCCGCCATCGCAGCCGACAGCGTGGACTCCGACGCCTACGTCGATGGCTCCATCGACAACGTCCACCTCGCAGCGAACAGCGTGGACTCAGACAACTACGTTGACGGCTCTATCGACAACGCCCACCTCGCAGCGAACAGCGTGGACTCTGACCAGTACGTTGACTTGTCTATCGACAACATACACCTCGCGGCCGGGTCAGATACCACCGGCATTACAAGCGACAAGCTGGCCATAGGCCGGGAGGAGCTTCGGGGTAACACCTGGAAAATAGGCGCGGACGACAAGACAATGATTGCTGACCGTAGCCAGGGGGGCACCTCCGGGGCATACACGCTCAAGCCCCTCGTTCTCTACATACTGGACATGACATCGCTTGCGACCGCTGTGTACCCCACCGCAGCCGCAGACATCGGCAGGAAGCTGATGTTCCGGGTTGGGTTCAGCACCGTCGAGGACGGGTTCAAGCCCGACCCCAACGTGGCCATCACTGGCGTCAACAACACCGACGATTTCACGCCCGCCGCCGGGGCGGACATAACCTCGACCGAGGCCGGGTGGGAAATGGCAGACGGCGCGGGCACTTGCCAGGGCGTCTTCGCGCCGTCAATCACTACGACCCTGTACCAACGAGTCCCGCTCGTTCTGGATGTAACCAGCACGCACACCGGCACAACCACGAAGTCCTACCTCCAGGTAATGAACATGGGCATGGGCACACTCTGGTCTCCCAGTAGTGCCCCTGCACTCGAAGTCACCTGGGACGGCAGCAGCTAAATGCGGCTGTTCCGACGTAGCGCGTCGGCCGAGGCCTTAGCTGTCCTGGCCAGGCGCATCGAGCAACTAGAGCGTCAGCTCACCGACGCCACCAACAAGATGGTCGAGCAGTCGCACGTTACCAACGCAGTCAGGAACGAGGGCCTGTCCGCTCTGGCTGCCCTCCGCAAGTCCCTGAAGGCCTCGTCCTTCAGAGCTAAGCCGAAGCCGAAGCCGAAGCCGAAGCCGAAGAAGAAGGCCAAGAAGAAGGCCAAGAAGAAGGCGGCCAGGCGGCGTGGCAAATAGCAACGGAATCCTACTCGGCAACGCTGGGCTGACCGACGAGGTCGCCAAGTCCAACACGGTCCATGCGCCCATCTACCGACTAGCTGCGTGGGCTCAGCAGTCAGCCACATTTGAGGACACCGACGATACGACCACGCTAGGCACGCTGCCGGCTGGCCACATGGTTACGCGGATTCACGTTTGGGTCGAGACCGCCTTCGACTCAGGCGCGGGCACGCAGATTAAGGTAGGGACTGCGGCCGATGACGGCCGCTACACCACCAACTTCAACGCCGCCCACTACTTAAACCAGAAATCCTGGGAGTTCCAGACCCATTGGTACTGGCGAAACTACATCCCGGCCACCAGCTACACCCACACCAAGGCCATCGGCCAGTACGAGTCCTCGTCGCAGACCGTCATCGCTACGCTCGTTAACGCCAGTTCTACTGCGACGGAGGGCGAGTGCCTCATCGTAATCGAGTATTCAGAAGTACCGGCACCGTAGGAGAAGACATGACTCCAGAGCAGCAAGCACTACTAGAGAGAATCGCCCTGGCCTTCGAGCGCGTAGCCCAGGCCCTTGAGGCCAACAACGGGGCCGCTCGCATCGAGCAGATAGCTGGCATGACCAGCCCCGTCGAGCTACGCGAGATGGCCGACCTCATCGAGGCCAATGGCTAACCTTTGGACCTTGCCCAACACGCTGTTGGGTTTCGCGTTGCTACCCTTCACCGGCAAGTCCGACCGGCAAGGGGGGCTGCACTTCATTGCCGAGCTGGACTCGGCGCTAGACAAGACCTTCAACCG
>Ga0310345_10005840_pt1 | contig 10844 bp, 9 predicted proteins | sample HC15DNA20500_MG_FD_204667 | JGI IMG/M metagenome (GOLD analysis project Ga0310345, IMG submission 204667) | Marine microbial communities from station ALOHA, North Pacific Subtropical Gyre - HC15-DNA-20-500_MG | ecosystem: Environmental > Aquatic > Marine > Oceanic | place: Pacific Ocean: North...
ATCACGCCGGACAAGACGATCCCGCACAGCGCAATCAATGTAAACGCCGCGACCAAGCTCATGCGCACCTCTACTTTCCCTCAAAAGGTCGGCTTTTTCGGCTCCCCTGTCTATTGGGGGAAACCCTGACAAGGGCCGATTAAACCGCCTCGTAAAACGGGTATACGACGGCGCTCCATAAATTCGTGAAAATATCTGCCCCAATTTCAGCAGCTTGTTCCCAGCTATAAGGGATAACCCTGACCCGGCTGGGGCTTTGCCCAATTGGCGGCGCAATTTCAGGCCGGTAGCTTGTGCTCACCCCACGGAATTGGCCGTGTGATTTATGGTCAAAACGCGGATTTTGCAGTGACAGATAGTGAAACCCCACCCTCGAAGCCCTCTGACGAAAAGGCAGAAAGCAAGACGCCCACGCAGGCCGATCTGATGGAGATTCGCAGCCTCTACGCTCAGGCCGACGCGATGGCCGAAGCCGCTGAGAAAGCAGGCAAATCCGACGGTGAAGAGCAGCCTGCCGCGGCCCCGCCCCCACCGAGCGCCGAACAGGGTGATGAACGAAATGACGCGGGCTAAGCGCCGAGACCGCTCACTTCGTACTGTTGGACACCACATGGTCACTGTCGATCCCGCCCAACGAATGAAACAGTCCCGACGTATTGCTGACCCCGAATTTCTTGAGCAATTTGGCGCGATAGACCTCTACCGTCCGGTGCGAAATATCGAGGTTGAGCGCGATTTGCTTGCTGGTCAGCCCCTCTGCCAGATGGCTCAGGATCTCGCGCTCGCGCCGGGTCAGCGGCAGGTAGGGCCGTTCGGCAGAAAGGTCCGCAAAGCTCCAGACCGCACGGTCGAGCGGGCGCTCGGGGGTGAAGGAATGGCCGCGCACCCGGCACCAGAACAGGCTGCCGTCGCGCCGTGCCATGATGCGCTCGTCCCAATAGGTATTGGTCTTGCGCAGCTGGTCCACGCCGCGGTCGCGGATGTTTACGAACTCTTCATCCGAGGGGTAGAGAATGGCGAAAAGCTGGTCGCGCAGATCGCCGCGCGCATAGCCGAACATCGCCGCGAAGGCGTTGTTGCAATCACGGATGCAGCGGTTCTCGGTCACCACAAGCCCGACGGGCGCATGAACAAAGGCAAGCTCTTCAAAGCGCCCCTGCGCAAAGCAATCGTCGGTACGTATTTCCACCATCTTGCTCCGTCTAACTCTATTTCCGATGCTGAAACCGCAAGCTAGTCGACGGGAGGAGGCGGCGCAACACGGCGCTGGCCCGTGCAGGGAGGACGCGATGCTAACACGCAAGCGCATGGCGGACGCGCCATGATCGCGCGGGCCGCGGTCGCGCGGGTCCGGCTAGCAGGGGGCAAGGGCGCGGGTGGCATCACCCGCGCTATGCCCATGCTGACCCGGAAAGGCACGCGCCAATGACCGCCCCCCAGTTCCACTTTGTCCCCGTAATGGGCCATGAGGTGCATGTCGCCGAATGGGGTGATCGCCAGAAGCCCGCATTGCTAATGCTGCACGGTCTGGCCCGCACCGGGCGCGATTTCGATGAGGCCGCCGCCGCCCTGTCGCGGGATTTCCATGTGCTCTGTCCCGATATGATCGGGCGCGGAAGGTCGAGCTGGGCGCGAGACCCTGAGGTGGAATATTCGGTCGAACATTACGCGCAGATCGCGACGGGGCTTTTGGATCACTTCCAGATCGACCGCGCCGCGTGGTTCGGCACCTCTCTGGGCGGCATGATCGGGATGCATGTCGCCTCTAGCCCCGAGGCGCAGCGCGTCAGCGCCCTGGTGGTGAACGACATCAGCCCCGAACTGCCCGAGGCCGCGGTGCAGCGGATCCTTTCCTATGTGGGCAGCCTGCCCGCCTTCGACAGTTTCGCCGAAGGAGAAGCCTGGCTGCGGCAGACCTATGCCCCCTTCGGCCCGGCGGCAGATGCCTATTGGCAGCGCATGGCGCGGTCGTCACTGCGGCGCCGTGGAGATGGGCGGCTGACCCTGCATTATGATCCGCGCATCACTGTGCAATTCACCGCCTCGGCGCATGAGTTGTCGACATGGGACCGTTGGTCACGGACCCGCACGCCCACCCATCTGCTGCGCGGCGCGCAGTCGGACCTGTTGCAACCCAAGGCCGCACAGCGCATGACGCAAAGCGGCCCCCGGCCCGACATGACCGAATTCCCCGGCTGCGGCCATGCCCCCAGCATGTCCAACCCCCAAGATATCGCCCTGCTGCGTCGCGTTCTGGTTGAACTATTGGGACAATCCGCGCCCTCATAGGCGCGATTTATGCAAAATTGACGCTACCGCCCCGGCATTTGCATGCGTCCGGGTATTTTCCTTGCGTCAACAAAGAACTGTGCGGTCTAATGCCCCCGGGGCGTATCCGGCCCTCAGAAGGCCGGAGCGTGGAGGATAGGGACCATTTTGGGCAAAGCCGGCATGGAAAAGATCAGAAATGCGCTGTCTCAGCGTGCGAAACGGATTGTCGTGCTGGTCGCGCTCTGCGCCGTTGTCCTTGGCTTTGGCCACCGGATCGAGACTCTGTCCTACCAGACCTACATGCAGGATCTGGAACTCGACACCACCTTGGAGCTGATCGAAGTCCGCGAACGGATCCGCGCGGATATCTTCGAGCAGATCCTGAAACTGCGCGAATTGGCCACCGTCATCAGCGAGAACCCGACGATCACCCAATCCGAATTCAGCGCCCGCGCGGCAGAGTTCATGGCCGAGAACCCGGATGTCATCAACCTCGCCGTGGCCCCCGACCTCGTTGTCACCATCGTCCACCCCTATGAGGCCAATCGCGGCGTGCTGGGGCTGGACTACCGCCAGAACGCCGCGCAATTGCCGAAAGTCGAACAGGCTTTGCAAAGCGGCGAGGGTCTGGTGACCGGCCCGGTCGATCTGGTGCAGGGCGGGCGCGGGCTGATCCTGCGACATCCGATCTTTGATTCAACCGGCACCAATGCCGCACCGGACACGCCTTGGGGCATCCTCTCGATGGTGGTCGATTACGACGCCCTCGTCACCCGGTTGCAAATCCCCGAACTGACCGAGAAATACGATCTGGCCATCCGCGAGTTGACGCCAGAGGGAGAGGTCGAACAGACCATCATCGGCGACCCCGAACTGACCGCCAGAACAGCGGCGCCTGCCTTTGAGAACCTGACCCAAGAGGAAATGATCTCGGGCGGTCTTTCCGCGCCGCTGCACCCCGGCGCCGAGAAGTATTACAAAGAGCAAGGTTGGCTCGAGTAATCTATCCGTGACATGATAGCTCTGGCGGCGGTACGCTGCCGTCAGAGGCCCGAAGAACAATATGCGCATCCGCCCCAAGGTGGAGCCGACAGGGGGACGATATGTCTGAGAAGGACCAGCAAAAGGCGGCGGCTGTCGAAACCGCCGCGACCGGTGACCGGGGCGGATTGAGCCAGGCGGAACTGGACGAACTTGTCGCTTCTTCTGATACGGGTGGGCGTTCTGTCAGCGGGTTGATGGGCACCTTGCTGCTGCTGGTGGCCTTGGCTTGGTCCCTATTCCAACTCTACATCGCCTCGCCCATCGGCCTTTTCAACGATACGCTGGCCCGCTCCATTCACCTTGGCTTTGCCGTATTCCTTGGCATCATGGTGTTTCCGGCCACGCGCACCAGTTTTCAGGTGGCGCTTGGCGTCATCGTTCCCATCGTTCTTGCCGCGCTCTTTATGGTCAGTACGAAGGATTCCACCGCGGTCTGGTGGATCCCGATCCCGGCGGCCTTTGTGGTCGCGACAGTGCTGCTCGGGTCGCCCAAGAACCGCATTCCGATCTGGGAATGGGCCTTGGCCATCGTCGGCACCTTCTGCGCGCTCTATCTCTTTATCTTTTACCGTGACATCGCCAACCGCGTCGGCGCGCCGATCCTGCCGGATTATATCGCAGGGGTGACCGGCCTGTTAATCCTGCTCGAAGCGACCCGCCGCGCCCTCGGTCCCGCGCTGATGATCGTGGCGAGCGTCTTTCTCTTCTACACCGTGCTTGGCCCCTATATGCCCAGCATCATCGCCCATAAGGGCAACAGCCTGTCGGAGATCGTGAACCACCAGTGGATCACGACCGAAGGCGTCTTTGGCATCGCGCTTGGTGTGTCGACCTCTTTCGTGTTCCTCTTCGTGCTTTTCGGCTCTCTTTTGGACCGTGCGGGGGCGGGTAACTACTTCATTCAAGTCGCCTTCAGCCTCATGGGCCACATGCGCGGCGGCCCGGCCAAGGCGGCGGTCGTGGCCTCGGCCATGACCGGCCTGATTTCGGGCTCCTCGATCGCCAACGTCGTGACCACGGGCACCTTCACCATCCCGCTGATGAAGAAGGTGGGCTTCAACTCCGAAAAAGCAGGCGCGGTCGAGGTGGCTTCGTCGGTCAACGGCCAGATCATGCCGCCCGTCATGGGGGCTGCGGCCTTCCTGATGGTCGAATATGTCGGCATTCCCTATTTCGACGTGGTCAAACACGCCTTCCTGCCTGCGGTGATCTCTTACATCGCGCTGGTCTACATCGTGCATCTTGAGGCGATGAAAGCCGGGATGCAGGGTCTGCCGCGGGCCTATACGCCCAAGCCGCTGGTGCAGCAGCTTATCGGCATCGCCTTTGCAATCATCGCGATCTGCGCGCTGTCCTTCGCGGTTTACTACCTGATGGGCTGGATCCGCCCGGCCTTCCCCGAAACGGCGGGTTATATCATCTTTGTCTTCCTCACGGCGGTCTATGTCGGCCTGCTTTATGTGGCGAGCAAGGAAGAACCCCTTGAGATGGAAGACCCCAACGCCGAGGTGACCACTCTGCCGATGCCGGGGCCAACTGCGCGGTCCGGTCTGCATTTCATCCTGCCTGTCGTGGTGCTGGTCTGGGCGCTGATGGTCGACCGCCTGTCGCCCGGCCTCTCGGCCTTTTGGGCGGCGGCCTATATGATCTTCATCCTGCTGACGCAGCGCCCGCTGATGGCGATGTTCCGGGGTGAAAGCCAGTTCGTCAACGATGTCAAAGCCGGGTTCCTTGACCTGATCGACGGTCTGGTCACCGGCGCGCGCAACATGATCGGTATCGGCATCGCCACCGCCACGGCGGGCATCATCGTCGGCGCGGTTAGCCAGACCGGTGTCGGCTCGGCGCTGGCGGATGTGGTCGAAGTGCTTTCGGGCGGCAATATCCTTGCCATCCTGTTCCTGACCGCGGTGCTGTCGCTGATCCTTGGCATGGGGCTGCCCACCACGGCGAACTATATCGTCGTCTCGGCCCTACTGGCGCCGGTGATCGTGACGCTGGGCCAGCAGAACGGGCTGATCGTGCCGCTGATCGCGGTGCATCTCTTCGTCTTCTACTTCGGCATCATGGCGGATGTGACCCCGCCCGTGGGTCTGGCGAGTTTCGCCGCCGCCGCCGTTTCGGGCGGTGATCCGATCCGCACTGGGCTTGTCGCCTTCTTCTACTCTCTGCGCACCGCGGCGTTGCCGTTCCTGTTTATCTTCAACACGGAATTGCTGCTGATCGGGGTCACATGGGGGCAGGGGTTGTTCATCTTTGTGGTGGCGACCGTGGCCATGCTGCTTTTCGCGGCGGCGACCCAAGGCTTCTTTCTGGCCCGCAACCGTTTCTACGAGACTATCGCGCTGCTGCTCATCGCCTTTACCCTGTTCCGCCCGGGCTTTTGGATGGACATGATCTATCCCCCCTATAGCGAGGAAGCCCCGACCGAGATCGTTCAGGCCGCTGAAGAGACCCCCGCGGGCGAACGGCTGCGGCTGCGCATCTCGGGCGTGAACGATCTGGGCGATCCGCTGGAGTTCGTGGCGCTGCTGCCCATCGGCGAAGGTGAGACTGGGGCCGAGAAGCTGGAGGCCGCGGGTCTCATGTTCCGCGAGGATGGCGACAAGATGATCATCGACGATGTCCTCTATGACAGCCCGGCGCAGGGCGCGGGCCTCGATTGGGATCAAGAGGTACTGCGGGTGCTGAAACCGATGCCGCAACCCAGCAAGTACTGGATGTTCATCCCCGCCCTGCTACTTCTGGCGCTGGTGGTCTTCTTGCAACGGGGCCGTGCCGCGCAGGCCCCCCGTAAGCCCGCGACAGCCTGAGGAGGGCGCATCATGTTCGATAACATTCTGCTGACAGTTGATCTGAGCGACCCGAAATCATGGGAAAAGGCGCTGCCGCAGGCGATTGATATGATCCGCCTCTCCAAAGGCACGCTGCATATCCTCTCGGTCGTGCCGGATATGGGCACGCCGCTGGTCGAAGGGTTCTTTCCCGCGGATTACGAGAAACAGGCCACGGGCCGCGCGGCCAAGGCGCTTGAACAGCTGGTCGAGCGTGAGGTGCCTGATGACGTAAAGGTGAAGCAGCACCTGAAATTCGGCAAGATCCACCGCGAGGCGCTGAAAACGATAAAGAAATCAAACGCCGATCTGGTGGTCATGGGGTCCGAGCACCCCGACAGCCTGCGCGAATTCCTCGTCGGCTCCAACGCCGACCGCATTGTGCGTCGTTCCCCTGTTTCCGTTCTGGTCGTGAGGGCGTAAGACAGGTGCTTCGCGGAGATAGGCAAGGAAATGGTCCATTGCGCCGCGTAGTTCGGAGTATTCACGCATGACCCCTTTCGCGATTGCCGGCGTGCAGATGTACGTCAATGCCTTGCAGCCCAATGTCGAGGGTATGATCCAGCGGCTCGACATTCTGATGGCGCGTTTCCCTTGGACGCAGATGGTGCTGTTCTCCGAACTGGCGCCCTTCGGCCCGCTTGACCGGTTTGCCCTGCCGCCCGAGAATGAGACGATCGAACAGTTTCAGGCCGCTGCGCGGCGGCACCGGGTCTGGCTGATCCCCGGTTCGATGTTCCTCAAGCATCCCGAGGATGGCCGCGTGTATAACACCTCGGTCGTCATCAACCCCGAAGGCGAAGTGGTCCGCCGCTATGCCAAGATGTTCCCCTTCCGGCCCTATGAGGCCGGGATCGCGGCGGGCAACGAGTTCTGCATCTTCGACGTACCGGACGTGGGCCGCTTTGGCCTGTCGATCTGCTATGACATGTGGTTCCCCGAAACGACGCGGCAGTTGACCTCGCAAGGGGTCGAGGTGCTGCTGCACCCGGTGCTGACCGGCACCACCGACCGCGATGCGGAACTTGCCATCGCGCGCGCCACGGCGGCGCAGTTCCAGTGCTATATCTTCGACGTGAATGGCCTCGGCGCCGGGGGCGTGGGCCGCTCCTGCGTGGTCGACCCGACTTCGATGGTGCTGCACCAATCGGCGGGGCAAGAGGATATGTTCCCGATCGAGATCGACCTCAACATGGTGCGCCGTCAGCGTGAGACGGGGATGAAGGGCTTGGGCCAACTGCTCAAATCCTTCCGCGACCGCCCGACAGACTTCCCGGTCTATGACCGTGACAGCGGCGCGGATGCCTTCCTGCACACCCTTGGCCCGCTTGAAATCCCGCAACAGGGCAGCCGCGCGGGGCTGCATGTCGATGTGCCCGCCCAGCAGGTGCCTGCCGAGATCCCGACCTATAAGGGCAAGAACGGTTTCCCGCCTGAGCCGCTTGCCAGCCCCACCGCCGGGACGGCGCCCGAGGTGGCCCAGACACCGGCGCCCGTGGCCCCGGCTGCGGGCACGCCCGACCCACAGACAACGCCCGACACACCCGGGCAGAACGACAATACCAGCGGCTAGGCCGGGGTTAGGTTCGCGCAAAGCGCTACCTGACGCATCGGTCGGCCCTCCAGCAGAGGACGACTGATGCATTCTATGAACGACTATTCCTCGGCCATTCAACTGCGGTCGGATCGGTGGAGCGCCCTGCGCGCCGCCGCCGCCGCCATGTCGCGCGATCCGAAAGGCAAGAACGCGGCGCAGGGGCGCAAGGAAATCGAGGCGCTGTTTGAGTCACTGGCCCTGATTGAGCCCTATTGGGCCTTTCCGGGCATGTCCGCTTTTGACCACATGCGTCGCCAGTTCGCCCATGGCAATTTCGAGGATCTGGCCTTTGCCGTGAACCGGGTGACTCGTGCGCTGACCACCGGCGCTTACCGCCGCCGCACCATCCCGTTGGAACGCGACAGTCTGGATCAGGACGAGCATGACGACGAGGCGATGCTGCCGCCCGAGGCGCGAGCGCTGGCGAAACCCTATTTCGAAGTGCTGATCGTCGACAATGTGAATGAACAGCAAGAACGCTGGCTGCGCAGCAATGTCACCCGCATGCGCCGGACCGAAGACCCGTTCATCTACGAAGCCGTCGTGGTGCCCAGCCTCGAAGACGCGCTGATCGCGGTGATGTTCAACCACAATATTCAAGCCATCGTCGTCCGCCCCGGCCTGACGCTGAAATCGAAAGTCGATCAACAGATCCTGACCCGCTACCTCGCCCGCGCGGGCGGGCAGGATGAGATCGACGCGCTTCAGCCTGAGAGCTATGGCCCAGAGCTTTGCCGGATGATCGCCAAGGTCCGGCCCGAGCTTGATGCCTATCTGGTCACCGAACGCTCGGTCGAGGATATCGCCGGGCTCGATCTGGGGATTTGTCGGCGGGTCTTCTACAATCAGGAAGACTTCATGGAGTTGCACCTCAATATCCTGCGCGGGGTGCAGGCGCGCAACAAGTCGCCCTTCTTCACCGCGCTGGTGGAATATTCCAAACAGCCCACCGGCGTCTTCCATGCCATGCCGATCAGCCGTGGCAAGTCGATCACCCGGAGTCACTGGATTCAGGACATGGGGGCGTTCTACGGGCCGAATATCTTTCTTGCAGAGACCTCGGCGACCTCGGGCGGCCTCGACAGCCTGCTAGAGCCACATGGACCGATCAAAGAGGCGCAGGAACTGGCTAGCCGCGCCTTTGGCTCTAAACAGACGTTTTTCGCCACCAATGGCACCTCGACCTGCAACAAGATCGTGGTGCAGGCACTGGTGCGGCCCGGCGACATCGTGTTGGTCGACCGCGACTGCCACAAGAGCCACCACTACGGCATGGTGCTCGCGGGCGCGCAGGTCAGCTACCTCGACAGCTATCCGCTCAACGAATACTCGATGTACGGCGCGGTGCCGCTGCGCGAGATCAAGGAGCGGTTGCTGGAGCTGAAGGCGGCGGGCAAGCTCGACCGGGTGCGGATGCTCTTGCTGACCAACTGCACCTTCGATGGTCTGGTCTACAACGTCGAGCGGGTGATGGAGGAATGTCTGGCGATCAAGCCCGACCTCATCTTCCTCTGGGACGAGGCATGGTTCGCTTTTGCACGGTTTAGTCCCACATATCGCCAGCGCACCGCGATGAACGCGGCCAATACCCTGCGGGCGAAGTTCAAGTCCGAGGCCCATGCCGCCGCCTATGAGGCCCAGCAAAAGACCCTGAAGGACGCGGATGATGAGACCCTGCTCAACACCCGGCTGATCCCCCCGCCGCAGGCGCGGGTGCGGGCCTATGCCACGCAATCGACCCACAAGACGCTGACCTCGCTGCGGCAGGGCTCGATGATTCATGTCAACGATCAGGATTTCAAAGGCGAGGTCGAGCAGAGCTTCCACGAAGCCTATATGACCCACACTTCGACCTCGCCGAACTATCAGATCATCGCCTCGCTCGACGTGGGGCGGCGTCAGGTCGAACTCGAAGGGTTCGAGTTTGTCCAACGGCAGGTCGAAGCGGCAATGTCGATGCGCCGCGCGATCAGCGAACACCCTCTCTTACGCAAGTATTTCAAAGTGCTCTCCGCCGGGGACATGATCCCCGAACAGCACCGCGAAAGCGGCGTCACCAGCTACTATGACGTTGAGCAGGGTTGGACCGACATGTGGGATTGTTGGGAGCAGGATGAATTCGTGCTCGACGCGACCCGCGTGACCCTCGCCGTGGGCGGCACAGGCTGGGATGGCGATACCTTCAAGACCCAGATCCTGATGGACAAATACGGCATCCAGATCAACAAGACCTCGCGCAATACCGTTCTGTTCATGACCAACATCGGCACCACGCGCTCGTCCGTGGCCTATCTGATCGAAGTGCTGGTGGAGATCGCCAAATCGCTCGACGATCTTTTGGACGATGCCAGCCGGATGGAGCGGCTGTCATTCGACCGGCGCGTCACCAATCTGATGGAGAACTACCCGCCGCTGCCGGATTTCAGTTGCTTCCACGAAGCCTTCCGCGCCGCTGACACGCCCGAGGGCGACATTCGCACGCCCTTCTTCCTCGCCTATGATGAGAAGAACTGTGACTACCTCGACCTGAACGGATCCTTGCAAGAGGTCATGGACGCGGGCGACACGGTGGTCTCGGCCAGCTTCATCATCCCCTATCCGCCCGGCTTTCCGATCCTCGTCCCCGGACAGGTCGTCAGTCAGGAAATTCTCGACTTCATGCGCGCGCTCGATGTGAGCGAGATCCACGGATACCGGCCCGATCTGGGCCTGCGCGTCTTTACCGCGGAGGCATTGAAACGCGTGCGCCGCAAAGACCTTTCTTCTTCACCCGTTTGACCAAAAGGACCTACGACATGGCAAAAATTCTCAAGAATATCTCCGAAATCCGCCGGTTCTTTCACCGAAACGAGGACCCGGTCTATTTCATCTCGGCCACCAACTTCAATCTGCTGGGCCTCGATGAATGGGTAAAGAATTTCAAGTACATCTGCTACATCGACTGCTACGGCGGCAAGCATCCCAACGTCTTTTGCCCCTCGGAACAGCCCCATGCGGAGTTCCAGAGCATCGAGGACATCAACAACTACCTGTTGCAGCACAAGGAGGTCATCGACTTCATCAAGCGCCGCGGGGGCAAGCCCAAGTTCGTCTTCCTG
>Ga0310345_10005841_pt1 | contig 10843 bp, 7 predicted proteins | sample HC15DNA20500_MG_FD_204667 | JGI IMG/M metagenome (GOLD analysis project Ga0310345, IMG submission 204667) | Marine microbial communities from station ALOHA, North Pacific Subtropical Gyre - HC15-DNA-20-500_MG | ecosystem: Environmental > Aquatic > Marine > Oceanic | place: Pacific Ocean: North...
TACTGTTTTGTATTGATTCTATATTTGTTTCTAATTCTCTTATTTTTAATCTACCAGATTCAGTTACAGGTTTGTTACTATCTATCTCCTTCATTTCTAATTTGTTATTCTCAATTTTGAAATATGCCTCCCTTACTGCCTGATATTTGTGTTCTATATTACTAAGACATTGTTTCATTCTGCTCATTGGTGAATCATCTAACATATTCAAAGTCTGTAATGCGTATGAGGCTTGGCTTGTAGAGTGTCCTATGATTGCCTTTGCCCTATGCAGTTCAGGCAGTCTGCTTTCAATCTTTGCAAGTTGATTCTTTGTTATTGCCTTTTCAGGTAAGTTATCCCTAAATGTTTTTAATTTTATTTCATTCATTGTTTATCTCATCTCTCCTATTATATAATGTCATGCTGCTAATCCCTCACAACCACGCCTAGCTTCTGTTATATCTCCAAAGTCTGCTGCGTTACCTGCTGTTTGAATAGTAACATAATCAATTATGTCTGTAATTGATCCTGTATTTCCACCAGCGAAACAACCTCTAAGAGCATTAGCATAAGCAGCACATTCAGCTTTGTTAACAGTCATATCACCAAAGTCAGTTGCATTACCTGTTGTTTGAATGGTCACATAATCTATTAAATTTGTTTGACTACCATTAACACCACCACCACATATTCCTCTTGTTGCATCTGCACAACCAGCAGCAGATTGTCTAGCACTAGTAACATCACCAAAAGTGGTACTATTACCTGTGCTAGCTATTGTGAGATATGTGATACTTAGTGTTAAGGCATTTCTGTAACCAGTCATGACAAGACCTCTCGTAGCATCAGCACAACAAGCATGAGATCTTGTATTATCACTTAAGTCACCAAAGTCTTGGGCGTTACCTAATGTTTGAATTGTAACATAGTCTATTGAATTAACGACACTACTTGTATAACCACCAGTTGAAAGACCATATGTTGCATCAGCCATACCTGTGTTATGTCTTGTTGCAGCAGTCATATCACCAAAGTCAGTTGCATTACCTTCTGTTGCCACAGTAATATATTCTATAATATTTTGTGAAGCACTAATACCACCACCAAAGCATACTCCTCTTGTCGCATCTGCACACGCAGCAGGATCGAATCTAGCAGGGCTAGTACAATCACCAAAGTCCGTAGCGTTTCCAAGTGTAGCTATTGTAACAAAATCATATACTTCCGAGTTACCATTATCATCTCCCATACAAGCCACACCTCTAGTAGGATCATTTATTGTCCATGCGTTGCTTTGTAGCCAATATGTCTTATAGGTATCTGTTTCTTCAAAGAGTGTATTTTCAGGAAGATTAGTATATGCTGTACGATCTAGTGAACCACCTGTATTAGATGCACCCCAACCTGCTCCTCCACCAGAACCACCTGAGCCTCCACTTGCTTCTTCACCACCATAACCACCACCAATAGATATTATTGAACCAAAAACAGAATTAGAACCTTTTACACCATGATTTGTTGCTCCACTTGCACCACCTGCTCCACCAGCTCCAACTGTAACTGTATATGCTTGTGCTGTTACACCATAAGCTGTATCTGTTCTATATCCTCCAGCTCCTCCACCTCCAGCATAACCTGAACCTCCACCTCCACCTCCAGCTATTACTAGGTATTCAGCTAGATCGAATGATCCTGCTGGTGTGAATGTTCCACTTGCTAAATATTTAACAACAGTATGACTTCCATCTGTTGTTACGGTAGGACTACCTGTTGTTGAATATGAATTACCTGATGTTAAGAATCTAAGAATTACAATACCTGAACCACCATCACCACCACCTGCATTGTTTCCTGAACCTGATGAAGTTCTAGCTCCTCCACCACCTCCTGAACCTGTGTTAGCAGTTGCATCTCCACCAGCAGCAGTAGCATTGTAAGTACCTCCAGCACCAGCACCACCAGATCCAGCAGCACCACCAGTACCAGCATTATAAGTACCTCCACCTCCTCCACCAGCTCTAGTTACATCTGTACTTGTTACTAAAATATCTGAAGCCGTACCTGCTCCACCTACACCACCAGATGAAGTACCTGAAGCATTACCACCAACAGCAGAACTTCCTCCTCCTCCTCCAGCAGGAGAACCACCTGATGCGTTTGAAGATACACCACCAATATAACCTTGTATAGGTGGTGTTATGAGTAATGTTGTTTTTTCATCTGTAGAAAAAGAACTTGCAGCAGAACCATCATAAATTTTAGTATTATCTACTTCCCAAATACCATAAGTCGCACTTGAACTTGCTGAAGGAGATGAACAATGTTGTAAATATTGTAAGTCATTTAACGTGCTTGGTAGCGTTAGTGTAACAGCAGATCCCAACAATGTTGTTCTTGCCGAATCGGTATAAATTGCTAGTGTACATGATGTAGAATTCAATCTTTGCAATCTTATGTAATACTGCGTTCCTTCTGCAAGAGCTGTTCCATAATCAACCGAGAAATTACGAGTATCAGTATTATCAAAACAGAGGAATCTTGCTGTATATGTATTACTTCCAGCGTCATATACTTGAAACTCAATAGATGTGTGTGTTACATCTGATACAACTTTTGCACTTGTTTCTGCAAGGGCAAGTGGTACGACATGAACATTCGTTGTACCATCTATGAATTTAAAATCAAAATCAACAGTCCATGTTGTATCGCTTAAATCGTTAGTTAGGTTATAATGAACGTAAGCAGTTCCCATTTCTACAGCATTTGTACTACTTGCATTTGTTCCTGTACCTGCTTCCACTTTTCCGTTATTTATTGTTATATTTGCGTGTGATCCATCACCATTTACTTGTGTCCAACCTGAATTTGATGAATAATCAATATCATGTGTGGGTACTGTTGCAAATGTACTACTTCCCCTTATTCGTTTAGCATCGAGATATTTAATTGCCATTATGCTGACACACCTGCCATCGTACCTTTTGCAGCTATTAAGTCACCAAAGTCAGTAGTATTACCTGTAGTATCTATTGTGATGTATTCCATGACGTTAGATAAGCTACCGTTCCCACCTCCTCCAAATACTCCTCTCGTATCTGAATCAACTCCTCCTGCTATACTAGATCGTGCTGTGACTATATCTCCAAAGTCAGTTGCATTTCCAGTGGAAGCAATAGTTATGTAATCAATGACATTAGACTGCCCTCCTGATGATACTCCACCAGCAAATACTCCTCTCGTATCTGATGAAGCACCTGCTAGTCCACCTTGTCTTGCTTGTGTTAAATTACCAAAGTCAACAGCGTTACCAGTAGAAGCAATAGTTATGTAATCTATAACGTTAGAAAATGCACCACTCCAACCACCACCAAATACACCTCTTGTAGCTGATGAAACTCCTCCTAAAGATTGTCTTGCTACGGTTAAGTCACCAAAGTCGGCAGCATTACCAGTAGTATCTATTGTTATGTAATCTATTACATTAGAATCTGGTGATGCTCCACCACCGAAACAACCTCTTGCAGATGATGAAACTCCTACTGCACTTTGTCGTGCCACTGTTAAGTCACCAAAGTCAGTTGCATTACCAATAGTGGCTATTGTTATGTAATCCATGACGTTAGAAGTTGAACTTCCATCATGCCCACTACCAAATACACCTCTTGTGGTAGATGATAATCCTCCAAGCCAATGACGACCTACTGTTAAGTCACCAAAGTCAGTTGCATCACCAGTAATGGCTATTCTTATGTATTGCATTACATTATACGCACTTGAACCTCCACCAAATACTCCTCTTGTAGCATCTGCTATAAATGTTGAACCTTGTTCTGTCCAAACACCCACTCCGTTAGTTTGTATTCCCATTCTAAATATTTTACGAGTATCTACTTCTTCATATCTTGTTCCTGCTGGTACGTCTGTTATTGTTGATTTGTCTGTTGCTGTTACTGGTAGATCATTTGCTCCCCAAACTGTTACTACCGAACCAGCAGCAAAACTACCATCTTCAGGATTATGTATTGTTACAGACGTAATAAGATCAGAAGTATTAATCCACTTGGACATACCCTCTTCTCTTCGTGGTGCATTGCCAGCTCCTGTATTACTTCCTACTGACCAAGATTTTATTATTTTTTCCTGACCTGAACCCACAGGTGGATTTACAACATCAATGACTGAAAACACTTCTGGATAGTCATCTGATACACCAAATAAAATTATAAAATCTCTATCATACGTACTACCACCACCTGATTTTCCATCTTCCATATATCTTAAAACATAGTTATCTGTATTACCTGTATCAGAATTAAATTGCAAACATGGTCTTTGGTTTCCTGTTCCATTTGTCCATGCTTCAATATGAAGATATTTGTATGTTGTATTAGGAAATGCTACAGTTATATTGTCAGGCGAACCTGATGCCCAATCTGTACTTCCTATTAATTGCCAACTAGAAGGCATTATGTTGGTGTACCTCCCCATACTCTTATGACAGAACCAACAGTTCGTGTTATTAGACTTGCATCATGATTAGGAACAAGCACTATTTCAACTTGGTCATCAGAAGCCCACTTTACTACATTCATTGACATATCAGGTCTTGCACTTGCACCTGTAGGATCTCTATCTGCATAATCCATCATACCTAACTTTTCTGTTCCGTCTTTATTAAGAAGAAAAATATCTGATATTTTTGGTTGTGTATTTGCATTAGATCCTTTCGGATACATGGTATTTTTACTTCCCCTTATTTCAACTGATGTTGCTGAATTTGCATTTCCCATTCTAGCATATGTTGTTACGCCTGATCCTGTATCAGTATTAAATTGTATTCCAAAACTACCACTACTTGATGCATTTACATATGATTCAATCCAAAGATAGTCTTTTGTTGTTGATGAAAAATTAGGTGTTACCATTGTTCCTGCTGCTGTTAATGTTACTTGTGCTAACTCCTGCCAAAAATTTGTGCCTGTATCTGCTTCATCATCATCACAACCTAGAACTACTATCTCTGATCCTGAACTCATACCTGATCCATAGTTTGACGTTATCTTAACGCAGTTTATAGGATATGTAGTATTAGTCCATTTGGCTGTATAATCTGTAGAATGAGGTGCGTTTGATCCACCTGTGTTTGCTTCGGCAGTATGCCCTGTTACTAATTTTTCTTTGTTGGCTATGTTCTTAATACGACAATAACCAAACGCATTATAACCTGTATCACTATCACTAACTCTTATTCCATCTGTTTCTGAAGTGTCAGTTGCATCACCACCACCACTTGTATATGTGTAATCATAATTTCTTCTAACAGCATAATTTCCATTTACATCAATATCAGGATCAAGCGATGTATTTCCGAAGTGCATATTTAATCTATTACTTCGATCTTTAGCAAAATATAGTATCATCAAATTATCTTTTACTGCAAAATCTGTAACTGTAATTGTTGTGGCTGCAGCATCTAATGTTTCTTTCTTTAAGAATTTCCAACTTGTTTGAGGTGTTGTACCTATTGCTGTATCGTCACTTCTTCCCTGTATTCTTCCACCTGAAAGGAAAACTTTTGTGTCTGCCATAGGTAATCCCTACGCCAACTGGACTTCTACTGCCGATCCGTTTTTCCAAATTTTGGTGAAGACACCTTCGTTGTTAGAATCTATCTTCTTTATAAAAATATCTCTATCTCCTGCTCCAACTGTACCAAATGAACTTGCTGTTCCAAGATATCCTGTTGTAGTAGTGTTTGTAAATGTGTGTACTATTGTTGCTCCACCACCTGCTGAAGCCCATGTTAAGCCACCTGTATTACCTGATTGTTTCTGTAGAAATTCTCCATTACTTCCTGCGTTTGAAATGTATAAATTATCTTCATCTACTGATTGACTAGACATATGTGCGAGATCTATACTTCCATCTGCATAATGTTCGCTATCAATAGCGTCATCAGCTATATGTGCATTATCTATTGAGCCATCTGCATAATGCTCACTATCAATAGCATCGTCTGCTATATGTGCGTTGTCTATTGAACCGTCTGCATAATGTTGACTGTCGATAGCATCGTTTGCTATGTTTGCTCCCACTACTGGTGTTACTACGTTATTGTTAACAACTATCCAATGTGCAAATGTTGTAGGACTGTCTTGTTTTGAAATAATAGAATCTCCTGCCTGTAATACTTCTGAAAAGAAAGTACCTGCTGTTGAAACTACATAGTGATCTCCTGCTAAAATACCTGCTATAGGACTACCATCATCTAATGACGGACTGTCTGTACTTGCGTTATAATCTCCCTTTAATGTTACATTTGATGCTACCTGTGCGTCTACGTATGCCTTGATTGATTCTGATGATGAAACTGTTGTTGCACTTGTACCTGACATTGCATCGCTGTCTAAAAGTGCTGTACCTGAAATTCCTGTATTAAGTACTGGACTTGTTAATGTTAATCCTGCTATTGTTGATACTGTTGCACCAGATCCTATTGATGTACTTCCTATTGTTGGTGCTGAATAACCAGATACTGCTGCCCAAGTTAATCCACCTGTATTACCTGACTGTTTAGAAAGGAATTCTCCATTGTTTCCAGCATTTGATATTTGTAAGTTATCTTCATCTACTGATTCGCTTGACATATGTTCTAGGTCAATACTACCTGCTGCGTAGTGTTCACTGTCTATTTGATCGTCTGCTATATGTGCATTATCTATTGATCCATCTGTATAATGCTCACTGTCAACTGCGTTATCTGCTAATTTATCTCCTGTTACTGCATCTCCTGCTAGTTTTGCTGTTGTGATACCTAGATCTGCTACAACACCACCACCATATTCAAACCAAGCGTCTACACTTCCTACTGTTCTTCTAATGAATATTTTTGGAACTGTTGTTGATAGTGCAATTGATGCCGAACCAGAGTCTAGTCCTACAATTTGACCGTCTGTGTTTGGTGTTGTCTGTCTATTTGTTAATGTTGCGTTATTACTACAAAATACCCATATAATATCATATTGTTCCGAGTCTGCTAATGCAAATGTTCCTGTTGCACCAGAACCAGATATAACTACAACTGATCTGTTTGGTGTAATTGATGAAGCCGAAGCCACTGTCTGTGCATCGAAACCAAATATACCTGCACCTTTTGCAAATGATTCATTCCATTCATTAGAACCTATAGGATAAGCTGGATCATCTGCATATGTTCCTGTATTTACCTGTGTTGTGTGTTTACCCCAGCCAGTTCGTGCCATTAGTTAACCCTCTTTAGTATTGGTACTACAGATTCATAATGTTTCACTTTAGCGTTAAGTCCTTGTTGTGGTTTATGTGCTATTTTTTCTAGTAGCCGAAATATACCAGCCATACTCAATGGCTTAGGCATTCTATGCTCCTTCGAAAGTATGATTTACGAAAATTTTGAGTGTGTCGCTTGCTGTCTTCTCGAATGCTGATGCAAAGTTGAAGGTTGTTAGTAATTTGGCGTTTACACCTGCTGTTGCAGCAGTTGCTCTATCAACAATACAACCACCTGATAAATCAGTAATGCCTGTAGTGTTAAAGTCACCAGTAGCCCATTCATAAGACCATGTTACTTGGTCGTTTGCTCCACCTGTGTTATCTGAATCGTTATCATTATGTCTAGGATAATTTGTTCTTAGGACTTTAGTTGTGTTGTTACCTGAAGCAGAACTTGCATCTAAAGACCCTGTTACATCTGAATAATCGTGACCCTGTGCTGGTGTTGCTGAACCGTTTCTTAGTACCATAGCACCATAAATTGTACTTGAAGATACTGTTGTAGAACCGTCATGATGGAATAATATGCCATCAGAGGCAAAGTTAGTATCTGCATATGCTGAACCATCTGTTCCTTTGAGTGTAATTTTCTTAGAATAATATTCATCTCCAACAGTTGTTACTAAGTTGTGAGTATACATCCATTGCTTATAATCTCCTGTACCTTTTACTATACATACGTTATCATTAGGGTTTAATTCTACTCCTCTACTCCAGAATTTAGGAGAATGGTCTTTCCAAGAAGCGAATTTTTCCAGTCTTTCACTCACAGTATCGAATGAATCGGATATTCTCATGGTATTCTTTTCCTCATATCACTATATAAATATTCTGTCATTAAGTTCTCGTTCTATTGACGCCTGTGGTTAGTGCACTTGTGCTGTCTGAACTCATTTTTTCAAAGTCAAATGCCGAATACTTATAATCTCCTACCTCTATTTTGGTGGTACATTCTGGATATTTCCACTCTATACTCTTTACTATCTGCTTTCCACTGGTTGATGATCCAGAAGCATTAGGAAATTTCATCAAATCGCTTGTCAAGGTTACTCTTAAGTTTTCTCTAAGACAGTTAAGTAGGAATGGTGCTACTATGGTATATCTCGGTTTTTCTTCCATAAAATCATTCCTTAGTTTTTGTGCTATACTCTCAAAATCTGTCTTATGCTGAAGTTGTGGCATATATACCTTTCTGCTACGTAATCCATATTTTGCTATTGAGGCATCAGAGTCAGTTGTATCAGCAGCAATTGAATGTCTAAGTTGTGAGTCATCATCGTAAGCATTACTAGAAATTCCTTTTATTATTTCATAGTTATATTTCGCCCATATGAAATTATCTGTATCTGAACCAGATCCATAGGTATCAGATATACTAAGTTGTTTCTTATCAAAGTCTACAAAAACCTTATCAGTTGGAACAAATGACCCATGAGTGGCACTGGGTGTAGTATTGTTTGTAGTACCAAAAACTATCTGTGGGTTTATAGGGTTATAAGTAAAATTATTTCCATATGGGTCATGTGGCTGACCAGATACTGCCCTACCAAACTTTTGTTCGTGATATCCTAACTGTATATCTCCTATTACCTCTACCTTGTTTACTATTTTTATATCATCTTCTCCCCTCTGGAATATTCTAAAGTATTTGTCATCGAAAGTTAGACCACTGTCAAGATTGGTATCTCCGTCAGTTCCTGTACCATATTCATACATGAATACCTTTGTAGGAAACGTCATAAATCCCTGATTTGCATAAGCCATTAAAAGTTCAGTGTTTTGTACAAATCCACCTACTGCAGCATACTTTCCAACTATTGTTGTAGAGTTCGATTTTCCAACACGAAATATAAATTGCTCACCGTCCTCATTTTTACCTGCATTATACAATATTGTTGCCATAATATCCTTTGCAGCCTGTCCTGCATCAAAGAGATTCTTTACATGGGTCGCAGGTTCATTTGCAGTTCCAGATGCCACTGTACCATCGATAACCTCATCGTTTAAATTGGCATCTAAGATTACTTTTGCTACACTTCTTATCTCTATTATAACACTTTTAAGCTTATCTTGTCTATTCCATACGACACCTGATATTTTTTGTGTCATTTGCTGTGCTGCAGCAGTCAATACTCTATTTGCGTCGCCTTGACTGAGATATCCTCCACAATAAACTCTTAATTGCCATATAATACCTTTGAAATCATAATTAGTTGAGGTAGTTCCCTCTGCATTCTCATTATTTGTACCAAGATACGCTGGTGCTGTTACTCTATTTGCGTTTGTGGCTATTGTTTTTTGACAATCAGTACCATCTATATTATCGTCAAGTAAAAGTGTTACAACATTTTCCTCATCACGAAAAAGCCTTATCATTCGTGCCTTATTTGTAGTAGTACTATACTCTATCTGATTTTCCTTATCAGATGTGTCATGTGATTGTAAACTTCCGTCACCTGTAAGCGTTGTGGTGTCTACTTTGGCATAAACCACCCATTTTCTACCTGTTCCACTTCCTATACGCTTAAGTCCTATCTCTACACCCCTATTATTAGTAGTATCATATTTTGAGAATAAAATCTGTGTTGAATTGGTGTCAGACCAAGAATTTGCTGGACTTATAAGATTGTTAAAGAATACTTGTATGTCAAATTGCCTTGAAAAGTCCATATCTCTTCCTTCAGGGATTCTCAATGCTGCAGTACTATGACCAGTTACCTTGTCAAGTATCTCTACTTCCTGTCCTACATCAGTAAAATATAATCCATAATTACCCTTGAATTTATTGTCGTTTGGAAGAACACTTGGAGAATAAAAACCATCTGTGTTATAAGAATCAGTAGCAGGATTACTTGCCCTAGTCCCATCATGGTGAAAACCAGATTCGTCCCTATAACTTCCCTGAAAATTGTATATTGCAGTAAGATGTTGCAGTTCTGCCTCGTCTTGAAGGTATGAAACCCTGTCATTAAGAGCAACGTCAGTACCTGCTGGTAGCTTAATCATTGCTGTGTCAATCTGTCTAGCACCCTGTCTTTGAATCCTAGCCCTTGTTATCTGAAATGTGTCTATCTGTGTATGGTCTGTTGCTGATTTTTGAACTACCACACCTACTCTTGTTGATACGGTCATGTCGTACTCTTAGTTATTACCCTTGACCATTCTCCACCACCCTCGGCATTTCTTGCCTTGACTTTGAATGAATATTCTGTACCTGTTGTAAGATTTTCTAGAAGAACTACTGTTGCTGTCGGTGTTGATGGAGTTGCATAAACCCACCCTGTTGCTGGGTTAGTGCCAGTTGCAGAAACATTTGGTGCTGATGCTACCTTATATGCAGTTGTATATCCTATCAATGAGGCACTTCCAACACTTCTAGGTATCTGGTATAAGTATGTCATTTTTGTAGTAGGGTTAGCTCCGTTGTTGCTACCTGTGTGGTCACCATTCAACATCTGGAAACTTCTTACTGGCTGTGGAACTCTGTTCTGATATCCACCAACTAGATTTCCCTCTATAAATTCAATTGAACATCTTAATGTTGCTGGTTCTC
>Ga0310345_10005842_pt1 | contig 10842 bp, 10 predicted proteins | sample HC15DNA20500_MG_FD_204667 | JGI IMG/M metagenome (GOLD analysis project Ga0310345, IMG submission 204667) | Marine microbial communities from station ALOHA, North Pacific Subtropical Gyre - HC15-DNA-20-500_MG | ecosystem: Environmental > Aquatic > Marine > Oceanic | place: Pacific Ocean: North...
AGCCAATTTACTCAATTGGCCCTCATCCGCTCTGGTGATAGCCAAAGACCACCTGACCCCAAATGCCGCTCTGGTGGCAGCGCGAGGGTTGCGGCTAAGCGGCCTTCAGGTCGAACTTGCAGTCAACGATTACACTCTCTCCAGCGCACTAGCTTATGCCGCGTCAAGCGGTATCAATCAGGTCGTAGTGGTTGGCCAGGATGGTCAAAGGCAAGCCCACCAGATCAGTTCAAGTCCGTAAACAAACGTCTGACCTTGCCGCCGCTTGTTCTAAAAGGTAGGATAAGCTGAGTGCAGTACCAGTAAAAAACATCGTCAAAATGATTTCAAACAGCAAGAAAGGCCACACTCTCCGGATGGTTCTGCCCAGCGACGGCGAACTTTCTGAAACCACACTCAGTTTCATGAAGGACTGCGGCTTGGGCGTGCGTCGGCCCAGCGCACGTCGCTACACCGCGTTTATTCCGGCCTTGCCGGGCATAGAGGTGTTGTTCCAGAGAACCGCCGACATCACCCACAAGGTTGAGGAAGGTAGTGCCGAACTTGGCATTACCGGCCTGGATCGCCTGTTGGAGTACCGCAGCGATGAAAACCGGGTGTCCGCCCTGATTGAAGACCTGGGTTACGGGCGCTGCGACTTCGTGCTAGCGGTACCTGGGTCTTGGCTGGATGTTACTTCAGTGGATGATCTGGCAGACCTAGCGTTGGAATTCCACGAGAAAGGCACCCAACTGCGCATAGCTTCCAAATATCCCCGGCTGTTGCGCCGGTATCTGTTCGACCGGGACATTAACTACTTCACCGTGGTTTCAGCCAGCGGCGCGCTTGAAGCAGCCCCCAGCGCAGGTTACGCTGACTTGATTGCCGACATTACCGCCACCGGCACTACCTTGCGTGAGAACCGACTTAAAACTCTGGAAGGCGGCACCATTCTCAATTCTCAAGCCTGCGTGATTGGCAACCCGGCCAATCTGGCTGTTTCAGTGGAGCGGCTAGACCTGGCACGACGCCTGATGGAATTGATGGAAGCCCACCTGCAGGCAGAACCCTATTATAGACTTACCGCCAATGTTAAGGGCAGCTCTCCGGAAGAAGTAAGCGCAACCATACTGGCACGGCCTCAGGTGTCGGGTCTGCGCGGCCCTACCGTCGCCAGGGTTTATAATATTCTAGAAGAAGATTGGTACAGTGTCAGCTTGATCATCCGCAAAGACCAATTGATGGAAGCTGTAGACCATATCCGAGACTGCGGCGGCGTCGACATTGCCGCTTCTCAAGTCAACTATCTGTTCAAAGGACAGTCTCAAGCCTACCGCCAATTGATGAACAACACCCGCATTTGGTCGGAGGTAGAGACCTAATATGCCAAACCTACCAATGCACATATACCTGGCCCAACAGGTGGCGGAACAATTGGACTGGGGCTATGTTCAAGAAAATCTAGGTAGCTGCCTGCTGGGGTCAACCGCGCCGGACGTCCGCGCGATGACCAAGTGGGACCGGGAATTGACTCACTTCGCCCCTCTTTCGGTCCAAGAGGCGGGAACAGGTACCCGCCGTATGTTCGAGCTTTATCCAGAGCTCGCCGATCCTCGCAAGCAGTCGGCGCAGACGAGGGCCTTTGTCCTGGGCTACGTCTGCCACTTGACTGCCGATGAGGCATGGATTACCAGCATGTTCCACACCAATTTTGGCGAAGGGAACCGCATAGCGGGCACAGAGATTGAATCCCACATTTGGGATCGGGCGATTCAGTTGGATATGGATCGCCGGGTTTTTGCCGAATTGGATGGCCTGGGCAATGCGACGGATATACTACCTGAGTCAGAAGCTGGCGTTGCGATTGATTTTCTAGAGCAGGCGGTGTTGCAAGAATGGCGGGAGTGGGTGACTCGATTCCTGGGTTGGGATTTCACCTGGGAACGTCTCAAGCGGGCCATGAACCGAATGTATCGTGACAACGATGAAGTGCAGCAAGTTGTCGATGGGTTTTTGCAGAAAATGCCAGAGAGTTTGGAACAAGTCTACCAACAGATCCCACAATGGGACGTAAAAGCATATCAACAGCGAGTGGTCGACGAGACAATCGCGCAGGTTCGGGAGTATTTAAGTGCGGCTTAATGTTATCAAAGGCCTGGAACAAGCGGGTGAATTGCTCACTCGGGTTGACCCGTTGGACCTGAACGCCCTCCCAGAGTCCGTGGTTGAGCGTACCCACCAGGCTTTTGGAGCAGGGGTCACGCCGGAGCAGTCGGTAGTACGCATCATCGACGATGTGCGGCGGGAAGGTGACGCGGCGGTGAGGCGTTACGCCAAATTATTGGACGGCGCGGAATTAACCGAGTTCAAAATCGGTGTCAAAGAACTCGCCGAAGCCAGGTCCCAGGTATCTGCTGAGTTGGTGGATGCCTTGGAATTGGCCGCCCAACGTATCAGGGATTTCCACCAAGCTACGCTGCCCCGAAATTGGGTCGATCTCGAGCAAGGTTTGGGTGAGTTGGTCCGGCCTCTTGAGCGGGTGGGTTTGTACGCACCCGGAGGCACGGCGGCTTATCCTTCGACAGTATTGATGACCGCCATTCCGGCGCGGGTGGCGGGAGTCAAAGAAGTGATTTTAACGACTCCGCGACTCGGTGACGAGCCACTGAATCCAGCGGTGATGGTGGCGGCAGAAATTGCCGGTGTCGATGCCTTCTATCAGGTGGGCGGTGTACCCGCCATCGCCGCGATGGCCTACGGCACCGAATCTATACCTAAAGTCGACAAAATTTGCGGCCCCGGAAACATTTTCGTAGCCTACGCAAAGAAGTTGGTGCGCGGCCAGGTGGACATTGACGGTATCTTTGGACCGACTGAGACCGTCGTAATCGCCGACGAGACCGCCCAGCCTGGCTTCTGCGCCGCCGACTTGATCGCCCAGGCCGAGCATGACCCGCTGGCGACGGCCATCCTGGTCACGCCATCGCAGGAGTTACTTAGAAAGATCGAGGCAGAACTGGACATCCAGCTGGCCGCGATTTCCCGAGGCGACATGGCCCGCGCCGCCCTGGAGCGGCAAGGCCGGGTAGTGCTGTTAAACTCTTTGGAGGAAGCGGTTGAGTTAGCGAACCGCATCGCCCCTGAGCATCTATGCTTAATGATAGCCGACCCTTGGGCCTGGGCGGGCAAAGTGAAAAATGCTGGTGGCCTGTTCCTGGGCGAGTTTTCGCCTGAGGTTATGGGCGACTATATCGCTGGCCCCAGCCATGTCATGCCCACAGGAGGCACGGCCCGATTCAGCTCGGCGCTCAGCGTGCACCAATTTTTGCGTACCATGCCGGTAGTTGGTCTGAGCAAGCACAACTTCAGCAAGCTGGGCGACGCCGCCATTCAGATCGCCCACGCCGAGGGCCTGACCGGACATTCAGAAGCAATCGGGATTCGGCTAGATTATTTGAAGGGAAAGTTATGAGTCAGGTGCAAGAAATGTTGGTGCCTCACCTGCGCCACCTCGACACCTACCAGGGCGTAGATCCGATGGAGGTTTTGGCCGAACAGGCCGGTATACCATTGGAGCAGGTTATCCGCCTGAACGGGAATGAAAACCCCTATGGGCCTTCACCCAAAGTGGTTAAAGCCCTGGGTTCTTTTGAGCACTACAACCATTACCCAGATCCCGGACAACGGCGGATGCGGGAGTGTCTATCCGAGTACCTAGACGTTCCTCCGGACCGCATCGTTTGCGGCAACGGCAGCGATGAATTGATCGACATGCTCTTGAGAATGTTCGTCGGTCCCGGCGAAAACATCTTACTCCCTACGCCAACCTTTGGGATGTATGCCTTCAACGCGGAAGTTGTTGGTGGGGAGCCTATTTCCATTCCCCGGGACGAGAACTTTGAGATTGATCTTGAGGCGGTGAAACTGGCGCTAAACCCCAAAACCAAGGCGATTTTTCTGGCTTCCCCTAATAATCCCACTGGCAATATTGCCACCGAAGCTCAGATCCGCGCTCTGCTGGACACCGGCATCATCGTGGTGGTGGACGAGACCTACTACGAGTTCTGTGGGCAGTCAGTCTTGCCTCTATTGGACGAATTCCCTAACCTGGTGGTCTTGCGCACATTCAGTAAATGGGCCGGCCTGGCTGGCTTGCGGATTGGCCTGGGCGTAATGGACCCTACTATTGCCCAGACCATGATGAGCATGAAACCCCCGTACAACGTTAATCTGGCTGCTGAAATCGCGCTACTAGCCTCGCTGGATGACCGGCCTACCCTAATGGCTCGGGTGCAAACCATCGTCAAGGAGCGAGACCGGATGATGGGTCTCTTAAAAGAACTTCCGGGCATTGTACCCTGGCCGTCCCAGGCTAATTTTATTTTGTGCCGCCTACCTGAAGGCCGCGGTAAAGAGATTTTTGAAGGATTGTGCCGTCGCGGAATATTCCTTCGTTACTTCGGCAGCGAACGGCTAACAGACTATGTAAGGGCCAGCGTCGGCCTGCCCAATGAAAACGATACCGTGATCAAAGCTCTAACTGAACTGGTGGGAGAATAGTCAAGTGCAATCTCTAATTCCCTCTGAAGCCCGTACCGCGTCTCTGGAGCGGAGTACCGGAGAAACCAGCATAAAGCTGTCGGTAAATTTAGATGGTCAAGGACAGTACCAAGTGGACACCGGCAACGGATTCCTTGACCACATGGTCGGCCAGTTGGCCCGTCACGGCTTATTTGACATAACCTTGGAGGCCAAGGGGGATGTTCATGTCGGCTGGCATCATCTGGTGGAGGACACCGCAATCATGCTGGGCCGGGCATTCCGCGAGGCTTTGGGAGAACCTAGAGGCATTCGGAGAATGGGACATGCCATAGTGCCGCTGGACGAGACGCTGGTAATGGTTGCACTGGATTTCAGCGGCAGGGGATACGCTGTAGTTGAAACCACCCTAAACGAGGTAATGGTGGAGACTCTTTCCGGCGACCTGATCCAGCATTTTCTGGAAGCCTTCGCCATTGAAGGGCGGATAAACCTGCACGCCAAGGTGCTGGCCGGTGTCAGCCCACATCACAAGGCCGAGGCGCTTTTCAAGGCCCTGGCTCGCGCCCTGAGGGACGCCATCGAACCTGACCCCAGAGCCGCAGGCCAGGTTCCCAGCACTAAGGGTACCTTAGATAGTTAACACCAATTCACTTTGTAGAGCCCTAACACTCAACCCGCTAGTACCTAGCCGGTCGAAGGTTGTAGCCTGGCCAGGCACTTGGTGAGTTTTTCGAACCACCGAGTGCGGTTTACGGTAGTAGACGACAGAATCAGTCGGATTAAGACGTTAAAGGAATTACGGTATTGGATGATGTAATAGTTGTGGGGGCGGGGCCGGCAGGCAACAATACGGCGCTGGGGTTGGCTAAAAAAGGATATTCAGTAACCGTAATCGACTGGCGGCAAAATATTGGTGACAAACCCTGCACCGGCATAGTTGGCCAGGAATGCCTCTCTAAATTTCCCATCGACGCCTCGCTAGTCCACCGAAGCGCAAGTTCAGCCAATGTGGTGTCCCCCGAAGAATTCAGCGTTCAGATAGATGCCAAGTCGCCCAAAGCCTCTATTATTGACCGCGTTTCCTACGTCGCTTCTTTCGCCAACCGGGCCCAGGCCGCAGGTGCTTGCTATTTATTGGGCCAAAGGGTCCTTAAAATAGTCCCGGAATGCGAGAGCGTGAGCGTTTCTACCGAGGACAGCACCTACCGGTCCAAGTCAGTGGTGCTGGCTGCTGGCTTCGGCTCCCCACTAGTACGTCAGCTGGGTTTGGGCTCGGTTCCCGACCACGTATCTGGCGTACAAGCATTGGTGACCACCACCAATATTGAGGACGTGGAAGTCTACCTGGGCCAGAACGTAGCCCCAGGATTTTTCTCCTGGGTAGTTCCAACTTCGCCAGGACACGCTCTGGTGGGACTGCTCGCACGGAGAAAGGCTCTAACCCATCTAGCCAAATTCTTGCAGCAATTGAAGCTTGCCGGTAAAATCACTAATGTTCTAAATGAGCCAGAGTGTTGGGGTATCCCGCTTCGTCCCTTGAAACGGACTTACCGAGACCGCGTGTTAGTGGTTGGAGACGCCGCCGGGCAGGTCAAGCCTACAACGGGAGGCGGGATTTATTACTCATTGCTGGCCAGCGAAATCGCGGTGGACGTATTGGGACGGTCTTTGCTGTCCGATGACCTGTCAGAAGCTGCCCTCAGCAAATACCAGGCGAAGTGGAAAAATTTGCTGTCATTTGAGCTTGAGGCTGGCTACTCAGCAAGGCGCCTGTTCGAGTTTATGACTGACCAGCAGATTAGCTTGCTGATACGGCAGGCGACCAGCAATGGCTTACATCAGGAGTTGCTCAACTCTTCTGAATCGTCTTTTGACTGGCACAGTCAGGTTATTGGCAAAATCATGTGCAATCCGGCGGTTAGTGGGGCGCTGAGGCTGGTTAATCCCCTGCTAGCCAAGTTCGCTCCCAACTCCGACGTACCGCCGGATGTTACCGCCGCAATCCCCCAATACGGTGAGACTTTCGCCCGGCCCGCCCTCTGAACGAATATACGTAACTAAACGTTTAGCTTGCACCCACTTGCATCAGTTTAGTTTTGAGTCTTCTACCATCCCCTAGTCATTGGGTTATACTCCCAATCCACCAGATTTGCTTGCGAAAGGCCCCCTAGAACAACTTCGTTAATTGTCTCACCTCTCCATTTATTCCACCCAACGCCCGATAGTAGTTCCGTTTGGCTTTGGTCATCCCGAAGTAAGACTGAATCCACCAGAGCATGCCAACCATCCTTGCATATGAACGACTTTCTTCGCTGGAAACATATCGGTCCCCCCCTTTAATCAGTTAACTGCCCGAGAACCCTCTACCACCCAAATTTGACAGGTTGCCGGCGGTAAACCATTAGGAGTGGAAGCGGCTATGGAACAGCAGACGTGGGTCCACGCCATTAAGCCCGCCGAGATCACCGAGTCAGAAGCGCAAAGACAGTCCCAGGTTAACCGGTCAGTGGGTGAGAAACATGCAGCAATCCTGGAAGCTGAGGGCAAACAGCAGGCTACTGTGCCGCGCACCCAGAGATCCAGTACAGCACCGGACCAACTTTAGGAGGTGGCATATACGGTTGATTCAAAAACCATGAGCCTTCAGTATTTTGAAACGCTCAAGGTCCTAGGTTCTAGCCTGTCCGGCAAGTTCAACTTCCTCATGGAATATACTTCCATGCTCTCATCATTCCTGGGTATGGGCGGTAACCCACGAAAAAACAGTGGGGGCAACACCGATTCCCAGTCATAACAAGTAAGGCTCAAAGTCCACCGCCACAAATGAACCGTCCCGGTTATTCGCGTTACGATAACCGGGACGGTTCATTATCTTGGAGTACAATTAAATTGGCTTATTGCCCTTCTATCGTCTAAGACTAGCGATAGACAGACTCATGCAGTGCGAGTTTCTACGCAATGATCCGGGCCTCATCAGGGAGCAGCTTGGGTAACGCTAGCAGGCCTTCTTGGGTGCTGCCCAAGAGGTCGGTGCCGTTGCGGGAATGTAAGTGGGCTGTGTAGCTATTGATCAAGGCATCACAAGTATTACGGTCCATAGAATCCAGGTAAGGCTCCAAACCTCCCATCAATTGCGGAAGATGCCCCTTCATAAACTCCAGATTGCCAGAACTGTTTTTGGGGGGCACGCTATCCCCAAAGAGGACTACTTTAGTGGCATGGGGATAAACTTCAATTACATCTAGACCCAGCTTTTGCAGCCGCTTGCTGAGTGCAATAGCGCGATAGATCAGTTTACGGATGATTGAACCCTTGCTGGTGAAAAAACAGCTAATCCCCATTCGGGCCAGTTCCAACTCAAGCTGACGGCCCTTCTGCTGTGCGCTATGAGAGGTACATTTGCAGGTGGGCTCCAGGCAGCAAAGGCCGTCGGGTAGTCCCAAAGGCGTGCCTATAGCGATCAGTGACGGGTTCAGGGTCTCTGCGATTTCAACTATTTCATCATCTGTGTGAACCGAGTCCAAAAACGACACTAGCACTTCGGGCCCGGCATTTAATACTGCAATCGCACTTGCGTGTTTTGGTGAACTTCTTAGATCAACTCCTAAAAGCACCATTTTCTTCTCCAATAATATAAAGAATTCCTCTTGACCGGTCCCGGCTTGAGAACAAACCTGCGTAAATGTAACGTGAAACGAATGCGGGCTTGGTAAAATAAGCAACGTTTAAATGGAGCTAGTCTGGCTCAGCCAAAAGTGGGTCAAACCAAACGCGTTGGAGTTCTGGAGAATCCAGGAAACTCCGGGCCGCCGAATAAGGTTCGAAGTCTTTTTGGGCGATTCCAGCTAGAAGGCTACCAAACTTCGAGTCACACCTAATTAATGCCTTCAAGCGACTACTCAGTTCCTCTTCTACCGTTTCCAGGAATTCTTGTTTACGTCGGGCCTGACGTTTACTCTCCAACGCGGATGTGGATGTCAGATGATGTTGGTGTTCCTGAATTTTACCCCAAAGCCGATCGATACCTTCCCCAGCATTGGCTTGGCTTAGAATAACCGGTGGAGTCCAATCTGAGGTGCATGGAGCCAGATGAAGCATCGCGGTGATTGCCGTCGCCATTTGATTGGCCCCCTCCCTATCCGACTTGTTTACCAGGTAAATATCGGCGATCTCCATGACGCCGGCTTTAAGGGTTTGCACTGTGTCACCGGATTCTGGCATTAACGTAACCAGAACCGTGTCTGCTACCCCCATGATACCTAGCTCGGTTTGCCCTACCCCTACTGTTTCCACCAAGATGATGTCTTTACCTGCGGCGTCCAGCAAACGCACCACGCTTTTGACCGTTCGTGCCAGCCCGCCCGATTGTCCCCGGGTGGCCATGCTCCGAATGAAAACGCCAGAATCAAGATAATGACGTTGCATTCTAATACGATCGCCGAGCAAGGCCCCGCCCGTGAACGGACTGGTGGGATCGACTGCAATGATGCCTACAGTCAGCCCCTGACTTCTCAGCCACCCGGTTAGCTGGTCCACAATGGTGCTTTTGCCAGCTCCGGGTGGGCCTGTGATCCCGATTGTATATGCTCCGCCGGTGTGCGGATCAACTGCCTTCATTAACTGAGTCGCTTCAACCGCTCCCCGCTCTAGAGAGGTTATAGCCCTGGATAGGGTGCGTTGGTCGCCCGCTAGTAACCGCTGCACAGAATCCGTCATCGGGGAAGGGTCTCCACAACCTAGAATATTATGGTAAGTAGTGTACGTCTGGTTTGGACTCTATCATCCAATATTTGGACAGTCAAGGCAGATGCGTGGGGCTCTCCTTGGCGAATCCTATGAATACAGTATGGAATTCGTCGCAGATATAGCTTGACAGTTGCGGAGTACGTATGGTCTACAAGGTATAAGGCAATCAAACGCCGGAATCTGGTCAATTTCTTAAATTCGTAAAAAAACTTGAGGCTCTGGCTTATCATTAAGTGTAATTAATATGACAGCTCCACTCATTAATTTCTATCCCAATCCGGGGAAAACGGCAATATACCACGCCAACATTGGCGTCGCCGAGCAACACAGCTAAACTGGACATCAAGCGTTAGTCAGAGGTAATTAGTAAGTGGGATTGGCAAACATGTCAGGCAATACGCGGACGCGGGGATACCCGCACTTTAGTGGTGGAATCCGGTGTCAAATGCATGACCATCAGCGGTTATTAGCAAATCTGGACGGTGTCCCCAACGGCGGAGGAAGCGACCAAAGTTCTTGCGGCTCAACTCGTCCCGCTGATTATCATCCAACTCGGTCCATTGCCGGTGCTCGTGTCGCACTAGCGGCAGCGTACTGTCGGCAACTATACGGTAACCCTTCTCTTTGAATTGGAAGCTGTAGTCTATGTCCAGATTACGGTAGAAGCGAAAACCTTCATGCATCAGGCCAACTTTCTGAACCGACTCACGACAGAAAGCCATGCAATAGGCCTGGATGGCGTCGGCCTCTCCAGCTTCGACTTCCTCGTGGAAATGGCGCATATCATCGGTGGACAGGCCGTAAGGGCCAAAAATGCCCACCGAATCATCGGCAAGTCGCTGTTGCACCGGTGTCAACAAATCTCCCACAACTTCGGTCGAGGCGTCCATAATAATAATGTGTTTGCCTCTGCTTTGTTTCAGCCCAATGTTCTTGCCCGCAGCGTCGCCAATGACATGGTCACAGTGGAAAACTCGCACGTTAGGATGACCGCTCTGGAACTCCTCCAACCAATCGGCGGTACCATCGGTAGAGCCATTATCCACAACAATCACTTCCGCGGAACGGCCTTCCGCGCATTGCAGCATACTAGTCACACAGCGCTGAACGTCGTCTACATAATTGTAAGCGTTTAGAATAAACGTGTAGTCCAACTCCGCCGGCTGGTCCAGCAGGGATGCTACTTCTCGGGACGACGATAATGACGGCCAGCGCTCAGCGTGCCGCTCCAGCGGTGTCTTAGGCCGAATCCTGGTAGCCACAGCGGTATCCTCCAGCAAGTAGCCTTCGGATAACACACTAGACCGCAACGAGTCAGCCGAGGAATAGTCTTCCTGATTGCGTAGTGTGCTGCGTTGCTGCAAAGAAGTCAGTAAAGTATGAGGTACATCGTAGGTGGTCGGCACCTTGTCCAGATCCAGGCCAAACACCCTGTCGAAGTCGAGAAGCAGGTCGAGCTTGGCCTGTCCAGGTAGTTCCGACTTGACTACGTTCCAAGTTAGCGACAACGCTCCAGGTAGGTCCAGATCGTTGTCCACCGTGTCCCAAAACTTGGTACGCCATTCCTCGGTTTCT
>Ga0310345_10005843_pt1 | contig 10842 bp, 11 predicted proteins | sample HC15DNA20500_MG_FD_204667 | JGI IMG/M metagenome (GOLD analysis project Ga0310345, IMG submission 204667) | Marine microbial communities from station ALOHA, North Pacific Subtropical Gyre - HC15-DNA-20-500_MG | ecosystem: Environmental > Aquatic > Marine > Oceanic | place: Pacific Ocean: North...
CACTGCTGGGGTTCGTGCTCGCACTTACGACGACCAATCACTTCCTGTGGGCAGATTTTCCAAACTTTGTACGGCAGCTGGCTGTCGAAGTAGCTATGACCGGACCAGGGCATTGGTCAGCTACTGACAACCCGGCTCGCTTCTATCTCACAATTTTGGGTGATCTCGGACCGGGTGTGCCGCTGCTGGTGATGTCAGCCGGATTTGTTGTATATGCGTGTGCTTATGGAAAAGTAATCCACTGGACCGTGCTGGTATTTCCGCTCACATATATGTGGTTCATGACCCAGCAGCCGGCTCAATTTCAACGCTGGGTCTATCCTCTTGTTCCCTTTGTCGCAGTCGCAGGGGCGTCCGGACTTTCTGCCTCGATCGACTGGCTTCAGTCATGTTCTTCTGGACAACCGCGCTCACGACGGATTGCATTCCAGGTAGCTTTTGCCGTGCTCGCAGCTGGGGTTCTTTGGGCACCAGTCCGTATGGGTGCGACTGTCATAAGCCGTCGTGCGGCGCCGGCTACGTACGATGAGGTTCGGCATTGGTTAAGGGAACACACCGTCTCGGGTGACCGTGTGCTGGCGGAAGAGTATTGGCTCGACTTGAGCGACTTGAACCTTAAGGTTCATCGTGTGCCGAAACTGTCTGATAATCTTGCCGGCAGCCCATATAGTCTGTGGGCACATGATTGGATTCTGGTGCCGGAGCCAGATGTCGATCACCCAGGCCTGCAACACCTACAACTTGCGCAGACGTTTCTCGCGGGCCATGAGTTCGGTGGGAGCAGAGGATTCGACTTCATGGTCTATGCGGCTCCTTATCGCGCTTTGGGCAGAGGGTATCGCGATCCGGTCAAGGTCAATTTTGGAGAACCCACGGCCACTTCGTTTCTTGGGCCGAAATGGATCCGAGACGATTCACGCCTTCCCGGCTTGTTGATTCCAACCGGTGGAGCTAGTGTCTTCGTACCGCCTGCAGAACGCGCCGACATAGCGATTCACATCACTTTCATGTCCAACGGCAGCGGTGTTGAGACTCCAACTGTGCCGTTCTCGGTTGAAATGGACGGCGAGGGTGTTCCCCTTGTTGAGGGTCTCTCGAATACGCATGATGTTCGTATGGTGTCAGGGAATATTTCCCTCATACCGACAGGGGTAATGGAGATGCGGTTTGCTTCGGTTGAGGAGCTTCCGGTCAGGATCATAGAGCTTACTCTTGATTAGAGACCTACGATTCGATCAAGCGACAACGTTATAGCGAGTGGAGGCGTTTTTAGGGTTGGATGGAACTCAGTGTAATACTCGCTACTTATAACGAGCGGCAGAATGTCAAAGAACTGGTTGAACGCATCTGCGATGTCCTGCGTAGCGTTGACCATGAAGTGGTTTTTGTCGATGACTGCTCACCGGACGGGACTGCGAAGGTGGCGCGGCAAAGCTCGTTAGATTACCCGCAGGTACGGGTTATAGAACGTCAACCTCCCGCGGGGCTCACGCTGTCTATTTTGGATGGTGTTAGGAATGCGCGCGGTAAATATGTCACTTGGCTTGATGCCGACCTGTCTCATCCTCCCGAGCTTCTGCCGCAGCTGCTTGCTCCGCTCCGCGAGCGTTCTGCAGATATCGCCTGCGCGTCACGATATGTAGCTGGTGGCTGTGATGTTCGCAGTTCCGTCGCAACGCGTTGGGCAAGCATTCTGATTACGAAGCTTGCGCAGTGGCTTATTGACCGCCGAGTGTTGGATTACACTAGCGGTTTCATTTTGGCCCCTCGTGAACTGATTCTGGAATTAGGTTTACGGGGTGACTACGGCGAATATTGTATCGATTTGCTCACCACAGCCTTGCGAAGTGGTTGTCGGGTCCATGAGGTGCCGTACCGCAACGTAGACCGGAAACGTGGCACCTCGAAAACAGCGCCCAATCTACGCAGTTTCCTCCGACGCGGCTGGCCTTATCTGACGACCATAGGTGCTCTCGCTATAGGGCGTCGTCCAAGAGGATGCTGAGCGCCTGACTCTAAGATTATGGAACCCGATCAGTACGAACGAATGGCTGAACTTCAAGACCACCATTGGTGGTTTGCGGCCAAGAGACGAATTGTAGACGCCCTCATCAGAAAGCATGCGACGACTCAGACTCCCGGCCAATTTTCTGAGAGCTGGGTGCTCGATGCCGGTTGCGGAACAGGGTCAATGCTCCCAGTTATGAGGCAGTGGGGCCGGGTGGTTGGAGCCGATATGTGTCGGCAAGCCTTACGCTACGTCAGTCACGGTTCGTTGATCGAAGCCGACATTCTGAATCTACCGTTTGCCGATCGTTCATTCCGATTGCTAGGTTGCTTCGATGTTTTGTACCACCGACGGGTTGAGGACATTGAGGCAGTTCTTCTCGAATTACACCGGGTGTGTCACCAAAATGGTGTACTGGTAATAACTGATTCGGCGCTGCCAGTTTTACGAAGTTCGCACGATGCTGCGCTGCACGGTGCCAGACGTTTTCGACTCAGAGTATTAAAACTGCTTCTCGAAGATGCCGGCTTCCAAGTCATCTACGGCTCATATTTCCATACACTGCTATTTCCCGTCGCCGCGATTGTACGACTGATAAAACGCGTAGTGGAGGGAACCCCAGATTTGTCTGGACTGAGTCGCGATAAGAACGTCACGCCCCATTCGGATTTGCGACCTTTCCCCCGATGGGTTAACAGTGTCCTCAGCGCTGTCTATGAAGTCGAAGCGGCTCTGTTGAGACGTACTCGCTTGCCGATTGGGCTCAGCGTGGTTGTCATCGCCCGGCCCATTGGTATTGTCTAAAGTCTAGAAATGGTGACGTGTCATGCGAGTCATATGAATTTTTGACCAGCATGTTCTGTTGCCAGAGACTGACTATTGCGCATGAGACGACCGATGGTATGATGCCGGCTCCTCTCCGTGCGATGCTACTCGTGACCGTGCGCGACAAGTTTCTGTGAGAGATATGACCGATACGAAGGAAGCTGGTCTCATCGAGATCATCGCAGTAAATAATTGCGAACTAGCCTATGTCATTCGGGCTGCGTACCAGCCCACTGAAACGAAATTTTTGACACCGCCAGAATTGAAGCAGCAGGTTGGATACATCGTCTATCCTGCAGGTACAGAAATTCCAAGACACTCCCACCGTGCGCTTGAGCGTCAGATCATTGGTACCTCAGAGGTGTTGATGATTAAATCAGGATGTTGTCTCATCGACATCTATGATGATGAGAAACAGTTCGTTGCTACGCGTGAGCTTTGCGTGGGTGACGTTGTCCTGCTGGTGGCTGGGGGGCATGGTTTCCGTATGTTAAAAAACACGGTACTGCTAGAGATCAAGCAGGGACCTTATACCGGTCTAGACGAAAAGGAAAGATTCTGATTCCAGTCAGCCAGCCGTTGTTGGATGGGAACGAGCTCAAGTATGTCGCTGACTGCGTAGAAAGTGGTTGGATTTCGTCTGCTGGACCTTACGTCGACCGGTTCGAAGAAGCCTGGGCAGCATACTGTGGCCGTCGCACGGGTGTGGCCGTTTCTAATGGGACGGTGGCTTTGGAGGCTGCCGTTCGATGTCTTAACCTCCGCCCAGGCGACGAAGTGATCATCCCCACGTTTACGATCATTTCTTGCGCACTCGCAGTAATTCGTGGTGGGGCTGTGCCCGTGTTAGTCGATGCTGACCCAGACACTTGGTGCATGGACGTTGGAAAGATCGAGGCTGTCCTTACGCCTCGCACCCGGGCCGTCATGCCCGTCCATATTTATGGGCACCCGGTGGACATGGATCCGCTGATTGCCTTAGCCAAACATCACGATTTGTTCCTGGTTGAGGATGCGGCCGAAGCGCATGGAGGCCGTTATTTGCACGGCTGGCGTGAGGAAGAAAAAACTTGGCAGCCGTGCGGTTCTTTTGGCCAGGTTTCGTGCTTCAGTTTCTACGCGAATAAAATTATTAGTACTGGCGAAGGAGGGATGGCGTTGACAGACGATCCAGTCCTCGCAGAACGTTTGAGAGCGATACGAAATCTCTATTTCGGGTTAAAGCAGCGTTTTTCTCATGTCGAGCAGGGTTGTAATTTCCGGTTGACTAATCTCCAGGCGGCGGTCGGGTTGGCACAGTTCGAAAAAATTGAGGACCGTCTTGAACACAAGCGATGGATGGGCCAGGCCTATCAAGAACGACTAGGTCGACTTGAGGGTCTTTCGCTACAGACGATTAGATCGTGGGCACGTCCGGTTTATTGGATGTTTGGCGTCGTAATCGATGAGCGCTTAGGCAAAACTGCTGCTGCGGTTTCAGATCACCTTGCGTCGAAAGGCGTCATGACCCGGCCATTTTTTAGAGGCATGCATGAGCAACTTGCCTTGCAAAACATGGGTCTGTTTCGAGGTGAACGATATCCTGTCGCAGAGCGACTCGCGCAACAAGGGCTCTATCTGCCATCGGGACCAACACTGACGCGTGTTCAGCTCGATCAAGTTTGCGACGCCGTAGCTACTATTTTTGAGTGAGGGCAGCTGGCTGAAGTTCATTATCTACACTTAAGGGAGGTGTCGGATGAAACGGTTCACCGTCGCGTTCGGTGTGGCTTTCGTGTTTGTAGCACTCGCGTCACTAACCGGAGAAGCTCAGGAACGCGTGAAGATGTTTGACCGCCTCGACGGTCCGCGGATCGCTCTGCCGGATGATTCTGGAGGAGCGAGTGAGATGAGACAGCTGTGCCCCGATAGTTCTGAGACTTGCCAAAGGTACTGGGCGTACACTGGGTACTTCGTACGTAATGCCACGATCCCGGCCCGCGACCGGGAGGTGCTTATTCTTCGCACCGCGTGGCTGAACCGAGGGGACTATATCTGGGGGCGGCACGACGTCATTGGGCAGGAAGCAGGACTTACTGAGCACGAAATAAGCCGCGTTACCCGGGGGGCGGAAGCGAGTGGATGGAGCGACTTTGATGCCGCTCTGCTGAGAGCGGCTGACGAGCTCTTCACGAGTCGATTTGTCTCCGAGGCGACGTGGAACACGCTTGACGAGCGATACACCGAAAGTCAGCTGCGCGAAGTTGTACTGATCGTCGGCAATTACACGCAGCTGTCAATGTTTCAGAATACCCTGGGCGCTCAGCTAGAATCGGGTTACGAAGGCCTACCTGGCGAGGGGCGGTGATTTACGTGGGCGACCGGTCGCTGGAGAAGCCGTGCGACGTAAATTCTTGGCGCTAGTGTTCGCGTTCATCGCGGCCCTTTTCGTTCCCGCAGTCTCACTTGGTGGTCAGGAACCTGCAGGGTCGTGGTCACCGTCCCGTACACCGGATGGTCAGCCGAACATCCAAGGGATGTGGACAAACTTCGACAGGACTCCCTTTGAAGCGGTGACCGCCGAGGCGTGGAAAGACCTTGACGCCCTGGCACTATGGTTTCCAGGAATCAACAGCCCCTCGGGGCGGCTAAGCGGACCGAACCCGTCTTCCGTTTTCAGTGGCGAGATTGCAGCCGAGCACAGCGTCGCTCGGCGTTCTATGGTCATCGATCCGTCTGACGGACGCTTACCTATCCTCCCGGCGGCAGCTGCCGTTCGGGATGAGCGCATTCGGCGCCTGACTGATTCGTGGATGTTTCACACCCCATGGGAACGCTGCATCACGAGAGGGGTGCCGGGTGTCATGTTTCCGACGTACAACAGCGGCCACCTGATTTTGCAGATCCCGGGATATGTGGTGATTCTGTCCGAGATGATTCACGCCGTCCGGATCATTCCGCTCAGCGCTCAGCGGCCGCGCCTGCCATCGCAGATCCGACAGTGGGACGGGAGCCCACGCGGGCGTTGGGAGGGGCAGACGCTCATTGTCGAGATGGACAACTACAACGACAAGGGCACAGTCGGAACCAATCTCGGAACGTTGCGCTTGAGGGGGATTCCCCAAAGTGAAGCACTTCGGGTCATTGAGCGATTTACCCCAGTGGCTCAGGACACAATTCGGTATGACGTCACGGTTGACGATCCGGGTGCGTTTGCGCGCCCGTGGACCGCCTCGATGCCACTGAACCGATCCCCGAACTACGAGATCTTCGAGTACGCGTGTCATGAGGGCAACTACGGGTTGCCCAACACGCTCAGCGGTGCGCGGGCGCACGAAAAGACTCAAGGACCTTAGGGATTGAGCTACGTTTGTGACACACTTAAAACTCTTTACTTCGGTTCGTGGAGGTTCTGATGTGACGGCTTTCTCGTCAGGAGAGAACCAGATGAACAAGGAGACGCTGTGTTTATTCGTGTCCATGATGCTGGTTTCTAGTTTCGTCTTCTCACAGACATCAAGCATTCAGATATCGATCTTGCAGCCTGAGAATGGTGACGTCGTTCCCCGGAGGCAGTGTGGATCAAGGGACCTGGAATCTTGTGCGGATGAGATGCAGCCGCTGAACGTCAGCGGTACCTCGGCAGGCCTTGGAACGAACAAGATCGTACTGTTTGTCTATTCACCACCCGCTGAGAGGTGGTTCTTTCAGGGAGAAGCAACCGTCGGGTCTGACGGTCGCTGGGAGGTTGGAGACATAACCGTTAGCGGCGGATTCCGGGTGCGACCAGGAGACTCTAACTTCCATTTCGTAGCGACGGCCATGAGCGAACTGCCTCCAGGTCTCTCAGACGTTCCTGACGGCGAGTTTCCTCTACCTGGGACACTTGCCCAGTCCCCGGCGGTGCTAGTGAAACGCGGGAACTGACCGAGTAGTAGAGGGCATCCATGCAACTCCACACATCTTACGGCTGTCGAACGCGCGTGCTCGTCTCACTTGCGGTCACCGTTGCTCTGGTGGCGCCGGTGGTAGCAAACGACTGGCCGCAGTGGCGGGGCGCCGACCGGCTCGCCGTCTGGAATGAAACGGGTATTGTCGAGAGGCTCCCGGACGAGTTGAAAGTTGTGTGGCGGACGCCTATCGGCGGCGGCTACTCGGGGCCGGTAGTCGCTGACGGGCGTGTCTTCGTGTCTGACTGGGCGGAGGATCCAGAGTCACGCACGCTCGACGGGACCGAGCGCGCCATTGCTCTCGACGAGCAGACCGGCGAGGTGCTCTGGACATACGAGTGGCAGACCTCGTATCGCATGTTCCAGGTCGTGTACGCGATCGGCCCGCGGGCTACCCCAACGGTCGACGGTGACCGGGTCTACTTCCTCGGCGCGACGGGGCGGCTCTTCTGCTTCGATGTTAAGACGGGCACGGTTATCTGGGAGAAGGACTACGTGGCCGACTACGGCGCGAGCGTCGATGTTTGGGGCATGGTGAGCTCGCCCCTAGTCGACGGTGACCGCTTGATCACTGTTGCCGGCGGCGAGCCGGATGCGCTCGTGGTCGCGTTCGACAAGCGCACGGGCGACGAGCTCTGGCGTGCGATCGAGGTCACGTCGGAGATGGGATACACCCAGCCGGTGATTTTCGAGGCCGGTGGCGTACGACAGCTGATCATCTGGCATCCGATGGCACTCTCGTCGCTGAACCCAGAGACTGGCGAGGTCTACTGGGAACAGCCGTGGGAAGTCGCCGGCAGCCTTTCGGTGGCTACGCCAGTCAAGAGTGGCGACTACCTTCTGGTATCGCAGTTTTTTGCAGGATCTCTGATGATGCGTCTCAGTCGAGACCGTCCAGCCGCCACGGAGCTGTGGAGCGGCAAGAGTCGTAGCGAGTTACCTGACCAGACGGAAGGCCTGCACGCCTTGGTGACGACACCGGCCATCATGGGGGATTACGTCTACGGGGTTGGTAGTTATGGAGAGCTTCGAGGTCTGGATGCGAGGACGGGACAGCGTCTTTGGGAGAGTCCTGATTTGACCTTCCAGGGGCGGTGGGGCTCCGCGGTGCTTGTGCGGCACCGTGATCGGTATTTCGTGAGCAATGAGGAGGGGTTCTTGATCCTCGCGCAGTTCACCCCTAACGGTTACGTTGAGCTCGATCGCACGCGTTTGATCGAACCGACGAGTGATTCGGGCACGCGCACGCCGCATGGGAGAATCGCGGGGCGTATGGCCAACTGGTCGCACCCCGCCTACGCTAACGGACACATCGTTCATCGGAACGATAAAGAGATCATCCGCGCGTCGCTGACCGCTTCCGATTATTATCGATGAGTCGATAAACGTAAGTCTCGAGCTTGTTGGCTACACCCGGTGGAAAGCAATCGTTGTTAGCTGATTTACGTGCCATCACCTATCGACCTCACAGAGAAGTAGTGTCGTCTAATAAAGGTTTAGCTCTTGGCGAGTTCGCCGCACTACTCTTGATATGTCTTTCTTCCTCCTGGCGCAGCCGCTGCCCGAAGTTCTTCGATGGATTCCTGCTGCCCGACGCCTGACGGTGTGACGTCACGGGCTTCCCACTCACGAGCAAGTCGCTGCGCTTCGGCTAGTTGATTTGGAGTCAACTGTGTCGCTGCTCGGGCGCGGCCCTTCACCGCTAAGTCACGAAGATCAGCATCACTAAGCCTCGAAGCAGCGAGGTAAAACCACATGTAAGCGGTCACGTAATCCTGCGGAACGCCTTGGCCGTTGAAGTACATAGCACCCAGGCGTCCCTGCGCGTCAGCCTGCCCTTGGTTGGCGGCTAACTCGAACCACCGCGCCGCGACCGCGTAATCCTGCGAAACGCCTTGGCCGCGGAAGTGTATGAATCCCAGCATTGACTGCGCTGAGGGATTGCCTTGGTTCGCGGCTAACTCGAACCACCGCACCGCGGCTACTTCATCCTGCGGGACGCCACGGCCCTCGAAGTACATGTAGCCCAGGTTGGTCTGCGAAAAGCGATCCCCTTGGTTCGCGGCCAACTCGTACCACCTCGCCGCGGCTGCCACATCCTGCGGAACGCCTCCGCCAACGGCGTAAAGGAAACCCAGCCCTCTCTGCGCCTCGACGTCACCCTGTTCCGCCTTCGCCTGCAGCTCGGCGACCGTTTCCTGCTGCGCAGAGATCGGCGCACTGAACGCCGTTGCGAAAATGGCGATGACGATGAGGCGTGCCTGGCAACTGGTCATGGGTTGCTCTGACGACAACGACGAACAGCGAGGGATCTAGGGTAGCGCGGGACGGTCTCCGGTTCAAAGGTTGGACCAATCGAATTACTTAAGACGACCACAGTAGCGAGATATACGGAATATCTGGTCATGCAGTTCCCCTAACCAAAAGAACGACTTGTGAGGTCTCTAGCCTACCGCTACGCGGCGGGCGGTTCAACGGGGACGGGGGTTACGGCTCAAGTGGATGCGCGCGGCCAGTTGAAAAGTTCATGAGGCGCGCCTGGTTTGGTCAAATGGCGGGGCTAACCGAAATCATTGTGTTATTTAATCCGAGATGTGTAAAAACACTCAGCAAAACGGCCAGAACGACGAGGCCAAAAACACCGACCCCCTGACCCCCAGTCAGGTGCGCTACCAAGCTGCGCCACATCCCGAACCACCACAGATCCTAGCACTTACGGGCTTCGTGTACGTATTGGCTCAGTGTTTACAGGACTCTTTCCACTTTATACGGCGTAGACCGAGCAAGACATCCGAACAGATGCGAACACCAACGAACACCTCGCGGGTCAAGTAGTGGGGCAACACAGGGAGGAGCACCCGATGACCAACAAAGAGATCGAGAGGTTCAACGGCACCTAACTTATGGACTATATCGGCTCTCGACCGTGCAATTCGGCAACAACTGCTGTAGCTTCGCTATCCTCGTATTCATCAAAAAAACAGTAATCCCGATGTCTTCCATGAGATAGAGATGTTCCAGCGCCGTCAACTCCGTGAGGTTTGCCAGGCCCGCGGTTGCTGAAATTCCTCTGGGTGCTTCGGTGACGTTCCTCCAAGCAAGAACAAGAGACCGCAACGCAGGAAAGCCCGCAAGGTGCGCCAGGCCCGCGCCGGTGACCCGGGAGTAAGAGAGATCGAGAGACTCCAACGCAGGCAACCCCGCAAGGTGCGCCAGGCCCGGGCCGGTGACCCGGGAGTCAGTGAGGTCGAGACTCTCCAGCGCCGTTAACCCTGTGAGGTGCGCCAGGTCCGCGTCGGTGACCTCCCTGCCGGTGAGGCGCACGCCTACAACCTCCCCCCGTTCGTTTTGGCTCACGCGGAAGCCTCCCGTTGCCCGACCGCCGAATGTCTCCACCAGCGTCTCCAACGTCGGAGGAGATGTCGGTTCCTGCTGCGCCGTGATCGGCGTACTGAACGACACAGTGGTAATGGCGACCGCGATGAGGCGTGCGTGGCAACTGGTCATAGGTTGCTTCGACGACAACGACGAACAGCGAGGGCTCTAGGGTAGCGCTAGGGTAGCGCGGGACGGTCTCCGGTTCAACAAAGGCACGCACAAACACGCTATTCAGGCGGAGGCGGTACGGTAGGATGCGTCAAAGCGGCTCGCGTCGCACAACACATGGACGAGATCCTTCAAGATGACGGCCAAATGGTGGTCAAAATGGTGGTCAAACAGTAGATGCGCCCGCATCACTGTCTCGTGATGGGTGTTTTCTCTAGGAAAAGCTGGAGCCGACGAGCGGATTCGAACCGCTGACCTGCTGATTACGAATCAGCTGCTCTACCAGCTGAGCTACGTCGGCTTAGAGGGTAAGCGCTGAAGAAGACACTAGGAGCCCTTTGTCTCTGGGGTGTGCAAGACGAGATCTTAGCATACGGTTTTTGGGCCGACCGTTTCTGGACCACTAACGGTCGGTATGCGGGTCAAACATTGTTTGAACCACGATAGTCCTCTCGATACAATGCCCTGTTACCGTCCAGGAAAAGTTTGTCATCTACGAAGACTAGACGCCACAGGCCCAAAGGCAGACATAAT
>Ga0310345_10005844_pt1 | contig 10838 bp, 12 predicted proteins | sample HC15DNA20500_MG_FD_204667 | JGI IMG/M metagenome (GOLD analysis project Ga0310345, IMG submission 204667) | Marine microbial communities from station ALOHA, North Pacific Subtropical Gyre - HC15-DNA-20-500_MG | ecosystem: Environmental > Aquatic > Marine > Oceanic | place: Pacific Ocean: North...
ATTCGTCGTCGCTCCAATTCCACCAACGCAGTTCCAGGAGACGCGCAATGTCCGCCTCAACGAACCGCATTCGGAGCGTCTTGGACGGATTTCCACCGACAATGGCGTAAGGCTCAACATCCTTTGTAACCAAGGCCCGGGTGCCGATTACTGCCCCGTGCCCGATCTTGACACCGGGCATGACGATCGCCTCGGTCCCGATCCAGACGTCGTTACCGATTACCGTATCTCCGGCAGGTTCGAAACCATTTCGCGCACCTCCGAATGCGTCGATCTCAGGCATCCAGTAAAAAGGAAAGGTGCTGATCCAGTCGCTACGATGACCTTGGTTCCCAGCCATGATGAAGGCTGCCCCCGAGCCGATCGAACAGAAGGAGCCGATCACGAGTTTGTCGACGCCCTCTTCGGGCAGGAGGAAGCGAGCGCACTCATCGAACCCGTGGCCGTGATAATAGCCAGAATAATAGCTATATCTCCCGACGCGAATGTTAGGATTGGTGACGAGACGATCGAGCGTAATCCCTTTGAAAGGACTCTCGAAGACATTTTTCATAATGAAAACCGATCAATTGCAAGCCGCACATGCGACAAGGGTTCACCCGAATATGCTCGGGTGAAGTTCAGCGAGCGATCCGATGGATCGCCGCCGCCCGCTTACAGCGTCAGGGACGAGTAAGCGCGATGCAGGTGGTTCGGTCTGCGGACTTCATCTTCTCCGGGTAGCCCAACTAAGCTCTTGTTGGCAATCTGCCTCAACTGCCTCAACTGCCTCAACTGCCTCAACTGCCTTCAGGCAATTCGGTTCGCGCGCGAAATGTCCACAATGAGGTCGTTAGCAGTCGGACCGCTTTTATCATGCGCCTACGATTAGCGGACGGTCGGCTTTCAGGCGCTCGCACAACACGCGCGAAGGTCTGCAATGGGGTGGAAGGCAGACATTAGTCTTCGTCCAGAACCCCGAGTCCCAGCTCAACAGCAAGCTCTCGCACGTAAGCGGCATGGTGGGGTAATTTAGTCCTGCCAAGATGCTCTTGGAAAAGCCGCCTCGCACCATTTTGATCGCCATTTTTAAGCAGCACCATGGCGACGTCCAAGCGGGCCACTGACGTCAAACGCCGTTCGGTTTCGTTGAAGCTGATCCAATCTCGAACGATTTGCTCACGGGACCTGAAGCGCTCTAAAAAAGGAATGCCAACGTGAAGTAGCAATGCACCAATGTCGTCTGCCACATCGTCACAATCCTCTATCAGAGACCACCACTAATCATCATTGTCAGTGATGCCACTAAGACGCGTTCTAATGTCGCAATGGGAGTCGTCGATAACGCGCTTCGGATTGTGAGGCGGGTTTGTTCTCTCGAACATCTCTGCGACATGCACGCCGATATTGACGGTGAACTCGCCATAATGATCCGGACGCAAATACTTCACCGGGTCGGGCAACGGCGGGCCAAGTTCGAAGCGACCTGCTTGTAGTGCGATGATCTGAAAGATGCCGCATTCCGTCTCGCGCCTAAATGCCCTACCCTTTCGAGCAAATCCAACCGGTTTGAGCAGCGCAACCAAGCGACCTTGAATCTCATCGAGTTTTTGTACGATAGGTGATTTTGAGGTCATGGCCGTCGTCTTTAGCGAAGCTTCGCAATGGCCGGAATGGGGTCGTTAGCTGATTGATCGCCGTTGGACATAAATCGAGAAATGCCGCCAATCCGCCATTGCTTCCCCGAGAGATTTTTGAAAAGACTTGCATCGCTGACGTCGGCTATGTCGCGAATGACGGAGCACTCGGCCTCGTCGGCGCGCGCGAGGATTGCGGCAATTTGCAGCCACGCTGGCGGAATGAGCACTTCGTCACTCCGCATTACCGATCAGGTTCCGCCTGCAACGAGCATACGGCCCATATTTCCCAACGCCGGGCTTTCAGCCTATACCGGCCCTCTCGGGTCGCGACTCGTGAACGGAAACATCCGCCTTCGCCATCGGGTCGCGAACGGAGGATCATTACATGAAATATCTGATTGTGCTCGCCGCAGCGACTGCGCTCGCCGGCTGTTCAAAGCCTGCCGAACAGGAACCTGCCGCGCAAGCTCCCGAAGCTGCTGCAACGCAACCTGCGCAAGTCATGGCCGCAGACGGCCAGCCTGCGCCCGGAACATACCGTGTCACTACCGAAGGCGGCGATGTCTTCACGGAAGAACTCAAGCCCGACGGCACATATATACAGACCGATGCGGATGGCACCGTGGTCGAAACCGGCCGCTGGGTCCAGAAATCGCCCCAGGACTATTGCTGGACGGTCGACGAGCAATTTCGCGAGGAAGGCGATATGGGTGCCGAGAAATGCAACACGGAAGCGGTCGGCGCCGATGGCGTGTGGACATCGACCAATGCCGATGGGGAAACGGCGACCGTCGAACGGATGTAGCGCTGCGGCCTGATCAGATGAGTGGCGCCGAATTGCGTGTCGGCGCCACTTTGTGCCTTACAGGAACGGTTCCTCGCCGGGCCGGTGGATACCGCATTCCACCTTGTCCCAGCCGGACCAGCGTCCCGCACGGGCGTCCTCGCCTTCGGCCACCGGCCGCGTGCACGGCATGCAGCCGATGCTGGGAAAGCCGCGCTCCACCAGCGGGTGGCGTGGCAGATCGTGCTTTTCGAAATAGGCGGTGATGTCGTCGGCGGACCAGTCGATCAGCGGATTGATCTTCAGCCGCCCGTGCGCATCGGACGCATCGACTTCGAAACGCGGCAGATTGGCGCGGGTTGACGACTGGAAAGCCTTGCGACCTGTGAAGCTTGCATCGTATTCTTCCAGCGCCTTGGCCAGCGGCCTGACCTTGCGCAATTCGCAGCAGCCATCCGGGTCGTACGACCATCTGAGCCCGCTTTCGTCACGCGCCTTCAGATCGGCGAGTTCGGGATAGAGATCGATGCGCCTGAACCCCAGCCGGTCGGTGAGTTCGTCCCGATAGGCCAGCGTCTCGGGGAAGTGCTTGCCCGTTTCCAGAAACAGCACGGGCACATTCGGGTCGATCTGCGAAATGAGGTGCAGGAGCACGGCACTCTCCGCCCCGAAGCTGGAAACCACCGCCGTATCGCCAGCGAGGCTACCCTCGATTACCGCGCGCAGCCATTCTTCCGTCTCCGTCCCGCGAAACATGCGGTTGAGGCGAATGGCGTCCTGCTCGGTAAAGCGGGGCCCCGTGTCGAGACGGTCGATGGCGCGCAGTTCGTTCATGAATGCCGTTTTGCCCAGATCGGCGTCCGCGTGTCCGCAGCCTTCTGGTAAACATCGGGCCAGCGATCGAATGCAGCTTCCACGTCGTCCATGTCCAGCTGCTGGTCCGGCTCGAATGCGTCGAAACCGCAGCGGCGCATATAGGCGAGCTGGTCCACCAGGACATCGCCCACGGCACGCAGTTCGCCGTCATAACCCGCCTCGCGCAGGATGCGGGCGGAGGAATAGCCGCGCCCGTCTCCGAAAGCGGGAAAGTTCACCTCGACCAGCGCCAGCCGCTCGAGATGGGGCACCAGTTCGCGGGCATCGTCGCCCGGTTCGATCCGGACTGCCGATGCATTGGACTGGTCGAGAAAAGCATCGACGGTGACCGCCGGGTGATCGACGGGCTCGTCTTCGCGATAGCGCAACGTATCAGCCATAAAGCGCCTCCTTGAAAGGGTTCATGCCGATGCGGCGATAGGTGTCCACGAAGCGCTCGCCATCCTGACGCTCGCGTTCGTAAACCGTGGTGACCGTCTCGACCGCGTTGACGATGCCGTTCTCGTCGAAACCGGGGCCGGTGATCTTGGCCAGGCTCACATCCTCGGCTTCGCTGCCGCCGAGCAGGAGCTGGTAATTTTCCACGCCCTTGCGATCGACGCCGAGGATGCCGATGTGGCCTGCGTGGTGATGCCCGCAGGCATTGATGCAGCCGGAAATCTTCAGTTTCAGTTCGCCCAGCGTACCGGTCTTGCCGGTCTCGGCGAAGCGCTCCGATATCCTCTGCGCGATGGGGATCGAACGGGCATTGGCAAGGCTGCAGTAATCGAGCCCGGGGCAGGCGATGATGTCCTCGACCGTGTCGAGGTTCGGGCTGCCCAGCCCCGCTTGGTCCAGCGCGGTCCACAAAGCATGCAGATCGGCCTTGCGAACATGCGGCAGGACGATGTTCTGCGTGTGCATCACGCGCAGTTCGTCGAAACTGTATTCCTTCGCCAGATCGGCCATCAGGTGCATCTGCTTTGCCGTGGCATCGCCGGGGATACCGCCAACCGGCTTGAGGCTGATGACGGCGGACACATATCCGCTGGCCTTGTGCGCCACGGTGTTGCGATCAACCCACAGCGCGAAATCGGGATCCGAACGGTCGATATCGTTCGGTGCCGTTTGGTCGGTGTTCGGCGCCTCGAACATACGTATGATCCGCATGAGTTCGTCATGCGGCGGCTCCACGCCCTGCTCGAGCAGATGCGCGAACTCCTCCTCGACCTGGCGGGTATATTCCTTCGCGCCCAGCTCGTGAACGAGGATCTTTATCCGGGCCTTGTACTTGTTGTCCCGTCGCCCGTACCGGTTGTAAACCCTTAAGCAGGCTTCACAATATGTCACCAGCTGGTCCAGCGGAACGAACTGATTGATGCAGGGCGCGATCATCGGCGTACGGCCCATGCCCCCGCCCACATAGAACGCAGCCCCCAGCTCGCCCGCATCGTTCTTCACGATGTTGATGCCGATGTCATGCAACCGCATCGCCGCACGATCTTTTTCGCTGGCGATCACGGCAATTTTAAACTTGCGCGGCAAGTAGCTGAATTCCGGGTGGAAACTGGACCACTGACGCAGCAGCTCCGCATAGGGGCGCGGATCGACAACCTCGTCCGCCGCCGCTCCTGCGAAATGGTCTGAGCTGATGTTGCGGATGCAATTGCCGCTGGTCTGGATCGCATGCATCTCCACCTTGGCGAGGTCGGCCAGGATGTCGGCTGCGTCCTCCAGCCTGATCCAGTTGTACTGGATGTTCTGGCGCGTCGTGAAATGGCCGTAGCCGCGATCGTACTTGTCCGAGATGTCGGCAAGCGCATGCATCTGCCGGCTGTCGAGCGTGCCGTAAGGGATGGCGACGCGCAGCATATAGGCGTGGAGCTGAAGATAGAGCCCGTTCATCAGCCTGAGCGGCTTGAACTGATCTTCGGTCAGCTTCCCTTCGAGACGTCGGCGGGCCTGATCGCGGAATTCCTCGACGCGGGCATCGACCATCGCCTGGTCGTATTGGTCATATTTATACATCAGATCACCCAGTTGCCGATTTGCGGATCGGCAGGCTTGAGAGTCAGGTCGGGACGGACTGTCGGTCCAAGTGCGCGAACGCGCTCCTTGATGTGCGACGGTCGCGGCGAGCCATCGTGCATTTCGGCATCGACGGCATAAGGCACATTCACGCGGCGGGCGGCTTCTTCGCGGCGTGCGATCTCGTCTTCGTTGCCGGACACGTCGACGGCTTCTTCAATATGGATCGACCAGTCTTTACCGGTCCACCAGGTGACCGCTCCGGTCTTGAGGTCGTTTCCTGTCAGTATCCTCATCGCGCAGCCTCCTGTGCTGCCAGCGCGAGCGCAACGTCGTCGCGTGCCGTCACTTCCCCGATCACGATCAGAGCCGGGCTCACGACATTCTCGTTCTCGACCAAATCGGGCAAGCCGGCAAGCAAACCGCGCAACACGCGCATTTCAGGCCGAGTACCGTTTTCGATGATGGCCAAGGGCATATCAGGAGCAAGGCCGTCCTCCATCAGCTTTTCTGCAATCATGGGCGCAGTTTTGACGCCCATGTAGATTACCAGTGTGCGGCCCTTACCGGCCAGCCCTGCCCAATCCTGATCCTTCAGGCCTTTGCACTGGCCCGCAACGAAGCTCACGATGCTCGACGCGTCGCGATGCGTCAGCGCGATCTGCGATGCGGCGGCTGCGCCGTTTGCAGCGCTGATACCGGGCACAACTTCGACCGGGACACCTGCCGCACGGGCAACCTCTGCCTCTTCGCCACCGCGCCCGAAAATGAAGGGATCGCCCCCCTTCAGGCGCACGACGTCCTCGCCAGAGCGGGCAAAGCGAACCAGAAGGTCGCTGATCGCTTCCTGAGGAAGAGTATGATGAGACCGGCGCTTCGCGACCGAGATGAGTTCCGCGTCATCACGCGCAAGCGCCATGATCGCCGGATCGACGAGCCCGTCGTGCACAATGATCCTGGCGCGTTCGATCAACCGCGCGGCGCGGATTGTCAGCAGGTCGGGATCGCCCGGCCCTGCGCCGACAAGGTAAATGGTTCCGGTATCAGCCATCGTGGCAAGATGCGGACCGGGGCCCCTTCGCGCCAATCAGAATGCGTGTGCGGCAAGGAAGGGTAGATTTTGAAACCGACGCTGTGCGTGGGGCAATCTATTCTTTTGCCGGAGTGGGCGCGATCGCGCCTTGCCCCATTACTTCGATAAGACGATCGAAATCGGCACTGGAACGGATATGCAAATCGCGCTGCGGGAACGGGATTTCGATGTCGTGTTCCTTGAAGAGCCACCACAGCTTCTTGAGCACAATACTGCGCACATTGCCGACGCCTTCTTCCGGGTCCTGTATCCAGCAATGAATGACGAAATTGACCGAGCTGTCGCCATATTCCTTCATCCAGACTGTGGGCGGCGGCGCGCTGAGTACCCGTTCACAGCTCTTCGCTGCTTCGAGCATCAGCTTTTCGGCAAGATTCATATCGGCTTCATAGCTGACGCCAACCGGCACCTGCATACGGACATTCTTTGACGAGTAAGACCAGTTTTCGACCTGATTGATCATCAGGTTCTCATTCGGAATGAGATATTCGCGCTGGTCGCGCGTCGTTACCGACACGGCCCGGATACCGATCTTGCGGATCTGACCGAAGCTTTCATTGCCAGCCATGTCCGTCACGGCGATCACATCGCCCGGCTTGATCGACCTATCCATCAGCAGGATAATACCCGCGATCAGATTGCCGAATGTCTTTTGCAGACCGAAACCGATCGCAAGACCGAAAGCACCGGAAAACACCGCCAGGGCGGTCAGGTCGATGCCGAGCAGATCGATCGCGAGGAAGAAGGCAATGGCCCACACGATGATCGTGGCGACCTTTTCGACCAGCAACTGCTGGGCATTGTCCAGCCTCGTCATCCGCCTGACGAGGCGCCGAGCCATCCTGCTGACAAACCAGGCAAATACAAGAACGCCGATGATGACGGAGCTGACCATCAGCACATCGAACAGAGAAACTCTGAATTCTCCGAACGACAAGGCCACGGCATCGAGCGTATCGACCACAGACTCCACGGTTTCGCTTCGCGAGCTCAGCGCTTCCCTCGCGCCGTCGGCCGCGTCCAGCCCGCCCTGCTCCTGAGCAGGCTCGGCAAGGCTCCACGCCTGTTCGACGGGAGCCGTGGTGGGTGTCGCACCATCGCTAGGTGGGGTTTCGCCCTGCACGTCTATCCTTCGTTCATCGCCGCAAAACCATTGGTGAGGTCGGCAATCAAATCGTCCTTGTCTTCAAGACCGATCGATAGCCGGATAGCGAAGCGGTCCTCAAGCCCCCATCCTTCCTTCGGCCATGCCATAGTGCTGCGGATTGGATCGACATCGAACGGCAAGGCCAGGCTTTCGAAACCACCCCAACTGTAGCCGATGCCGAACAATTGCAGGGCATCGATCAACTGGCAACGGGCGGCATCGTCTCGGCCCTTCAATACGAAGCTGAACAAGCCGCAGCCCCCTGTAAAATCACGCTGCCATAGGTTATGCCCCGGCCCTCCCGGTAGCATCGGCGAAAGGACGTGAGCTACCTCGTCGCGATCATCGAGCCATTGCGCAATCGCAAGTGCGGTCTTGCTCTGCCGTTCGAGGCGCACGCCCATGGTGCGCAACCCCCGAAGGGCCAGCGCAGCATCATCGGGGGACACGACATGGCCCAACTGCTGCGCACCGAGGCGCAGGCGCCGATACCATCGCTCCCCCGCAGATGCGGCGCCCATCATAAGGTCGGAATGTCCGCCCACATGCTTGGTCAGCGCGGTGATGGCGATATCGCAACCATGGCCGAGAGCCTCAAAGCCGAGCGACGTGGCCCACGTGTTGTCGATGAGACTGACCGCGCCCTTGTCCCGCGCTATTCGCGTAAGTGAGGGGATGTCGCAGACTTCCATGGTCAGACTGCCGGGCACTTCGAGCATCACGGCCCGTGTGCGATCGCAAAACGCCGCTTTGAACGCCTCGAGATCGAGGGGGTCGAAGAAACGATGCTCCACTCCAAAGGACTTGAGCAGTCCCATCGCCGTATTGCGCGTAGGTTCGTAGGCGTTGTCGGCGACGAGCAAGACGTCGCCGCTGCGCAGAACGGCCAGTAGTGCCCCCGCCAAGGCCGCAAGGCCACTGGGGTACAGGACCGTTCCCGCCGCCCCAGGCTCCAGCGCAGTCAACGCCTGTGCCAGAGCCCACTGCGTCGGCGCGCCGCGGCGGCCGTAGAAGAATTGCCCGTCTTCGTTACGAGCTTTTCGCGCCTTGAGGTCGGCGCAATTTGCATAAAGGTGGGTACTTGCGCGCCAAATCGGCGGATTGACGACATTGTCGGCAAAGTCGCCAGAGCGGCCAACCGTTACAAGACGCGTCGACCGCGCGTAGCTGTCGTCATTTCCCCCAGCCATCGCTACTGCGCCGCCCCTTTTTCCTTCGGCGTATCGGCGTCCTCACCCCATTCGAGCCAACTGCCGTCGTAAAGGGCGACATCGTCTTTTCCTGCCAGATGCAGACCATACGCGAGAACGCACGCCGTCATGCCGCTGTTGCAATAAGTGGTGACTGGACCATCCAGATCTACGCCGGATTCCGCGAACAAAGCAGTTATATCGTCGGGCGACCGGTAGGTTCCGTCTTCAGCGAAGAGTTTGGCGAAGTGCAGGTTCGCCGCCCCGGGAATATGACCTTCCGAACCGCTGCCTTCTTCCCCCGCAAAGCGCGCCGCGTCTCGCGCATCGACGATCTGTTCGGCGCGAGAACTATCGTTTGCGAGCATCTGATCCTTGCCGCGAACGGCGCCAGCTATGGAGGGGGTAGGGAATTCTGTTTGTTCGTAAGTTGCCCGGCCCGCCTCGATGGGCCGTTCTTCCTGTTTCCATCTCGAGAACCCGCCATCCAGAATGGCGACATTCCGGAAACCATAGAGGCGAAAGATAAACCACGCGCGGGCTGCACTTTTTATCTGGCTGTCGTCGTAGAGCACGACGCGGCTCGACGGGGCGATCCCCAACTGCCCCAGGCGTCTGGCAAACTGATCCGCCGTAGGGACTGCCTTGGGAACCTGTGATGCCGTATCGACAAAGCTGGTCAGGTCGAGAAACCGCGCATCCGGGATGTGGCCTTCCGAAAAATCCGCGGCCGAATTACGCGGGCTGTCGGGTAGATGAGCCGACGCGTCGAGTATCACCAGGTCGGGAGAGCCGGATTGTTCGGCAAGCCATTGGGTCGAGACGAGACTATGCATTGTCGCCCGGTTAGCGTGCGGATGGAGCGAAGTCGACTCAGGCAAGCTCGCGCTGGGCAATCGGTTCGTAACTGCGCGGGCCTTCATCAAGCCTGAAGGGTTGCACGCGGCCGCCGTCCGGCATGCCCTGCCCGACCACGAACGTCTTGAGCAGGGCCCCATCGCCCGGACCGTCTATCCTGACCCGCATCAGCGGAACCAGTAGCGGGTGGCGCCCCTGCCTGATCACATGGGCTTGCGCGAGCGGGAGTTGAACTTGCCCTGTAAGGGTGACGCTTTGCCGCGGAGAGATCCGGGGAACCTCGTGGCGTTTTTCGAGCACCGTGCCATTGGTAGCGATCTGCTGTTCCATCGGCGCACCGGAATGAGCCGAAACCAAGTCTATGCCGATCACGACATCCGCTAGCGAAGCATTGGTACGATTGATCAGCGTCAACCGGTATTTGAGCGTGGCGAAGGCCGCGCTGCGGATGAGCTTTTCGTTTTCTATCCGTACGGACAACGCATCCGCCAGCGGCACCACGTCGACGGGCACCGCTGCGGCAACCAGCGGTCGTTCGATTTCCGGTACGACAGCTTCGCGGCGGCGGTTCCAGATAACAAAACCTGCGCCGAGAAGTGCGAGCAGCGCTACGATGCCGCCTATCGGCAACCAGGGGAGGTCTTCGCCATTGTCGTCGCTCGTTGCCGGTTGTGCGGGCGGCAAAGGCTGCGGCGATGGTGAAGCTGGCGATAAGATTGTAGCGCTCGGCTCGCTCGCCGGCTCGGATGGCGGCGGGGTCGGCTGTGCTTCGGCTTGCGGATCTACCGTTTCCACCGTGCGGGGCGTCACGGTTGGGAGAGGACTTGCCTGCGGGGCCTGTCTTGTAGGAACAGGCCGCGGTTCGGAAAGCTGGACCGGCACCGACGGCGCGGGCGCCGAGGACGGGGTTGGTGTCGGTGTCGGGGTATTAACGGCACGCGGACGGATCTCCACGCCCCTCTGCGTATCCGCAGGCCCCTGTGCTTGCGGGGTGGCGCTTGGGCTTGGCGCAGGTTCCAACGAAAAATCGTTTACCGACTGGGCGTGCGCCAAGGCCGGTAAAGATGCGACAAGCGCCAGAATGGAAATGCGGGTACGAAGATACATGCGGTTCGTTTCGCGGATTAAACCCGCCACTGTGCGGAGGCGCGCTGAATAGGTACTTAAGCGCACAGTTCCAAGCCCCGGCTTGCGCATTTTCGCGCATCACGGCAGGAGCGCGGCATGAGCGACACACCTTCTCCCAAATTCCTCGGCGTAAGTA
>Ga0310345_10005846_pt1 | contig 10838 bp, 8 predicted proteins | sample HC15DNA20500_MG_FD_204667 | JGI IMG/M metagenome (GOLD analysis project Ga0310345, IMG submission 204667) | Marine microbial communities from station ALOHA, North Pacific Subtropical Gyre - HC15-DNA-20-500_MG | ecosystem: Environmental > Aquatic > Marine > Oceanic | place: Pacific Ocean: North...
AGTTTGGTGGCGTTGTCGACCCTGGCAATTTAGGCCGGGCACTCGCGGGGTTGCCGCTCGGTGCCACTGTGGCTTGGGTGGTGGGGAACACTTTGCGTGGGACGCTGCACTAGGATTAGGTTTGGTGTCGCAAAGTTACAGGCCTGCGGAGTCGAGTGCGGCAGTGTTCATTTGTGCACTCGCATGGGCGGTTCCAGGTGCCGGTCATTTGTGGTTGGGGCGACTGTCAAAGGGTGTCATCTTTCTCGTCGCATTGCCACTTATGTTCTGTGTCGGGCTGCTGCTGGAAGGTGAGCTCTTCTCGGTCGACCCAACGCAGCCGCTCGTCGCTCTAGCCGCACTCGCTGACCTTGGCATCGGCGCGCCGTATTTTCTAGCGCATGCCGTTGGCGCGGGTGAGGGTCGCGTCGTGGCGACGACGTACGAATATGGGAACTCATTTCTCATCGTGTCTGGTCTCTTGAACATGCTCGTCGTCATTGACGTGTTCGATATCGCGCTTGGGCGCAAATAAGACGAGCAGCGGCCAGATTATCATGGGGAGCCACTTCATCCTGATGACGTCGTTTGCTGGATTCGTCTCTCTCGTCTTTGCTGTGTTAATGCGGGACAAGCCAGCCGATCAACTTCGGCTCGGAGGTGTCATTTTTGCCGGCTTTGTTCTGACTGCGGTCGTTTTCGGCTGGCTGATGTATCCCTTTCCGCTATGAGTTTTCGCCGTTACGCAGACGCCGGGCGTGTTTTGTCGACGTGGGGCCCGGCTATTGGGATGATGTCAATTATTTTCTTCGTGTCAGGAATGTCATCGCCACCGACACCTGCTGCTTTGCCGGATGTTGGCGCACACGCTATGGCGTATGCTCTGCTCGGCGCTGCATTTCTTCGTGGGGTTGCCGATTCCCGCTGGGAGCAGGTGACGGCGCGAACAAGCATTGTGGCAGTCTTGCTCACGGTGGCGTACGGTCTCAGCGACGAATTTCATCAGTCGTTTGTTCCAGGCCGAACCTCAGAGTTTAGTGACCTGATAGCTGACGCCTGCGGTGCGGTGGCTGGTGTAGGCGGTGTCTGGGCCTGGAGTATAGTTCTTGCCGATCGAGGTTCACGATGACGTACAGGAATTTGGTTATTGAGCACGCAGGCGGCGTCGCGACCGTAATGGTCAATCGACCTAAAGTAATGAACGCGCTCAATCTTGCGACACTCGATGAGATCCAACGGGTGATGAGTGAACTGGCCGCTGATGATGCTGTGCGTGTCGTTGTTTTGACGGGTGCCGGTGATAAGGCATTCGTGGCTGGTGCGGACATCAACGAACTCGCGTCGCTCACGCCAACGGCAGCAGAAGCACAAGCCCGACGCGGACAGTCCGTGTGTTATGACCTAGAACAGATGGGTAAACCGGTCGTTGCGGCCATCAATGGATATGCACTTGGTGGTGGCTGCGAGATCGCCATGGCCTGCACACTTCGAATTGCTTCCGACAGTGCACGTATTGGGCAACCCGAGATTTCACTTGGTCTCATTCCTGGCTATGGTGGAACGCAGCGTCTTGCACGGCTCGTGGGAAGTGGGCGCGCCCTCGAGCTAATGCTGACCGGTCAACCAATAACCGCAGATGAAGCGTGGCGCATTGGTCTTGTCAACCGCGTCGTACCGGCAGCCGATCTGTTAGGTGTGGTTCAGGAGCTAGCGCAGCAACTCGCAGCGCAGGCACCGATCGCAATGCGCTACATCCTCGCTGCGGTGCGCGATGGCTTTGGTATGAGGTTGAGCGACGGTTGTGCATTGGAGGCGTCGCTCTTTGGTCTTGCTGCTGCGACTGAGGACTGGCGAGAGGGTACGAGCGCATTTCTTGACAAGCGCCGGCCGCGATTTGTGGGATCATGAGGGACACCCCGCGTATTGAGGGCGTAACCGACGCATCTAGCCTCCGTTTCGCTATCGTCGTGTCGGTATATCACCGATCCATTACCAATTCGCTGCGCGATGGGGCAATCGCGGCATTGCGGCAAGCCGGTGCTGTGTTCAAAGGCTCGGAGATTGATCCTATTACCGTGGTTGAGGTTCCTGGCGCGTTCGAGATACCGTTAATCGCTCGCCTTACGGCCGAGTCGAGATCGATCGATGCGGTCGTCTGCCTTGGCTGCGTTATTAGGGGAGAAACGCCACACTTTGACTACATCGCGTCGGCTGTGTCATATGGCATCATGACTGCGTCGCAGGCGACCCGTGTACCGATTACCTTTGGCATCCTCACAACCAATACTCGGGAAGAGGCGGAGAGCCGAGCCGGTGACGGCCCGTCAAACAAGGGCCGAGAAGCCGCACTGGCTGCGGTCCAGTTGGCTAACGTCGTCGCGAAACTTCCTTCTGGACGCTAGGTTGCCCGACGAGTCCGAGCGGCGCACGGAACGGCATCGTGGCCGAGAGGCGGCGCTCCAGCTCCTTTATCAGTGGGAGGTAGGGGGAATTGCCGAACGTGAGCGTGAAGCCGCACTTGAGTTGTTCTGGTCGGTGCATCCGGCACCGGCTGCGCGCCAAGCCTTTGCTTCGGACCTCGCGCAAGGGACAGCGGGTGCACTTGGGACAATTGATCCTTTGATCGAGCGACAGGCTGACCATTGGCGTCTGTCTCGAATGGCGGTAGTCGACCGTTTAATCATCCGGATGGCCGTCTACGAGCTGCTGCATATCAAGACGCCCGCTGCCGTCGTTATTGATGAAGCGCTTGAACTCACCAAGACATTCAGTGGTGACCACGCCGTCGGATTTGTTAATGGGGTACTCGACGGCGTTTGCCGGTCGACGGTTCCAAAGGAATGATGTGACTGACGAACGAGATAGCGACCAGCGGCAACAGCGCCGCGCGAATTATAAGGGGCTTCAGGAGCTTGGCGTCGAGCCGTATCCAGCGCGTTTCGATCGAGTCGAGAGCCTCGGACATATCGTTGCCGCGTACGGCACGCTATCGGGTGATGAGCTAGAGTCCAAGCGTTCGGAGACAACGACAGCCGGACGAGTAATCGCAATTCGGAGCTTTGGAAAGGCGAATTTTCTTGTCCTGTCGGACGGCCGAGTGCGCCTGCAGGTGTACGTACGCAAGGACTCTGTCAGCGAGCACGACTTCGCAATCTTCGGACTGCTCGACATCGGAGACATCGTCGGGGTGGATGGCCGTTTGTTCCGTACACGCACGGATGAACTCACCGTCTGGGCGTCGACGCTGACCTTTCTGGCTAAGTGCTTCGAGCCGCTTCCGGAGAAATGGCATGGGCTCACCGACCTCGAGACGCGCTATCGTCAACGTTATCTTGACTTAATCGTCAACCCCGCCTCGCGCGACGTCTTTGAGACCCGTAGCCGCATGCTGGCATCCATTCGCGCGTTCTTGGACGCCCGCGGATATTTGGAAGTCGAGACACCAATGATGCAATCGATTCCTGGCGGTGCACTCGCGCGGCCGTTCGAGACCCATCACAATGCGCTCGACTTGTCTCTCTACCTCAGGATTGCGCCGGAGCTTTACCTTAAGCGGTTAGTCGTTGGAGGACTTGATCGGGTCTATGAGATCAACCGTAACTTTCGAAACGAAGGGATCTCTACGCAGCACAACCCGGAATTCACGATGCTTGAGTTCTACGAAGCCTATAGCGACTATCAGGCGCTGATGGTGATGACTGAGGAGATGCTCGGAACGGTGGCCGCGGCAATCCTCGGCGACTCGAGGTGTGTCTTTGGTGACGATACGATTTCCTTTGACGCGCCATTTGCAAGGCTTTCGTTACGTGAGGCGGCGAGTGCTGCTGCCGGCGTGAGACTTGGACGTGACGTATCGGTTGATGCGTTGCGGGATCGGGAAGTAGCCGCGGCGCTCGCCAGGGAGCTTGGGATTGAGGCGGTACCAACTGCCGGTGCGGGCAAAATCGCCCTTGAGATATTCGAGGTTCTATGCGAAGCGAGGCTAGTCCAACCAACGTTCGTGTACGACTTTCCGACGGAAGTGTCACCGCTGTCGAAACAGTGCCCGAACGATCCAGACACGGTCGAGCGGTTTGAGCTTTACATTGGTGGGATGGAAGTGGCTAACGCCTTTAGCGAACTGAATGACCCTGCCGAGCAACGCCACCGGTTTGAGGCGCAGATCCGTAATCGTGGTGCCGGTGACGATGAAACCCACGCCATGGACGATGATTACATCCGAGCATTGGAGTATGGATTGCCGCCAACCGGTGGAGCGGGCATCGGGATCGATCGCCTTGTGATGCTGCTAACCAACAGTGCTTCTATCCGAGACGTCATTTTATTTCCACTCATGCGACCGAAAATAGAATCTTAGGGAGTCGCGGGATGAGCCGTCAATTTGAGTTCTATGTCGCCACACGGTACCTTTTTGCGCGCCGAAAGCAGGCAGCGCTTGTGAGCACGTCCATTATTTCGACTCTAAGTGTCGCAGTCGGTGTGATGGCATTGATTATCGCGCTCGCGCTGATGGAGGGGATGTCGCAAGGGGTGCGGGATCGCATCCTTGGCGCGCAGGCGCACGTGTTTGTCTACAAGATGCTCGGCGATGGCTTCGAGGATTATCAGACGGAAGCTGAGAAGCTAGTCGCTCAACCTCGAGTCGTCGCCGCAGCACCGTCGATCCAGGGGAAGGGTTTGGCTCGCACTAGGCAGGGTGATGTTTTCATCAACGTTAAGGGTATCGATCCTACACTTGAGGCAAATGTTACCGAGGTGGCCTCGTCGGTCGAGTGGGGAGATTGGTTCGACCTTGAGTCCTATAGCGGTAAAGCGACCGGCGCCATTGTGCTCGGTGAGGGAGTGGCCCAGCGTCTCGGCGCGTTCGTAGGTGACGAAATCAGTTTAATGACTCAGGTTGGGTCTTTGTCTCCGGTGGGTGTTTTGCCGCGGCCCCGGCGTCTTGAAGTCGTCGGGGTTTTCAGCATGGGGTTCTTTGAATACGATACCAGCTATGGGTATGTGTCGATCGATGTTGCTAAGCGTCTATTCGGTAGAGACCGAGTAGACATGATGGAGCTTCGAATCGATGACATCTACGCGTCTCGGGATGTTGCCGACGCGATACCGAAGGCACTCGGTGTAGCGTATATGACGGATGATTGGACGCAGCTCAATCAGTCTCTTTACTCGGCGCTTTGGTTGGAAAAGATGGCCATCTCAATAGCGCTTGCTCTGATCATGCTGGTTGCGGCTCTACATATTGTTGCGTCACTCGTCATGCTAGTGATGGAAAAAAGCCGAGACATTGCCATTCTCAAAACCATGGGAGCTAGCGTCCGCAGTATGCGTCAGATCTTTATGCTACAGGGGGTGATTATCGGTGTGGTTGGCACTGCCGTTGGCGCCGTCTCTGGGGTTGGGATTGCCACCGTGATGGACCGGTATCGGGTCATACGGATGCCACCGGATGCCTATCAGATTCCCTACGTGCCATTTGTGGTCGAACCGCTAGATTTCATCGTGGTCGTTGTCGCCGCTCTTTTCGTTTGCCTCGTGGCGACCATCTATCCCTCGCGTCACGCAGGTCGTGTTGATCCCGCCGAAGCACTGCGGTTTCAGTAGAACAACACTCCTTTGTGCCGATGCCATTTCTCGAAGTGCGCGGCCTCGCGAAATCGTATCAGGTCGCCGGTCAGCCCCTGAATGTGATTGACGACTTGGACCTCACGGTTGATGCCGGAGAGATGGTTGCCATCGTGGGTGCGTCTGGTGTCGGAAAGAGCACCCTGCTTCATACAATTGGTGGACTCGACCGTGCCCAAAGTGGATCAATTCGAGTTGGGGAGACTGATCTCAACACCCTTGATGACGATGCGGTTGTTCGTTTCCGAAATCGGCATGTCGGGTTCGTTTTCCAGTTTCATCACCTGCTTCCTGAGTTTTCGGCGGTGGAGAATATCGAGATGCCGATGCGGATCGCCGGCAAACCAGCCCACGAAGCCCATGCCCGTGCTGAGGACATGCTCAAGCAGGTCGGTCTGGGCGATCGTCTCGATCATCGACCGGGCATGTTATCTGGGGGTGAACAACAACGCGTCGCTGTTGCGCGTGCGCTCGTGATGCACCCGACGCTATTATTGGCCGACGAACCGACGGGTGATCTTGACGAGGCAACCGGTGCGGCGCTGCATACGCTGCTTCGTGAAATGCATGCAAACTATGGCCTAACGTCGGTGATCGCGACGCACAACCTTGGTTTGGCGTCGGCGTGCGACCGTGTCCTACGCCTCGCGAACGGTCATCTACGTGTGTCCTGAGCACCTTATTGTGGGTTCGAATCGCCGCTAAGGGTTACCACTACCTGACAGTCTTCTGGGTGTGCGGAGGTGCGGTGTGCGGTTGCTCGCACGAGGCGGTACCTTATAATCGAGTTAAGAGCCGCACAATTTTGAATGCGGACTGCTAATGCTGGTGGGTTGAATGTTTGAACGATACACGGAACGAGCACGGCGTGTATTGTTCTTCGCGCGTTACGAGGCCAGTCAGCTTGGCAGTATTTCTATCGAAACCGAGCATCTCCTGCTTGGCTTGATTCGTGAGGGCAAAGGGCTAACCAGCCGGATTTTTGCTCGTTCACACCTCTCTCTCGAAAATATTCGTAAAGAAATCGAAGGGCGCACCGTCTTCAGAGAGAAGGTGTCGACATCGGTCGAGATTCCGTTCAGTACCGAAACAAAGCGCGTCCTGAAGTTCGCCGCCGAAGAGGCTGACCGTTTGCTGCACAATTACATCGGGACCGAGCATTTGTTGCTTGGAATCCTGCGCGAAGAACGTTCGGTCGGATCGACGGTTCTCTCAGAGAAAGGGATGCGGCTTAACACGGTCCGAGAAGATATCGTGCAGCTACTGAACGAGAAGACGAAACCGACGCGGGTGAAAGAGACACCGCTGCTGGCAGAGTTCAGTCGGGATCTGTCCGATGCGGCGATGAAGAATAATCTTGACCCACTAGTGGGCCGCACAGTCGAAGTTGAACGCATCCAGCAGGTACTCTGTCGGCGCACTAAGAACAATGCGGTGTTGATCGGAGAGCCTGGCGTTGGCAAGACCGCCATTGTCGAAGGGTTGGCCCAACGGGTCGTGTGCGGCGACGTGCCACATTTCCTTGCCGAAAAACGCCTGCTGGCGCTCGACATTTCATTGATCGTTGCAGGGACGAAGTATCGGGGGCAGTTTGAGGAACGCTTAAAAGCGATCATGAAGGAGCTGACCGAGAATTCGAACATTATCGTCTTCATCGACGAACTCCATACACTTGTCGGCGCTGGGTCGGCGGAGGGATCACTCGACGCGGCTAATATCTTGAAACCCGCTCTTTCACGCGGCGAGATCCGTTGTATTGGTGCTACGACGCCTGCCGAGTACCGTAAGTACATTGAGAAGGATCGCTCGCTGGAACGCCGATTCCAGGCCGTCAAGGTTGACCCGCCGTCCGAAGTGGAGTCACTTGAGATCCTCAACGGCGTGAGGGAACGCTATGAGAGCTTCCATCACGTCACTTATTCAGCCGAGGCGATGGAGGCAGCCGTCTATCAGTCAAGCCGCTACATCACTGACCGGTTCTTGCCTGACAAGGCCATCGATCTCGTCGATGAGGCGGGAGCGCGTGCCAAGCTACGCGAGGCTGGTTACAGCGAGGAGTTCAGCGAGATCAATAAGAGTATTCGTGTGGCGGTGGAACAAATGGAGAATGCGACAGCTCAGAAGGACTATGAGCGCGCACAATTTTTTCGCGAACAAGAGGTGCTGGCTCGGGAGAATCTCAAAGTTGTTCGCGAAAAATTCGACGTCAAGAATGGGAACCAAAAGGTTAAGGTCGGTAAGCAGGATATTGACGAGGTGGTCTCGAAGTGGACCGGAGTACCATTGACGTCGATCAATAAGGACGAGAGTGCGAAGTTGCTCAACATGGAGGAAGACCTCCATAAGCGAGTGATTCGTCAGGAACGGGCGATCTCGGCGCTTGCCAGAGCGATCCGCCGCTCGAGAGCAGGCATTAAGTCACCTAATCGCCCAGTCGGGAGCTTTGTATTTCTGGGTCCGACCGGTGTCGGTAAGACCGAGTTAGCGCGCGCGGTAGCAAATTTTCTATTCGGAACCGACACGGCACTCATCAGGTTTGACATGTCGGAGTACATGGAAAAGCACTCTGTGTCGAAGTTGATCGGCTCACCTCCTGGCTATGTCGGTCACGAAGAGGGCGGCCAACTTACAGAGAAAGTTAAACGACACCCGTATTCCGTCGTGCTGCTTGACGAGATCGAGAAGGCACATCCGGATTTATTTAATATCCTGCTGCAAGTCTTCGAGGATGGTCACCTTACGGACGGGTTAGGTAACCGTGTCAATTTCAAGAATACGATCATCATCATGACGTCGAACATTGGTGCCCGGTATATACAGAAAAAGGCATCCGTCGGGTTCCAGTCGGCCGACGCCAAAGAGATTCAACGGAGCGTATCCGAGATGGTGCTCGGCGAGGTGAAGCGGACTTTTAATCCAGAGTTTGTGAACCGTGTCGATGAGATCATTGTTTTCGAGGCGTTAACCGACAACGACTTACGCACGATCATGGGGTTGCTGATCGATCAATTGAATGAAAATCTTGTCGACCGGGATCTTCGGGTCAAACTCGCACCTGAGGTTGTCGACTGGATCATCGAAATGACCTGCGAGGATCGATCATATGGTGCACGCCCGCTGCGGCGGGCTATCCAGCGCTATGTCGAAGATCCGCTGTCTGAAGAAGTGATTCGCGGAAATCTTGAGGCAGGCGAGATCGAGGTTTATCTGGACGGAGGGGCGCTTGCTTATCGAAAGTCAGGCCAGGCACTCGAAGGGCGCCGTCTGGCCTAGTTCCACGTCGTGTGCCTCGTTGGTAGCCTGTCCTGAGTGTGCCGCTGGCCGACCAAATTCTGGCTCTTAGCGTCTAAGATCCCGTAAACTTAAGGTTGGGATGGGTTTGCTAGTGGGGCGGATTAAACCCCTGTGTTCATTGCCACATGTGGGTAGCTATAGGGGTCTGTAGTTAGCATCTAAGTGTAAGTCGTAGGTAAACATTCCATGGAGTTGAATCGGCTCACGAAAGGAAGCGAGGAAACGGTAGGGCGCGGTTTCGCGGCCCTTTTTATAAGTTGTATTCTCTTATTGGCTAGTGTCTCGCCGACGTTAGGCGAGCAACAGGCCCCCTCACTTTTCGGCCAACCGTTGCCACCACAACAGCAGCAGCAAGACGCGCCATTACCTCCGGAAGGCTCTCCCGCGCTACTCAGGGCGGTTGAAATCAGGTTTCCGACACAGGGTAACATCGGGGGTGTCGACTACGACACCTACCTCTACTACATGGAGATCACGGACCACGTCAGCCTGCCGTCCCAGGGAAAGTGGGTGCCCTATTCAGAGGCGACTGAACAGGTGGCACTCGATGACCATCAGCGGTTGTGGGACACCGGTTTTCTCAGTGACCTATGGATTGAGGTCATTGACGACCCTTATCCGAATGGAGTGTCCGCAAAGCGCATGATCTTTAACATGGAGGAGCGTGAACGGGTCAAGATTGTGCGCTACGAGGGGTCGGACGAGGTCAAGGTTGAAGACATTAACCTCAATCTTGACGACCGCGGTATTACTATGCGGCTCGATGCGTTTGTTGACCCTGGCACTATTCGCCGCGTGAAATCTGTGATTCGTGGTTTGCTCGGTGCGAAAGGCTTTCCATTCGCGGAAGTCGACCATTCCATAGAAGCGTTACCCGGCGGTCCGAAGCTCGTACAGGTCAACTTCAACATGATCGAAGGTCCTAAAGTCCAAGTGCAGGAGATCGATTTCCTTGGCAACACTGCCATGACCGACGGCACGCTCAAAGGCAAGATGAAGAAGGTGAAGGAGGTGTGGTGGTTCTCTTGGATGACTGGGCGCGGGACTTATAAACCGGAAGAGTACGAAGAAGATGCAGAGGCGATCGAGGCCTATTATCGGGACGAGGGTTACATTTCGGCACAGGTCGGCCAACCGAACATCGAGTATTTAGAAGAATCTGAGGATGGCAAGACCCGTGGCATGCAGCTGCGAATTCCGATTGATGAAGGTGAGCGCTATCGCATCGGCGACGTCAACTTCGCTGGTAACGAGATGGTGCTTGAGGCTGGCCTGGCACAGATCTTTGATAACGTTAATACCGGTGATTTTTATAGCGAAAACAACGTGCGGGAGGGATTTGCAGACGCACGCGAACTCTATGGATCTCTTGGCTACTACGAGATGACGATTGCTCCAGACCTCAGTCCGCGTGAGGAGGATGAAATCATCTATGTTGAAGACGCCGAGGAAGGTGTTGCTATTGGAGTTGAGCCGACCGAGAACGGCAATGGTAACGGTGAGAACCACGTCGATGGAAGTGGCAACGGGGAGGCTGGTGAAGCTCGGATCGCCGAAGTCCGTCCGGCCCGCGTCGATGGGTTTCCGGTTGTCGACGTTACGATTCGAGTCCAAGAAGGCGAACAGTACTTCATCAACCGCATCGAATTCACCGGCAACCAGGTAACGCATGACGAGGTCATTCGACGCGAGCTGCAGGTTGTCGAAAAATCGGTCTTCAATACGGAGGCACTGAAGTACAGTGTTCGCCGTCTGAATCAGCCCGGCTTTTTCGAGCCAATGGAAGAAGACGGTGTCGACATCGAGAAGAGCGAGACGGAGGATGAGGAAACAAACGAGGTAAATCTCACACTCGGCCTCACTGAGGCCAACCTCAATCAGTTGACGTTCGGTGCAGGTGTTTCACAGTTTGACGGTTTCTTCGGGCAAGTTGGTTTCCA